>Ga0310345_10003134_pt1 | contig 15994 bp, 16 predicted proteins | sample HC15DNA20500_MG_FD_204667 | JGI IMG/M metagenome (GOLD analysis project Ga0310345, IMG submission 204667) | Marine microbial communities from station ALOHA, North Pacific Subtropical Gyre - HC15-DNA-20-500_MG | ecosystem: Environmental > Aquatic > Marine > Oceanic | place: Pacific Ocean: North... | reverse complement strand
TACACTTGTGGGTTGCCTGCGAAATTGTCTTACAATGCCATAGGGTCACTACCATGCAAGCCTACGTCTGACTCAGCCAGTTGTTACCCCAGAACCTCAGTCGAGCGCCTCTACACGGGAGTAGACCAGGTAGTCGAGGAAGAGCTGTATCTTGAGGTGCCTGCCCCAAGAGACGGCATCCGGCGTGACTCCTTCGTGGACGGCGACGTAGTGCTCCAGGTTCCTAGGCTGTGGGAAGATAGCGAATATAGCCGCTCAGTCGTGCGGCTAGCCACCGCCAAATCCGTGATGGCGCCGGGACTCACCTCCAGCACCAGGAGCTTTGGCTCCTTCGAGGTGTCTGTGGCGCAGACTGCGTGGGGCTGGAGCGTGTTATCGAAACGGGAACAGAAATATTTGACCTGGCCGACAGGATTCATGCGCGCTCCTCCAGAGGCGTGATCGAGCCCCTGCCAAGCCAACAGACGGCTCAGCTCAGATTCACACGGCCCATTGTACAGCCACGGTGGGTGGAATAGACTGCCCTGTGAGGACCACAGGGATGACCATCGGCAGGCCCGATTAGGTTTGACTTGGGAGGCCCGGTGGAGCAGCCTGGTCATGAGCACCTTTGCGGTGGCCAACAGGAAGTCTGATTGACACTATCGGAGGGCCGGTGCGATCGACCTTTGGAGGTTGGAATGAGAATTACCGAGGTCAAGATTTCGGTCTTCGAGTTACCGGACATAACCCGTCGGGTGGAGATGTTCGAGTCAGGTTCGGGTCCGAACACGAGATGGGTCAGCCGACCCCACGGCGACCAATCCACCGGTCACCGCCACGTGCTCCACGTTCGCACCGACGATGGTGTTGAGGGCGTATGCACCGTCGGAGACGTCTGATACACCACGATGACGGAGGAGCTTCTCGAATAGGTCCGTATCCTCGCGGTCGGAATCGATCCCCTGGACCGAGACATACTGCACGGCAAGTTTGAGGCTGCGACCCGTCACATTTTTGCGCCTCCAGGCTGGTTTGGAGCATTTGACAACTGCCTCTGGGACATCGCCGGCAAGGTCGTAGGCCTTCCCGTGCACGCCTTGATCGGACGGGTACGGGAGGCGTCACCAGCGTACTACAACATTCGAGGCGACGAGAGAGGGGCGGCGGTCCAGGACGCTGAAAACGCCTTGGCCCTGGGATTCAGGGGTGTCAAGGACCATTTCAAGGACACGGGTCGCGTCAACACCGAATGGTTCCGAGCCGTCAGGAGCGCAGTCGGACCCGACGTCGACCTGATGCACGATGCGGCGGGATGCGCATACTCGTTCGATGAGGCACTCCGCGTGGGTCGCGCTCTGGAGGAACTCGAGTTCCGCTGGTTCGAGGAGCCTCTTCCGGACCGTCACCTCCGGGAGCTGCAGACGCTCTGCGCGGCGCTGGACATTCCTGTCTTGAACCCCGAGACACTGATGAACGACGTCGATCTCAGCGCCGAGTGGCTGATCTCCGACGCCACGGACCTGCTGAGGGCAAACGCCAGACACGGGACCACACCTCTGTTGAAGCTGGCACGGCTCGCTGAGATGCATGGGACAACCATCGAGATGAACGGCCCCAGCGGCCTCTTTGGACTGGTGCATGCCCAGCTAATGTGCTGCATAGCTAACGCCAGCTACTACGAATACTTCCCCGGCGGCAACCGAGACGAGGTTGGGAAGGAGATCGGACTCCTCAATCCTCCAGTGCCGGTCGGTGGACACGTCTCCCCTCCCGAAGGCCCTGGTTGGGGGGCCGAGTGGGACTGGCCCTACTTCCTGAAGGAGAGGGTTGCTGAGCTATAGATGAGACCCCGCCGCCTCGATAGGCCAGGCACATTGTGACATGACGTGCTGCCCACTAAGATGGTCCGGGCTGTATCACCGTTGCTCTACAGAGGAAGGTAGGCCATGACGAACCGAAGACCGAATATCATCTACATCCTTGCGGATGACATGGGGTACGGGGACATGGGATGCAACAATCCCGACTCGAAGATCCCAACCCTCAACCTGGACCGCCTCGCTGAGCAAGGTATGCGATTCACCGATGCGCATGCGGGGTCGAGCATATGCACACCAAGCCGGTACGCAATCCTATCGGGGCGGTACGCCTGGCGGTCACGGCTTAAGCGGGGGATTGTTTGGGAGTGGGATGGTCCGCTGATCGAGCCTGGTCGCACAACGGTCGCCGGCATGCTTCGCGATCAGGGTTACCGGACGGCCTGCATCGGCAAGTGGCACCTGGGTTGGGACTGGCCCACACTGGACGGAACGCACCCGAATGACACCCTTCCCTTTGGCGTAAATGATCGTGAGAAGCGAGGGGAATTCGGCCTGAAGAACATCGACTATGGTAAGCGCATACCCGGAGGTCCGCTGGACTGCGGCTTCGACTCCTACTTTGGCGTAGATGTTCCCAATTTCGGACCATATACATGGTTCGAGGACGATCATCTCACCGACATCCCCACAGAGGAGAAGCCGGCAGCTATGTCCGGCGGCCCCGGAATGGCTAAGCCTGGCTGGGACCTGGAGCAGATGATCCCCTAGTTCACCCGCCGCGCCGTGGAGTTCATCTCAGTTCAAAGTGACACTCGCGAGCCGGCCCCCTTCTTCCTCTACTTCCCGCTCACTTCGCCCTACTCCCCTATCGTCCCCAACAAGCGGTTCCACGGAACGAGCAAGGCCGGTCGCTACGGAGATTTCGTGTGCGAGGTAGACTGGGTCGTGGGGCAGGTTGTGGACGCGCTGGAGCGCACAGGCACCAAGGATGACACTCTGCTGATCTTTGCCAGCGACAATGGCCCGGAGGACCGCACGCCCGATGACGAGGGTGTGTATGAACGGGCCCGTCAACGGCAGCACTCCAGCAATTGGCATCTGCGCGGAGTGAAGCGCGACACGTGGGAAGGCGGCCATCGAGTTCCCTTTGTCGCGTCTTGGCCAGCGGCGATCCCCCCGGGAAGCCGTTGCGATCAGCTGATCTGTCTTGGGGACCTGATGGCCACCTGCGCGGATGTGGTCGGTGTCGAGCTCCCGGAAGGCGCAGGCGAAGACAGTGTCAGTCTGCTGCCATTGCTAAAAGGGCGTACAGATACGCCGGTACGCGAGTATTCTATACACCACAGTGGTTCGGGAAAGTTCGCCGTGCGCAAGGGAGACTGGGTTTTCATCGACGCGCCGAGCGGTGACGACGGAAACCGAGAGCCGAACTGGCTAAAGTCTGAGCGCGGATATATCCCTCATGAGCTTCCAGGAGAGTTGTTCAATCTCCGCGACGATGTCTCAGAGCGCAGGAATCTCTATGCGGAGCACCCCGAAGTGGTTAAGGACCTTGCCGAAGTTCTGCACCTCGAACGGGCAGATGGCTGCACATCAGACCAGCCTGCAGGCGGTGATGACCTTCTGTCGGAGTAGTTAGCCCATCGGCGACAGGCTCTTCCGGCTCGGTCCCATCGAAATGTCGGCCCGCCGGACCTGGCTCTCTCGGTCATTCTCGCCCTTAAACGATGTTGAGCTCATCGTTGTAGAGGTCTAGATCTTTCCTCTCATCCGTGTAATCCCGAGAGAACTGCTCATCCATCTCTTCCAGCAATTCTGCGACCTTGCCCTTCAAGTCGTCCGCGAGGTCCTTCTGCTCATAGGGGTCTTCCGAGATGTTGAATAGCTGAAGATTTCTGCCCTCCCCTCCCTTGGCGGCGGCGTCTTGGGTGGAGGCGCGTTGGCTTCCAGTAGATATGAGTTTCCACTCCCCGGATCGAATGCAGAGCCCTGCTCCCGCTCTGAAGTTCCAGTAGATTTGCCGATCCTCAGTCTCATCGTCACCGCTAATCAGCGGCCAGATGTCCTGGCCGTCCCACTTTGGGTCTGTCGCAGGGGTGATGCCCAGCAGGTTGGTGAGAGTTGGCATCCAATCGGAGACGTGGACGGGATGGTCCATACGGCCCGGTCCCAGTGTTCCTCTCCAGTTGATGAGCGTCGGGGTGCGTATACCTCCCTCATAAAGCTGGGCCTTTTGACCACGATAAGGCAGGTTTGATCCCAGTCTGGGGGATCCCTCTTGCCACCCGGGATACAGGTCCGATGCGTGCAGCGGAGCAGCGCCGATCGACCCATTGTCGGAGGAAAATACGATGATGGTGTTGTCGCGCTGGCCCGTACGTTCCAGCGACTCCACCATTCGACCTACTGCGTAGTCCATCTGGCTCGTGTAGGCCGCATATCTCTTGAAGGAGGCGTCTTTCAGCGGATCGTCATCGTATTGCTCAGATGAATACTGATCGACCCAGTGCTGAGGGGCCTTGATCGGCGCGTGAACAGCGGTAAAGGGCACGTAGCAGAACCACGGGGCGCTGCGGTTTTCCATCCAGTTTATGGCCTCGTCAGCGATGAGGTCCGTCACGTGGCCATCTTCGGTCACCAGCTCTCCGTTGCGATGCCAGGTGAACGAGTATTCTCCTCGCTTGTAGCGATGATTATAGGGATCGACACCCCCTGCCAGAGAACCATAGGAACTGTTGAACCCAAACTGGTTCGGTCCAAATCGGGGCGATGAGCCCAGATGCCACTTTCCGAAGAGCCCGGTGTCATAACCTCCATCTCTGAGAACAGACGCAAGGGTCTGATATCCGTTCGGAAGCACCGGACGATTGGAGGGGAACGTCGAGAGCGGCCCGAAACGACTGGGGTACCTCCCCGTCAGCAGTGAAGCCCTAGTAGGCGTACACATCGGCTGAACGTAGTGTTGGCCTAGCTCTATTCCTTGGGACATTAGCCTGTCCACGTTTGGTGTTCTTATGAGAGATCCGTGACAGCTAACATCGCCCCACCCCAGGTCGTCCGCCAGGACAAACAGTACGTTTGGTGAAGACATCGAACCCTCCTAATCAATCACGGTTGCACCTTCGCCAAGTAGTGCACGGTCCCCCAACGGACCATGCTGTCGACTCAGGCTGATGCGAACTTTACCGTATGTTGATGTGCCGGGCAAGAGCCGGAGCGCTGTCGAGTCGTCAGTCGGTACATCGCTGTGACGCTAGTATATAATCGGGCAGAGTTTTTATTCGCGAGGAGGGTAATAGAGTGGGAAAGCTGGATGGCAAGGTCTGTGTGATAACCGGCGCCAGTCGAGGGATAGGTGCTGAGATAGCGTCGGTGTTCGCTGCCGAGGGTGGGAAGGTGGTCGCCGCGGCGCGAACACTTCACGAAGGAGACCACCCTCTGGAGGGATCGCTGGACAAGACCGTGGCGGACATCCGAGCCGGCGGCGGCGAGGCCACGCCCTCGGCCGTGAACCTCTCCCTGCCGGAGGACTGCGAGCGCCTGTTCAAGGAGGCCCACGATGTCTACGGGCCGGTGGACGTGCTGGTCAACAATGCCGCCCTCACCTACTTCATCCCAGTGAAAGACTATCCTCTGCGCAGGTGGATGCGCTCCTGGGCCGTCAACTTCCACGCCCCATTCATCCTGAGCCAGATGGCGGTGAATGAGATGGTGGACCGGGGAAGCGGCAGCATCGTGAACATATCGTCGGGCGCGGCCATAGGCCCCGGACGAGGCCCGTACGACGAAGCCCCGCGAGGCGGAGGTGGCACATGCTACGGGGCGGAGAAGGCGGCGCTGGAGCGGTTCACTCAGGGGCTGGCTCATGAGGTATACCAGGATGGCATCTCCGTAACGTGCGTCTCCCCCTCCCAGGTGGTGCCGACCCCCGGCACGATCTTCCACAACCTAGTCACCGGCGTGGACGACCCCAGAGGCGAGCATCCGAACCTGATGGCCAGGGCTGCGCTGCTGCTAGCGACAGAGCCTCTGGACAAGGTGGCCGGCAGGGTGACCTACAGCCAGCAGATACTGAAGGAGTTCGGCTGGCTCGACGAGGGAAAGGGCACGGGATTCGACCGGCAGGGCAGCGGCTACAGCCTGGTCTAGCGGGCTGGCTTCCTGCCCACCCTGGGTCTAACGAGATGGCACTGGGTCCGAGGTCAGGATATGACAACGGCATCAACAGCTATCGGAGGGTATGTATGGCAACTACTCCAGGAACGGAAATAGTTGAACTCGAAACCGGCATTTATGCCCGCCTGCATGAAGGGCTCACGAATGCGGGATTCATCGTGGGGGACAGCGGGGTACTGGTAATCGACTCGCTTCGAGTCCCATCCTTCGCTCGTAATCTCATTCAAGATGTTCGCCACGTCACAAGCAAGCCAATCCTGTACGTCATCGACACGCATTCACACTGGGACCATTCGTGGGGAAACGAGGAGTTTCCCGAGGCCACGATCATCGGACATGAGAACTGCTACAAGGAAATGGTGGACGTCGAAGCGAGCCGGCAATGGAGGGACAAGGTGATCTCCGCAAACGACCCCTGGTCTGAGGAGGCTCGCCTCGTGAACATCACGCCTCCAAATCTCACATTTGAGACGAGCATGCAACTATTCTTCGGGGGTCGGGAGATCCATCTCAGGTACTTCGGGAAAGCTCACACTAGTGGGGATATCTTCATCCATCTACCTGGAGAGAGAATCGTTTTCACTGGGGATGTTGCTCAGGATGGTGGTGTCCCCTATCTCGGTGATGGCTATCCAGGCGATTGGCCGGAAACCGACAATCGACTGGTTGAGCTGCCTGTAGATCGATTTGTATCCGGCCATGGCCCAGTTGGAAACCATGATACTCTTATGATGGCGCGAAGCTTCATACATTCCCTGGTCGATCATCTCAACGCTGGTATTCAAGAAGGTCAAGATGAGGCGACTGCGAGCGCGTCTGTACTCGCCGCTTTGAGCCCTGAGTTCGGCGGTTGGCGGAGCTTTGATCGCTTGGAAGAGAGCCTCCCGGGGTTGTACGTAAAGCTGAAAGCTTCGGGGGGTACAGCGGGGTAGAGACACTGAGAGTCGGCATGGGATCGCCAAATGAACCATGCCTCATCATTTGTGGACAAATCTAGAGGGGAGAACATGGCAGATCTGAGTTTCGGCGCGTTCCTCGCACCACACCATCCAATCGGCGAGAACCCAACGCTGCAAATACAGAGCGACCTGGAGTTCGTGGTACATCTCGAACGCTTAGGGTACGACGAGTTCTGGTGCGGGGAGCATCACTCCACCGGCTGGGAGATCATCGCGTCGCCGGAGCTCTTCCTGGCTGCGGCCGCTGAGCGTACCAACCGGATCATGCTTGGCACTGGTGTGATTTCGTTGCCCTACCACCACCCGTACATGGTCGCTCAGCGACTCGTCCAGCTCGACCACCAGTCCCGAGGTCGTGTGATCTTCGGTTCCGGTCCCGGGGCACTGCCATCCGATGCACACACCCTGGGTATTGACCCGATGCTCCAGCGCGACAGACAAGATGAGGCGATGGGCATCATCCGGCGCCTGTTCCAGGAAGACGACCGGTTCAGCTACGAATCCGACTGGTTCACTCTCAGAGACGCGAAGTTGCAGTTAAAGCCACTTCAAAAGAACATGGAGTTTGCCGTCGCTTCAATCGTCAGCCCTTCCGGGATGACGCTGGCGGGCAAGCACGAAACGGGCGTGCTGTCGGTGGGATCACTGTCCAGAGATGGCATCAGGGCGTTGCCATTGCAGTGGAGCTTCGCCGAGGAGTCGGCCGCCAAACATGGCAAGACGGTCGATCGCAAGAACTGGCGGATCGTGCTCAACTGGCACATCGCCGAAACGAGGGAGGAGGCCAGAGAGCAGGCGAAACACGGCCTGATGCGGCACAACAACGAGTACCAAGTCGGCACGCTCGCAGGCGGCAATGGCGTGATCTACAAGACCCCCGATGAGGCGGTGGACGGTGTGGCTTTCTCCGACGAGAGCACCGCAGTCATCGGCACCCCCGATGACCTGGTTGCCAGGATACGCGAGATGATGAAGATTACCGGTGGCTTCGGCTGTGTGATCGGTTTCGTCCACGACTGGGCGAGCCGAGAAGACACGCTCCGCAGCTGGGACATGGTCGCACGCTACGTGGTCCCCGAAGTCAACGGTCTCCTGGACGACTATCGCGAGTCGAACAAGTTCGTCATCGAAAACCGCGGAACCTGGGAACGCGCCAGCGAGGCTGTCGTAAGTAAGATCCGCGAGAACGAGCGCGCCGCTGCCGCGATGGCGGAAGACGAAGCACAAGGGAGGCCAGTTCCCAGAGGACTCAGTCTCACGCCCGGTGTTGCAAATACTCCGCAAGACGGCTGAAGTATGACCTAAGGAACCACCTAACAGAGCTACGGGGTGGTGCCCCGCATGAGAGGACCCGGTCCCCTAGCTGGCTTTACGACTGTGATTGCCCTCCAAATCGCCAGATGCTCCTCGTCGTGAACACCGACTCCCACAACAAGGCTATCGTCAACGCTCGGATATTTGGAGACCTGACGGGCAGCGGTTTGAGGACATAGCCGGTCGGTGCGTTGGCCTACTAGCGAAGCTCTGGCTATAATAACTGAGCGCAGTTGGATCCCCGCCCGAATTTTCGGCGCAACGTCGGGAAGAAGCTATGTACGGTGATGTACGGTAGGGGAGATACAATGCATGGTCGACTGTTCGCTGCCCCAATGGGCACGTCGGCGTCTTGTTGTTGGCTAGAGGCGACAGTGCGCCCCCGTCAGCGGTTTCGGAAGGAGTGCGGCAAATGAACGCGACACCACAGCGACTGGGCGTACTGGTCGGCGGTGGCCCAGCTCCGGGCATAAACAGCGCCATCAACGCCTGCGCAATCGAAGCCGTCAACTCAGGGCTTGAAGTCGTCGGAATCTACGATGGATTTGAACATCTAGCGAAAGGGCGTACGGACATGGTCCGGCCTCTCTCGATCTCCGACGTATCCCAGATCCACACTCAGGGGGGTTCGATACTGCGCACCTCCCGTGTAAACCCGGCCCGCAACCCGGAGGACTTGGCCCGTTGCGTCCAAGCGCTCAGGGGATTGGACATCTCGTATCTGGTAACGATCGGCGGAGACGATACGGCGTTTTCCGCGTTGGAAGTAGCCCGGGCCGCTCTCGGCGCTTTTCGGGCCGCCCACATCCCCAAGACGGTCGACAACGACCTGCCTCTGCCCGAAGGCTTGCCTACGTTCGGCTTCGAAACGGCCCGTCACCGGGGCACGGAGCTGGTCCTCAATCTCAAGGAGGACTCCCGCACGACCAATCGCTGGTATTTCGTGGTGGTCATGGGGCGCAAAGCGGGCCACCTGGCGCTGGGTATCGGCAAAGCCGCAGGGGCGACGCTGACCGTCATCCCCGAAGAGTTCACGGGGCCCCGCGTGACACTGAACGAAGTTGCCAGTGTGCTGGAGGGTGCGATCCTCAAGCGCCAGATCATGGGTCGCCAGTATGGGCTTGCCGTCATTGCCGAGGGCATCGGGGAGATGTTGGATCCGGAGGAGCTAGCCGCTATCCCAGGTGTTGAAGTCAACCATGACCCGCATGGACACATCCGGCTGGGTGAGATCCCCCTGGCCACGATCCTGAGGCGGGAAGTCCAACGCCGACTGGTAGAGCTACGCCAGGAGAGGACCATGGTGGAGCTATCTTTGGGCTATGAGTTGCGCTCAGCTCCGCCAATCCCCTTCGACATTGATTACACTCGCACTCTTGGTTACGGCGCGGTCAACTTTCTCCTGTCGGGGTCAAATGAGGGGAGAAAGGACCACGGTGCGATGGTCTACCTAGAGAAAGGCAACCTGGCTACGCTGCCCCTGGAGGACCTACGGGGGGCCGATGGCCGAACTCGGATTCGGCGCGTGGACACGAATTCTCAGACATACGAGGTCGCTCGCAAATACATGCTGCGCCTCGAGCGGACTGACTTGGAAAACCCCGATACCCTCGCAAAGCTCGCGGAAGCGGCTCATCTTACCCCGGCTGAGATTAAGGAAAGATTTGGCACAGTGGTGGGCCTCGAAGCGAAGCAGTACTGAGCCGAGCGACGCAATGTTGCGCCGCTCGACTTCGCCAACACAGCAAGGAGTACCAATTTGAAACGGAGGCGGCAGTATTGCCGCAGATGAGAGTCCCCCGACGATCAAGAGGTACTCCGATGTCGATTCGAAGGTAATGGATCGAAATTAGAGTGGGTCGCCTACCCAACGATGAACGAAACTCACGAATCCCGCACTTAATGGAGAACCATGATGGATATGCGGCAGTTGGCAATAACCGCTCAGGCGCTTGTGGCTCCGGGCAAGGGCATTTTGGCGGCGGACGAGAGCTCCGGCACCATCAAGGTGCGCTTCGACTCCATCAACGTGGAGTCGACCGACGAGAGCCGACGCGACTACCGCGAGCTACTATTTCGTACAACCGACGTGAGTGATTACATCAGCGGTGTGATCCTGTATGACGAGACGATCAGGCAGAATGCGGCCGACGGCACTCCGTTGGTTAGGGTGCTCACCGACCGGGGAATCATTCCGGGTGTCAAGGTGGATACGGGAGGTAAGGACCTGGCGGGCTCCCGAGATGAGAAGGTAACGGAGGGCCTCGATGGGCTCAGAGACCGCCTCTCAGAGTACCGGGCGCTCGGCGCCGGCTTCACGAAGTGGCGCGCCATCATTACCATTGGGAGAGACATCCCAACCCCAGGCTGCATCGAGGCCAACGCACACGCCCTGGCACGCTTCGCAGCGCTGAGTCAGGAGGCTGGGCTCGTCCCCATCGTGGAACCCGAGGTCCTGATGGACGGCGATCACGGCATCGACCGCTGCTTCCAGGTAACGGAGGCAATGTTGCGTGAGGTCTTCTATCAGCTAGGCCATCAGGGTGTGAGCCTCGAAGGGGCCCTTCTCAAGCCGAATATGGTGCTATCGGGCAAATCCGCGGCCAATCGCGCAGGCCCTGACGAGGTAGCTGAGCAAACACTGACCTGCTTCAAGAGAGCGGTGCCCGCCGCACTTCCAGGCATTGTCTTCCTATCCGGTGGTCAGAGCGACGAGGAGGCGACCTCCAACCTCAACGCAATCAACCGGCGTGCCGCCGATGTGAGCAGTCCTTGGCAGCTCAGCTTCTCCTACGGCCGCGCTCTCCAGGCCGCGCCACTACAAGCATGGCGCGGCCTTGCCACTAACGGAGCCACGGCACAGAGTGCGTTCCGCCAAAGGGCGCTCCTCACCAGTGCAGCTCGGCAGGGTGCATACACGGCAGAGATGCAACGGATGGCCACCGCCGTCTAGACGGTCCCACGGGTACGTCGGAGTCCGAAGAAACCAGGAGCCCCGTGTCCGAGAAATTCCGAACAGCACCTTGAGGCAGTCGGGTGAGGCAGTTGGGTTCTCGGACTGTCTGACCGTAGCTAGCCGTTGGCCATCGACTCTGGCTTCATCGCTCACCTACGCCCTTCCCGCCTCGATTCGGTAAAATGAGTATCCTTGGTCTTTTGTTACCAAATAGTCAACCTTCGTCCAAATGACAAGAGCGAGGTGAGGGATGCCAACACACAACGTCTGGTTTCAGTGCGCCAACGGCTGTGACGGCCATCACGAGGTGACCGACATACTGTATCGATGTCCTCGCTGCGACGGCCTTCTCGAGGTCGCACACGATGTTGCCGGCCTAAAAAGACGCGGTCCGGCGTCCTGGATGCGGCTCTTCGACGAGCGCTACATGCGAACGAAATTTCCTTACGGAAGCGGCGTGTGGGGCAAGAAGGAGTTGGTGTACCCGGACATCGACGACGAGGACATCGTCTCGCTGTACGAGGGCGGGACCAATCTGTATTGGGCGGAGCGTTTGGGTACTTCCCTGGGCCTGGAAGACCTGTGGATCAAGCAGTGTGGCAACAGCCACACCGCTTCGTTCAAGGACCTAGGCATGACCGTGCTGGTGTCTACGGTGAGAGCGATCATCAGCGGGGGCGGCGACATCGAGGCGGTCGTCTGCGCGTCGACCGGCGACACGTCCGCCTCGGTATCGGCCTACTGTGCGGCAGCCGGCATTCCAGCGGTCGTTGTGCTGCCGAAGGACAAGGTGTCGCAGGCCCAGTTGATACAGCCGATATCGAACGGGGCTCTGACTCTGGCTCTGGACACCGACTTCGACGGCTGCATGGAGGTCGTTCAGAAGCTCACCCAGGACAAGCGATTCTATCTGGCCAACTCCGTAAACCCTCTGCGCATAGAGGGCCAGAAAACCATCAGCATAGAGATCGTGCAACAGTTCGACTGGGAAGTGCCCGACTGGATCATTGTGCCAGGAGGCAACCTAGGCAATGTGACGGCCATAGGCCTCGGGTTCCAGATGATGATGGACCTGGGCATCATCCAGAGGCTGCCGCGCATCGTCTGCGCGCAAGCGGCCAACGCCAATCCGCTGTACCTGAGCTACATGAAGGGATTCCGGGAGTTCGAACCGATCGTCGCCAAGCCCACGCTCGCCACCGCGATTCAGATCGGCAATCCCGTCAGCGCTAAGAGGGCTATCGCGGTCCTCAAGGCCTTCGACGGCATCGTGGAACAGGCATCTGAGAACGAGCTGGCCCACGCCGCGGCAATGGCGGACACCACCGGGCTGTTCACGTGCCCTCAGACCGGTGTCGCGCTGGCGTCGCTCCTGAAGCTGGTAGATAAAGGCCTGATCGGCCAACAGGAGCGCGTTGTCGTCCTGTCAACTGCCAGCGGCCTCAAGTTCGTCGACTTCAAGATCGGGTACCACACCCAAGCCTTGCCTGAAATCGAGTCTGAGCTGGCGAATAGGCCTTTGGAGCTGCCGGGCGATGTCGATTCAGTGCTGAAAGCTCTGGCCTCGTCGATCAAATAGTGGGTGCGCCCTCGCCGGACTACGTACGCGCTGATGGCGATTTGGGACCTTAGCTCGGGGCATATTTGCCTGTTGCCTGGGAGGCAGGGCCCTCGAGGCCTCTCTCGGCCCGTTCCAGACGGGTCTCCCTCGGCCAGGTCCGATTGAGGTCGTCCCGAACGTCGAGCTTGAGCCGTACCAGGCAGTCGATCTCCAGCTCCACGACGTCGGCGTCAATCCTCGATGGTTTGTCCCCGTGGCGATCACATCTCCCGGATCCAGAGCATGCACCGACGTGACCCATTAAACTACCCGGGGGATCTTGTGCGACATGTCGTTTGTATTGATGTTCTGCTCCAGTTCGCCATTGGACCATGACCGGACCTGGAAGTTCTGGGCATCCGAGATCTCGTCGGCGGTGACCAGCCACGGGCCCATGCGCGCAAACCTGTCCCGGGACTTCATCTGGTAGAAAGCTGGAACACCGCGCGCAGAGACGTCGAAGAAGTTCAAGTAACCGAAGATGTGATCATAGGCGTATTCCGTTTTGACGTTCGAGGCGTGCTTGCTGATGACCAGAGCCATCTCGGCCTCGTACTCCAAGATCGGCGGCGGCATATCCGGCAGCACGACGGTGTCACCTTGTCCGATGGTCACTTTGTCCGATGACGGAGTTGGGCGACTTGTGGAAAGCGTTTATCTGAGCGGGCTCGTCGCGTGTGCCGTCCTCAATGTAGTTGACCTCCATCGCGACGATGTTGTGCGGCTTCGGGATCGGCGACCGCAGACGAGCTCTGTCCAGCTCGATCCCGATGCCCTGATTCGCGGCATGCTGGATCGGTCTTCCATGCTACGCGAATCGCTCTATGACACCGTTGATGAGGTCCTAGGGTGACAGATGTGGAGTGTCGCTGACCGCGGACGGAGACGTCCACTATTTGATCGCCCGTTACTACGTCCAGTGTGAAATCGTTGAAAAAAGCAAGTTTCATCTTGTCACTCTCTTTTCTTGATTATTTACTGGTGCCTGCTCAGCCGCATCCAACCGGCCACTAGGATACTGCACCCATCCCCCCAATGCATGATCACGAAGTATCTCTCCCGTACCCGCCGTCGACCACCGTCATGTTGAACCGCGCCGTCGTCCGGTGAAGCGACGCCAGCGTGGCGCTGGGCAATCGACCGCCGGTCAGTGTAAGATCGCGTTTTCAGACGTGGGTGTCCGCCGGCCCCGAAGGACTCTCCCTCAAGGACGACCACCGAACGATACTGAACATTTCCCGAGATGAACCCCTGAGTTCGAGGGTCAGGGTTGCTAGTGATGTTTAGTGGGGATTGAGCCCGAGGATGTGAGGAATGGTCCGACTGAGCCAGCCATCAGAAGACATCCTAAAGAGCTTGCTAGACATCGATTCTCCCGTGTTCCACGACCGCCCTTAGGTGGAAGGAACTCCGTCGCATAACTTAGAGTCGCTATCCTATCAACCCTAGGCCTCCATCGGCACGGAGACCGGCCTTTCGGTCCGACGTCAAGGAGTGCCAGGAGCGTCCCGGGTGAGTACAGGATCATCCCTAGGGCTATAGGAGGCCAACGACCTCGTGATGAGTCACACATCGACCAACTACGACCGTAGCGGCTTTCAGAGGGACTGGAACGTCGTCTTTCCCCTCTACCGCCTTCGGAAATGGCGCGACATGGTGTCATCGGACGTGTCGCTGATTTTCACTACTTGTTCATGGGAGCCAACACCCTTTCGTAGATGGAGACAGCCGCACGCAATCTTGCGGGCTTGCTGAAGAAGGACGATCTCACCGCTGCAATGCTAGTCCCGGTTTGCCCCGCCTGCACGCGCGCCGTAAGCGGGCTCGCACACTACATCGAAGACGAAGGAGTACCCACGACGCAGATCAGCCTGATCCGCGAGCACACCGGGAAGATGAATCCGCCCCGGGCACTGTGGGTGTCTTTTGAGTTAGGTCGTCCACTTGGCGTGGCAGGTGACGTTGCTTTCCAGACGAGGGTGCTCGCCGCGGCTGTGAATCTCCACGAGGCCCCCAAGAGACCAGTGCTTGTGGGCTACCCGAAAGACGCACCACCTGTAGAAGGTCCCACGGCTCTCGTGTGTCCGGTGAGTTTTTGCCGGCCGGCCTCCGACGAGAGCAACATAGCGAAGTTGTCGGCGAAATTCATGGAGGAGATAGCCCTGATGCGGCCTTGATACGACTTGGCGGTGAACACCCGTCAGTGGACAACCGTCGGCGTTAGCAGCTTGGAGCCTGAAATCATGGGTTCTTTTGTCCTTAGGTTTCTCGATGCTATGCCGCCGTCGTCGCACGAAGATTCCACTACCGCTACGCTGCTCAAGCTGGTCCTCGAAGATCTGAAGGCCTTCTATTTTGAGGCAGCCACTACCCAACCCGATCAAGGAGAAGCAGACAGCGACAACCTGTCCAAGTGGTTCTGGCGGGAGACGGTGTCTGGAAAGGTCCTTTTCGCCGTCCGGGACGCGCATATGGAAAGCGAAGACGATACTCTTCGGCTGGTCGTCACCCGTCAGCTAGTCCCCAGGGCACACAGCGGATCCTCACCCTTCGAAGTCAGCCAGTAGAGCGTGGGCCGGCCCGCCCCGTGGCGAAAGGCTCTGTCGTCCGGGCAGGAGGAGTGCCACCATGTCTGTTGAAGCGAAACCAGAGGCATGAGTAGTATCGGAGATCCCTCCGTACACCCCATCGGACTACCTACAGTGGAACATCCGGTGCAACTGACCGACCTCCAGACAAGTATGGTCCTCGGCGTCTGTCCGGCGGGGTCCCGGATAGTCAGCGCGGAGCACTTCCGGCGCAAATTCCTGCCCGCTCCGATTAAGGTCACCGCACGGACACCTGATGGAGATGCGCGTCCGGTCGTAATCAGGCTGGTGAGACACGGCAGCGTGGAAGACGAGACGAGGCTGCTTAGAGTCCTGTCGAAGCTGGGACTTCCCGTTCCCGAGGTTTTGGCGGGACCTGAGGTCGATCCCGAATTGCCCGGCTGGCCGCAGGTCGCACTGTACAGCCTGCTGCCCGGGATAGATTTGCAGAGGCTAAGCGAGCGGTGCGATGAGGACTGTCAGACAACCGGCAAGCTGGTGGTGGACGCGGCAACCACGTTGGCTGAGCTGACGAACAAGCTTCGGAGCGAGCCTGCGGCGGACCATCTCAGCACCCTCGGGCTGACCGCCGAATTGAA
>Ga0310345_10003133_pt1 | contig 16011 bp, 10 predicted proteins | sample HC15DNA20500_MG_FD_204667 | JGI IMG/M metagenome (GOLD analysis project Ga0310345, IMG submission 204667) | Marine microbial communities from station ALOHA, North Pacific Subtropical Gyre - HC15-DNA-20-500_MG | ecosystem: Environmental > Aquatic > Marine > Oceanic | place: Pacific Ocean: North... | reverse complement strand
CGCGGGAATGGGTGGAAGAAGAAGTAACACATCTTTCGAATTCGATGCTGTCGTTGCCGACAGGATCACGGGTCAGGTACCACGCACCTAGTAGGGAAGCCCGAGATGCGGGTTACGACCAGTTCGGAAACTTGGTAAATAAGGTACTTACGACGATTAACGATCATGCGGGGCAGTCAACGATTGGTCAGTTGGAACGCGCTATCTGGGAGGTCGTGGGTGATCTGCCACCGGGTGCGGGGATTCCTGATGGAGCATGGGTAGGAGGCCCAAAGTTGTTCCACGGTTCCGAACAGGAACTCAGCGCCTTTGTTCGCAAGGATCCCATAGGCGCAAAGTCATTGGGCGGGCGTTCCGCTATGGGAGAGGCGTTGTATACGACGCCTGATAAGGAGTTTGCTGCGGGGTATGGGGTTGTCCATGAAGTGCAGTTCATCGGGAAGACACCTACGGGTACGCCCCGTTTGCTGAACTATGGCGCTACGGGAATACACGATGACGCCCGGAAGGCCGTTCTGGACACGTTAGAGCATTTCGGTGATCTGCTGAAGGCACACGCTGGCACAAGGCTGTGGACCGATGCTGAACTGGCCCCGCTGATGGAGAAGTTGTTTAATCCGCGTACGACCTTTGCCGATGTCCACGGGTTTGCCGATGCGGCAGTTATAGGCGGATCCGAGAGTACCTTGCGAGGGTTTATGAAAATGGTGGCGGAGAGAAACACCGTAGAGGGGATGCCCTTCCACGTTTCTACCCATACTCCGGCATCAGTTAGAAACCAAGTAAACGAAATGGTGTCTCTAGCGTTGGACAGACTGCGAAAAAATCTCCACGATGCTGGTTACCACGGATATGTGGCACCGAAGGGTGGTGGGTTCCACCAAGCGCAGATGGCGCCAGAGGCCCACGGGGTAGCAGCGGAACAGTTCGGAGACGCAATCGCTTGGTTTGCTCCTGAGAAGGATCTTAGGATAATCAAGGGAGTAGAGAGAGATTTCATCGGTACTGTCGGAGGCGAGAAAGGCACGAACGGCATTCGGCGTATCTTCACTGAACATGGATCCGACGAGATGGTTCCTACTATCGAACTCATCGGAGAGCCGTTCGGTGCCGTAACAGAAGCATTCCCCAAGGCAGTACGTTACGACGCTGCTGCTGCTGGCAAGTCAGAGGCGGCGGCACTCCACACAGATGTCAACGTACCAAGAGAACCCCAGTATCTAGGCGAAACGATGGGGAGGGCACGACCGACTGAGGCGAGCGGCGGCAGGGCGCGGCCTCGCACGGGTGAAGAACGTGCAGCGGGAGAAGAGATATTGACTCCTGAGCAGGCTGGCGGGGTTGGTTGGGGTGTCACAAGGAAGAAGGGGGCGCGTCGCAATCCTAAGGAATGGCTGTGGGGAGGTAACAAACCTAAGCAGGACTTCCAAGAGGTAAATGCGATCGACCCGGCGGCTCTCTGGGAGTACCGGGATGCGCTGCTCAGGCAGATGATAGAGCGGGGCGAGGTCGATACTATTTGGCCGTTCTTCCGTGACGGCCCTTCACCGGGGAGTGTTACAGAAGGGCTGTCACAGGTTGACGGTATAATCGCCGGGTCTGGTACCCATGCGCCTCGTAACCCTGTCGAAATTGTTTCGAACCTGACTCCCAAACTGCTTCGAGACAACCCTGACAAGATATTCCTATACGGCGACAACCTTGAAGGTTGGGGTAAGGCCGGTCAGGCAGCCATCCGAGATGAACCGAACGCTATTGGTATCCCAACAAAGAAGTACCCCGGTATGCAAGAGGGCCACTTCTTTAGGGACAGTGAATACGCACAGAATGTGCGACATATCGATGAGGCGTTCGATCAGATCCCAGAAGGTACAACAGTTGTAATCCCGAAAGCCGGTTTGGGAACTGGTCGGGCAAGGATGCAGCAGACAGCACCTAAAACCTTCGATTACCTACAGATGCGTATCAGTGAGATGCAGGGCATCCCCTCCCCCACGCCGATCATCGGTAAGGGAGGAGTCCAAACTCACGGGAAGCCGCCGGGTGCGAGAAGGGCAGCGGGGGAACCGGGGGGCAGGATCCCCGGTTGGCTTCAGCAGACACGCGCCGTTGCTGGAGAGGGAAGTGTCCCGATCTCATGGGAAGCCAGAGTCGGGAACCCTTCAGCGGTCGCACGCCATGTGAAAGCCCGAGTGTACGAACCTGCTAGTCAGGCTCCACGAACGATGTGGACATGGGATACCACGATGCAGCGGCCTGTCACGCCTAGAGACATGGGCGGGTTCGATGTTACTGGTGGGCCACTGGGCGAACATATAGGGGTCAGCCCGTACAGCCTCCCAGAAGAGATGTTGGAACAAGCCGCGCATCCTTCCACTATCAAAAAGAATGTTCTCTGGCAGGACAAGCAGGGCGACATGATGTGGCTGCGGGAAGGACAGGAAGAAACAATTCCGTGGTTCAATCCGGGTGAAGTCTCTGGCAGCATGCCTACCGGGCCAACAGTGGTCCACGGTGATCAGGGGAAGAACATAGTTCTTTCCAACTGGGGTGAGCATCCCATGACCTTCCGGGGTAAGCGGTTCAATACTGCTGAGGGTGCTTTCCAAGCCCATAAGGCTGGCGAGTATTACGCCGGTTTCGAACATCTGTCTGGGAAGGAGGCCCGTGTCGCTGCCCGTCATGGAGGGGCAGCAGGTAAGGGGGCGGAACCCGGCACCTATCAGGGAGTCCAGAAGATCATCTCTGGTGGTCAGACCGGCGGGGATGAGGCTGGGCTGTTCGCTGCGGAAGAACTTGGGATCGCAACCGGCGGTCATATGCCTAAGGGCTACAGAGTAGAGGGTGGAACCAACGAGGCGTTGGCGCAACGCTTCGGGTTGGTGGAACATGAAAGCCCCCAATGGGTTCCTCGCACCGCTGCGAACACTCAGAACTCAGATGGCACGATCTGGTTTGGAAATGAGAGTCCGGGCAAGGGTGCTACCAGACGGGAAGCACGGAACGCCGGTAAGCCTTTCATAGACAACCCGACCAAGGAACGGTTCATTGAATGGCTAGAAGAAAACAATATCCAAGTTCTGAATGTTGCTGGCAATAGGGCGTCTTCGAACCCGGAACTCTATGAAGCGGTTAAGACATTCCTTACGGACTCACTATCTGAAACACCTGTGGTGTCTGCTGGGAAACCGATCCCTACGCTCGAAACGGTAATAGCAGGCGAACGCGCAGATGTGACCCTGATGCGGGAAATCCTAGACGCCAAGTACGACCAGATCCCTGCCTTCAGAACTGCCTTGCTTGAATCAGGGGAAATCACCCATCCCAGTGTAGATGCGTTCTGGGCAGAGACAATGCCCCGGCTGCTCACCGATCTACGAGCAAAGAAAATGATGGAACAGGGCGAGTGGGTTTCAATGGGTGAACAGTGGCTTGGCCCGTACGATGTGGTCAACCAGATCGAACACGCAGCCGCTACTGGGGTGGATGAACTAAACAACTTGGTTTCCAACTTTTCGCGTGTTGGTAAATCGACTATGGCCCAAAAGGGCGAGATGCACCATCAGATCAATATGGAACTTGCCGATTCGGTAGATGGGATTGTGAGTTCCGGGCGTGTCACTAGGTGGGGCAACTCTTCCCTGCTGCCCCCTCAGATACTTGCTCGGGTTCCTATCACAGCAAAACCAACCGCAGGCGAGCGGACACTTAGCGTAGCCCGCAACTTCTTCGACGGCGCTGTCAACCCCATGATCCGTGCTATTTCACGCGAACCTATGTTCGACTTCTATTTCGCTGAAGCCCTGCCAATGACAAGGGCAGTCCGCAACTATTACCAGCACGCACCTGAGTCCTTCAGGGCGTTGGAACGAGTCGCTAAAACTTCGAATGAGAAGATACCAGCCGAGGTTTATGCCCATCGAAGGCTGAACCCTGCCTACGTTGGGCATGGTCCTGAGCAGACCCGCTTGACAATCACCCGCAGGATAGACGAGAACGGGGTTGAACAGGTCTATATCCCTGAACTAGAGGAGTTCATTGAGTTTGGAATACCGTGGGCACCCTACGCTCTACCCCCAGAAGGGGCACCTGCGTTAATCGGTTCTGTTGAACATCTCAACAGCGGCCTGACTAGGTACAAGCGACTAGCGGAACTGTTGGGTGATTACCAGCAGGGGATCCGTCCACGGCATGAGATCGTAGAGCAGATATTCCGTGTCGATGATGCTGTGCGCCCGAAGATCGGTGCGCTAACTGAAGATCAGGCTCTCGGTTTCTTGGTTGATGCCGGTCGTTTGGGAGACGAGGACTTCTTCCGGGTGCTGATCACTGAAGGACCGCCCCCCAACCTACGCCCGGTGGCTAGTGGTACTTGGTTCGATACGTTCCCAGAACACCGCGAGTTCTTTGTCAATATGTATATGAAGAACAAGGAGAGGATGCTTAAAGCCAGTGACGAAGGCAGGCAGGTAATCGATGAATATGCTTTGTTCACCCGGCAGGTAGTGGAATACGTCAACTTGAAGAGCCTGCAAGAACAGGCGCATGTCAATATCGCATCGGAACGAGCGTTGTGGCAAACGTCACTCTTCGTTGATGACCACTCCCTACGGTCACAATGGCAGGAATCAGTCGGAACGATGGTCCCCTTCTGGTTTGCCGAAGAGCAGTTCCTCCGCAGATGGCTACGGACATTGGAGGTTCGCCCGGATGCGCTACGGAACCTCTCTGCTGCGTTGTTCGCATCGGAACGATCAGGTCTGACATACGAAGACGACATGGGAACCATGAGGGTATTTGTGCCGGGTAGTTCCTTCTTCCCCTACATGATGGATAACTTCACTCAGTTCCCCTTCCTTCAGAACCTAATGGGAGAGGAGGGGATCGGATTCATCGGTGGCGATATGACAAGCGTTACCAAACTGCTGCTCCCCGGCTACGGCGAAACCACCGGGAACCTTCAGTACGGTCCTATGGCTGGCATCCCGCTGCTGGGTCTGTCCACGCTGGATCCGACGCTACGAGGGCAGGGCATACTCGGGTTCCACGATAATATCGTCGGTCGGTACGGGTACGACTCTGAAGCGTCTGAGTTGATATGGCAGACGATTGTCCCACCACCGATAGCGAAACTCCTCGCTGTTGTAGGGATAGAAGTCGGTGATGTCGGCGGGACACACGCTAAGTCAATGATGTCTGCGATTGAAGCAGCGGCAGTCAATGGCTGGCTACCCAGCGAACAGGAGATGCGAGAGTTTCCGAATCAGGAGTTGGAGACCCAGAAGGTCTACGACGCTCTCAACCATGTCGCCAAACAACTCATGCTTATTCAGAATCTTTCTTGGTGGGGTGGGCTGGCTACGGGAACGCCCCGGTCCTTTGTTGACGATCCCAACTGGGAATGGAACCAGAAGTTTCAGCAGTTGCGGGATACGGGGATCCCCTACGAGCAGGCTTTCCGCGAGATGCTGGAAGAATACCGGACTGAGTTCTGGGATGAGTACGTCGGAGAACACTTTGGAACTCCCGACTGGGCACAGAACTGGGAAGAAGCGGACGCTACGACACAGCGAGGGATCACTCAGGCGTTCAAGTCTGAGTGGCTAACTGAACTGTTGCGAATCTCGGCTTTCCAGCAGGGCAAGACCGGCAAATACACGGTTGCGGCAACGCCACAGACGGTAGCGGCTTTGGACTGGATGACATCAGAGGGAGTGCCGTATCTGATGGATGCTGCTCCGCTTGCTTCAACCTTCTTTATCCCACGGGGGAACACTGAAGACGAACGGATGTACGAATCGGAAGCCCGCGCTCTGCAACTCGCTAGGGATATGAGGTTTGAGAAAACCCCGGAACAATACCTAGAGTCGATCTATATCTCTGCTGCTGGCATCGCCTACTATGGGTATGCCGAGGCGGCAACGAAGGATCTTGTCGCTGCGCGTCTGGCCGGGGATCGGGATCTAGTGAAACTGATTGAAAGGAGGTGGGATAACTTCAACAGGGACTTCAAGAAGGTTCATCCCATCTTTGCCGCATCGACGCATTTGTCGCAGTCCAAGATGCGCCGTGAGAATCTGATGACGGACATGCGGTTGTTGCTTGCAGACCCTTCGATTGTCCCTGATCACACTCCGCATAAGGACGACATCCTTGCGGGTATGGCATTAGTCGTGTCTATGGATAATCAGTTGGATCTCCTAACTGACCGTTCCGACAAGGATGCACAGCAGGCCCGTAACCGGATCAAGTTTGACCATATGAAGAAGATGGAAGCCCTGCTGGAAGGCAGGCCGTGGTTGAACGAGATGTATTACAACCTATTTGTTCCTCTTATTTCCGAAGAGTGGACGATTAAACTACAGTTGGGGCAGTTCGCAGACGAGGGCTTGACAGTGGGGATTAATAACTAATGGCAGATCCACCAACGGCAACGAAGCCGCCGCCGCCGGATGACGCAGGCGATCCAAACGATACCGGTTTGGAGGACAAACCAGAAGGGAACCAGACAGCCGTGACCGCACAATGGCCGGGGTTGAAACAGATTTACCTTGGCGCATCGGGCGAACAGTTGGGGTTCGATCGGTTAGTAAATATACTGTTGGACAACCGCATATTCGTTGTCAATGCAATGGACGCAGCCCCCGGATCGACAGAAAGTATCGACCTGTTCGGCTTGGGGGAGCAGCCGACAGAGGCAGGCAGAGCGCCAGTAACGAATTGGGAAGAAGTCCAATTCGACAACTACAACATGGTCGATCTTCAAAGCGAGCAAGGCAGGCTGTACGTCGCCAAGTGGCTCCATGCCGACACAACAGATCCGACAGCGTGGGATGATCTCTCCACTGCCCAGCAGCAGGCTTATGACCCCAAAGTTACTAAAACTGTTGGCAGCAACCGCTTTATGTATATCTCTCCGACAGCCTCGTCGGATACGGGTACAGGTGCGGCGTGGTATGACACGCCAGAAAAAACCCATATCGGTGTTATTCCCAGTTTCGATGGGACGCCGATGGGTGATGTCCGCACCCTTGAAGAAGTATTAGTAGGGCTGCCACTGGACAAGGCTTCCCTCTACCATCTGATGACAAACTTGGCGCGCAACAACGCTGACTATTTCCGAGGAGTCCAAGCCCAGTTGGGGATGATGGGCTACTACGGGGAGGACGCTGGAAACGTCAGGTGGGGCATAGCGCAGGACATGGATCGGAACGCGATGTTCCGCTTTGTTTCAGAGATGCTTACCGACCATTTAGCAGCAGCCGGTGACGCGCGTAGGGTCGGATTGCCTCTGCCCTCGTTGGAAATAGATGACTTCATCGATAAGAAGTTCAACGATTATGTCGGTGGTTGGATTTCGAAGATGGTGGGTGGGGCCGCGAGCGACCCAACTCAGGGCTTCATAGACGATCTGGCTAGTCAGATAAAGTCTTCTGCGGAAGCGCAGGACATAACGGTCGATGATGCGAAGGCAGCAGAGATTTCCCAGTTGGTCCGAGGGGTTCTTGGCAGCGGAGAAGTTAATCTTGATAGCGCACTTAATAGGGATTTGATGGGGCTGGCAGTCAGCGACGAGGCTGTAGCAACTGCTGATGCGTTTCTATTCGGCCCCGGTGGGTTCTATGGAAATCCTGAGGACATCAAGATTGGGGTACAGGGTTCGCATAGAGAACTACTCCGTCTCGCTGGCCTCGCTGGCGTAGACGTAGATGTAGGAAAGGCCGAGTATGGCGGGCATAGGCCGACGCTTGATACCGATCAGCGGAAGAACGTCGCACGGTTCCTGTTCCATGTCATTAACGAAACTGTCGGGGCTGGAAACATGACTGCGACAGGTAACTACTTTGCGAACACGATCGGTTTCCAAGAGTTCGGGCACCGAAACTTCGACAGTAACTCCCTTACAAAGAACATTATTGCTGCCCAGAACCCTGCGCTTTCACCGACGTTCAATCAGACGATGGAAGCACAGACCGAAGAACGCCTTGGCGCTATGAACGATATCGAAAGCCGTGTAATGGAGGCGTTGGGTACCGCTGAAGAGATGGACCGGACGCAGCGGACACGCGCAGCATTCGATGTCTTCAGGTATTTCTCTCCCGGCACGAATGCACGACGGAGCAGGGTGGCAGGGTAATGACTTGGGCGTATGAAGGATCAACGCAGGTTCTCAATGGGCTATGGAAGCCTTTCGGAGACCGAGCCTTTGGTCTGATAAATCTTCTTGGGTCTACGGTCGTCCCCATCCGTGGCAAGAGTACGATGGAACAAGAAGAAGACCTATTCAACGCGCTCTACGACATACACGGTGAGAAAACAGGATTCCTAATGGATCATCCTGCCATCAGCCCATTCCCAGATGGGCTGGGGTTGTTTGTTGTTTACACAAATGCTGAGGCTGAACGAAACGCAATAGCGAAGGCTGCTGATCTTGGTATTGGGATAGATCCTCAGAAGCCAGACCAGTGGGAACCTTTAGGGCTGCGGGCTGACCCCACCCCATACGAGATCCCCGGTGTCAACACCAACAAATACAGGTTGACTACATCTCGGAAGACCAGCCGCATGGGGGCGATGAACAATATGTTCGACTCCCTGTTCGGGGGTCTTCACTATGGGGCTAGCGGGGAGGTAGTGAACCCAGAGTTGATGACTGCTTTCAATCAAAGCAATGCTGGCATGAGACCTACCATGCAGAGTATTGAGTCACCGTTCCCTGAAGCAAACTATTACAACCCTCAGTTCCAGAATGGGGATGGCTTGGGTATGGCCCATCCGGTTGGGGAAGACTGGGCCGATTATGCAGGGAGGTTGGATGTAGGGAAACGACTGCTCTATATCTTGGGAGAGCAGGAAACAGATTCACCCAGTTCCGGTGAGTCCTACGATCTCCATACAGACCGTCTGGCAAAGTGGCTTGATGCCAAGGAGAAGGGGGAAGACCCTGACCCACACAATCACGCAATGGGTAAGTACCAGATCCTACCGTCCACATGGCAGGGGTTGTTAGCAAACTCCGGTATGGGGATTGGGGGGAACCCCAGCGTTGATGTTACGAATCCTCACGATCAGGATCGGCTCGCTCAATGGGAAATAAATAGGCTATTGGATAGGCATCAGGGTGATATCGGTCGTGTCGCTGCCGAATGGTATACGGGCCACGGGACTGCACATAAGAACTGGTTAGCAGGTACGGATGTGTCATTCAAAGAGCCTGATCCCAGCATGATGGAATACGCACGGGATGTAGTCAGGGCATACCATTACTATTCAATAACTGGCGAGTTCCGATCGCCTGAAATGCTATATGAAGGACAGCATACCTTGGTTCCTTACGATTCAGAGGGTAACGCGATCTTGTATGAGGACGACCCTCGCGCACTCAACCGAAGAGATCCGTCTCGGGGCTGGGAATACTAATGAGTGACTGGCCCGAAGGACAGACAGTCACTATCGATGGCGTGGAGTATGGCCCTGATGACATAGTGCCCGGTACCGACAAGACCTTTAACGATCCTTGGTGGAGCATTGTAGGGCCGGGGGGTATGACCAACTGGGAGGTGTTCGGGCCGGGTGGGGCGGGGGGGTATTGGACGGGTGATCAGGGCGGTTCTGATCTGGAAACTGGTTCAGGTGGTGGTTCTAGCAGGAGAACGACTAACCGAACCGGAGGCATGGGTGACGAAGACGACGAGGATCCCGCGCCGCTAGAGGGCTGGTTCGATGAGTTCGCACAGCATTTCCCCGGTTACGCAAAACTTTTAGAGGCGTTCCCTTCGCTGATGGACACTGTTGGAGCGTGGTGGGAAGACGAAAAGGATTCCGATTACAACCAGCAATACAACAGTTTGTTAGGAGCGATCAAAGGATCTACTTGGTATGAGGATCACGAAGAACCGATGCGTGATTCGTTCGTTCTTCAGTTCACTGACCCTGCACAGTGGGCAGCGAACCTCGAAACAAACCTATTCGATATAAAATCTTTTGCCAAAGAAGAGGGTTTGTACGATTACTTCAATAGCCGAAGCGGTTATTGGGACGGAATGGCCGAACAGGCTGAACGCAATGCTTGGAGCGAAGAGCAGATCCGCACGCGCCTAGTCCAAGACGGTCTGGCTTCTCCGACTGCCCCTGTGAGGGGACAGATCAAACGGAACATGGACAAGATCAAATCATATGCGAACAGCATGATGGTCAATATGAGCGACACCGATGCCAGAAAGTTCGCCTCCTACATGGAAGCAACCGGTGGGTTCTATCACATGGTCCCGACTGACCCCGATGGCCCTCCGGGGCCGGGGACAAGGCGAGAGTTCCAAGGTGCGATGTCATGGGCTGGTGTCCAAGACCACATACATGGACTAGCCAAGAACAAGTGGGGTTTCATCGACGTTGACGACCTTGCTGAACGTGGTTTAACAATCGCTGATACTCTTAGCGAGGTTAAAAATACGATCGCCACCACCCTCCAACTGAATTCTGAGAATATCAATCTCATGGGCATCGGAGCAGACGATCTGATCTTCGGTGAAAAGACAGACAGTGGTGATGGCCGACGGTTCATGGACATACAGGAAGCCGAGAACTGGGCGAAGAGGCAGTCTCGTTATGAGATGACTGACGGCTTCCGGGGTGACATCCGTGACCTTGCAGGTTCAATCGCCCAAGCGTGGGGGACACGGTAATGGCTACTGACAACGAGTTCTTCGACTTCTTGGCATCAGCCGACGACGAGGTAAAGGGTTTCTTTGAGCATCTTGCGATGCTGCAAGATACCGGGGGTATCGAAGCGGTAATCGAATTTGCGTTGGACCCCTTGGAGACCGGTGAGACTACTGCGGGGATCATCTCAGAGGGCGCTGCCGAGGCACTGCGGGCACAGGACATCCCCAATATCAACGATGCAGATACGTTTTATTGGCAGTTAGGTGAGACTGAGGTCGCTGGAGGGGTGCTTGGGGCAGGGCCAGAGGGCGGCAATCAGATAATGGCGCACACCAGCGACGGTGACGACGGTATCGTTGTCGTTCCCCCCGGCGATGGGGGTGGTCAGGGCGACGACGGCGGCGGTCAGGGTGGCGGCGACGATAGTGGCAGCGGGGAAGGTGGCGATGGCGATACGGGGCCGGACATTGGATTTGGTGGGCAAGGTCCGGGTGGTGGCGATGATTTCGATCCCAACCCGGACGCAGGAGCATTCCAACCCGGTGCTTGGTTTACCGACCCGGACCCAGAGGTCGTGTCGGAACCGGGAATCCCAACGATGTCCGAAACGGATCTCGTCTATGCCCGGAACCTGCTAGAAGCAGAACTACGAATGGCTGGGTTCGATACGAACGCGATCGGCAGGCTGTTGGAGGACTGGATTATCCCACGGCTAAAAGGCACCTATGTTGACGCCGAGACAGGCACAGTGATGTTGCCACCGGATGAAGCAGCCGACTTGTTGCCTGAACTATACGAACAGCATGAGTTCAAGGTCAGGTTCCCCGGCTACCACCCACGGATAGACGGTGGGTACAACGCTATCGACATCCAAGATTATCTTTCTTATGAAGACCGTTTCCATGAACTGATGACGCAGTACGGTCTTGATTCGATCATCGCAGAAGGTGGCCGAAGCACAAAAGAATACATCGGTAACCTCATCAGTGGGAACGTCTCGTTGCAGCAGTTGGACACCCGGATCACAAGAGGGGTGGCAGCAGTTCTGGACGCCCCCGAAGAGGTGCTGCAACAGTTCGAACAGTGGTATGGGTCAGAGGGGGAGAACGCCCTGTTGGCCTCCTACCTAGATCCCACAGCGGAACTCACGGATCTTGCGACAAAGGCTGGGGCTGCTATGGCCGGTGGCTTGGCAAAAAGATCTCTTGACGAGCAGGGTATTTCTAAGCAGATGGCGGAAGATATCGCTGATCTTGACTACTCCAATCAGCAACTCCAAGAGGCATACACCGCATTGGCGGGGCAGGCTTCACTGTTTGCAGAACGTGCAGGCGAAGAGGACTTTAAGATTACAGATGAAGGTGTATCAGCCGCACTTCAATTAGATAGCGATGTCATGGACAGAGTTAATCGTCGTAGACGAGAGCGTGCGGCTGACTTCGCAGGCGGTGGCGGTGCTATGGTATCGGGTACGACTACAGGATTCGGATCGGCTAATGCCTAAAGTTGGTAAGAAGAAGTTTGCCTATACCAAAAAGGGTAAGGCTGCTGCTAAAAAGCACGCTAAGAAAACCGGAAAGAAGGTAAAGAGTGTTTACTAAGGATGTTCTTGAGCGGGTAGCCGCTACCTTTATTCAGGCGTTCCTCGGTATCTTTGTTGTTGGTGGGGATATCGGTAATGCTAAGGCGGCTGCGTTGGCTGGTGCTACGGCTGCGTTGAGTCTTGTCAAGGGTGTTGTTGCCTCTAGGTTTGGTGACGGATCGGCGTCGGCAGCGTCGTAATGTCTGACGATGTGGTTGACCAACTAAAGAAGGTCCAAGTATCTAAACTAACCTTGGGCCTTGTTGGGTCGATCATTGCTGTCAGTGCTGTAGTTACTTGGAACGCTGCTCAGGTCGCCAGCCGTATAGATCAGTTGGAGCATTCGGTAGCAGAGATTGAGGTCGTTGATACCAGCAATCTTGTTACCAGCGCCCAGTTGTTAGCAGCCATTCAGGCTATTCCCGAAGTGGATCTGTCTGGTCTAGCCACTACTGACATGGTGGAATCTTTGGTGGCGATAGAGCAGGCCGCTTATGAGGATGTATCTGACGACCTTGAAGACCTACAGGATTCAGTCGCCGCCCTGTTGCTTGATGCTGACAGGGAGCCTGAGTGGGTTGACGAGATCGAAGAGATCCAGCAGCGCCTAGAGGAAATGGGTTGGGAACTAGGTGACTTGTGGTGGCGTACTGATATGAACGAGCAGGCTTGCCGCACCCGGAAGTGGTGCGATGACTGGTACGACGAGAACTGGTGAGTAACGTAACCAAACTCATAGCAGGAATCACTGCGCTACTTGTTGCCATCGGCACGTTAGTCGGCACAATCACTATGACAATAGGTAAGAAGGATACACCAGCGGGTGTGACTATCGTTTTGAATAGCCCGGAAGCGTATGAAGCCTTCCTTTCCAACCATCCGGGCGCGCCGTAGTAGCAATCCCGTGTCTGGGTGTGCTAGGGTTACTCATGTAGGCCGCCTGTGACGCCTTAGGCCGGGTGTGTCGCTTACAACATAGCCGCTAGGGACTCCCACGCTCCTAGCGCGTACAAAGTGGAGGCCGATCCGGCTTGACAACCGGCGAGGTTCATACATAGTCCCACCACATAGACCCTCCTACTATGTGCGACACGGCAACGGAGAGACATCATGGATGACTACCCAGAAGATGACACTGGCGGGATCAAAGACTTGCGTGACGCCGCAGAACGTGGCAAGAAAGCAACGCAGGAACTTGATGCTATGAAACGCGAGATGGCGTTTCTAAAAGCCGGAGTCGATACAGATACGAAAGCAGGGCAACTTCTCTACAAGGCTTACGACGGGGAACTGGAAACAGACCTCCTTCGTGCCGAAGCAGCAGAGTTGGGCATCCTTCGGGAAGCCTCAGCCCCGGTTCGGGAAATGTCTGATGATTCAGATCGTCAGGCAACTCAGGAACGACGGGCGCTTGCTGAAAACACGGTTCCACCTGAAAACCAGACAGAAAGCCCATACGACGCAGGTCATCGTGAGTTCAAGGCGATGATGGATGCGGGTCGTCCGAAGGAAGACTCCGCAGCCACGTTCATTCACACGGTGCTAGAAGCAGCGGGTGGGGCGGACCCTGATTCACGGGTTCTTACTGACAGGTAATGCCTACATATGTTTACCGATGTTCTGAGTGCCATGTTCAGTACGAACTGGTACAGCGGATAGCGGACAATCCCGACAAGGTTTGTCAGGATTGTGGAGAAGAAACTGCGAAGCGGATTCTCCAATCGCCAGCCTTAACGGCTGCGGCTGCGCCATCTCAGAAGAATAAGGTTCCTCCACCTCAGGCCAACCCGGTCTGGGAGAAGGGAACCGCTGGTGAAACTAGGCGGGATGGATCCTTTGTTCCGTATCTGGACAAAGAGGGTAGTCGGATAGGTGTCAAAGACTTTGCCGATAATCGCAAAAAGTATGAGCGGATTCTGCGGAGGAAAAAGAACCAATCCACTTAACTACTAGGAGCGTGAAATCGTGACCATCGTAGGTTACTCAGGCAAAGTCACCAGTTATGACTTAGCCGTCGGCGTCAAGATCAACATGGACGAACTCATTTATATGATTTCGCCCATTGATTCGCCATTTATCAACGGTATCGGGACTGATGGGCGACAGTTGCTTGCCAGTTCTGGTGTCGATCAGACAGAATTCAAATGGATGGACGAGGAACTTTTGCTTCCCCGTGCACAGATATCAGCAACGACGGGCGCTGGAGGGGCAGGTACTACAGAAATCACTGTCTCCACTAGCGATGTCTTTAAGTTCCAGATTGGCGATCTTCTGAACAATGGTGCAGAAGATGAGACTGTCAACGGAGCGATTAAGATTGTTACCGATATAACGACCGGTACGGGAGTTATAGAGGTACAAGACTGGATCAATGCTTCAGTCTGGCCTGTTCCAACAGTAGACGACACGATTATTTGTGTCGGTACTGCGCTGGTTGAGGGTTCCGATCCGGGTACCGCCCGGTCGGCTGACCGGACGATCCGCTCAAACTACACTCAGATTTTCGGGCCGACACCCGTTAACATGACTCGTACTGAGCAGCAGATCACCCGGTATGGCGTGAGCGACGAGTTTGCCAAGCAGTTGTATGGCCGCTCAGTTGAGAACGTCATCACCCGTGAGCAGGCTTACCTTTACGGTAAGCGACGCGATGATACAGCCAACAAGCGCCGGTCAACTGGTGGCTTGATGGATTTCATCACGACCAACACCGACGCCAGCAGCACAACGCTGACTACTACTGCGTTGGAGTCGTTGATGCAGAAGTGCTACAACGCAGGCGGTATTCCCGATCTTTTGATTGCGAATCCTGCTTCGTTTGCTACTCTCAACGACACCACTAACACCGACACGGTGCGTCACGTTATCGATGACCCCCGCCGTGGCCGGGTACCTGTCATGTCTGTGTTCACCGAATTTGGTGAGACACAGTGTGTCAGGAACCGCTGGATGCACTCCGAAAGTGCGTTTGTTGTCCAGAAGGATGGTGTTAGCCGCCGGGTTATGCAGCCTCTCGTAGTTGAGCCGCTTGCAAAGACCGGTGATAGTGACAAGGTGCAGATCGTGTGTGAGGAAGGCCTTCAGGTGAAGGGCGAACAGCACATGGCGAGGTTCACCAACCTCCGTGGTTACACAGATACTCCGTAACCTTTAACTCCGTAACCTTTAACAAAGTAGGTTTGTGGGGGGCAGTGGGATCTACCCCTGCCCTCCACTACCTACTAGGATCGGTCTATGCCTACTATTGCTGACGCCATTACGGATACGAAACGACTGTTGAATAGTAATACACGCACCGAATTGGATGCACTTGCAGCAGGTATAACTGCCGTTGAGTCTCCTATTACCCTGAAGCATGAGACCGACGGCATCCGTGCTGGTTCTTATATCTCCGTAAGCACCAAGAACGGAACCACCCAGTTGCCTGAGACCATGTACGTTCATTCTCGCAACGGCGAGAGCGTGTATGTGGAGCGGGGGATGGACGGCAGCACAGCACAGGCTTGGGATGCAGACACTACATTGATTGAAGTTGAGCCACGGTTCACCGGCCATCAGATCCATCAGGCATTGATCAATTCTATTAATGCTTTGCCTGAGAATCTGTTCGCAGTAGCCACTGTTGCGGTGGACTTCTCAACCTCCGCAAGCACCGCAGACGTTACATTTGAAAATAACAGTTTTACTCAGATTTTATCTGCGACACGAACAGCCCATGCAGGTGGAGACCGGCGACTCGGATTCAATGTGACAGTTCAGGAATA
>Ga0310345_10003132_pt1 | contig 16012 bp, 13 predicted proteins | sample HC15DNA20500_MG_FD_204667 | JGI IMG/M metagenome (GOLD analysis project Ga0310345, IMG submission 204667) | Marine microbial communities from station ALOHA, North Pacific Subtropical Gyre - HC15-DNA-20-500_MG | ecosystem: Environmental > Aquatic > Marine > Oceanic | place: Pacific Ocean: North... | reverse complement strand
GTTAATGGTGTAACTTCTTCCCTGAATCCAGTTTTCTACAATTTTAGCATTGTCATCAAATACCGGAGCGGTGGTGATAATAAAGTTGGCTAATTTGCCGGCATCTAAGCTGCCTACTTTATCATACACATTTAAAACAGTGGCCGGGATTTTGGTTAATGCTTCTAATGCAGTTTTTTCGGAAAGCCCATCGGCAATGGCTTTACGTAAGTTCGGTAAAAACTGTTTTACATCTTTTAAATCGCTGGTAGTTAAACAAAAAGGAATATTGGCTTTTTCAAACGATGCAGGATTGGTTGGTGCTAATTCCCAATTTTTCATATCGGCCAATGACACAAAGCGGGCATCGTTAGGATCTTCCACATCCATTGCCTGTGGAAAATTCAATGGGAGAATAAATGTTGCTTTTGTAGCAGCCATTTCCGGCATACGTTGGTATTCGTTGCCGCCGCCTTTAATAATGTATTGTACACCAAACTCATCGCCAATTCTATCTGCCCGTAAATCATTCCATTTATCATCGGCTTCAAAAATTTGAGGTAAGGATTGATTGTTATTCCAGGCTTCTAATGATAGGTTGGTGCCTTCGGTAGCGGGTTTATTTTTATACCATTTAGCATCTAAATAAGTTTGGCGCAATAAGGCAATAGAACCCATTAAGCTGGAAGGATAACTTTGGGTAGAAGACCCTTTATTGAAAGAATAATGGGCAGAAGCCTTTTCTTTTACTACCGCAAAATTATCAGCTTCATTGGCCAAAGTAACTACTGCTCCGGTTCCACGTGCTATCCCATCTTTTACATGGGTTAATACCGTACCAAAACCCATTTGGCGTAAAGGGTCGGCTTTTTTATCGTCAGCATTAAACTGATCAATGGCATTTACTTGCGGCTTTATGGCTTGGTTCCAGCCATAAGCGCCTTTAATGTTAGATGTAAATTGTGCCGGTGCCATAAAATTAAAACCGCCGGGCTGACGGGTAGGTGTGGTTACTCCATAATCCGTATAAATATCAATGAAGGAAGGATAAATGTATTTGTTTTTACAATCAACCACTACCGCATCCGTGGGAATTGTAATGTTGTTGCCCACTGCAATAATTTTTCCCTCTTTAATTAAAAGGGTGGCATTGCTGAGGGGCGGGGTTTGTGCATCTTTCACAATAGTGGCATGAATGAATGCAAACGAACGGGTGCGAGGGTCGGCTACTCCGTTTACGGGAAATGTTTCCTGGGCTCGTACCAGTAAAACAACAAAGAGCCCCAATAATAGGAGTTGTAATTTTCTCATAATCATATGGTTTTGATGAAAACAGCTTTAAAACTACTATTTTTAAACAAGGAATAAAACCGCTCATCCAATTTTCGGTGATTAACAGTTTTTTAACGGCTAAAGGTTATAAAAAAGCAACGGCAAAGAGCCATTGCTTTTTAAATATATTAAAATAAAATAATATTGTGCTATTTTCCTGCGTCTACATTTTTTATGAACTGTATAACACCGGGATAAAAATGTTGCTGATCATCCCACATGGCCAAATGGCTACCTTCGGGGCAATATAAATAACTGCCTTTCGGGAATTGTTTACTCATCCATTCCATGTAATTGGGATCCATGGTATCATATTTTGCCCCTACTACCAGGGTAGGTACGGTAATTTCTTTCAAGCGATTACTGATATCCCAATTGGCTAAACGTCCGGCAATTCCAAACTCGCTGGGGCCTTGCATTAAGGTATACACTGTTTTATTAGCATGCTTAAATGAACGATTGACGGGATCGGGCCATTCAGCTAAACGGCACAAATGTTGGTGGTAGAAGTTGGGTAATAATAATTCCATGTACTTAGGATTTTTATAATCGCCCCTGGCTTCTATTGCCCGAATGGTATCTAACACTTTGGGGTCCATTTGTTTGGCCAATACATCTTGTGCATATTTACCATAAGCCGGGCAACTACTCATCATGTTACAAACAATTAATCCTTTCAGGTTTTGTTGGTATTTTAAGGCATATTCCATGGCCAAAATGCCGCCCCAGGAATTTCCCAATAAATAAAAATTGCTATTGTTTAATCCCAAGGCTTTGCGTACTTGTTCCACTTCATCAACAAAGCGAGGGATGGTCCATAGACTGCTATCGGTGAGTTGATCGCTGTAATAAGAACCCAACTGGTCATATTCTATCATTTCAAAGCCTTCTTTCGGGAAAAAGCTTTCAAAACATTCCATATACTCGTGGGTCATGGCAGGTCCACCGTGTAATAATAATACTTTAATGGTGGGATTATTCCCAATGCGTTTTGTCCACACCTTAAATGTGCCTACCGGTGTTTGTATGGGAATCATTTTAATGCCGGCCGTTTGTACGCCGGAATCTTGCGGGGCAAAATAAGTGGCTACGGTCATAGATTCAGGTTTAGAATGACAAGCACTTAAACCCAATAGGGCACCCACTAAAAGCAGGGCGAGCATAGTTTTAAAACGAAATAATACCATCATTGCATTTTTTTGGTATTAAAATTAAGGTATTAACGGCCCATATATACCATTAATATTTGAATATCGCTGGGATTTACACCGCTAATTCTGCCGGCCTGCCCAATGGTTCGGGGCTGCACTTTTTTAAATTTCTGACGGGCTTCGCTAGATAGGGCTTGTAAACGGTCGTAATCAAAGTTGTCAGGAATTAGTAAGTCTTCCATTACATTCATTTTTTCCACCAGTTCCTGTTCTTTGGCAATGTAGCGCTCGTATTTAATTTGTATTTCAGCCTGCTCTAAATATTCCGGTAAATGACTTTGCAAACTTTCTTGTAAGGCAGTAAGGCTGGGCAGCATATCGGTTAAGGTAACGGAAGGGCGTAACAACAATTTGGCCGCCTTTTGTTTTTCGGTAAGCGGTGCCGATTGTATGCTGTTTAAATATGCGTTAATGGCATCCGGTTCAATAGCATATTGTTGCAATTGTTCGGTAATGGCAGCAACGGCGGCTTGTTTTTTCCGAACGCCCTCCATTCTTTCCTGCGAAGCCAAGCCCAAGCGGTAACTAATTTCCGTAAGGCGTAGGTCGGCATTATCTTGCCGTAAAAGGGTTCTGTATTCTGCCCTGCTGGTAAACATACGGTAAGGTTCTTCGGTTCCCTTACTAATTAAATCATCTATCAATACTCCAATATAGGCTTCACTTCTTTTTAAAATAAAGGGGGGCTGACCATTAATTTTCAAATGCGCATTCATGCCGGCCATCAATCCCTGGCAGGCTGCTTCTTCATAACCGGTGGTTCCATTAATTTGTCCGGCAAAGAACAAGTTTTGTATGGCCTTGGTTTCCAGTGCATGTGTTAATTGGGTAGGGGGGAAGAAGTCGTATTCAATGGCGTAACCCGGGCGAAATATTTTACAATTTTCAAATCCGGGTACTTGTTGTAAGGCTTGAATTTGAACTTCTTCGGGCAAAGAAGTGGAAAAGCCATTCACATAAATTTCAACAGTATTCCATCCTTCAGGCTCCACAAACAACTGGTGGCGATCACGCTCTGCAAAGCGATTGATTTTATCTTCAATACTGGGGCAATAGCGCGGACCCACCCCTTCAATTCTACCCTGAAACATGGGACTACGATCGAACCCGGTTTTTAATATATCGTGTACGGTACTATTGGTATAGGTAATAAAGCAACTTCTTTGTTGGGCAGCGGTAATGGGTACGGTATTGGGCAAATATGAAAATCCGGTAATGGTCGGGTCTCCTTGTTGTTCTTCCATTTTGGAATAATCCAAACTGCGACCATCTACCCTGGGTGGAGTGCCTGTTTTTAATCTGTTGGCTTCCATCCCTTGGGCCACCAATTGTTCGGTGATACCGGTGGCAGCCTTTTCCGCAACGCGTCCCCCGCCAAACTGCTTTTCGCCTATATGAATAACGCCATTTAAAAAGGTACCACTGGTTACCACTACGGCTTTAGCTGCAATGGTATGTCCTAATTGTGTAACCACTCCGCAGGCCTTTCCCTTTTTCAAAATCAATTCCCGCACCATATCCTGGTAAAAATCTACATTGGGGGTTTGCTCCAACATTTGACGCCAGGTAGCAGCAAATAACATGCGGTCGTTTTGAGCACGGGGACTCCACATAGCGGGGCCCTTGCTTTTATTCAACATCCGAAATTGGATCATACTTTTATCGGTAACAATACCACTATAGCCCCCCAAAGCATCTATTTCCCGCACAATTTGCCCTTTGGCTATCCCCCCCATGGCCGGGTTACAACTCATTTGGGCAATGGTTTGCATATTCATGGTTATTAATAAAACCTTGCTACCCATATTGGCAGCTGCGGCAGCCGCTTCACAACCGGCATGGCCGGCACCTACCACAATCACATCGTATTCAGCAAACATATTTCAGTAATTTTTGCAAATGTACACCCAATAATAGGTTTGTAAACAGGGTTGTGTTGGTTCCACGTGGAACAAATTAAATTACGATATACTGTTTGTGTTCCACGTGGAACAGGTTGGTGGAATTATTGACTTTGAAACAGGTTAATATAGGCGGCTTCCTTTTCGCGCATTAGGGTTTGTTCAACCGAGGTCTTATCTTTATATCCACAAAGGTGTAAAATGCCATGCACCAATACCCTTACCATTTCATCAGTAAAATGAGTGTCGTGTTCAAGGGCATTGGCTTTCACCCTATCGATACTAATATAAATTTCACCCACAATGCCTTCGTCGGTAGGCTCAGTTAAATCGAAAGTAATGATATCGGTATAGGTATCGTGTTGTAAAAATTGTTGATTAATGCCCAATAAATATTCATCCGAACAAAAAATATAATCAACCCGTTTTAAAGTATGGTGTTCATGAGTAAACACAGAAGCTAAAAATGCTTTCAATAATTGTTTATGCTTAAATGGGAAGTTCCGATCTGCCCGATGAAAAAAAATAGACGCCATAATGGGTAACAATAAATGAAATCCAAAATTCGTAATTAAAGCCCATAAAATGCCTTTACTTTTGTATAAAGAAAAAACAATTGGTTACTTTATAACAAAAATAATTACGTTATAACCCATTATATGAAACCACTGAGTGCGTTAAAGATAGGAGAGAAAGGCATCATTAAAGAATTTAAGAGCGATGAGCTGTTGATTAAATTAATGGAAATGGGCTGTGTGCCGGGAGAAATGATTAAGGTAGAACAAATTGCCCCCCTAGGCGATCCCATCTCCATTGCTGTTGCCGGCTATTCGTTAAGCCTCCGATTGAATGAAGCAGCAACCATTATGATTGACCCCATTACGCAAGAAAAAAAATTACCTTCATGAAGATTGGGTTATACTTCGGTTCTTTTAATCCCATCCATCACGGCCATTTAATTATTGCAAGCCATATCATTAATGAAGGCCTGGTTGACCAGGTGTGGCTGGTAGTGAGCCCACAAAATCCGCTGAAAGCTTCTCCTTCTTTATTAAATGAATTTCATCGACTGCACTTAACCCGTTTGGCCATTGCAGAAGATGATACCCATATTAAAGTATCGGATGTAGAATTTAGTTTACCCAAGCCCTCTTACACCATTGATACCTTAACCTATTTATCGGAAAAATATCCGCATCACCAATTTGGCGTGATTATGGGAAGTGATAGTTTCCAAAACCTTCCGAAATGGAAAAATTATTCACTTATCTTACAACAATACCAAGTGTGGGTATATATTCGGCCCAACCATTCCATGCCCCATAACCTTCCGAACAATGTGGGGGTAGTTAAAGCACCACTATTAGATATTTCCGCTACCTATATTCGACAATGTATACAAGAGAATAAAAGCATTCGTTACCTGGTACCGGAAGCTGTTCGTTTAGAAATTGAAAAAGCCGGTTATTATTTGCATTAGTCTAAAATAGGTATAACCGTCAAACAAATTGCTAAATTCTTGAAATGATAGGAAAACTATTCCTAAATTCTAAATAGATTTACACTTCACAATTTAATTATTTTTTAATCTGTAAAAAGAATCATTTGTATGAAAACAACCAACCTTGTGGCCTTAGCATCCGCCATTTTATTATTTGCCTGTGTAAGTCCTAAAAAATTAAAACAATCAGAAGAAAAGTATACTCAACTGAATGGAGCTTATTTAGAATTACAACAAAAGTACCGCGATTGTCAAGGTAACTTGGGGGGTGCGAATGATCAGATTAAAGGCCTTCAAAACCAAAAGTCGGTATTAACCGGACAAATTGATGATTTGAATAAGCAAATTGACTTTTTGAAACAAAACAATAATCAGGTTTTAAATCAATTAAAAGATATGTCCGTTATCTCCGCTTCTCAAGCCGAAAGTATCAAAAAGTCGATGGAGAATATAAGTGCGAAAGACAATTATATCCAACAATTACAAACCACCATTGCTCAAAAAGATTCTATGAATATGGCCTTGGTAATGAATTTGAAAGGGGTGTTGGGTAATTTAGATGATAGTGATATTAATATTAAGGTAGATAAAGATGTAGTGTATATTGATATTTCAGACAAACTATTATTTAAAAGCGGAAGTTATGATGTAACCGACCGTGCGAAAGTGGTATTAGGAAAAGTAGCCAAAGTATTGAACAATCAACCCAATATTGAATTCATGGTTGAAGGTAATACCGATAGTATTCCATTTAGAAATGGGTTATTGTTAGACAACTGGGATTTAAGCGTAAAACGCGCTACTTCTGTCGTACGTATTTTACAAAACAATTATGGTATAGATCCAAAAAGAATTACTGCAGCTGGTCGCGGTCAATACATGCCCGTAGCATCTAACGAAACACCGGAAGGAAGAGCTGCTAACAGAAGAACCCGCATCATAATTTTACCACAGTTAGATCAATTCTTTAAATTATTAGAGCGTCCTAAAACCAATTAATTTATACACACATTCTTTAAAAGGTTGTTTTCAAAAAAAGAAAGCAACCTTTTTTTATGCAATTAAAAAATAATTTATAAGTAAATTATATTTATTTTTTCTATCATTGAATATGAAAAAATTTATCCACACAACATTGTGAAAATCATCCTGTTTTCTGTTAGAAAATCACAAAACACCAAAAAACAGTGTGATAAAATAAAGAATAACTGACACCAAAAAACGATAAAAAGAAAAATGACAAGCAATGCACACATTTTAGCACCCTTGCATTCACAGTGTATAAACTGTTAAAAGTAGAAAGTGAATAATACCCATTAAAAAGATATACTCTTGTGAATAAAGCGAGAAAATATAACAAAAACAAATGTTTCACGATGTGGAAGACCTGTGGAATAGTAGGGATAACTTCAGAATAATTAACTTTACACAGTGTGCATAACAAAGTTATCCCGATATACACACCCGTAATAGTAGTAGGGTTTTTTAAATAAATAATTATTAATTCATTATTACCCGAGTTATGAACATTGCACAAGCGAAAGCCGCACTCAAAGACAAAGGTTTTTTAGATGTGGATATCCATCCTTCCGTAGATTTGTTGGATGCTATTGAACAACTTAAGAAAGAAAAGAATGCCATTATATTGGCGCACTATTATCAGGAACCCGATATACAAGATATTGCCGATTATATTGGCGACAGTTTGGGATTGGCACAGCAAGCAGCCAAAACCGAAGCCGAGATAATTGTATTTGCCGGAGTACACTTCATGGCTGAAACTGCCAAAATTTTAAACCCTACCAAAAAGGTTTTATTACCCGATTTAAAAGCAGGTTGTTCATTGGCCGATAGTGCACCCACCGAAGCATTTAAAGCATTTAAAGCACAACATCCTAACCATGTAGTTATTTCATACATTAATTGTACGGCAGAAATAAAAGCCTTAAGCGATATTATTTGCACATCGGGCAATGCCGAAAAAATTATTGAAAGCTTACCAATAAATACGCCCATTTTATTTGCACCCGACAAAAATTTAGGGGCTTATTTGAATAAGAAAACCGGCCGCAATATGTTGCTATGGAATGGTGCCTGCCAGGTACATGAAATTTTTAGTGTAGAAAAAATTAGCCGTTTAAAAATGAGGCACCCGGAAGCGAAAGTATTGGCACATCCGGAATGCGAAGAACCGGTATTGGCCTTAGCCGATTATATTGGAAGTACCACACAATTATTAAAGTATAGTCATACAGATGATGCCCGGGCCTATATTGTAGCAACAGAAACCGGCATACTGCACCAAATGCAAAAAGACAATCCCGGTAAAAAGTTTATACCTGCACCACCGAATAACAATTGTGCATGTAACGATTGTCCGTATATGAAATTAAACACCTTAGAAAAATTATACAACACCTTATTATACGAATTACCCGAAATAGAAATGGAAGAACACTTACGCTTAGCCGCCAAAAAACCATTAGACCGCATGCTGGAAATTAGTAAAGCGGCAGGATTAATCGGTTAACAGCAAGCCATAACCGTTATGAAATAGGCAAAAATAATTTTTTGTTTCTTGAATGATAAGTCATCACAACTTAGCAAACCCCGGCTTTTTTGTGATGACTTTTTTTATACCATAAAAAAGTAAACGGTTCGGAAATAATTATTCCGCAGTATTAGGCGGATTGAAAGCAACACAATCATTACAATTGTGTGATAGTGTGAAGGTAGATACCTGTTCTTCGTTATTTTTTAAATAGATGGATTAGAGTCTTTCATAAGTAATGGATAGAGCAACACCTTGTTTCAATCAACGTATAATTGTATCGGTAATGCATTGTTGCAAACCCTTTTGCGGCGGTAGTTGCCGGTAAATGGCACTAGCCATGGGGAAGCTATTTTCAGCCATTCACTGTATTGGCGTTGAGGAGCAAAAGCCGGATTGGAATAAAAGAGTTGTTGATTGATAGAAGTTTTGGACCGCACCAATTGACGGCCATTTACCACATAAAAGGTCAATCCGTTTACAGTACCCGAAGGTAGTGTTTAGAAAACTGTGTAAAGGGGTGAGGCAGTCAAAGGCTAAAAGATGAGTAGAGATGAGTAGTTTGGGTTGACTGCCGATTAATTACCTTTAAAACACAGTAAATTATATGACAAACAAAGAACTTTTAAAGCAACTGCTGAAAGAACAAGTAAAACAGCAGAAGAGTACTACCGGTGTAAGCAATCTGTTGCAGGAAGTATTCAAAGAAGCTATTCAAGAGATGTTGGAGGCAGAGATGGACAACCACCTTGGGTATGAAAAGCATTCGGCAGAAGCCTCCTCCTTCCCCAATAGTCGCAACGGTAAAACAAGCAAGAAGATCAAAACAAAACTAGGTCAAATCAGTATTGAAGTTCCAAGGGACAGGGATAGCAGTTTTGAACCTCTAATTGTTCCTAAACGAAAAAGGATTATGGAAGAGATTGAAGATCATGTTCTCACCCTATATACGCATGGAATGAGTACTCGCGATATTGAAAGTGCCATTAAAGACCTCTATGGTGTATCTATGAGCGAAGCACACATTTCTCATGTCACAGATCGCCTTATTGAACATATTGACCAATGGAAACAAAGGCCATTGAATAAGGTATATATGATTGTATGGATGGATGCCATCATTTTCAAGGTACGTCAGGAAGGAAAAGTGAAAGACAAGTCGGTACAGATAGCTATAGGGCTTAACAACACAGGATATAAAGAAGTATTAGGCATGTGGCTATGTAACAATGAAAGTGCCGCTTTTTGGATGAATGTTTTGGCCGACTTAAAAAGTCGTGGAGTGGAAGATATACTGCTGAGCAGTACGGACAATCTTAAAGGTTTTACAGAAGCTATCAATACAGTTTATCCGTTGACAAAAACACAAATATGCATTGTTCATCAACTAAGAAACTCTTTGAAATTTGTAGTATGGAAAGATAGAAGAGCTGTAGCTGCAGCTCTTAAGAAAGTCTATGATGCCTGCGATGAAAGCACGGCATTACACTATCTGGAAAATTTTGAAACTGAATGGGGTAAAAAGTATCCCTACATAGCCAAATCATGGAAAACCAATTGGGTTAATCTCGCTACTTTCTTTGAATTTCCTGCCTGCATCAGAAAAATCGTTTATACAACAAATATCATTGAAAACATTAATCGTATCATCCGCAAATACACAAAAAACAAGACCATGTTACCGAATGACCAGTCGCTGGAAAAGGTTGTTTACCTGGCTCTGATGCAAATACAGAAAAAATGGACGCAGCCTCAAGATGCTTGGCCAATGATGTTACTTAATTTTATTGATATCTTTGGTGAACAAAGGTGTGATGTAAAAACTTAATACCCTTTACGCAGTTTTCTAAACTACTCTCTATCTCTGCTTACACAGTTATTTTAACATTCTCGGATTGATTTGTATGTCATAGGCAATTACACGGCAACCCATACCCGTCATAATAGTGCAAAATGCAGCTCCAATATGGCCTGTGCCAATTACACCTACTGTTTTTCCCTTTAATGTAAAACCCAATAAGCCATTGAGTGAAAAATTTTGTTCACGAACACGATTATAGGCTTTATGTGTTTTTCTATTCAAGGTTTGTATCATTGCCAAAGCATGTTCTGCCACCGCTTCCGGAGAATAGGCCGGTACCCTGCATACCTTAATTTGGTGTTTTTTTGCAGCTTCAATATCCACATTATTAAATCCGGCACAACGTAAAGCAATTACTTTTACCCCCTTTTGTGCCAGTACTGCTATTACTTCTGCAGATACTTTATCGTTAACAAATACGCAAATTGCATCTGTTGGTTCTACAGCCTGCACAATATGTGGACCTAAATGTGTTTCAAAAAAAGTGAATTCAAAACCATAGGATGCATTTCCTTTAATGAAAAACTCTTTATCATAGGGTTGTGTAGAAAAGAAGGTAATTTTCATGCAAATAATTTTAAGGCAGATATATAAAAAGCTGCTGAATTACTGTCTTAAAGGTAATGTAAGCTTATATGGTAATAACGTAATGTGGAAAACAATCCATCTTCTCAGTGGCAATCAAAATAATTCAAAATAAACTGCCCTGTGTACTCGGCCGCATAAATTGCTGTGTATTTAATTGCCAATGTTCTGCATTTAGTTGGTATTTGCGGTTATAGGTTTTAAATTGTTGTTGTACCAATGCCGCTATGGGGCCTTCGCCGCGCATTCTAACCCCCCAGCGGCTATCATTTACCCGGCCACCATGGGCTTGTTCAATTAAATGCCACACTTTATTGGCCCTGTCGGGAAAATTTTTAAACAGCCAGTCTTTAAACAAACTGCCAATGGCACCATTTAACCGAATAAAGGTATAGGCTGAAAAGCGTGCGCCTGCGGCGGCGGCTTTTTCCATAATGGGTTGCATTTCGTGTTCGTTTAGGCCGGGAATCATAGGGCCTAACATTACTCCGGTGCGTACCCCCATTTTGCTTAAAGTTTCAATAATGCGTAAGCGTTGGGTAGCGGTTGTAGTGCGGGGTTCCATTACACTGCGTAGGGGTTCATTCAGTGAGGTAATGCTTACCAATACGCTTACCAGATTTTTGGCCGCCATGGCTTGCAGTATATCTGCATCGCGTAATATGGCTGCATTTTTGGTAATAATGCCCACCGGCTGATGAAAGCTTTGGCACACCTGTAATAATTGTCGGGTAAGTTTAAATTTTCGTTCGGCAGGTTGGTAGCAGTCGGTATTGCCACTTAATACAATAGGTTGGCATTGCCAGCTTGGTTTCATTAAAAAATGGCGCAGCAATTCCGGCGCATTTTGTTTTACCAATATTTTGCTTTCAAAATCGGTGCCGGCGCTATAGCCCCAATATTCGTGTACATTACGGGCATAGCAGTAAATGCAGCCATGTTCGCAGCCTTGGTAAGGGTTCATGCTGTATAGCATGCCTACATCGGGGCTATCTACTTTGTTTACAATGCTTGTTGCTTGGGTAAAAATATATTGTGTAGGGTAGTTGCTGTTTTCCCAATCATCTATGGCTTCAATATGCCATTTTTCGGTATGGTTTTGTAAAAAATGATTGGGGGTGTTTATTTGTGCCCCTCTGCCTTTCAGGTATTGCAGTGCTGCTTCTTTTTGGGCAGGCAAGGGTTGTTGATTGGGATTGCTGTTCATGGTGTTGGTGGTTGTGTACAATAAATGTGTAATACTTTTTTTACACAAATGCATATTCGTTAGTAGCAGTAAATGCTGCCCCGTATTGTTGCAGTACAAGTGTGCGACGCAAGCAGTGCCGCATAGCACTACAAAAGCCGGTGCCACACTAATAATGAATGCCTTTTTTGTTGTTGCTATTGGGTTTATTAATCGTTCCGCCCGACAATAACCCCTTTTCTAAAATATGAATAACGCAGGTAACTACACCCCATATGTACTGCTCGCTAAATTCGGTAATTTCAATAGGGGCATAACGGCTGTTTTCGGCCAATAGGGTAGCGCGATTAAAATGCGTTTGCAACCGCCGCACCAATAGCTCACCGTTAATGGCCGCCACAATAATTTTGCCCGATGCTATGGGTACACTTCTGTCAACAATTAACACGTCGCCGCTATGAATGCCGGCCTCCGTCATGGCATCACCGTTCATACGGAAGAAGAAGGTAGCCGGCTTGTTCATAATCAGTTGTTCATTCAGGTCAATACCCCGTTCCATATAATCGTCGGCGGCAGCACCAAAGCCATTGGCATTGGCGGTGGGAATGTGGTGTTGGGTAAAATCTTTACTGCCACGGTAGGCAGGCGTGTAGGCAATATTATCTATCATAAAAAAATATTTTACTGTTTACTAAATTATTTAGCAATTTTATGCTAAATTTGTTGACAATCAAAAAAATGTTTATGCACACAGTATCATTAACAGCAACGGGGGGCAGACAAGCTTCAACAAACAGCCTATACATACAGTTTAGTGGTAGCCTTGCCCCATTTTGTACAGCAAATGCTGCGGCAACAACAGGCATTTTTTACGGCACAATATGGGTATGTGTGTGGTGCGCCTAGGTTGTGCATAGCCCATTTTACTGCCCACGAAGCCATGGAAGATACTTTGTTGCGTTACTTGCAACGCATTGCCGGTATGCAACACGCATTATCGGTAACATTAAACAATTACAGCAGTATACCCGAACATACCATATACATACGGGTGCAACAACCTGTTTGTTTTCAGCAATGGATACAGGCATTACAACCCATTGATAATTATATTAGTGACAATGGTTTTCCGCATTTACAAACAATGCAACGTGCCCATATACCTCTTGCTGCAGCATTGCCGCCTAATGTGTACCGAAAAGCTGTTAGCCACTATGCACAGCAGGTGTTTTATGCTTCTTTTATGGCAACGGAATGGGTATTGTTAAAATGTAAAAATAATTACAGCAATGAGGTGCCGTTATGTAAATTTCATTTGTTGTAAGGTGTAATACCGGCTGTGGTACCTTGTAGCATCGCCGGTTGCGTCGCAATCACTTCATCGTTCCGGACAATGGGCATCAGTTATTCGTTTATTCAAATATTTCGTTTGTTTTTAGTATGGTATGAATACACAACAAGTTAATACGGCACTGCCTGCAAAAACGGCTGCCAATGCCGATAAAAATAAGGATACATGGTATGCTATTGTTGATTGTAATAGTTTTTATTGTAGTTGTGAGCGTTTGTTTAGGCCCGATTTATGGAACCGGCCGGTAGTGGTGCTTAGCAATAACGACGGTTGTATTATTAGCCGAACCGATGAAGCTAAGCGATTGGGGATTGAAATGGCCGGTCCTTATTTTAAAGCCAAACCGTTTATTGAACAATATGGCGTAACTACGTTTTCCTCTAACTACAATTTATATGGCGACATGAGCAAGCGGGTAATGGATACCTTGCGCTTTTTGGTGGGCGAACAAAACACGGAAGTGTATTCGGTTGATGAGGCTTTTTTAGCCTTGTCGGGTTGGAAGGTTGCCGACTATAAAGCATTGGCTTTGCACATACGCAAAACGGTAGAGCGGTGGACGGGTATTTCAGTATCGGTGGGCATTGCCCCTACTAAAGTGCTGAGTAAAATGGCCAACCATATAGCTAAAAAAAATAAACAAGCCACGCAATGCGTATATGTGTTAGATACGCCTGAAGTAATACAGCAGGCATTAGCACGAACACCGGTAGGCGATATTTGGGGTATTGGCCGCCGTTATGCCGAAAAGTTGAACAACTTTGGTATTTATGATGCACTGCAGTTAAGTCTTATGCCCGAAAATTGGGTACGCAAACAGTTGGGCGGGGTTGTGGGTGCCCGATTATTAAAAGAGCTAAATGGCGAACCGGCTATTGGGCTGGGCGATGAATTGGTTACCAAAAAAATGATTGCCACTACCCGCATGTTTGGAATACCCGTTACGGAATTGCAGCAGGTAAAAGAGGCGGTGGCAACTTATATAGCCCGTGCTGCCGAAAAGTTGCGTAGGCAAAAAAGTGTGGCATCGGTTATTACGGTATTTATGGTATATAAAGCCGAGCAGTTACCGGGTGGGCATTTCAGGCATGGTCCTTCAGTAAGTGCTTCAGTAGTATTGCCTAATGCCACTGCCAATACCCATGAGTTAATAAAGCCGGCTTTGCAATTAGCCGAGCAGTTGTATGTACCTGGCAAAATATACAAGAAAGCAGGGGTACTGTTAAGTGGTATTATACCGGCTGAAGCCCCACCCGGCAATTTATTTGTGCCGCCACCCGGTAATGCCAACGGTAAATTAATGGAAGTAATGGATAATATTAATGGAAGCATGCGGAATGATGTATTGCATTTTGCGGCCGGTGGAACCGGCCGCAACTGGAAAATGCGCCAGGAACTGCGCAGCCCCCGTTATACCGCCCGTTGGAAGGAATTACCCTTGGTGCAGTAGGGCTGTAATTATTCAAATGTATACCAATTGGCCTCTCCTTAATGGGTACCCCTAGCTAATTGCTTCGACCCTGCTTCGAGACTGCTTCGACTCAACAGCGTTGCGCAACGCTGTTGATAGCTAGAGGTATGGGAAAAGGGTGGAGGTTGTTAGGGGAATCGTAAAAAATGGCAAAATAATTAATTAAAAAAAGATGAAAATAAATTTTATTTAATAAAAATTTAATTATTTTTTATCGTAACTAAAATCATTTTACTATGAAAAAATTAATCATCCCCCCCCCCGCCACAATTACAAAACAAATGCGGTAACAATCTTTTGCTTTTTTATGCTTTTTAGTATGATTGCTTTTTTGTTTGGTTGCCGCAAATACGACAGTTTGCCCAATATTAAAAGTCCCAATTATGCGCAATTACAACAACAGTTTTTTAATACCGGTACTACAGCGGACATTGCCATAAAAAAATTAGCTGCCGATATTAGAAAGCAGGATAGCATGTTTCATTTTTTACCATCGTTTGTAAGGAAAAATGGGATACCGAGATGGGACAAAGTAATATATAGCAGCAATCATTCCAACTCAGGTAATCAATTATCTACTTATGGGGTTAATGCAGCAGGCAGCCTCACAAAACATAGCCAAAGTATTACAAATGAGGGCAGCCAGGGTATATTTTTTATACCATTGCAAGCGCAAAATGCTAATACCATACAGTCGTACATAGTGGCTTATAAACACAATGATAGTTTGTATACTTACCGGTTGTATAATCGGGATTCATTAAATGCCATTCAACCTAAAACGGTAGAGGCTAAAAATAACTTATTAAATACGCAGGCAATTTTTGGTTATTTTGAAAAGGAGATTAATAATCAGAGAGAGTTAAAAGTTAAAACGCCGATAGAGGGAAAAATAAGAGATGTGGCCATTGTATTTAATGCGCCAAAGCAAACCAACACCCAAAGCACACATTCATCAAAAGGAACAATGGTGGGTGGTGGTTGTGAAATGAGCATAGAAGTTACAATTTCATATTTATTTGAAGTTACCCTTGATGGGAATTCAATAAATATTAAAGAAAGTTACTCGGTAACTTTAACCAT
>Ga0310345_10003131_pt1 | contig 16018 bp, 21 predicted proteins | sample HC15DNA20500_MG_FD_204667 | JGI IMG/M metagenome (GOLD analysis project Ga0310345, IMG submission 204667) | Marine microbial communities from station ALOHA, North Pacific Subtropical Gyre - HC15-DNA-20-500_MG | ecosystem: Environmental > Aquatic > Marine > Oceanic | place: Pacific Ocean: North... | reverse complement strand
ATCACATGGTGATTCGGACATTGTCTCGTTGTGCTCCATTATTTGAATATAAAAAAGGAGCAGTTTAGCGCCATGCTCAGGGCGGTAGTCGCTACAGCTGCGAGGGGGTTTTCTCTCGATATCAGCGACTATATACAGACATACGATCAGCAAATTCAAGCGGTAGATCCTGATTGAATCTGTATGTCAAACCTCTCATTACCTTTGCTAAAGGCATTGACTGCCAGCCTTCCCACAAATATTTATTGCGAAGAGCTCTGCTCTTCAGTACAGTCTCAACAGCTTTTACACGTGATCCACGACCACGAAACCGAAGATTCTGTCCTTCGAATAGACCTTTCAAGTGAACTGGCACATCTTTAGCTATAAGTCGTTGCGTCGCGTATTTGCGCATTGTACATTGCTCTCCGTCGTTGAATTTGTAAACGTTTAAGGTTACTGCGTATCCTTCGTGAACGCTCTGAACTATGAGCATTACGAAAAGATTCTTCGTTAAACCGCCATTCAGGTTCTGGTATGAACCTCATCTTGTACCTCCTGGGTTGAAACTAGTTAGATCAGGATCCTCTTGAGTGTCATCAATGAATCCAACCTGCCATCCGACATGGTACGAGTCATAAGCAACATCAATCAGATCGTCGATCATATCCTCTTGCTGATCAGGATTATCGCCATGCTGTTCAATTATAGCTTGAACATTAGCAATAATACGATTACGGACTCGCTTTGGTATGTCAATGTGTACTCTGTGTGAATAGATCTCGGTCATATAACTACCTCCTATATAAGGAAATTTGAAGTGGTAATTTATTTAAGTGGCGGAGTGGACGGGACTTGAACCCGCAACCACTGGCGTGACAGGCCAGGATTCTAACCAATTGAACTACCACTCCCGATACTACATATACTCTGGTGGATCATCATCGAATCGTCCCATACTGACTTCATTGAGACTATCATCGACATATGGGTCTGGATCTTTAGCATCTTCTTCGCAATACCAACAATACAAGTATGGTTCTCCATTTTCTTCTCGCGTGTATACCATTTCACTATTACAAAGTACGCATCTCATCTCATCGCCCTCGTTTTCAAAGTAAAAAAAAGCACCAACATCTTTCACGTGGCGTCGCTGGTCGGCCCGTTCTTGAGATGCTGGTGCTAATTACTGTAGCTACTTATTGCTACAAGTGCCGCGCATTTGCGACTCGTTACTAGTTATGCAGCGATTGCGTCTTCATACTGTCGCTCAATACCATCAGCTAATTTATTGGCGAATTCAGCAACACGATTAACTGGCCAGATCTTTAAATAACCTGGCATCTGCTCATATCGACATTCAGTATCGACACCATCCTCAGTGTCACCAAATATAGCTTTTAATTTACTGTTATGCAAAGACACAATAGCAAATTTACGCTCAGTTGGATGGAGTTTCGATGCTTTTTTAACTCGCGTAAAGACTTTGTTAGACCCTTCAGGATCTGACTCGATCTCGATTGAATCGGTGTGGTACGTAACTTTAAAACTGGAGCCTGGTTCAAATCCATCCAAACCGTATCGCTGTTGCTCAAGCCACAAGCGTCTTTTGCCCTTTTGGGTATGGATTTTCATTGGCTTTAACTCGATTCCTGTCATGTTTTGACCTCAGTGTAGTTAATAAAAATGTATCTCCAATTAAGGGAAATTGAAGTGGTAAAAAATTTAAGCGCCAGTTTATCAAACAGATAATCATTGATAACAATGGGGCTGGAATATCACTATATCATAATATTATCAACGCTTTGTTGAGTTTGAGGTTCTGTTTTAATCAAGATACTCTTGCGCACACGCAGATATCTGGAGATTCTCAAGATACTCTCCCCCCATCCAGAGTTTCTGGTTCTTCGGTTCAGAGTTTCTGGTTAGTTCGGGCTAAACCGTGGAGTTTAAACTAAGAACTATATTAGAATATTATGATATACTAGGCGAAAACAGCATTAACCGGTCTCCTAATGAAAACGACCTTGTCTCGCGTTAAATTGGTAAAAACGGCATAAAAAAAGGGGACCCGAAGGTCCCCAATATCCTTATCAGTTAATCTAGTGTTTGTGTAACAACAAAAACACGCCAGCAAGGAAGAAAAATGCTACAGTACAAGCGATAATTTCAAGACCAGTCATGATAACACCGGCATGATCTTGATATACCCTTCTGACATTTCGTAAGATACCGGAGTATCTACGCCATTTTCAGTATCGCCAAAGAGTTCTTTGAGACGAGAATTATGAATACCAACAATTGAGAAACGACGCTCAGTTGGGATCCGTTTCGAGGCCGCTTTGACGCGGGTGAACACCGTGTTAGTACCTTGAGGATCGGCTTTGATTTCCACCGAATCTTCATTGTACACAACGTTGAACTTAGAACCACACGGAAAACCTGGCAATCCGTACTTCTGTTCCTCGAGCCAAAGTCGGCGCTTGCCTTTCTGTGTGTGCAGCTTCATGGGCTTATTGGCCATATCAAGTATCTCCATAGTGGGGTAATAAAACTCTCATATAAAGAATTTTCAAGTTGACAATTTTTTAAGTATAAGCATATAATCAAATAATTATAAATCAAGTTGGCTATATAGCCCTTTACTAATATGCTTTTAGGGTAATCTGTCTTGGTACGACCGGACGCACAACCTATCTATTTGAAACTTATTTTTTTCTAAAATTTTTTTGTTATTATAATTACTGTGTTAGAATATATGGCACCTGGGGAGGGATTATCAAACGAGGACATATATATGGCTAGTTGGTACGATGACTTACTAAAGCGACAGGAGTATCAATATAGACAGGGACAACCGACGTATAAGCCAAATTCTTTCCAAGAGATGTTCACGCCCAAGGGCATGGAATATCAGTGGCAGGCTCCACTAGATGAAGGTGGTGGTGAGTATACGGGTTATACCCCTGGTGGATATGAGGGTGATACAGAAACCCTTAGAATGGTAAAACCTCCTAGTTTAAGTGTTGCTACACCAACTGTACCAGATGGAACTCAAGCTAATCAAGGCGGTGTGGATGAAGGAGTCGGCGGGGTCACGAATTGGCCACTAGTTGGACCAGAGCAATTAGCATTAGTAAGACCTGGGATCACTAATGACCAATTAAAAAGAGGCGCTAGAAGGATACCTATCTTAGGGAAGAGAATGTTCCCAGGTGGCGATACAGTAAAAGGGCCTGCAGCTGTACCATCTACGGATTGGGACGTAGCAAGAGCTCGTTTAGCAGAGGCTAAAGCTAGTCTTGGTGGTACCAAACCTTTTGTAGGTCCACCAGAGCCAGCTCCAGGAATGCGTGGTTCTAGGTTGCCTGGTCCACCAACTAGGCCGACTGGGGCGGGTTTAGAATTTGATCCAAAGTTCAGCGCAAGGCCAGAACCACCAAGGGTGCCAATGGCAAGAGCTGCAGCAGGTATGGCAGAACCTTTTGTTCCAGCTACTAAATATGGACCGGGTGGATATGGTGGTGGACCCAGAACAAAACCGTTTGTCGGTCCTCCTAGACCACCAATAACGGAAGTACCTTTCGTTGGTCCTCCTCGACCTCCAGTAACAGAAGCGCCTTTTGTTGGCCCTCCTAGGCCTCCAGCAACAGAACCATTTGTTGGTCCACCTAGACCACCCCTCAGTACAACAACGCCAACACCTGGTGTAGGAAACTTCTTTCGCGAAGGATTTATGGGTAGAAACATTCCAGCCCACTGGCTAGCTAAAGGAGCGGAAGCTTGGGGTCTAGGCAATAAATGGAAAGGCGGCGCATGGAAAGGTCTTGGTGCTGCGGGAAAGGCGTTAGGTCCAGCAGCTTGGGGGCTTACTGGTTGGGATTTATTGTCAGCTGGTCATGGAGGTTTGGGCTCAGGTAGAACTGGTGTTGTTAATCAAGCCTATGGTGGTGATGAACTTGTAGAAATCAATGCTCAACGTGCTATGCAGGGCTTGCCTCCCATAATGGGAGAAGGAGCCGGCGGAGGGGGACTTCAAGATCCTACAGAATATTTTATCGATGCCAGAAATTATGGTAATGATAACTGGGTAAATCCTGCTTCGTATTGGTGGGATAAGATGCCATGGAATAACCCTTCACCAATCACTAGTACCCGACCACCTAGAACACGGACGCGTAGATAATGCCCTGGAAACAAGGACAATCGGGTAACCCGAATGGAAGACCGCGGAAGAGTCAAAAGACTATGGCTCAATTGCGGAGCCAGATTAGCGAACACTTGCCAGATGTTATTGAAGTTCTGGCTAATGCAGCTAAGCAAGGAGATGTACAGGCGGCACGAATCCTGGTCGAACGATGTGTACCGTCAATGCGGGCACTAGATCAGAATATTAATGTTAACGATTCAGTGCGCGGCATCTCTGACGAAGAGTTGTTGGGCTTGATGAATGAATTTGAACTCGGAACGGAGACTAACTAATGGCAACAACTACAAGAATTATTGAAGACACCTTCTACGGCGGGCTTTCAGTAGCCAGTTTCACTGTGACTGTAGGGGGTTCTGGCTACACTAGCGAACCCACTGTAGTAGTGGCTGCTCCTCCATCGGGTGGAGGTCAGGCAACAGCGACGGCAACTATAGTCGGCGGTGTAGTGACAGCGGTTACTATTACAGATCCAGGAAGCAGTTATATCCTTGCACCTATCGTTTCATTTACAGGCGGTGGGGGATCGTTGGCTGCGGCAACTGCAGTAATGTCTACTGGCGATCCTACACTTTATACGGGGGAAACTACCGTTTTGTTAACGTTTGCAAATCATGGCGCAGCAACGACTATCGATGCGAGTGCTCAGTTAGGCGGATCTAATGGAACACAGGGGTTTCAGAAATATCGCATCAGCAGCATGAAATGGTCTACCGATCAAGCTATAGCGGTAACGTTTACGGGTACCGGACTTACGGAAGCTATTACGGTGGCGCCGGGACAAGGAAGTTTCAACACCTCAATAGATAATACAACGACGCAACCGGGTACAGCTGCTAATGCTGACATCGTTGTTACCCCAGCGGCGGGTACTGATGGTTATGTATTATTGAAACTAGCTAAAGAGGCGTTTGTGTAATGGCATCAACAATTACTTCGGGAACAGTAACGGTTAAGATAACCGAAACAGTTTCCTTAAATAGTACTAATTATGATTCTATCAATACATTAACGATTCCTAATGTTAATGAGATAAGTCAAAGAATTGTAACGATTCCACCCCAGACTATCACAGAATTATTTAAATTCGCTACTACAATAGCTCCCGGTCAATTTTTGAAAACAACGGCACAGTACTTAAGAATAACAAACAAAGATGATACTAATCCTGTAGCTTTGAATATAAAGAGCACAACAAGTAATACTTGGGTTCGTGTGCCAGCGGGTAGATCTTTTATTCTTGGTTCTTCAACAGCCAGTATGGAAAGTATAGCAACTGGAATTGTAGCTGTGCCAACTCTAGAGGATATTGATGTGATTTCTGCTTATGGACCCACAGCTGGTGAAGTAAATACAGTTGATGTTGAATGTTACGTAGCTTTAACATAGGAGTATATTATGTATGATGAGGAATTTCTTAGGGCTAATCCACATGTAAGAGGTGGAGGTATCAGGCGTATGCAGTCTCCAGTTTCTAGGGTAGCGACAGATGCTGTTGCTGGCCCTGGTTCGTTTCCTCCTGGGTTTGGACCTGGTGGTCCGATGATGGGACCTCATGGAGGAGGTGGTGGATACTATGGAGGAGGTGGTGGATACTCATGGCCAGGAATGCTGATGGCATTGGGCTCAACCATGGGCGGATCCTCGCGAGCTGCTGGAACAAAAAGAGGTCCTGTTGGCATGTGGGGTGGTCCTGGAAGCGTACCTATTGGTCCTAGCGATCGAGGTATAGCGCAGGAAATGGCTAATTACCAACGTAACCCTTGGGAAGAAGAAGAAGAATGGCAGAAGGGACTATACGGCGGCATGAGCCAAGGTGGTTATGGTGGCCGCGCGTAAAACTAGTTCACAGAAAAGGAACTGGCTTGGAACGGCTTCAGCTAGTATGAAGCGGAGGGGTACGAAGGGCGCGTTCAGCAACTCTGCAAAAAAGGCAGGTATGTCTACAGGCGCGTATGCTAACAAAGTTCTTTCAAACCCCAAAGCTTCTCCACTACAAAAGAAAAGAGCTAATTTTGCTCGTAACGCAATAAAAGCTTCTAAAGGAGGTTGATATGCCAGTAGTAGCAGGAAAACATTATGCTTATACAGCAAAGGGTAAAGCCAAAGCATCACGTGCCGCTAAAGCTAAAGGTGTTCCAGTAAAGCACGCCGCGGGGTCAAGAACACCGTCAGGTTCTAAACGAACTTACTAATAAGTTATGGCTATTATAAAGGGCATTCATAGGTTAATTATGCCTGCTGCTGGCAAGGGTATGCCAGAGGTTGTAAGCTATTTTAGAGAACGGGCTTGGAATACTAGCACGGTTGATATTGTAGCTGTTGATGAAATCTACCCATTCGGAACGCTTGGTGGATTAGAGGAAGGTTATCAACCAATCTATACGCCAGGTGGTCATAATTACACACAACCTATATTACAGGCGACCATAACCTCTAGTTCTGTCTTGTTGCCAGTTACCAACTCAAGTGCTGATCATGATCCATTAAGGTATTGGTATAATCCTTTATACCCAGAAGATAAACATGCTTGGATTCAAATAGGTACGGAAGTTATACAATACACGGATATAAATCCAGCAAATACTAGCGCGAGTGGTTACGATGAATTTGTAACTATTTTAACTCCATCTACTTATCGTGGTCAGTTTGGTTCCACAGCTGCTGGTCATACAGCGCCAGCAGATATAAATCCCGTTACAGCCGGTATAGTATCTGATATTGAATTAGATACAGAGGCTGGTGAGTTTACTGTTAGAACTAAACATACATTGATGCAGGATGAGGATGGTATATACGGCGTCGATGGTTTCCAAGAGGCTGCAGTAACATATGTTAACGCTTCGATACCAAAAGATCAGGTTAGCATGTACGAAAGTCACAGTGGTTATATAAACTTTCCATGAGTCTTAGCATGGCATTAGCAAATGGTTTACCAAGGGAAGAAATTCGTGGTGTACTCTTATCAGAAATGCAACGACGCATGGAAGCGCGGAAGACTCGCTGGACAGCACTCGAAGGTCCACAAAAGAGGTTTGTTGATAGCGAGCATCCTCATATATTGTTTGGCGGAGCGCGAGGAGGTTCAAAAAGTGTTGGAATGCTTTTAGCATTTCGCAAGCATGCAGAGAGATACGGGAAGGAGGCACAGGGCCTTCTGTTCCGTCGGTCATTCCCAGAAACGGGAGAGCTCATAAAGTTAGGCCAGTACGTCTTCGTACAGGAAGGTTGGGAATGGAAGGTCGGTGAGAGAAAATGGGTCTCGCCCAGCGGAGCTGTGCTACAGCTTAAACATCTTGATGAAGACTCTGATGCGATGAAGCTGCAGGGATTTTCGGTAACCTTCCTAGGCTTTGACGAACTTGGTAACTGGCCATCGCCAGAACCTATCGATATGCTTGGGGCTACCATGCGTTCTGCTGCCGGCGTACCGGTTCTATTCAGAGCTTCCGCTAACCCAGGCGGGCCAGGACACAACTGGGTTAAAGAAAGATATATTGACAACGAAGGCGGTGAATCAATATTCATTCCGTCTAAGATACAAGACAACACTCCTCTGATGGAGAACGACCCGGGTTACATTGACCGGATCAAAAAGAGTGGACCAGAATGGCTCGTAAGAGCATGGTTAGATGGTGATTGGAACATAGCACCGGGTGCTTTCTTCGAAGGCGTATGGGATCCAAAGATACATGTAGTAGAGCCTTTTGACATACCATTAGAATGGAAACGGTGGAAAGCGTACGACCATGGATACAAATCTCCAGCTGGATGCGTCTGGTTTACACAAGACTATGATGGTATAATCTATATATACAAAGAACGTTATTGGAGTTCTAAACCCAACAAGGGTGATGAGTCGCCCATTGAAGAGATAGCAAGGGAGATACTAAGTGTTGAAAGCACAGAGAGGAAAAATGGTGTTAAGTTTAAAAGTAATGTGGCGGATTCTTCGATCTTCATGCGTGACGGTCGCAGTAAAAGTGTTGCAGACGTATTTGCTGATTATGGTGTTGTGTGGGAGCCTAGTTCGAAAGGTCCAGGATCTAGGATCCAGGGTTTACAGGAAATTGTTGATCGCTTGGCTAACGAGAACCTAAAGGTTTTCAATACGTGCAAGCACTGGTTGCGAACCGTTCCATCACTACCTGCAGACCCTAAAAGGGTAGAAGATATTGACACAAGTGCGGAAGATCATTTATTCGATGCTACGCGATATGGTCTTATGATACGTAGAGCTAGAACGGTAAAACCGAAAAAGAAAGATGTAGTACCAGCAAAGTTTACAATAGCTTGGTTAGATCAGTTAGATAAATTATATAAAGAGGATGAAGAATGGCAGATTTAGATCTTCAGTTACCGCCTGGCTCTGGGATGTATCCTAATATTCCTACTGATTCAAAGGGGTTGATTCGAAAATTCCAGAAAAATGTAGAGTTATCGTATACTAAGTGGAAGGGATATTACAAACAAATTGACTTCGCAAGGAAATATGCGTTGGGTCGTTTAAATAGTCGCTCTAATATTATGACATCATCTCAAGCTGTTCAAGAGGGTGGCAGACTTATTAAAGGTAATTTAATTCACGCAACACTGCAAGGGTTACTTCCTCATATCTATGCTCAGAATCCTGAGATAAAAATTAGACCTATGAAGGTAGTGGAACCTGAGGGTTATGATTACAGACCATATGATTTATTTGCACAAACTGCTGAGTTGGTTTTAAATAACTGTTTAGAGAAAGCTCAACTAAAGAGAATCGCTAAACAAATATTACGCTCTTGCATGACTAGTAAGATCGGCATTGTAAAGGTTACCTACCAACGTGACTATTATACGGATCCATTAATTAGTCGGCAATTAAAAGATGCACAAAGTAGTTTAGCTAGGATGCAGGATGATATCATTAGATTGCAATCTGAAGATAATTACAGTGGTGACAAAGATGAATTAGTAGAAGAGATAACCAATATTATTGGTGGTCTAGAAGCTGAAGTCGATGTAATGCAGCGTGAGGGTTTGAATCTAGGTTATGTTAGACCTGAAGATTTCCGTATGGATACTTCATTAGATTCTTTGCAGGATTACGAATCTGCTCAGTGGATGGCTAACGTTACTTGGATGACGCCTAACGATGCTATGGATCGCTTTCAGTTGACTAAGAAAGAAATTGGTGATTTTATTATTTACAAAAGAACGGCAGCCGGCATACAAAATAGATTGACCAAAGAAGATGCCACATACTCTGCCGACACTGATAACGATGTTAATTTAGCTTTAGCCGTTTGGGAGTATTGGGATAAAACCACACAGACGGTATATACTTGGATTGAGGGTGGATCACGGTGGATAAAAGAACCCTTACATCCAGGTAAGTTAGGTTCTGATTTTTTCCCATATTTTATTCTTGGTTTGAATTGGATAGATGGACAGGAATGGCCTATCTCAGAAACAGAATTACTGATGGCATTGCAAGACGAATATAACACCATACGAACACAGCAATCCAAACATAGAGAACTATCTGCTCCTTTCTTCGTTGCAGATGCTTCTCGCGTAAACTATGAAGATATAGAAGTTTTTAGTAATGCCAGAATGGGTGAAATAGCTTTGATAAATGCTGGTGGGCAAGGTGTTAGTCAGGTATTTCAACCTGCTGTTCCCCCACCAATGAATCCAATGGTTTACGACACTAGTCCTATTCGTTCAGATATGGAGTGGATCAGTGGTCTTGGTGATGCTCAACGTGGTGGGGTTATGAGATCTAAGACAGCTACAGAGGCTAACATACAACAAGAAGGTTTGGCTACTAGGATCCACGAGAAAGTTGATCAAGTTGAAGGTTGGTTGCACAAAGTTGCTAAGTATAGTTTGGAAGTATTGATACAAGAGATGTCTCCTGAAATGGTTTTTGAGGTTGCAGGGCCTAGAGCATTTTGGCCAGTAATGGAGATGGGTAAGGAGAAGATGTACAATAACATTAATTGTGTTATAAAAGCTGGTAGCACTGGCATGCCTGATGAGAATGTAGAACGCATGCGTTGGGTAGAGGTTATGCCGATTATTATGCAAAACCTGCAGATGATTCAATCAATGAGACAGACCGGCATTCCAGATCAATTCAATCCTTATATTCAATTACTAGAAGAGACATTGAAACGCTTTGATGAGCGTATTGAAATTGGTAAATTCTTACCGCCGTTACCAGAAGCTGTTCAGCAATGGTTAATGCAGACGGCAGGAATGCAAGAAATGATGGGTGATCCAACAGGTGTTGGCGCTAAGATAAAATCGCAAGTTATGACACCACCACAAGAACTGAACGAAGTAGAAAACGCGCCAGGCAACAGAGTTGCTCAACGCACTCGTAATGAGTATCGAGAACCCCAGGGAGAAATTTAAATGGCAGAAGAACAGAAAGAGGTGACTCATGCAGAACAGTGGGATAGCACTTATGAAGTAATGCAAAATGCATTGACTGAGATGCATGAATCAGACCCACCTGAAGTAGAAGCTAAAGAGGAGGTTGTGACCGATGAACCAACAGAATCTATCCAACCAGAGCAATCAGCGACCGATACTGACACTCCCACCTACAAAGAAGCTGAGGCAGCACAAGAAGAATCCGGCAGTAGAGAGGTTGGCGCAGAAGCATCTGAAACAACAGAAGAAACAGTTCAACCAAGCGAGGAGCGCAAAGCGCGAACAGATTTAACGGAAGAAGATGCTGAGGTTTATGGTAATCTAAAACCTAAAGCTCAAGATAGATTCGAGCACTGGATTAATCGCGCCAAAGAACTAGAAGATATAAACAATAACCTTGAACAATCTAAACAGTTACATCAGTATATACATGAAAGCACGACGAATCCCGAGCAATTACAGTGGGCTGCCGAGTTGTTTAGAAGTCTAAATTCTGGAGATTACAATTCAGCTCAAAGCGCCTTAAAATCTTTAGATCAGTTTGCGGACAAAATTGGTGAGGCTCTTGGTGTAAATAAGACTAACAACGAATCAGCTTCATACTCTGATTTTGAGGACTTAAATGCTGCGGTAGATAATCTAGAGTTAAGCGAAGATTGGGCTAATCGTTTGGCTGCTGAGCGTATTGGTGAGCATTCTCAACATCAAGCGCAAGAAATGTTTGCTCAGGCTAATTCTCAACAACATCAATACCAACAACAGATGTCGACATTAAAAGACCAGGCGTACAATGATATAGAGCAGTGGGAAAAGAATATATCTTCTTCTGATGCTGACTACGCGGCCAAAAAAGATATTATGCTAGATGTAGGAAGAGAACTAGCAGCATCTAATATCTCACCGGATAACTGGTTACCATCTCTTCAACAACAGTATAATATTCTTTCGCGTGGAATGAGTGCCGCTACCACGAATGGAAATGCTAGCAAAAGGTCTGGGCCACTAGCACCCAGTAGAACAAGCGGCGGAGCAATACCTCCAAAGGACCTCGATACTGCTGAAGTAACTCCAGAGTTTCTAAAAGCGCATCTTGAGGCTATGAGGGAACAATAACAGGAAAGATGATAGTTGGGTTCATCGCCAATAGCACGTATAGACTCTCGTGTAGTCAACCTGTTCGGCGCACATTAGTGCAAAACTATTGACTAGGAATATTTATTATGACGGCAACAACTGTTAATGCTGGCGTACTAACTGCTGGTGATATAACCCAGTTAGGATACGTCTCTTTAGCGAATTTTCTGAAAAATAAACCTATTGATCAGATTTCTCAGCAGCGTCCACTGCTCAAAGCTCTTATGGCTAAAAAGAAGCCATGGGGTGGCGGTGTAGGTGGTTCTGGTGGGAAAATGATCGTCGAGCAAATTAGAGACAGTTACGGTGCTACTAAGTTTAAGTGGTTCGGTGACAGTGGTACTAATTTGTCCGACACGGTTTCTTATGCTAACAAGGATACTATCCGACAGGTTTATTACCCTTGGAACTCTGCCCATGATGGTTTTCAGTTCTCTGAAGACTTCTTGATTGGTAACGGAATTCTTATTAGTGATTCAGGAAGTACGCGAAACTCTAGTGATGCTAGCCTTGTGCAGCTAACTAACATCTTCAACGAAGCGATGGAAACCCTAAGGTTGGGTTTTGAAGAGAAGCTTGACGTTTCTCTACATTGTGACGGTTTTAACACCATTGGTGAAGCTCCCACTGCCTCAAGTACTATTAACGGCTTAGATTTTATCGTGCCGTTGCATGGTGCTTCTGGTACGTGTGGCGGGTTAAACCGAGCAACTGCTGTAAGTGCTTCTGGTGTTTATTACTGGCGCAACCAGTATGACAATGGTTTAGGTCTCAACACAGCGGGTGCTCCGGTGCCTTATGCTCATGCTAACTTATTGAAGGCTATGGGTAATATGTGGCGTCAATGCCAGAAAAATGGTGGTTCTCCGAACCTCATTCTTGCTGGTACTGATTTCATTGCTGGTTACGAGTTGGCAGCGAAAGCTTCTGGCGGGTTGTCGCGTTACGCGGTTCAACCTGGTTCAATGAGCTCTCCATGGCACTTGGATCCTTCAGTTGAAATCAAAGACGGCGGTACTTTTACGGGTCTATTCTTTCAAGGCGTTCCTATTTTCTGGGATCCGACTTTTGATGATGCGCAAGCCATTGATAGTGGTAAGAGCATGAATAGTGCTACGTATGATACGGCTTGGACCAAGCGTTGTTATTTTCTAAATACCAACCATTTGTCTCTTCGTCCTATCGAAGGTAATGATATGGTCGCACGGAAGCCTCCGCGTGAGCATACACGTTACGAATATTACTGGGGCTTGACATGGCGTGGCGCGCTGACTGCGAACCGCCTTAATTGTCACGGTGTTATTTCAGCGAGTGGTGCATAAGTTGTATGGATGGTGGGGCCTTCGGGCCCCATCTTCTACAAACATTAAGGGAGAGCGAATATGTATACTGTGAAAAAGCTAAGTGGTTCTGTTGAGAAGAATTCTTCTTCTAAATATGTTTTTGATGTGCCAGCACATGAAATACCAATGTTGATTACTAGATGGGGTCAAACGGAATTTGTACTCGGCGAGGTTATCCCTGACGATGTTTTCGTTATCGAGGATATGGATGTCGAGATGGAGAGGCTTGTAGATCACTACGGCACTAGCCTCCTAACAAGAACTTTTGGACCAGATTTTGGTAATGTAATATTAGAATCTGTGAAGAAGTTATCCAAAGAAGAGAGGAAAATAGATGGCAGTAAGAACATTACTGAGTCTAAGGACGGAACTAGGACAACGCCTAGGGTTTAGTTCTTCAGGTTCAGGTGCTATACTCCAACAGGGTATTTTAAACTCTGCTTTACGTAGCGGTCAAGAACAACTATTCTATGAGTATGGTGATGTATTATCGCATAGAGTAAACACAAGAGAACCTGGCGCCACGGTTGATGGTCAGGTTCTGTATAACTTCCCCGTTGATTGTGAACCACAGAAAGCCTTAACAGTTTCAATTCAAAGAGACTCTGGTAGTCCTTTTGTAGAGATGCAAATTGGAATTGGCGTTATTCAACATAATGCTGATCCTACTATAAACAATCAATTTCCTAGTCGGTGGGATATACTTAACGATAGTTTTTACTCTGGGGCTGTAAAGCCTAGGTTAGAGTTATGGCCGACACCAGATGCTGCTTACAATGTGAAAATAGAATACAATGCTGCATTGGGGCCGTTTGACGAAGATACAGACACGACAACTATTAATCCTCAGTTAATATTACTGCATGCTATAGTGGCTATGAAGGCTCACTATCAGCAACCAGATTTTCAATTGTATGTCGGTCAATTAGATGCCCTGTTAGGGCGAATAAGAACTATTGGTTTACAAGCTGGTGGTTCTACGCGCAGATACTTCAAGAGAACTGAAAGTTTTGCTCTTGATCCAGAGAATGCATGGCCAATTGGTTCTAACGTATCAACGCAAGCAGAGAACATAATCGCTACATACTTGAGTGGAGCAGGTGTAGACGGTGAATACATAATCACGGCGGACTCACCATGACATTAAAGAAAGTCTATGATATGCCTCCAACGACTAGCACCGTTGACATAGAGGATAAGTTATTCTATCTTTCAGAATCTCCTACTACTGACGAGAAGTTAACGCTAAAGCAGCATAGGGATTATACAAACGAAGGTATCCTCATAGACAACGATGGGGCAGGCGCAGAAAGTAGTTTAACAAAGTCAGTTAGTCAAGCTTTCATCGCTGGTGCTGGTACGGTCACACTTGGTGTTAATATAGATGGATTAACCGCTGTAGGTACGACACCAGCCAGTGATGACTATCTTCAGATTTATCAAACTAGCACGTCGGATATAAAGAAGATATCCATTACTAATCTAGTTGCGGCTGCAGCTGGTGGTGGCGATGTTACAGGTCCCGCGCTTTCAGTAGATAAGACCATTCCTAGATTTGATGGCACTACTGGTAAAACCATAAAGACTAGCGGTGTTACTATTAGCGACGCTAATGCCGTGACTGCTGCTGGCGGTTTTATAGGTGCTTTAACTGGTGGGGTTACAGGCAACGTAACTGGCGATGTTACAGGTAATGTAAATGGTAATGTTACTGGCAATCTAACAGGAAACGTCACAGGCAATGTAACGGGAACCTTAACAGGCAACGCGGATACCGCAACGGCTTTAGAAACGCCGAGAGACATTCTAGGTCAACCTTTCGATGGTACAGCTAGTATAACAGCTGATATCACAGATCTGAGTGATGTGTATTCTACTATGACCCCGGTGGATGGTCAAATACTAACTTACGACGTAACAAATGGTTGGCAGGCTGAAACATTTCCTGGTGGATCTGGGACGGTGACGTCTGTTGGTGTTTCTGTGACAGCTGGTACTGGTATTGCTGTGTCAGGTACAAATCCGGTTACTACCGCAGGTACTATTAACTTAGCCTTGGGTAGTATACCGAACGCATCACTTGCGAACTCAACTATGAGTATAGCTGGACAGTCTTCAACGCTTGGTGGGGTAGACACTCCAATAAGCATACAGAATTTAAGCGATGTTGATAGTGCATCGCCAAGTGATAACGATATATTACAATACAACACTGCTACAGGGGAGTATATCCCAACTGCTTTAGGAACTGGTGGTACAGTAACAAGTGTAGGTTTTGCTGGTGGTGATGGTATATCCTTTACAGGTACTACCCCTGTAACGGGAGACAATATCGGTACGGAAGCAACTTTTGCGGTAGATTTAGCTGATACAGCAACGTTTACATCAGCAAATACAGCTAGTAAAGCCGTTGTGAGAGATGTTTCTGGTAATTTTGCAGCAGGAACTATTACCGCTGCTTTAACAGGTGATGTTACTGGAGATTTAACCGGCGACGTGACTGGTGACTTAACTGGTACCGCTTCAATCGCAACAACAGTCACAGTTGCTGACACAACGGATACAACAACGTTTGTAGGTTTATGGGAATCGGCAACAGGCGATTTAGAACCGAAGACAGACGCTGGTATCACCTACAATGCTGGAACAGGAATGTTAACAGCAACGGGGTTTACAGGACCTTTAACAGGTAACGCAACAAATATAACTGGTAACCTAGCTGTAGCAAATCTTAATAGTGGTACTGATGCTGCGGTGGGAAAATTCTGGCAAGGTAATGGAACGTGGGCAACTGTACCATCGACTGGTGACCCAGCAGGAACGGCCGTAGCCATGGCCATAGCTCTAGGAGGGTAGTATGGCAAATACTTTTAAAAACGCGGGTGGCGCTTTACCAATCGCATACCCAGTAACACCAATCTATTCAGCGCCT
>Ga0310345_10003130_pt1 | contig 16022 bp, 12 predicted proteins | sample HC15DNA20500_MG_FD_204667 | JGI IMG/M metagenome (GOLD analysis project Ga0310345, IMG submission 204667) | Marine microbial communities from station ALOHA, North Pacific Subtropical Gyre - HC15-DNA-20-500_MG | ecosystem: Environmental > Aquatic > Marine > Oceanic | place: Pacific Ocean: North... | reverse complement strand
CCATTGCATCGACAAGACGCCGGGAGACTTCGCGATTGGCCTGTTCCAGCCGTTCGCCACGGGCGAGCGCCGCGTCGAGTTCGCGGGCCAACCGGCCCCGGTCGGCGGTCTGGCGCTGGACTTCCTCCCCAACGTCGACGGGATCCTCGGGCCGCTGCAGCCGCGCATCGACGGCGGCTTCGAGCCGCTGCAGCGCCGTTCGAAGTCGCGCCCTCGCGGCGTCGAACGGGTCTTCTGACTGCATGGACGACCTCTTCATGCATGATCGCGGCTTGCGGCCGGTCTCCCGGCGCGCGACCCGCGGTGTGATCCCGAAATTTCCCCGTCCGGTCTTAACGGCTTGCAACGGTCAAGGAAAGCGCGAGTGCAACGGGCGGTTCCAAGCGCCAGCGCGAAACGGCAGTCCGAACACCACTCCTTGCCCGGCTCACCGGGGTTTTGTTGACATGGCCGAGGCCATATGATTGCTGCGGCGCGTTTTCGAACGCGCACCCCTCGCAGAGTCAATCGGAGGGTTTGGGAGTCTGACGATGACGACGGACATGCGGCAGCAGATGGCGAACGCCATTCGTTTCCTGTCGGCCGATGCGGTGGAAGCCGCCCAGTCCGGCCATCCGGGGCTTCCCATGGGCGCGGCCGACATCGCGACCGTGCTGTTCACGAAGTTTCTGACCTTCGATCCGAAGAAGCCGGACTGGCCGGACCGAGACCGCTTCGTGTTTTCCGCCGGCCACGGTTCGATGCTGCTCTACAGCCTGCTCTATCTCCTGGGCTACAGCGACATCGATATCGAGGAGATCAAGCGCTTCCGCCAGCTGGGTTCGAAGACCGCCGGTCACCCCGAATACGGCCACGCCGCCGGCATCGAGACGACCACCGGCCCGCTCGGCCAGGGCACCGGCAACGCCGTCGGCATGGCCCTCGCCGAGCGTGTGCTGAACGCCCGCTTCGGCGATGATATCGTCAATCACTACACCTACGCCCTTGTCGGCGACGGCTGTCTGATGGAGGGCATCAGCCAGGAAGCGATTTCGCTCGCGGGGCATCTGAAGCTGAACAAGCTGATCTTCCTGTGGGACGACAACGGCATCACCATCGACGGCAATGTCGCGCTCGCCGATTCCACCGATCAGCTCGCCCGTTTCGAGGCGTCCGGCTGGCAGGCGCTTTCCTGCGACGGGCACGATCAGGACGCGATCGCCGCGGCGATCGAGACTGCGCGCGGAAGCGACAAGCCGACCCTGATCGCGGCAAAGACCACGATCGGCTATGGCGCGCCGCAGAAGGCCGGAACCAACAAGGCCCACGGCTCGCCGCTCGGTCCGGAGGAGATCCGGGCTGCGCGGGAAGCGCTGGGCTGGCCGCATCCCCGCTTCGAGGTGCCGTCCGAGATCCTCGACAAATGGCGTATCGCCGGGCTGCGCTCCAGCGCAAAGCGCAAGGAATGGGAGACCCGCTTCGCCGAAGTCGACGCCGAGACCCGCGGCGAGTTCGAACGGCGCATGCGCGGCGACCTGCCGAGCGGCTTCGTCCAGGCGATGCACCGTTTCAAGCGGCGGATGAACGAGGAACAGCCCAAACTCGCCTCGCGCAAATCCTCCGAAATGACGCTGGAGGAGATCAACGCCATCGTGCCGGAGACGATCGGCGGCTCGGCGGACCTCACCGGCTCCAACAACACCCGCACCAGCCAGACCGCCCCGATCACCGCCGGCGACTATTCCGGCCGCTTCGTGCATTACGGCATCCGCGAGCACGGCATGGCCGCGATCATGAACGGCATGACGCTGCATGGCGGACTGATCCCCTATTCGGGGACGTTCCTGACCTTCTCCGACTATTGCCGCGGCGCGCTGCGGCTTTCGGCGCTGATGGGGATCCGCGTCATCCATGTGATGACTCACGACTCGATCGGCCTTGGCGAGGACGGCCCCACCCACCAGCCGGTGGAGCATCTGGCCGCCCTCCGCGCGATCCCGAACCTCCTCGTCTTCCGCCCCGCCGATGCGGTGGAGGTCGCCGAGTGTTGGCAGCTCGCGCTGGAAAGCCGGGCGGCGCCTTCGATCCTCGCTTTGTCGCGGCAGAACCTGCCGACGCTGCGCCTCGACGAGCATGACGAGAACAAGAGCGCCCGCGGCGCCTACGAGATCGCGCCGGCCTCGGGCGAGGCGAAGGTGACGATCTATGCCACCGGCTCGGAAGTCGAGATCGGCGTTGCCGCGCGCAAGCGGCTGGAAGCCGAAGGCGTGCCGACCCGCGTCGTCTCGGTGCCGTCCTTCGAGCTCTTCCGCCGCCAGACCGCCGAATATCGCCGGGCCCTGATCGACGACAGCAGCCTCAAGATCGCCATCGAGGCTGGCGTGCGCCAGGGCTGGGACGAACTCATCGGCCGCCACGGCCTGTTCGTCGGCATGAACGGGTTCGGCGCCTCCGGCCCCGGCCCGGAACTCTACCAGCATTTCGGCATCACCGCCGATGCGGTGGTGACGGCCGTCAGGGGCGAACTCGGCACGCGCGAGGAATCGGCGACCGGCGCTTGAGGCAGGACGATCCGGTCCATCCGACCGGATGCCGCGAAAAACTCACGCCCGCCCTTTGAAAAGCTCAGCACGCCGCGCGCTTGATAAAGCCGGCGGCGGGGTCTACAGCCCAGCGCAACGCAGATTTCCGGCATCCTTCAAGGAGAGACATCATGGCAGTTCGCGTCGCTATCAACGGATTTGGCCGCATCGGGCGCAATGTCCTGCGCGCCATCATCGAGTCCGGCCGCACCGACATCGAAGTGGTCGCCGTCAACGATCTCGGCCCGGTCGAGACCAATGCCCATCTGATCCGCTACGATTCCGTCCACGGCCGCTTTCCGGGCGAAGTGAAGGTCGAGGGCGACACGATCGACGTCGGCCGCGGTCCGATCAAGGTCACGGCCGAGCGCGATCCTAAGGCGCTGCCCTGGGGCGAGATGGGCATCGACGTGGCGATGGAGTGCACCGGCATCTTCACCGATCCGGCGAAGGCCTCCGCGCATCTCGAAGCCGGCGCCAAGAAGGTTCTGATCTCCGGCCCGCTGTCGAATGCTTCGGGCGCGGAAAAGACCATCGTCTACGGCGTCAATCATCAGTCGCTCACCGCCGACGACAAGGTCGCGTCCAACGCCTCCTGCACGACCAACTGCCTCGCGCCGGTCGCCAAGGTCCTCAACGACGCCATCGGGATCGACAAGGGCTTCATGACGACGATCCACTCCTATACCGGCGACCAGCCGACGCTCGACACGATGCACAAGGACCTCTACCGCGCCCGCGCCGCAGCGCTGTCGATGATCCCGACCTCGACGGGTGCGGCGAAGGCCGTCGGCCTCGTGCTTCCGGAACTGAACGGTCGTCTCGACGGCGTGGCGATCCGCGTCCCGACCCCGAACGTCTCCGTGGTCGACTTCAAGTTCGTCGCCAAGCGCCAGACCAGCGTCGAGGAAGTTCAAGAGGCGATCCGCACCGCCGCCAACGGCCCACTCAAGGGCGTGCTCGGCTATACCGACGACAAGAACGTCTCGACCGACTTCAACCACGACTCCCATTCCTCGGTCTTCCACATGGACCAGACCAAGGTCATGGAAGGCTCGCTGGTGCGCATCCTGTCCTGGTACGACAATGAATGGGGCTTCTCAAACCGCATGTCGGACACCGCGATCGCGATGCAGAACGCCTGAGCAGAATTTTTTCCAGCAGTTTTGATGAGAAAGGGCTGCCGAATGCGGCCCTTTTTCGCGTTTTACGGCTCGTTCCCGGCGATGCAGCGGTGATCCGCCAAGCGACTCCGCTCAACGATTGCGGAACGAGAGGGCCGATAAACCGAACGGTAACCCGAGCCGGCTAAACCTGTTGTCGACACCGGATGTGGCCGGCCTGAAGAAGGTTCCGCGTATCGGGCGAGGGCATCCGGTGTCATTCCTCCCCAATCGGATTGCGCTTCGAACGGCTCTCGGCGATCGCCAGCAGCCGGTTGACGGCAACCGTCTCCTCCAGATGCACCGCGATCTCGTCGAGGGCGCGCTCGACCAAGGCCCGATAGCCCTCCGCTCCCGCTTCGATCCCGAACCGTGTCAGGAAGCCGCGGCGGTACGGGTCGGACGAGAACAGCCCGTGCAGATAGGTGCCGATGATCCGGCCGTCGGGCGAGGACGCGCCATCCGGCGCACCGTCGAGGATTGCAACGGGTCTTGCGCAATCGGCCCCTGTCGTTCGTCCGAGGTGGATTTCATAGCCTTCAAGGGGAAGGCCCTCCGGTGTTTCGGCCCGCGCCGCGCGAACCGTCTTTTCCGGCGCCAGGACGGTCTCGATATCGAGGAGGCCAAGCCCCTCTGCTTCCCGCTCAGGACCCTCGATCCCGTCCGGATCGCTGACCCGGCACCCGAGCATCTGATACCCGCCGCAAAGGCCGACCACGTGACCGCCGCGCGCCACATGAGCGGCGAGGTCCCTGTCCCAGCCATTGCGGCGCAGGGTGGCCAGGTCGGCGATGGTCGATTTCGAACCGGGAAGCACGACGAGGCCTGCATCCTCCGGCAGCCGCTCGCCCGGCGGCACGAAGACGACCGCCACGTCCGGCTCCGTTTTCAGCGGGTCGAGATCGTCGAAATTCGCGATCCGCCCGATGATCGGCACCGCGACCTTGAGCTTCGGTTGTAAATCTGGCCTCGCCGCCAGCCTCTCGAGCGCAACGGAATCCTCCGCCGGCAGGCGCGTAGCGGCCGCAAGGTGGGGGATGACGCCAAAGCTTTCCCAGCCGGTGAAGCCGGTGATCGCGGCAAGCCCATCGTCGAAGAGGGAGACGTCACCCCGAAACTTGTTGATCAGAAAGCCGGCGATCATCGCCCGGTCGGCCGGATCGAGGATCGTGTGGGTGCCGACCAGCGAAGCGATGACCCCGCCCCGGTCTATATCGCCGACTAGACAGACGGGAACGCTAGCTGCCCGCGCGAAGCCCATATTGGCGATGTCGTTGGCTCTCAGATTGATCTCGGCCGGCGAGCCTGCGCCTTCGACTATGACGAGGTCGGCTTCATTCGACAGGCGCTCGAAGCCGCTCACCACCGTCGCAAGAAAGCCGGCCTTGAGGCGCTGATAGTCCCGCCCCTTCGCCGCACCGGCGACACGACCGTTGAGGACGATCTGGCTGCCGGTCTCGCTCTGCGGCTTCAGGAGCACCGGATTCATGTCCGTGGTCGGCGGGGTGCGGGCGGCGAGCGCCTGCAGCCATTGGGCACGGCCGATCTCGCCGAAGTCGCCGGTGCCGGGAATCGCGGCGACGGCCGCGTTGTTCGACATGTTCTGCGGCTTGAACGGACGGACGCGAAGGCCGCGATTGGCGAACAGCCGGCAGAGCCCCGCGACGAGCACGCTCTTGCCCACGTCAGAGCCGGTGCCCTGCAGCATGATCGCGGGCGTCTTCGCCATCGAGGCTCCTATTGCCACAGAAGCTTGAGGGCCAGCGCGAGACAGACGACGACCAGCAACGGACGGATGATCTTCGATCCGAAACGCATCGCCGTCATCGCGCCGAGCCGCGCGCCGATGAACTGGGCCACACCCATCGCCAGGCCGATCTTCCAGAGTACCGCGCCGGCGAGGGCAAACACCGCGAAGCCACCAACGTTCGAAGCAAAGTTCAACAGCTTCGTATGCGCCGTCGCCTTGAGGACACCGTAGCCCGCGAGCGTCACGAAGGCGAGCATGAAGAAGGATCCGGTACCCGGTCCAAACAGCCCATCATAGGCGCCGATCAACGGCACGAAGGTCAGGGTGAAGAGGAGCGGCGAGATGCGACGTTCCACGTCGACATCCGACAGGCCGGGCTTCAGGGCGAAGAAGATCGCGACGGCGATCAGGAGGAAGGGCAACGCCGTCTCCAGGATCGCCGTCGGCACGATCTTCGCCGCGAGCGCCCCGAGTGCCGCGCCGCCGAACGACAGGAGCGCCGCGGGCAATTGTGCCCTCAGGTCCATATGCCCCTTGGCAGCATAGGCGATCGTCGCGGAGCCCGAGCCGAACAGCGACTGCACCTTGTTGGTCCCGAGCGCCGTCAGCGGCTCGACCCCCGCGATCAGCAGGGCGGGAATGGTAATGAGGCCACCGCCGCCGGCAACGGCGTCGATATAGCCGGCCACGAACGCGGCGGCGACGAGAAAGAGGATGATTTCGACGGCCATGGAGCTTGGTTCTTGAGGGATGCGGCACCGCTCTACCGCTTCGAAGCGCCGGCGGAAAGTGCCGTCACCGCATGGGCGACGTCAGCGGTACGTCCTCGCAACCACGCTTGACCCGGCGGGCTCCCTTGGCTCATTCCTGAGCGCAAACAGAGCTTCGGCGGACAAGACGTCCGAGGCCCAGGAATCAAGGGAGACAGACCATGCCGATCTACGCGCTCGAAAACGACCAGCCGGAACTGGGCGACGGGGTCTTCGTCGCGCCGGGCGCCCATGTCATCGGCCGGGTGCGGCTCGGCGCCGGCGCGAGCGTCTGGTTCGGCGCGGTGATCCGCGGCGACAACGAATGGATCGAGATCGGCGAACTCACCAACATCCAAGACAATTCCGCGCTCCACAGCGACATGGGCTCGCCGCTCAAGATCGGTGCCGGCTGCACCATTGGACACATGGCGATCGTCCATGGCTGCACGATCGAAGACAACGTCCTGATCGGCATGGGCGCGACCGTCCTGAACGGTGCGAAGATCGGCCGGAATTCGATCGTTGGCGCAAATGCGCTCGTGACCGAAGGCAAGGAATTCCCGGAGAACTCGCTGATCGTCGGCGCCCCTGCCAAGGCGATCCGCACGCTCGACGCGGCAACGGCGGAAAAGCTGACGGAATCCGCCCGGCACTACAATCAGAACGGCCAGCGCTATGCCGCCGGGCTGAAGCTTCTCGCCGAATGAGCGGCAAGCCGCTTCCCTTGCGGTCAACGAGCCGGTAAGTCCATCGTCCCGACCTTGACCGGGGCCTGCAATCCACTTGGCCCCTCTCGCCTGGACGATCGCGATGCCGCCACTCTTCACCGAACTCGCCCGCTCGCTGCCCGCCACCGTCCCGTTCGTCGGCCCGGAAGCGCTCGAACGGCGCATGGGGACGCGCTTCAAGGCACGGCTTGGCGCCAATGAGAGCGTCTTCGGCCCCTCCCCGAACGTGATTGAGGCGATGAGCCGGGCGGCGGCGGAAAGCTGGGCCTATGGCGATCCCGAGCAGTACGAACTGAAGCGCGCCATCGCCGAGCATCACGGGCTCGGCCCGGAGAACATCGCGATCGGCGAAGGGATCGACGGGCTGCTCGGCCATCTGGTCCATCTGGCGACCGATCCCGGCGATCCGGTGGTGACCTCGCTCGGCGCCTATCCGACCTTCAACTATCATGTGGCGGGCCACGGTGCGCGGCTCGACTTCGTGCCCTATCGGACGGCCGACGATCACGAGGATCCGGACGCCCTGATCGCGCGGGCGCGTGAGATCAGGCCGAAGCTTCTTTACTTTGCCAATCCGGACAACCCGACCGGCACCTGGCACGAGGCTGAGACGATCGAGCGGCTGATCGACCAGACGCCGGAAGAGACGATCCTCATTCTGGACGAAGCCTACTGCGACTTGGCGCCGGCCTCGGCGCTGCCGCCGATCACGCTGATGCGGCCGAACCTCCTGCGCTTTCGGACGTTTTCGAAGGCCTACGGGATGGCCGGGGTGCGCGTCGCCTATGTGGTCGGCGAAGCGGAATCGATCGCCCAGTTCGACAAGGTGCGCAATCATTTCGGCGTCTCGCGCATGGCGCAGGCGGGCGCGCTCGCGGCGCTTGCCGATCAGACGTATCTCAAGGACGTCACGGCCCGGATCGTCTCGGCGCGGGACGAATTGTCGGCCATCGCGCGCAAAGCCGGCATGACGCCGCTCGCCTCGGCCACCAATTTCGTTGCCATCGATTGCGGCGGCGACGGAGACTATGCCCGGGCTCTGCTGCAGGCGGTGTTGAAACAGGGCGTCTTCATCCGCATGCCGGGCGTCGCGCCACTGGATCGCATGATCCGCGTCTCCGTCGGTCGGCCGGAGGATCTCACGCTCTTCGAGACGGCCCTGTTCACGGCGATCGAAGAGGTCGGCGAGCCTCAGCCTGCCTGAGGCAGGCGACCAGCCGCCTCAGTGACGCGTCAGCCATTCCCGCGCATTGCGCAGCGCCTGGCTGATCTCGGCCTTCGACATCTGCGCCGCGACATCCTGGCGGTGGAAAGCAGCCTCGGCCGCGCCCTTGCGGTCGGCGAGATTGAAGAACATGTGCGCGGCGACGAGGTCCGCCGTGCCATCGCGGCCGGCGGCGGCCCGCATACCGAGTTCCATGAGCAGCGTCCCGTCGACGAAGGCGGCGCCGTTGGCGGAAGCGGTTTCGAAAGCGGTGATATCGATCTGTGCCATTTGTCTTCGCGTCCCTGTCGCGTTGTTGTTTCCCTTTGGTCATGGAAGATGCAGACAAGTTTTGAAGACGCGATTAAAGTTTGCGCTTAATTTGAACTGAATCCCACACACCCTCCGCCTGCCCAGCGGGAAACCGCCTTGCTCAGGTGCTCGCCGCCCGGTTCACGCGCGCCTCACGCCAGTGTGTTAGCCGGCGCGAAGCCCTGGCTTGAACGACTTGCGCACAACGCCCACTTCGTTTCCGAGTTCCTGATCCGGGCCCCTCTGGCGAGAGCCGCCGGCACTCTCGCGATGTCGGATCTTCTTTCGGCATCGTCAGCCGGCGGGAGGTTCTCGACCCATGGACTGGTCGTTTCTGTTCGGGCTCTGGCTCGGTACGCCACTCTGGATGTGGCTCGTCTTCTTCGCCTTGGTGGTGGCGCTCCTCGCCTTCGACCTCGGCGTTCTCAACAAGGAAGATCATGAGATCGAGGTCGCCGAAAGCCTGAAGCTTTCGGGCTTCTACATCGGTCTCGGCCTTCTCTTCGGGGTCGCCGTCTGGTGGCTGAAGGGCGGTGAGCCGGCGATCAACTATTTCACCGGCTTCGTAGTCGAGAAGGCGCTGGCGATGGACAATGTCTTCGTCATCGCGATGATCTTTACCTACTTCGCCGTCCCGCGCATGTATCAGCACCGGGTGCTGTTCTGGGGCATTCTCGGCGTCATCGTGCTGCGCGCAATCATGATCGGCTTCGGCACGGCGCTGGTGACGAATTTTTCCTGGGTGCTCTACGTCTTCGCCGTCTTCCTGATCGCGACGGGCGTCAAGATGCTGGTCGTGGGCGACGAGGAAAAGCCGCTCTCGGAGAACATTCTCGTTCGGTTCATGCGGCGCCATCTCAACGTCACCGACGAACACCATGGCGAGCGCTTCTTCATCCGCCAGCCTCACCCGAAGACGGGGCGGCTCACGCTCTTCGTGACGCCGCTGTTCATGGCGCTGGTCATGATCGAGATCGCCGACGTGATCTTCGCGGTGGATTCCGTTCCGGCGATCTTCGCCATCACGACCGACCCGTTCATCGTCTACACCTCGAACATCTTCGCGATCCTGGGGCTCCGGGCGCTTTATTTCGCGCTCGCGGCGATGATCCACCGCTTCGAGTATCTCAAGGTCGCGCTGTCCTTCGTGCTGATCTTCATCGGCGCCAAGATCTTCGCCGCCGATCTTTTCGGCCTCGACAAGATCCCGCCCCTGGTCTCGCTCGGCGTCACCTTCGCGATCCTCGCCGGCGGGGTGGTCTATAGCCTGTGGAAGACCAGCGGTGAAAGGCTGCGGGAGAGTTGAATGGCGAAGGCCCGGCCGGCGATAGCGCCGGCCGTCCCTGCCCCGCCATCCTCGGATGCCGCCCTCACGACATCCCACCATTGTGTTCGAACAACGAGAAGACATGACGCCGCTGCCGCACCACGGGATGAGAATTCCGATAACCCGTTGAACTTCCGTCATCCTCGGGCCTGTCCAGAGGATCTACTGCCGGTCACGCAGCAGAAGCCGCAGCGAATGCCCTTCGTCCGAGGGAGAGCCTTACGGCCGCCCCTCGGTAGATCCTTGGGACAGGCCCAAGGATGACGGCCAGCAGGGCTGTGGCAGGATATTCGCGACCGCGGCGTCGGGCTGGGAAGTTCGCGGCATTTATCGATCGAAGCTCATGGAGCACCTATCCCATCCGCTGGCGCAAGACTGCTGGTCAGGGATTGAGCACCACCTTCACGCAGCCATCTTCCTTGTCGCGGAACTTCTTGTAGAGGTCCGGCCCGTCTTCCAGCGACCCGCGATGGGTGATCATGAAGCCGCTGTCGATCTCGCCTTCCTGCACCCGCCTGAGGAGATCGTCGGTCCATTTGTTCACATGGGTCTGGCCCATGCGGAAGGACAGCGACTTGTTCATCGCCGCGCCGAACGGAATCTTGTCGACGATGCCGCCATAGACGCCCGGCACCGAGATGGTGCCGCCCGGCCGGCAGACATAGATCATCTCGCGCAAAACATGCGGACGATCGGTTTCCGCCATCACGGCCTGCTTGGCGCGGTCGAACATGTGCTCGGCGCCGTAGGGCGCGTGGGCCTCCATGCCGACGCAGTCGATGCACTTTTCCGGGCCCTTGCCGTCGGTCAGTTCGTTCAGCCGCTCGACGGTACTCTCAACCTGGAAGTTGATCGTGATCGCGCCCTTGTCGGCGGCGAGTTGCAGCCGTTCGGCGACCTCGTCGATGACGATGACCTGACGCGCGCCCATGATCTTGGCCGCCTGCAGCGCGAAGAGCCCGACCGGCCCGGCGCCCCAGATCGCCACCGTATCGGTCGGCTCGATGTCGCAATTGGCAGCGCCCTGCCAGCCCGTCGGCAGGATGTCGCCGAGGAACAGAACCTCGTCGTCGGAGAGCCCGTTCGGAATCTTCACCGGGCCCACATCGGCGTAAGGCACGCGCACATATTCCGCCTGGCCGCCAGAATAGCCGCCAGTGAGATGCGTATAGCCGAACAGGCCCGCACCGGCATGGCCGAACATCTTCCTCTGGACGTCGGCGTTGCGGTTGGAGCGCTCGCAAACCGAGAAATTGCCGCGCTTGCACTGGTCGCATTCGCCGCAGACGATGGTGAAGGGCACGACGACCCGGTCGCCGACCTTGAGCTTGGAATTGTCGCGACCGACTTCCATCACCTCGCCCATGAACTCATGGCCGACAATGTCGCCGGATTCCATGCCGGGCATGAAACCGTCATAAAAGTGCAGGTCGGAACCGCAGATCGCGCAGCTTGAAACCTTGATGATGGCATCACGCCCCTGTTCGATCTTGGGATCCGGGACGCTTTCGCATCGCATGTCATGTTTGCCGTGCCAGGTGATCGCTTTCATCGGACGTCCCGTCATCTGCGGCGGGCGCGCTCCGCGCCCCCGACTGCCGTTTTCTGGATGTGCTGATGAAAGACCAGCTCGAGACGATCGTTCCCCTGCCGCAATCGGCAAAGTGCCTACCCGACTAAGGTCTTTCGTGAGCGCTGCATGGCCTGCCACTCAGGTGATGTGCGCCGATTGCCCGCGCCGGCCCTTCGGAAAGGACGCCGACCGACAGCCACAAGACAGGATGATCAGAGCAGGCCGAAGGTCCCGAAGGCGGGGATCTTGACGCCCAGCCGGCGCGGATCGATGCCGGCGACGAGGCCCAGAAGGTTGACCTCCAGCCCGCTCTTCCAGCCGATGGAAAGCCCCGCATAGCCGAACAGCGAGAGATGCAGGTCCCGCCGGTCGGGATCGAGGAAGACGAGGTCACCATCGGACGGATAGTTCCGACCCACCGAGACCGAGGGCAGCGCCACGTCGATCTCCGGCACATGCCGCATCACATGGGCGACGAAGGTGTTGGAGTTCGGCCCCGGAAAGATGTGATAGCCGCCGCGCATGGAGAAGGGATAGGCGTCGATCGCTTCACGCACCTTCGGGATCAGACCCTCCGCCCGCTCACCGAAGGCCGAAAACACCACCCGCGGCTCGTTGGAATACCACCGGCCATCGGCGTCGTAGCCATTGTGGCGGATGGGGCTGCCCCAGCCGACCTTGTCCCAGCGCTCGTACCGGGCGGCGCCCTTTTCCTTGGCGACGATCCAGGAGTGCTCCGCCACCGCCCCCTTCAGCCCGCCGGTGCGCGCCGACAGAATGTAGAACGCCGCGCGCTCGTCGGCGCGGGCCGTCGGCAGAAGCCCGGAGGACGACCAGTCGGCCGTGCGCCAGGAGGTGGCGTGGTCGGATGTGTACCAGAGCCCGGCCGAAAGCGCCGCCGGCACGAGGTAGACCACCAGGATGGCGACGAGGGCGAGTTTCAACATGCGCGTCATGGCCAGGATTTCGATGCTCCGTCTTCGCGACCGGCGGGATGGTGCCCAATCGCAACCAACGCCCTAGATGCCGCCCTCGGCAATAATCGGGCAAGAATGCTGCTCTCGGCAACAATTGCGCACAAGACGGGTCGGAACTCATGGAAAATCCCATCCTCGTGGAAGCCACGCGTGGTCCCCTGGTCGAAAGCGTCCATCGCGGCGCTTTCGCCCTGATCGATGGCGACGGGCGGATGGTGGCCAAGGCGGGCGACATCGACCGACCGGTTTTTCCACGCTCGGCGATCAAGCTGATCCAGGCCCTGCCGCTGATCGAGACCGGCGCGGCCGCGCGCTTCGGGCTCGACGAGCATGATCTGGCGCTCGCCTGCGCCTCCCACTCCGGCGAACCCGCCCACGTGCACCGTGCCCGCGCGATGCTGGACAAGGCCGGCCTCGACGAGGGCGCGCTCGAATGTGGCTGCCACTGGCCGTTCGATCCCCAGGTCTCGCGCGACATGGTCGCGAAGGGCGAGACGCCCAGCACGCTTCACAACAACTGCTCCGGCAAGCATGCGGGGTTCCTCCTGACCGCGGTTCATCGCGGCGAGGAGACCGCCGGCTATGTCGGCCCCAACCATCCGGGCCAGGTCCGCGTCAAGGCGACGATCGAAGAACTCCTCGGCCAAAGTCTCCATGTCGACGTCTGCGGCACCGATGGCTGCTCGATCCCGACCTACGCTGCGGCACTCCGGGCCTGGGCCACGGCCTTCGCCAAGCTCGCCTCAGGCAAGGGGATCGATCCGCAGCGCGCCGAGGCGGCCCAGTCGCTGATTTCCGCCTGCATGGCAGCGCCCTTCGAAATGTCCGGCACGAACCGGGCCTGCATGCGGCTGATGCAGGCCGCCCCGGGACGGGTCTTGGTCAAGACCGGCGCGGAAGGGGTGTTCTGCGGGCTTCTGCCGGAACTCGGCATGGGCTTTGCCCTGAAGATCGACGACGGAGCGAGCCGGGCGAGCGATCTCCTCACCGCGGCCGTGCTCGCCAAGGCGCTGGAAAGCGAAGACCCCGCTCTCGCCGCGACCTACAAGAGCCTGTCAGAGCGCCCCCTGGAGAACTGGCGCGGAACGCAGGTAGGCTCGCTGCGGGTCACGCTGCCGGAGGCCTGATGGCGAGATTCGGCTGATCTGTTCCAGAGTCCGTTAGCGTTGCCCTGGATCCACGCGGTCGAGGAAGCTCGGTCCAACGGCATTTCAGATGTCACGACCTCTCCGCCTCGTCATCCTCGGCCCGCAGGGTGGGAATGACGAGGCGAGAGGGTGATCCCGAACACGAAATCCCGTCGATCCACCGAACCGCTCACCCGAGTCCCACGCGCCCGATCCATCAGTCAAGCAAACCGGTTCATCGCCAACTATAAAAAGACAGCACTTCTCCGAAATTGCTTGACGGATTCGCAGATCGGCGTAGTCTTTCTCTTGCAAACGAGAAGGAACTGGGAGGTCGCGATGGAACCACCCCAGCAGGTTGCCGCCTAGACGACAGGATTTGTTGTACGGGATCTTGTTCAGCGGCGCGTCCGACTGGCAGCACTCGGGAGCGGCCTACGAGCCGCGGAAGCCGTGAAACAGGCTCGAACTTTCGCCGCTCCCCGGGTGGCACTTCAGCCATCTCATTTCTTTTTCAGATCGCCTCCCCGCTTCATGGCGGCTGGGGCGCAGACGTTTGTCTGCTCCACTGAAAACGGTGCCCCTTGGAGCGCTTGATGTCGCGCCCGCAACCTGGGGCTTCAGCCGCTTTCGGTTGACACCGTCTTTCCCGCCGATAATCTGACCTTACGCAACGCCGGCTTGCCGACGGTCTGGAGAGTTCTGCGCCGATCCAATCGGTCTGATCTTTCCACTCGTCAGGATGGCACGCCGGCCTTCTGCCGGTTCGGCCAAAGGCAAGGATCTTGTTGGCGGGAGACGACATGACGGGATCGAAGGCGCGAACATTCCTCGTTTCGCTGGCGGCATTGGGCCTCGCGGCATTGCTGCCGGCGAGCGTTCAGGCACAGCAATCCACCGAACGTCTGGAACCGATGGACCTCGGCGAATTCCTCGGCGAGACGCCGGAAAAGAAGCCGGCGGCGCTGGGCGACTGTCTGGCCGGCGAGGCCGAAGATTGCGGGCCCAAGGCCGCGCAGGCCTCGCGCTCGTTCAGCCGCACGGAACTCTGCGACCTCGACATCGTAGAGGGCTCGGAATGCCGGGTTGCGGCGACGAAGAAGCAGCCGCAGCTTCGACCCGGCGAGCGCACCCGTCTCTTGATCGTCGAGGATGACGAGCCGGATACGGCCCCCCTTCCCTCGATCGATGTCGAAATCCTCTTCGCCTATGGCGCGGATGCGCCACTGCCCTCGTCGGGGCCCGAATTGCGGGCCTTGGCCGAGACCGTGTCGGACCCGCGCTTTGCCGATTCCCGCTTCGTCGTCATCGGCCACACCGACGCGGCCGGTAGCGACACCTACAACCAGGCGCTTTCCACCCGGCGCGCGGCAGCCGTCCGCGACCAGCTGATGCTTCTGACCGGAGCGGAGCGCCAACGCTTCGTCGTGGCCGGGCGCGGCGAAAGTGATCTCAAGGATCCCGCCGATCCGCTGGCGGCGGAAAACCGCCGGGTGCAGATCGTTCTGTTGAGGTAGTGCCGGCGAGCGGGCCCCGGCGCCAAACGTCAGGGCCCGCCAAAATTCGGGTTGGACTGCTGATGATGGTGTTTCGTGTCGTCGCTTTCGCTCTCGCCGGCCTCATGGCGTTTCCGCCGGGCGCGGCCTTGGCGGACGACCGGGCGCTGCGCACGATCCTCGGCATCGGCGGACGGCTCCTCCAGAACGAGCTTCAGCGCCGGGACGGGCGAGACCGGGTGCTTCTCGGCCGCGTCCCCTCCCGCCGGCAGGCTCCGCGCGGCGACGAAACCACGGCGGCGATCCAAAGACAGCTCAATGCCCGCGGCTTCAAGGCCGGTGCCGTCGACGGCCTGGCCGGCGCCGGCACACGCGCCGCGATCCAGCGCTTCCAAGCCAGCCTCGGCCATCCGCGGACCGGCGTTCTGACCGACAGCGAAAGAGCGCAGCTCCTGGGCTCGAGCGGTGGCAGCGACGTCGCGCGCAGCGAGGACACGCTCACCGAAGCCGAGATCCTCACCTATCAGAAGGCACTGAATTCCCTCGGCTTCGACGCCGGCGAGCCCGACGGCCAACTCGGCCGCACCACCGGCCGCGCCATTGCCGCCTTCGTCCGAAGCCGCGGCCTCGACCCGGACATCACCAAGGTCCGCGAAGCCTATCGGATGGCGACCACGGCGGCGGGTAACTCCAGCTTTGGCAACGCAACCTCAGAACCGGCGGCGACACAGCAGGCTGGTTTTGAGGGGACGCTTTCCCAGGCCCAGAAATTCGCAATCCAGGCCCAATTGAATGCATTGGGGCACAAAGTCGGACGACCGGACGGCGTATTTGGCGGGTCTACGCGGCGCGGGATCATGAGCCTGCAGCGGACCTATCGCGCTCCCCAGACCGGCTATCTGACGCAAGAGGACTTTAAGCAGCTAAATGACCGCAAAGTCTATGCGCGGACCCTGGCCAAGCTCGAAGGACGAGATAAAGGCCGGATCGAGCGTTCGGCGTTTCTCGCGGCCGAACGCTGCGATGCGGTCGCGCAGAACCTCGATCAAATC
>Ga0310345_10003129_pt1 | contig 16022 bp, 11 predicted proteins | sample HC15DNA20500_MG_FD_204667 | JGI IMG/M metagenome (GOLD analysis project Ga0310345, IMG submission 204667) | Marine microbial communities from station ALOHA, North Pacific Subtropical Gyre - HC15-DNA-20-500_MG | ecosystem: Environmental > Aquatic > Marine > Oceanic | place: Pacific Ocean: North... | reverse complement strand
GTTCGCCATGTAGACGAGGCGATCGACCGTGCTATGCGACATCGCTTGTACGTTCCCCTTGGACGCGGTCTCGATGGGTGAAGACCTCGAAACCGTCTTTTCTTGCAATAGCTATGAGTGTGATGCCAGCGGCTTCCGCCATGCGGATGGCGAGCGCCGTCGGCGCGGAGACGGCGGCGATGACGGGCGCGCCGATCGCGGCCGCCTTCTGCACCATCTCCACCGAAACCCGGCTGGTTAGGAGGACGATGCCGCCGGAAGCGTCCCGGCCCTCGCGGATCAGCGCGCCAGCGAGCTTGTCCAGCGCATTATGCCGGCCGACATCCTCCCGCACCGGCCCGATCCCGTCCTCCGGGTTCCAGAACCCGGCCGCGTGAACCGCGCGCGTCTCGTGGTTGAGGGCTTGATGCGGTCCCATCGCCGCCACCGCCTGCATGATCTGCTCGAAGCTGTAGACGCGCCCCTTGCCGACTTGCGGCGGGGCTTTCAGCGCTTCCGTGAGGCTCTCGATGCCGCAAAGGCCGCAACCTGTCGGACCGACATGGCTGCGACGGCGCTCGGCGAAGCCTGTGCCGGCTTCCGCGTTCAGCCACATGCGAAGCTCGATGGCGGAGATGCAGTCCACCTCGCTCTGGACCACGTCGAGCTCTTTGATGGCTTCGGGCCTGGCCACCCCTTCGGTGAAGCTCAGCCCGTAGGCGAAGTCTTCCAGGTCGGAAGGCGTCGCCATCATCACCGCATAGGTCGCGGCGTCATAGGTGAAGGCGACGGCCGTTTCTTGCGGAACAGCGCGGACTCCGTCGGAGGAGCCCGCCTGCCGCCAAACGTTTCGAGGTACTCTTGCGACCGGAGAGGCCACTTGGCTACTCCGCTGCGATGACCTCGGGAGTATCGGCGATCCGCCGCGACTTGCGGGTGAACTCCTCGTACTCCTCCTGCCACTCGCTCGGCCCGTTGGACGGCATGACCTGCACCGCCGTCACCTTGTACTCGGGGCAGTTCGTCGCCCAGTCCGAGTACTCCGTGGTGACCACATTGGCCTGCGTCTTCGGGTGGTGGAAGGTCGTGTAGACCACGCCCGGAGCCATACGCTCGGAGATCTTCGCCCGAAGCGTCGTGGCGCCCGATCGGCTCTGCAGCTTCACCCAGTCCTCGTCGCGGATACCGCGCAGCTCGGCGTCGTGCGGATGGATCTCCAGCACGTCCTCCTGGTGCCACTCGGAATTCGCCGTGCGGCGGGTCTGCGCGCCCACATTGTACTGGGACAAGATACGGCCCGTGGTGAGCAGCAGCGGGAAGCGGGGACCGCTCTTCTCGTCCGTCGGCACGTATTCCGTGATGACGAACTTGCCCTTGCCGCGCACGAACTCGTCGATATGCATGACCGGGGTGCCTTCCGGCGCCTGGTCGTTGCACGGCCACTGCACGGAGCCTTCCTTATCGAGCTTCTCGAAGCTGACATTGGCGAAGGTCGGCGTCAGCGCCGCGATCTCGTCCATGATCTCCGACGGGTGGCTGTAGTTCATGGGATAGCCCAGCGCATTGGCGAGCATCTGGGTGATCTCCCAATCCTCGTAGCCGTTCTTCGCCGCCATCACCTTGCGCACCGGCTGGATGCGGCGCTCGGCGTTGGTGAAGGTGCCGTTCTTCTCCAGGAAGGTGGAGCCCGGCAGGAAGACATGGGCGTAGTTCGCCGTCTCGATCAGGAAGAGATCCTGCACGACGACGCATTCCATGGACGAAAGCCCGGCCACCATGTGCTTGGTGTCGGGGTCGGACTGAAGGATGTCCTCGCCCTGGATGTACATGCCCTTGAACGTGCCTTCGATGGCCGCATCCATCATGTTCGGGATGCGCAGGCCCGGCTCGCGGTCGATCGGCTTGCCCCAGAGATTCTCGAACAGCTCGCGCACATGGTCGTTCGACACATGGCGGTAGCCCGGAAGCTCGTGGGGGAAGGAGCCCATGTCGCAGGAGCCCTGCACGTTGTTCTGACCGCGCAGCGGGTTCACGCCCACGCCCTCGCGGCCGATATTGCCGGTCGCCATGGCGAGGTTGGCGATCGCCATCACCGTGGTGGAGCCCTGGCTGTGCTCCGTCACGCCGAGACCGTAATAGATCGCCGCATTGCCGCCCGTGGCATAGAGCCGGGCCGCGCCGCGGACCGTCTCGGCCGGGACGCCGGTATACTGCTCCATGTTCTCAGGCGAATTGCGATCCTCGGCCACGAAGCTCGCCCACTCCTGGAAATCCTCCCAGTCGCAGCGGTCGCGCACGAAGCTCTCATTCACCAGCCCTTCCGTCACGACCACATGGGCCATCGAGGTGAGCAGGGCGACGTTGGTGCCCGGCTTCAGCTGCAGGTGATGCTGCGCCTTCACATGGGGGCTCTCGACCAGGTCGATCTTCCGCGGATCGGCGACGATCAGCTTGGCGCCCTCGCGCAGACGCTTCTTCATCCGCGAACCGAACACCGGGTGACCGTCGGTCGGGTTGGCGCCGATCACCATGACGACGTCGGTGTATTCGACCGAGTCGAAGTCCTGGGTGCCGGCGGAGGTGCCGAAGGTCGTCTTCAGGCCATAGCCGGTCGGCGAATGGCAGACACGGGCGCAGGTATCGACGTTGTTGTTGCCGAAGGCGGCGCGCACCAGCTTCTGGACCAGGTAGGTCTCTTCGTTGGTGCAGCGGGAAGACGTGATGCCGCCGACGGCGCCCTTGCCGTACTTCTCCTGGATGCCCTTGAACTTGTTGGCGGCGAAGCTGATCGCTTCTTCCCAGGAGCACTCCCGCCACGGATCGGTGACCTTCTCGCGGATCATCGGGGTGGTGATGCGGTCCTTGTGGCTGGCGTAGCCCCAGGCGAAGCGGCCCTTGACGCAGGAATGCCCGCGGTTGGCCTTGCCGTCCTTGTAGGGAAGCATGCGGACGACTTCCTCGCCGCGCATCTCAGCCTTGAAGGTGCAGCCGACGCCGCAATAGGCGCAGGTCGTGACGACCGAATGCTCCGGTGTGCCGATCTCGATGACCGATTTCTCGTTCAGAGTCGCCGTCGGGCAGGCCTGCACGCAGGCGCCGCAGGACACGCACTCGGAGTCCATGAAGGGCTCTTCCATGCTGGCCGAAACCCGGCTGTCGAAGCCGCGACCCGCGATGGTGAGCGCGAACGTGCCCTGAACCTCCTCGCAGGCCCGCACGCAGCGCGAGCAGACGATGCACTTGGAAGGCTCATAGGTGAAATAGGGGTTGGATTCGTCGACACCCGGGTTGGGGTGCTTCTTCCCGTCATAGCCGTAGCGCACCTCGCGCAGGCCCACGGCACCGGCCTGATCCTGCAGCTCGCAATCGCCGTTGGCGGAGCAGGTCAGGCAGTCCAGCGGATGCTCGGAGATGTAGAGCTCCATGACGCCCTTGCGCAGGCGCTTCAGCCGGTCCGTCTGCGTATGCACGACCATGCCCGGCATCACTTCCGTGGTGCACGAGGCCGGCGTGCCGGCCTTGCCCTCGATCTCCACCAGGCAGAGCCGGCAGGAGCCGAAAGAATCCAGCATGTCGGTGGCGCAGAGCTTGGGAATTTCCGTTCCCATCTCCATGGCTGCGCGCATGATGGAGGTGCCCGCCGGTACCGATACCTCAACACCGTCGATCGTCAGCGTCACCATCTCTTCCGATTTCGAGCGGGGGGTGCCGTAATCGGTTTCCTGAATCAGCGACATTTGTGCGTCCTCACCTCAAATCCCAAAAATCTCATCTCAGTCGGGTGTCTCTACTTATTCCGCAGCTTCCAGACGCTCTGGGTCGGCGCCGAAATCCTCCGGAAAATGGGTCAACGCGCTCATGACAGGGTAGGGGGTAAACCCACCAAGTGCGCAAAGCGATCCAAACTTCATCGTGTTGCAGAGATCCTCCAGCACGATGAGGTTCGCGGCCCGCTCGTCATTCGCCACGATCTTGTCCATCAGCTCCATCCCCCGGGACGAGCCGATACGGCAGGGCGTACACTTGCCGCAGGATTCGATCGCGCAGAACTCCATCGCGAAGCGAGCCATCTTGGCCATGTCGACAGTGTCGTCGAAAACAACGACGCCACCGTGACCGATCAGCCCGTCTTTCGCCGCGAATTCTTCATAGCCGAACGGCGTGTCGAACAGGGAAGGCGGGAAATAGGCGCCCAGCGGGCCGCCCACCTGAACCGCGCGAACCGGACGTCCGGACCGCGTGCCGCCGCCGATCTCGTTCACCAGATCGCCGAGGCTCACGCCGAACGCCGTCTCGTAGACGCCGCCATATTTGATGTTGCCGGCCAGCTGGATCGGCAGGGTCCCGCGCGATTTGCCCTCGCCGAACTCCTGATAATACTCCGCCCCGTCGGCCAGAATGTGGGGCACGGCCCCGAGCGACAGCACGTTGTTGATCACGGTCGGCTTGCCGAACAGGCCGATATGGGCCGGCAGCGGCGGCTTGGCGCGAACCTCGCCCCGCTTGCCCTCCAGGCTGTCCAGCAGCGAGGTCTCCTCGCCGCAGACATAGGCGCCGGCGCCCACCCGCACTTCCATGTCGTAGGAATAGGGCGAGCCCAGGATATTGTCGCCGAGCGTGCCTTCTTCCCGCGCCTTCTCAATGGCCGCGTTCATGGCCACGATGGCGTGGGGGTACTCCGACCGGATGTAGATATAGCCCTTGGTGGCGCCCACCGCGATACCGGCGATCGTCATGCCCTCGATGAGCATGAAGGGATCGCCTTCCATCAGCATGCGGTCGGCGAAGGTGCCGCTATCGCCCTCGTCCGCGTTGCAGACGATGTATTTCTGCGGGGCGGAGGCCTGATTTACGGTCCGCCACTTGATGCCGGTGGGGAAGCCCGCGCCGCCGCGGCCGCGAAGGCCGGACTTGGTGACTTCCTCGACGATGGCTTCCGGGCCCATGTCGATGGCCTTCTTCAGGCCCTCATAGCCGCCGGTCGCCTTGTAATCCTCGATGGAGCGGGGGTCGACGATGCCGACACGCGCAAAGGTCAGGCGGGTCTGGCTCTTGAAGAACGGGATCTCCTCGACAAGACCCAGGCTCTTCTCGTGGTCGCCGCCTTCCAGGAAATTCGCGTCGAACAGGCCGTCCACATCGCCCGCCTGCACCGGACCGTAACCGATCCGGCCCTCAGGCCGTTCGACCTCGACAAGGGGCTCAAGCCAGAACATGCCGCGGGAGCCGGGACGTACGATTTCGACATCGAGACCCTTCTCCTCGCACTTCTCAGCGAGCTTGCGGGCCACCTCTTCGGCCCCGAGCGCCAGCGCACCGGCATCGCGGGAAATGAAGATCCGAGTGCTCATCGCTCGGCCTCCGCGCAAAGCGCATCCGCCTTCTCCTCATCGAGAGCGGCGTAGACCTTGTCGTCCAGCATGGCGGCGGGGGAGCTATGGCACAGGCCGAGGCAGTAGACGGCCTCGACGGTCACGCGGCGGTCCGTGGTGGTGCCGCCGAGCTCCACGCCGAGGCGCTTCTCCATCCGGTCGGCGATGGCGTCGCCACCGGCCGCCTGGCAGGATTCCGCCCGGCAAACCTTGAGAATCCGCCGTCCCGGGACCTCTTTCCGGAAGTCGTGATAAAACGTCACAGTGCCATGGACTTCGGCCCGTGACAGATTCAAAGCCTCGGCGATCATCACCACCGCAGCGTCCGGGATGTAGCCGAACGTCTCCTGCATGTCGTGCAGGATGGGCAATGTCGCTCCTTCGCGCGCCTTATGTTGTTCGATTATTTCGGCGGCTCGGGAAGCTTCGAATGGCTCATAAATGTGCATTCCGCGTTGCTCCCTAGAACTCATCCAAAAGATGGCGATAAACCCCTTTAGAATCAACAAGGAGAGCCTATCGGCCGATAGGAATTCTCTATCGATTTGACACGGTCGCGTCACATGGCGGCACGTCGCGCACCCCGATTAAGCAATTGATTCTACAAGAAGATCCAAGTTGGTGATGGGGGCTTGGCGCAACCGTTGCGGGATGTGGGGCGTGATGCCGCCGAAGGCATACCTCCAAATTTCTCAAGAATATTTTTTCGGCAGGCTTCGCCCTACTGAAGCTGCTCCTTCGGCACGGGCAGAGTGTCGCTGAGGACGGGTGCGAGCTGCTGCGCCTCCTGTACGAGCGCATTGATCAGAGGGGTCATCGGATCGCGCTTCGGCACCACCAGCCCGACGCTGTGGGAAACCTCCGGCTCTACGATGGGGATGGCCTTCATCGTCGCCGTCAAACCCATGACCTGCGCCAATTTTGCAGGCATCACGCTGGCCCACTGGCCGGTCCGCACGTGGGCGAAAAGGGCCACCATGGAGTCCGATTCCAGGGTCGGCGTGCTCTGGTTCCCCGAGGCGCCGAGCAGCCCGTCGATGATTCGGCGATGCTGCATGTCGGGGGTGAGCAGGCAGAGCGGGATTTTCGCCGCATCCTCCCACGTCACCGCATCGCGCTTGGCGAGCGGATGGTCGGCGGCGAGCAGCAGCCGGTAATGCTCGTCATAGAGGGGGATCGTCTTCACCCGCCCGAGCGGCTCGTTGTCCAGATAGGTGAGGCCGGCATCGATCTCCAGGTTTTCCAGCATGCCGAGGACCTCCATGGAAGTTCGCGTCAGCACCGTGAAGCTCACATTGGGATGCTTCGCCCGGTAAGGCGTTGTCAGCATGGCGACCATGGCCAGCGCCGTCGGGATCGATGCGATGCGGATATGGCCCGAAAGTCCGTGCTTCAGCGCCTCGATCTCCTGGCGCATGGCCCGCGTGTCGCCCACGATCCGCCGCGCCCAGTCGAGCACCCGCTCGCCTTCCGGCGTCAGCCCCTGAAAGCGCGAGCCTCGCTGCACCAGGAGCACGCCGAGAACCTCTTCCAGTTGCTTGATGCCCGCCGAAAGGGTCGGTTGGCTCACGCCGCAGGCCTCCGCCGCGTGGCCGAAATGGCGTTCCCGGGCCAGGGCGATAATAAATTCCAGCTTGTCGATCATGCCGCTCGGCGGCCTCCTCTCACCGTATGCGCCTGAACGAGCGCATTCGAATTCTGATCCCTGCGGCCATCCCCTTCAACAGGCAAAGCATTTCCGTTAAAGCAGAGCCATTGCGGGACGAAGACGCCCGCTGAAGCATTTCACCCTGAGATCGGTCTAAAGACCGGACCTTAAGGCTCGGTGGAGGCGGCGTTGCGGCCTGCACCTGGAGGGACGAGTTTGCAGGACGCCATGACCAGCACCCCGGCACGCGCCATCGTGGCCGATATCGGCGGCACCAACGCCCGCTTCGCCGTCGCCGATCTTGCGACCCTGGAGCTCTCCGACTTCCAGAGCTTCTCCTGCGCCGAGCATGAGAGCATCGTCGAGGCGGCCACGGGCTACGCGAAGTCTCTCGCCACGCCGCCGAACACCGCCGCGATCGCCGTGGCGGCGCCGGTCACCGGCGACACGGTGGATTTCACCAATTCCCCCTGGAGCTTCGAGCGGAAGGCGCTGGCAAAAGCGATGGGGCTGAATGGGCTTCTGGTGCTGAACGACTTCCAGGCGCTGGCCATGTCGCTCCCCTATATCGCGGCGGAGGATCTCACTCAGATCGGCGGCAGCGCGCCGGTGGAGAAAGCGACCAAGCTCGTCCTCGGCCCTGGCACGGGGCTCGGTACGGCCGGTCTCGTCTGGTCGGAGGCCGGTTGGGTTGCCGTGCCGGGCGAGGGCGGTCACATCAACCTGGCGCCGGTGCATCTCGGCCACCTGCCGCTGCTCAATCGCATGATGAGCGACCGCGAGCATCTCTCGGCGGAGCGAGTCATCTCCGGTCTCGGAATCTGCGATCTCTATCGTTGCGTCGCCGCCGAACGGGGGCAGGAGGCCGAAGTTCTCGAAGCGCGCGAGATTGTGGAGCGGGCCGCCGCCAAGTCGGATGCGGTCGCGGTGGAGACCCTGGAGCATTTCGTGGCGTGGCTGGGCAGCTTCGCCGGCGATGCGGCGCTCATGCTGGGCGCCCGCGGCGGCGTCTATCTCGGCGGGGGCATTCCGATGCGCATCCTCGACATTCTGAAGGAGGGTGGGTTCCGCCATCGCTTCGAGGCCAAGGGCCGGATGCGCGAGGCCTTTCTCGCCGCGATCCCCGTCTTCGTGATCTGCGCGAAGGCGCCGGCACTGCAAGGCGCGGCGGCGGCGCTCCGCGAGGCCATCCGACGCGGCGACGAGGACCTGATCGGCGTCGCCTAGCTCACCGCGCTCTTGATCGAGTGGAAGAGACCGGCTGCCGCTTCCCGGTCGCCCTTCAGGATCGCCTTCAGTGTATTGGTCGCCTGGGCGGAGCTGATATGGGGCGGCATGGCCAGAACCTTCGGGTCGACCACCGCATCGATCACGCAAGGCCGGTCGGCGGAGAGCGCCGCATCCCAGGCCGGACCGACCTCGTCAGGCCGCTCCACACGGATACCCTTCAGCCCGGCGAGCTGCGCGAAATCGCCGTAGCGGAAATCGGGAAGATCCTGAGATTCCTCGACCTTGGGCGCGCCGCCTAAGGCCCGCAGCTCCCAGCTCACCATGTTCAGATCGCGGTTGTTCAGCACCACGATCACGAAGCGCGGGTCGCTCCACTCCCGCCAATACTTGCCGATGGTGATGAGGCCGTTCAGCCCGAGCATCTGCATGGCGCCGTCGCCGACGAATGCAATCGGCACCCGGTCGGGATAGGCGAATTTCGCCGCCGTCGCGTAAGGCACCGAGCACCCCATGGTCGCCAGTGTGCCGGAGACCGATGCCTGCATGCCCTGGCGCAGCTGCAGAGTCCGCGCGAACCAAGCAGCCGTGCTGCCGGAATCGGCCGTGACGATGGCGTTGTCCGGCAGCCGCGAAGAGGCTTCGGAAAACACGAGCTGCGGGTTCACGGGCTCCGCTTCGACCTGCGCGCGCTCCGCTTCGTCCTCGTGCCAGGAGCGGATGCTCGTCTCCAGCGTCTCCCGCCAGCCGCGGTCCTCCTTGCGCTTAAGAAGCGGCAGCAGCGCCCGCAGGGTCTCCGCGGCGTCGCCCACCAGATTGGCTTCCATCGGATAGCGCAGGGAGAGCATCTTTGCGTCGATATCGATCTGCACCCCGCGCGCCTGACCTTCCTTCGGCAGATACTCCGAATAGGGGAAGCCGGAGCCGATCATCAGCAGCGTGTCGCAGTCTTGCATCATCTCCCAGGAGGGGCCGGTGCCGAGCAGGCCAATGGAGCCGGTCACGAAGGGCAGATCGTCCGGCACGGCGGTCCGGCCGAGCAGGGCCTTGGCCACACCTGCGCCCAATACCTCCGCGGTCGAGATGACCTCTTCCGTGGCGCCGAGCGCGCCGGCGCCCACCAGAATGGCGACCTTCTCGCCGCTGTTCAGGATTTCCGCCGCCGCTTCAAGCTGCGCGGTCTCGGGCACGACACGCGGGCGCTCGTAGCCGACGCCGGAATGGATGGTCCCGTGGGCCCGCTCAGGCTCCTTCCATGGAAGCTCCTGCACGTCGTTCGGCACGATCAGACATGTGACGCTCCGCTCCGCCAGCGCCGTCCGGATCGCGCGATCCACCAGATGGCGCATCTGCTCCGGCGCCATGCAGGTCTGCACATATTCGCCGGCCACATCCTTGAAGAGGGTCTGGAGGTCGATCTCCTGCTGGAAGCTTCCACCGATCGCCGGCCGCACCGCCTGGCCCACGATGGCGAGCACCGGACGATGGTCGAGCTTCGCGTCGTAGAGGCCGTTGAGGAGATGGATGGCGCCGGGGCCGGAGGTCGCAAGGCAAACGCCGAGCTCGTCGGTGAACTTGGCGTGCCCGGTCGCCATGAAGGCCGATTCTTCCTCGTGGCGAACCTGGACGAACTCGAACCGGTCCATGGCCCGGTCGAGCGCGGTGAGGATGCCGTTGATGCCGTCGCCGGGGTATCCGTAGATCCGCTTCACGCCCCATTCCGTGAGCCGCGAGAGCATGAAATCCGCAACCGTATCCGCCATGGCGACACCTCCTGGACTTGCCGATCAGAGGCGAACCGTCATCGCTGGTCGAAGTTCCGAGGGGAGCGGGCAGGGTAGACGGAAGGGCAGGCGGAAGGGCGGCCGGCTATTTCGCGTTGTGCTGTGCCGCCACGGCCCGGGCGACCGAGGCGATAGCCGCCTCCCGCACCTTGATGTCGGCGTCGGTGTCGGTGAGGTAGACGGCGATGAACACCGGCTTGCCGTCCGGCGGCCAGGCGACGCCCACGTCGTTGGTTGAGCCGCGCGGCCCGGTCCCGGTCTTGTCGCCGACGCGCCAATCCTTGGGCACCCCGGCCCGGATCCGGTTGTCGCCGGTTTTGTTGCCGATCAGCCAGGCGGTCAGCTGCCTGCGCGAGCGGTCCGAAAGAGCATCGCCGCGCACCAGCCGGTCCAGATCGTGGACCATGGCGTTCGGCGTGGTGGTGTCCCGCTCGTCGCCCGGCGGTACGTCGTTGAGTGCGAGTTCGTAGCGGTCCAGCCGCGTCTTCTCGTCTCCGATGGAGCGCGCGAAGGCGGTCACGGCCTCCGGACCGCCGAGATGCTTCAGCACCAGATTGGCGGCCGGGTTGTCGCTCCAGGTCACGATGGCCTCGCATAGGGAGGCCAGGGTCATCCTCTCGCCGATATGCTTCTCGGTGACAGGCGCGTGCTCCAGCATGTCCCGCTTGCGGATGAGGAATGTCTCGTCGAGCGATGCCTTGCCCTCGTCGACCTGCTTCAGCACTGCCGCGGCGGCCAGGAGCTTGAAGGTGCTGCAGAGGGGAAAGCGCTCATCGCCCCGATGGGCTGCCCGCAGCTCCGTGCGCGTATCGAAGACCGAAACACCGAGCCGTCCGCCGGTCTCCTTCTCGATCTCGGCGAACTTCGATGCGAGGCCACCGTCAGGGACGAGGGCGAAGGTGGCGGCGCGGGCGCTTGCCGAGATGGCGAGAAGCGAGAAGGCGGAGGCGCCCAGGACGAACTGACGGCGGTCGATCATGAGGCGTGACTAGAGCAGGAAAGCGACCGAAAAACGTCCGGCCGCTCTCCCGACAAAGCGCCAGCATAAAATCTGGCAAGACCCCTCTACGCCGTGGCGTCGGCCGTTTGCTTGCCTTCCGCACCGGCGTCGACGGGATAGGGCTCGTTGCACTTCTCGCCCTCCGCCCGCTGCTGTTCCAGCAGGGCTGAGAATTCCGGAATGCCGAACGTGGCGACCACCTCGCCATTCTCACCGAGGATCTCGTAGACGACGTCCTTCACGTTCCGATTTGAGAAGAACGCGATGACGTCCTGATCGCCGCCGCCTTCCGTGTGGCTCTCGCCAGGCCCCGCTGAGACATAGCTGCCCACGGGCCGGACCTCCTTCAGCTCGCCGTTGGCGCGGTAAATCCTGAGTTCGCCCTGCAGCACTAGGGTCCGGTAAGGCACCATGTGGTTGTGCAGGGCAATCTTCGAGTTGGCGTCGAACTTGAAGAGCAGATCGACCGTGCCGTTCTCGGCGTCGACATCGCAGACGTGATAGGCGAGGTGATCGATCCCGTCGATGGTCCGCCAGTTGATGTGGCTGTCGTCAAATTCCTTGGTTGGCATAGCGTCCTCCTTTTCGGTCCATCTTGTTTTCTGCCACCGCGAGGCACGTTCCTTTGGTGAATTTGCCATCGGCGGCCATAGGAAAGGACAGTAGAATTCTTCGCGAGATACGCTTGCCATTTGGCGCCAAAAGGAGCGGCACCGGAGGGGTAGGAGCGATGCGAAGCTACGCGCTCACCAAGGCCAGCACCGTCGGACCGATCGCTGATATCGTCGCGGCGTCCGGGGGCTCGATCGCGAACGTCTTCCAGAAAGCGGAGCTTCCCCTCACGCTGCTCGAGCAGCCGCAGCGGCTGATCCTGCTGCGCGATCAGTTCCGGCTCTTGGAGACGGCGGCGCGGAGCATCGGCGACCATAGCCTCGCCGTCCGCCTCTCGACCGAAGCCGGCATTCCAGGGCTCGGCGCTTACGGCGCCCACCTGATCACCTTGCCGACTTTGGGCGATGCGATCTTGGAGAGCAGCCGCTCCCTCGCCATCCTCCTGCAAGGCGCGACCACCATCGCTCTCGCCGTAGAAGGACGGTGGGCGAAGTGGACCTACTGCGTTACGGAAAACCTTGGCCTCGGCCAGCAGAAGAACGAGATGCTGGCGATCGGCTACATGCTCGCGCTGGTCCGGTATTTCGCCGGCCCGAAATGGACGCCCGACCGCGTCGAGGTCGCTGGCCACTTCGACGGCCGACGGGAAATTGAAGATGTCGTTGCCGGCGACGTGGTGACCGGCGAGCGGGCCGGCCTGGTCTTCCCGGCTACGCTTCTCTCCCTGCCGAACCCGCGCCCGCCCGGCAGCGAGGAGCCGGACTATCCTTCCGTGCCCGCCGAGACCGAGCTCGCCGAGGTTGTCCGGCATATTCTGCTTCTGCAGCTCGACCAGGGTGATGCGGGGATCGACAGCGTCGCGCGACGGCTTGGCCTATCGCGCCGGACGTTGCAGCGCCACTTGTCGGAGCAGGGGATCAGCTTCGAGGCGCTCGCCCAGAAGACCTTGCGCGATCAGGCGAGCGATCTCCTGAAGAAGCCGCACATCCCGATCACGGATATCGCCTACGAGCTTGGCTATTCAGACCCCGCCCACTTCACCCGCGCCTTCCGGCGTTGGATGGGCGAGACGCCGCAGAGCTGGCGGCGGCGCCTGAGCCAGTAAGCTGTCGGGTGGAGCCGGTCGGGCTACTTAAACTCGACCTTGACGATCTCGTAGGACTTGCCGCCGCCGGGGGTGGAGACCTCCACCACGTCGCCCTTGTGCTTGTTCAGAAGCGCGCGCGCGATCGGAGAGCCGATGGAGATCTTGCCCTCCTTCACGTTCGCCTCGATCTCGCCGACGATGCGGTACTTCACCTTGGCTTCCGTGTCCTCGTCGATCAGGGTTACGGTCGCGCCGAACATCACCTGATCGCCGGAGAGCTTCGAGATGTCGATCACGTCGGCCCGGGAGAGCTTGTCCTCCAGGTCGGCGACGCGCGCCTCCGTCATGCCCTGCTGCTCTTTCGCAGCGTGGTATTCCGCGTTCTCGGATAGATCGCCATGCTCGCGGGCTTCGGCGATCGCCTTGATGATGCGTGGGCGCTCGACCGTCTTGAGATGCTTGATCTCAGCCTCAAGCGCCGCATAGCCCTCCGCGGTCATGGGCACTTTATCCATCGTCAACAGCTCCTCGGCAAAGTCCGGAACGGGCCGGACATCCATTGTCGAATAAAGTCACAAAAGAGACCCGTCGCCAAGAACCCGGCGGAAACGGCTCCAACCAAATCGAGAAATGCGGCGCCGGTTAAGCCCGTGCGGCGGTGAAGCTTTGCAGCGGTGCCACCTCCAGGCTCCCGGCCCGGAGCGCCTTGATCGCTTCAGTCGCGGCTAAAGCGCCAGAGAGCGTTGTATAATAAGGGATATGGTAGAGCAAGGCCGTCCGGCGAATGGAGAAGCTGTCGGCCAGCGCCTTCATTCCCTCGGTCGTGTTGAACACCATGTCCACCTCGCCGTTGGCGATGGCATCGACGATATGGGGCCGGCCCTCTAGCACCTTGTTCACCCGCTCGCACGGGATGCCGTGCTCGTCGAGCAGACGCTTCGTGCCGCGGGTGGCGACGAGCTTGAAGCCCATCTCCACGAGCTCGCGAGCCGGCGCCACGACCCGCGCCTTGTCCGCGTCCTTCACCGAGATGAAGACCGTGCCGGAGAGCGGCAGCTTGCTGCCGCCGCCAAGCTGGCTCTTGGCGAAGGCGATGCCGTAATCCCGGTCGATGCCCATAACCTCGCCGGTGGAGCGCATCTCCGGTCCCAGAACCGGGTCGACGCCGGGGAAACGGGCGAACGGGAAGACGGCTTCTTTCACCGCGATATGGTCGAGATCGCGCTTGGCGAGATCGAACTCCGAGAGCTTCTTGCCGGCCATCACCTGGGCCGCGATGGCGGCGATCGGCCGGCCGATGACCTTGGCCACGAACGGCACGGTACGGCTCGCCCGCGGGTTGACCTCCAGGATGTAGATCTCGTTGTCCTGGATCGCGTACTGCACGTTCATCAGCCCGACGACCTGCAGCGCCTTGGCGAGCTGCTTGGTCTGCTCTTCGATCTGGGCGATCGTCTCTTCCGACAGGGAATGGGGCGGCAGGGAACAGGCGCTGTCGCCGGAATGCACGCCCGCCTGCTCGATATGCTCCATCACGCCGCAGATGAAGACGTCTTCGCCGTCGCAGAGCGCATCGACATCCACCTCGATGGCGTCGCGGAGATAGCTGTCGATCAGAACCGGGCTCTTGCCGGAGACGACCACGGCCTGATTGATGTAGCGCTCCAGCTGCGCCTCTTCGAACACGATCTCCATGGCGCGCCCGCCGAGCACGTAGGACGGCCGGACGATCAGCGGGAAGCCGATGGACTTGGCGATCTCCATGGCCTCCTGCTCGGAGCGGGCGATGCCGTTCACCGGCTGGCGCAGGCCGAGCTTCTGGATTAGGGCCTGGAAGCGGTCGCGGTCTTCTGCCAGATCGATGGCGTCGGGCAGGGTGCCGAGGATCGGCACGTCGGCCGCCTCGAGCGCCGCGGCAAGTTTCAGCGGGGTCTGCCCGCCGAACTGCACGATGACGCCTTTCACCGTGCCGTTCTCCTGCTCCTTGCGGATGATCTCGATCACGTCCTCTTCCGTCAGCGGCTCAAAATAGAGCCGGTCTGAGGTGTCGTAATCGGTGGAGACCGTCTCCGGATTGCAGTTGACCATGATGGTCTCGTAACCCGCATCGGAGAGGGTGAAGGCCGCATGGCAGCAGCAATAGTCGAACTCGATGCCCTGGCCGATCCGGTTCGGACCGCCGCCGAGGATGATGATCTTCTCTTTGTCGGACGGCCGAGCCTCGCAGGCCGGTTCGCCGGCAAAGTCGCCCTCGTAGGTCGAGTACATATAGGCGGTGGGGGAGGCGAACTCCGCCGCGCAGGTGTCGATGCGCTTATAGACGGGGTGCACGTCGAGCGCCCGCCGCTTGGCCGAGACCTCCTCGACCGTAAGGCCGGAAAGCGTGGCGAGCCGCTCGTCGGAGAAGCCCATCGCCTTCAGCTTCCGCATCTGCGCGCCGTTCTCCGGCAGGCCGTGGACGCGGACCCGCTCCTCCCAGTGGAGGATGTCTTGGATCTGGCGCAGGAACCACGGATCGATCTTGCAGAACTCGTAGACCAACTCCTGGTCGAAACCGAGCCGCATGGCCTGTGCCACCTTGAGCAGCCGGTCGGGCGTCGGCGTGCCGAGCGCGGCGCGGATCACGTTGCTGTCGTCGCCCTGGCCGAGCCCCTCGAAATGGTACTCATCGAGACCGGTGAGACCCGTCTCCATGGAGCGGAGCGCCTTCTGCAGGCTCTCTGGGAAGCTCCTGCCAATGGCCATGGCCTCGCCCACCGACTTCATGGAGGTGGTGAGCACCGGATCGGAGCCCGGGAATTTCTCAAAGGCGAAGCGCGGGATCTTGGTGACCACGTAGTCGATGGTCGGCTCGAATGAGGCCGGCGTCGCGCCGCCCGTGATGTCGTTGGCGAGCTCGTCGAGCGTGTATCCGACGGCGAGCTTGGCCGCGACCTTGGCGATCGGGAAGCCCGTCGCCTTTGAGGCGAGCGCAGAAGAGCGCGACACCCGCGGGTTCATCTCGATGATGACGAGGCGCCCGTCTTCGGGGTTCACGGCGAACTGCACGTTCGATCCGCCGGTCTCCACGCCGATCTCGCGCAGCACCGCGATCGAGGCGTTGCGCATGATCTGGTATTCGCGGTCGGTCAGGGTCAGGGCAGGAGCGACCGTGATGGAATCGCCCGTATGCACGCCCATCGGGTCGATGTTCTCGATGGAGCAGATGATGATGCAGTTGTCGTCCTTATCCCGGACGACCTCCATCTCGTACTCCTTCCAGCCGAGCACCGACTCCTCGATCAGCACCTCGGAGGTGGGAGAGGCGTCGAGA
>Ga0310345_10003128_pt1 | contig 16025 bp, 9 predicted proteins | sample HC15DNA20500_MG_FD_204667 | JGI IMG/M metagenome (GOLD analysis project Ga0310345, IMG submission 204667) | Marine microbial communities from station ALOHA, North Pacific Subtropical Gyre - HC15-DNA-20-500_MG | ecosystem: Environmental > Aquatic > Marine > Oceanic | place: Pacific Ocean: North... | reverse complement strand
GAAGTCGAATCCGTCCATGACTTCGGTGACATGCTTCATGCCCTCGTCTTTCTTCTCGCCCGAATAGATGGCGAATAGTTGCGTAAAGGTGCGGCGGTCCTCGCGCTGGATCTGGGCTGGTACCTTGTTGATTCGGAGGTCGGCGACTTGGGATAACGAAATGGGTTCTCCCCCGGTGCCACTTCCCACGATGACCGATTTTAAGTCTTCCAAGCTGTCGCGGTCCTCCTGTGAAAGCCAGACCGTTATGTCTACTTCGCCTTGAGAGGTGCGGAAGCCCCTGACCTGTCTGCCTCGCATGAAGATAGCCAGCACATCGGAGACGGATCGGGACGAAATCCCGTACTTCCGGGCTAGCGGTCGACGAAGCTGAATCTGCACCTCTTCCTGGGCCTGGTCGAGGGCGCTGTTGACCTGAGTGAATCCCGGCCGGGCAAGCAGCTTCTTGCGTGATTCAGAGGCAAGCTTGACCAGGGCCTGAGGGTCGTCCCCAAAAATGCTCACCTGGATCCACTGTTGATTTTGGGCTCCGCCCTGCCGGCCCAATCCGATCTTGGCACCCGGTATGATTGGCAAGCCTTCGGAGATCTCTTTGCGAACCAAGCGGACCTCTTTGGGGGAGAGCCTCTCCTTTTCGAAATGGACGAAGGTTCGTGCGCTGTTGTTGCCGTATCGACTGAAAACGTTAGCGATCTTGAAACGATCACAATTGGCCAAGAGAAACCGCTCAACCGGGCCTACATAGTCGTACTCGATTTTTCCGTAGTGAAAATTCTCTGAAAACTCGTACTGAATCTCCAGCGTGCCAAGTTCTGCGGCGTCTGGGGTATTGTCTGGAACCTTGCTGAAGAGCAGCCAGCCAGATCCGACAACGATCAATGGCACCAGCAGCAGGCCTACCAGAAACCGGTGGCGCAGGGGCCAGGCGACCAGACGCAGATAGTATTCGGTAACACGGTTCGTCTGAGGCGTAGAACCAGTCTTGGGAAGCAGCCACGTCAACCCCCGATTCGACAGCCAAAGGTGCCATCGGGATCGATGTTTCAGATCCAGGCTCAAAAGTCGTCCCATAGCCAGGGGGATGAGTGTCAGAGAAATCAGGAGTGAGCAGAGCAGAGCGAATATGATTGCAAGCCCTGTGTGGCGGAGCCAGACGGAGAAACTGGTTTGCTCGCCGAAGATGAGTGGCACAAAGATGATGATAGAAGTCGCGGTGGAGGCAACAACGGCCGTGTAGACCTCCTGGCTGCCCGTCAGAGCTGCCGTCATTCGGTCTGCGCCGCGCTCGAGCTTGCGGAAAATCGCCTCCATCACAACGATAGCGTTGTCGACCAGCATTCCGGTCGAGAGCATCAGGCCCATCATAGTAAGCGTGTTCAGGGTCTGTCCCGTCAGGTAGAGAAAGGTCAGCGCCGAGACGATGGAGAAGGGAATCGCTAGGGCGACTATCAGAGTCGCGCTCAGCTTTCTCAGGAAAAGGATCAGGATTACAACAGCCAGGAGGGCTCCTATTGCTCCGGCTGAGAGAAGTCCGAACAGCGATTTCGTGATTTCCTTTGCGGCGTCACCCCAGGGCAGCATCTCGATGCCTTCCATGCCGGACTGCAGGCCTATCCGATCGACCTCCTCCAGAACTCGGTCCACCGTCTGGACCGTGTTTGCGACGGAGGTCTTGCGTACCCTGAAGCCGATGCCATAGCCTCCATTCAGGTGCTGCCCGGAGTTTGCGACAGGGCTGTCGTACTCGATATCGGCAATGTCGTTGAGGGTCAGTCCTAACCGATTGACCGGGACCTCACCTAGCTCCTCGAGAGTCTTGATGGTGCCGTAGGAAAGTGCGTCGTAGCGTACACCCCCGTCCGCTACCCTGCCCAAGGAGCGGTTTAGATTGACCTGATCCAAGCGTCGGAACAATTGTCCCACGTCGACTCGATATCTCTTGATATCGTCCAATCGGAGATAGATATCGGTTTCCTGACGCTGGACACCCCATATCTCTACGTCTGCCACTCCCGGTAGGCGCTCGATGGGCCTCTTGACCTTTAGATCCAAAAAGTCAGCCGAGGTGCGAAGGTCTTTATCCGAGGCGATCCGGACTTCGACAACCGGCTCGTCCTCGAAACCGAAACTCCGAAGCGAGAGTTGCTGTATATCCTCTGGGAGGTCTCCTCGGATCTGGTCCAGCTTGCCTCGCACCTCCGATCGAAGCACGGCCATACTCGTGTCCCACTCGAAAAACAGCTGGATCGAAGAGGAGTCCCTGCCCGAGCTGGAGCTCATCCTCTGAACCCCAGGAATCGTACTGAGGATTTCCTCTAGCGGTTTGGTGATGGACTCTTGGATCTGACTGGGCGTGGCATTGGGGTAGGAGGCATTTACAATCAGGAAAGGAAACTCCAGGTCAGGGAACTGAACCAGCGGTATCTTCGTAATCGAGATCAGCCCCATCAGGACCAGCAAGATAAAAAGAACGCAGACGGTGATCGGACGGCGGAGTGAGAAAGCGGCAAGGGATCTGCCTTGAGGTAGTTCTGGCGTCATTTCCGTCTACCTGTGCTCGTCGCGGGCATTTTCAGCAAATGCGTCGCACGTCAAATACGTCGAACGTCTGAACGTCGCACGTCCCAGGTTAGGGGCCACCGGTGATGGGTCCTGAACATTTCAGGTTTCCGCAGCTGTCAGTTCCGAAGCTGTCTGCTGCCGGTCAAAGGACGTGCGACGTTCAGACGTTCGACGTATTTAATCTTCATCGTTACCTCAATTGAACCCGTCTATCGAAAAGATCATAGATCACCGGAATTAAAAGAAGAGTCAGTGCCGTTGAGAATAGTAGTCCTCCCATTACGGCTACTGCCATGGGAGCCCTGACTTCGGAGCCTTCTCCCCACCCTAGGGCCATGGGGAACAAGCCCAGTACCGTCGTCATCGTCGTCATCAGAATGGGGCGCAGGCGGACTTGACCTGCCTCCAGCAAGGCTTCTCGCTTGGCTCGTCCCTGGCGGCGGAGTTGGTTGGTGTAGTCGATCAAGACGATAGCGTTGTTGACGACGATCCCGGCCAGAATAATGACTCCCAGGAATACCATCACGCTGATGGTGGTCCCTGTGGCCAACAAGGCAAGGACGACGCCGATCATTGCTAGGGGCACGGAAAAGAGGATGATAAAGGGGTGGATCAGGGACTCGAACTGGGAGGCCATTACGAGATAGACCAGTAGCACCGCCAAGGCCAGTGCGAATACCAAACTACGATAGGAGGTTTCCAGTTCTTCGTTCTGGCCTCCCAATGCAACCACTGTGTTGGGCTGAATCCGATCGCGTAGCTTTGCCAGTTCCTGCTGGATCTTGAGCGACACTCCACTGAGATCCTGTCCAGCCAGGTTGGCCGACACGACCGCGGCCCGCTGGGAGCCGATTCGACGGATTTCGCTGGGTCCTCTGGAGCGGAGTATTTCGGCGACGGCTCCCAGCCGAATCGGAATCTGACGGCCGCCGGCCGATTGTTGCTGTGACCGGTCAGTGGCGCTGTTGCTGTCGGCTTGTCGTTCCTGTCCATTTCCGGAAGCGCTTGACGACGAACCGTTTGAGGTGGCGACCTGGTCTTCGGACCCGTCAAGTCGCGGGGGAGAGTTGGTAGCGATCCATCCGTTGATGACCAAATCCTTGATGGCGTCGACTGTATTGCGGTCCGTCTCCGCGGCCTGGACCAGAATGTCGAACTGCCTGTCTCCTTCGCGGTACCGCGAGGCTACCTCTCCCCGGATCTTGTTACGCAGGGTGGCGGCAATCTGGGTCTCATCCAGTCCCATGCGTGCCAGCTCTTGCCGCTTGAAACGAATCTGTATTTCCGGGTTTCCGAGCTCGGTCGAGCTTTCGATGTCGTTGAGGCCTGCGATACCCTTTAAGCGTTCCGAGACAAGAGCTGCGACTCGGCGCTGTTCCTCCAGGTCGTAGGCAAAGATCTCTACTTCGATCGGCGTCCGGAAACTGAAGAGCGTAGGGCGTTTGAAGCTATGGGTGATCTCGGGGTAACGATCAAGCTCCTCTCGTATTCGTAGGATGACCGTCCTCTCCGCGACCCTGTCGCGGCGATCGCTCATTACCACTCGAAGCTGGCCGACGTTCTCTTCTAATGCAGTGCTGGAAAATTGGTTCTTGTTGCTGCCTCCGACGCTCGAGAACACGGTCTCTATGCCCGCAAGAGTAGCGACCCTTGTCTCGAGATCGCGAATAACCCGGTTCGTCACCTCGAGCGGTCGACCCTTGGGCAGTCGGATCTCAAAAGAGAATTCTCCCTGGGACAATGGGGGGATGAGCTCCGCTCCCAGAAAGTCAGAGACTCCAATCGAGCAAACTACCATCACAGCCACGAGTCCGAAAACCAGTGGCTTATGGTCGAGAGACCAGTGAAGCAGTTTGGGGTAAGTCGACTGCAATCCGCCGAATGCCCTGTCGAACAGGTTCAGGATCGGCGACACTAGGTGAAGGAGAAAGCGTCCCAGCAGCCCCAGCAAGCTGCGCAAATCGGTGAGGGTGATCGTGATCAGGTCGACAGCGATGAACCGGAAAAGGTTCCGGCCAATGCCGACTGCTCTGCCCGTCAGGCTACCCGGAAGAGGCCCTCTCCGCTGAGCTGTTTCTCCCGTCGGCTTGTCTGAAGCAGCGATTCTGGAATGGCTAACCCTGAAGGCCAGGACCATGGGGATAAACGTCAGTGCGACGGCTAGGGATGCCAGCAGCGAGTAGGTAATCGTCAGAGCCTGATCCTTGAACAGCTGTCCCGCAATGCCCTCAACGAAGACCAGAGGGACGAAGACCGCCACCGTGGTGAGGGTCGATGCGGTGACGGCCCGACCTACTTCGACCGTGCCTCTAAAGACAGCGTCGGCGGGAGTGCCTTTTCCCCGGCGGCGATGAACCGACTCGAGCACGACGATCGAGTTGTCCACGAGCATGCCCACTCCCAGGGCGATGCCCCCGAGGGACATGATATTCAGGGTGATTCCGGTCTGATACATCAGGGTAAAGGTCGCCATTATTGAGATCGGGATGGAGAAACCGATGATCAGGGTGCTGCGTAGATCCCGCAGGAACAGAAACAGGATCAGCGTCGACAGCAATCCTCCCAGCACTGCTGCTACGAGTACGTTGTTGACAGACTGGTCGATGAATTCGGCCTGGTCAAAGACGATGCTATGCTCGATTCCATCAGGAAACGTCTTGTCTCCCGTCAAGTTTTTCAACCGCACACGGATCGCGTTGGAAACGGTGACGGTATTGGCATCTCCTTCTTTGTAGATGCCCAGCTCGACACACTCCTTGCCATTGAAACGGGCAATGACCTCGCGTTCTTTGCTCCCTCTCCAAACCCTGGCTACTTCTCCCAGCACCACCTGACGCCCTTCCTCGTCACGGACGATGAGGTTCTTGATCTCATCCACGGATTTGAATTCATTCAGCACTCGGACCAGATAGTTGGAATCCAGATCGTAGAGGCTGCCGCTTGCCTGGTTCAGATTGGCCTGTTCGACGACGTTGGCCACATTGGTGATAGGTATTCCCAGTTCCGCCAGGCGCTTTTCGTCGATCTCGATGCGAATCTGCTCTTCTTTTCCACCCACGACTTTGACGGCCGCTACGCCTGCAGTCGACTCGAGGCTTTTCTTGACCTGCCGTTCGGCTACATCACGCAGGCGACCGAGACTTAGGTCTCCGAAGAGCTGAAGGCGCATAATCGGGTCGTAGGAGGGATCGAAGCGTAGGATGACCGGCTTCTCGACATCGCGAGGGAGTCGCACCAGGTCAAGTTTCTCCCGGACGTCCATACTTGCCAGGTCCATATCGGTATCCCAGGAAAATTCGAGTACGACCTCTGACTGACCCGAACGAGAAACGGAACTCAGCCTTCTCAGTCCCGGAACGACCCCTACGGTTTCCTCGATGAGCCGGGTAACCAAAGACTCGATTTCTTCGGGAGCCGCGTCCTCGAACTCAGTCTGGATTGTGAGCGAAGGATAGGAGATATCGGGCAGTAGGTTCAGCGCCAGGCGGTCGACCGATACCAGGCCGAAGAGGGTGATCGCGACCACGAACATCGACACAGTTACGGGACGCCGGATGGCGGTCTGGGTAAATTTCATTGAGCCAAAAAGAGATCCCAAGTGTGTCTTGGGATTTGCTAGACCCCCGGTTCGCTTCCGACGATCCGCACCTTCGCCCCTTGGATCAGGTTCCCCTGGCCTGCGACGACCACGCGTTCCCCGGGGGAGACTCCTTGCCGCACCTCAACGTCCTCGTCGTCACGATAACCTAGCGTGATTTTTCGGCGATTTGCCGTTGTTCCCTCGACCACGAAGACGAAGTCCTGGCCGTCCTCTTCCAGGAGGGCGCGTTTGGGAATAAGTAGGGCTTCGACTCGAGTATCGGTCTCGATGTCGACCCGGACGAAAGCCCCAGGCTTGAAGGACTTGCCCGAAGGAGACAGGTTGACCGTGACTTTCACCGTTCCGGTCGCCTCATCGACAATGGGACTGATTCGGACGACTTGACCCTGGATCCGGTCGGTTTTGGCTGAGCTGAGGCTGACCATTGCGGTCTGACCAGGGTTGATCCGGGAAGCTTCTCGCTCTGAAAGATGAACGTCAGCGAAGAGAGGAGAAAAGGCGCCAAGACGGAAGAGGGCATCGAGGCTGCGGACGGTTTGGCCAATTTCAACGGTACGGTGGGTAATGTATCCTCCGAAAGGGGCCGATATTCGAGTGCGCGAGACTTCAAGCTCGACCTGTTCCCCCTCTGCCTTCAGTTCTTCAACTCGGTGTCCGGACTCCCGAACTTCCGATGCCGCAACTTGCTCATCCTGATCCAGTTCCTGGACCCGGTAGCGAAGGGTTGCCACCTCCTCATCGCTTACCAGCTTCTCGGCATAGGCGTCTTCCTTACGCGCCAGTTCAACTTTGGTATTAGCGATCTGGATTTGCGCCTTTCGCTCTCTGATGTGGGACTTTTCGAGCTGAAGCTTGGCCTGTGCGAACTTCTGCTCGGTCAGCTTGAGGCGAATCAACAGTTCGGTGTCATCGAGCAGACACAGGAGTCTACCGTTTTCCACCCGATCCCCCTCCTCGACCAGAACCTCCTTGACCACGCCAGTCACTTGAGTAGTCAGCACAACATCGCGAAGAGGCCGCAGATTTGAGGTCGAAGTCAGGAAGGATGAAATCGGTCCCTGTCGCGTGACCTCCAACTGGACTGGAACAGCTGCCTCTTCAGCATCGGTGCTGCTGCTATCAGCCTCAGAGTCCGCCTTGGAGACGTCTTCACCGGGGTAGTAATTCGTGGCCAGATACCACCCACCCAGGGCTAGGACCAGGAGACCGATGAATCCATATACTTTGACTCGGATATTCATAACAGGACTGTTCCTATACAGTTCGCGATTGGCGAGAAACCAGCAGGTGACGGAACAGATCGCACCCGCGGGTTCACTTCGATTTTCCAATTCTACCTAAACCGGTCCTCACTGTCCCATTGCATACTGGTCCAGTACGCACGCCGCCGCACAAAAGTTCCCAAGTTAGAGCTGCCTCTTACGTAGCTTTGGGCTCCAGGCCGAAGTATTCCCGTCGAGCCCAGCGGCTCGTAAATGTCTAGCGTCTTCTTCTCGCCCTTGTCCTCGCCTTCAAACTTGCCTTTGACTTTGCCTGTGCCTTTGCCTTCCCCGTACCTTTGCCGCCCACCTTCGCCTGGTCCAAGAACAGTCCTAACTTCGGATCGCACCCAGAGCCTGGAGGCTGCGAATGGATAGAGAAGAGGCGAGATGGAAGGCAAAGGCAAGTTTCAGGGGGAGGGCAGGGGAAGGCGCCAAATACATACGGCGTCCTGGAGACCACCGCCACGCACGAAAATAGCACTACGCGGACGAATCCCAGTGAGTTTCAGGTTCGAAGGGAAACATCGGTTGGCTGCGGTGACGATAGGTGAAGCGCGAGGGATTGGCCGCCGTGATTCCAGGAGAGTCGACTTCCAGCATACTCGCCGATACGGATTCGTAGGCAGCCCGTGGAGCGATCGCTCCCTTTGCAATCAGGACCCGCTTCTGTCGTGGTTTCACCCCAAGGCTCAAAATCTGTTCCAGGCTGAAGGGGGCCATGCGGAGTGAGGTCAGGACCACCGTGTGGCGCTCCCGGGTCTCAACTACGGCTGTGAGGCCCTGCTGGTTGATACGGCTCCCTCCGTGTCGGGGCTGCTCCTCGACAAACATCCCATCATGAAGACACCGCACCCGACCCTCGATTGGAATCGGATCCCCGTGTAGACCGTCGCTCTTGCCGCCGACCTCGAGTGCGACGGTCTCGCCCACTCCGGCATCCGCGCAGGCCCGGACGGCTGCTGGATCGAAGAGGACCAGCAGACCATCCTCGACACCTGCCTCTGCCAGGGCTTTGAAAATTACGGTTCCATCGCCCGGACTTCCGCCCCCTACGTTGTCTCCAGCGTCTAACAGCGTGACGGGTGTCCGCTCAGATTGGGCTACCTGCTCCACCGCTTCTTCCACCGGCGTGCCCGTGAGGTTGAGTCGATCCCTCTGGCTCCAGGCTCGTTCCGCTAGCTTGACGGCTTCCTTTCTAGCTTTTTGCTGGTCGCCCTCTGAAACTACCAGAAACGAGGTCCCCATCTCCTCGACGTCGGCATAGGCGAAGCCTGGAGCTATACTGGCGGAAATGATCCCCGGTCGCTGGATGGTCTCCTCGAGTGCTCGATAGAGCCCCGCCATGGGCTCCTTGATGGTTTCCTGAGCCAAAATCGTGATTGCCAAGGGAGGCTTCACCAGGCTTTGAACCGGATGAGTTTCCCCGTCCAGAATCTGATTCAGGATTCGAGCTGCCTCCCGCCCTCTCTCTCTCTGATCCAAGTGGGGATAGGTCCGATAGATGGTTGTGGCCGTGACGTTCTCGATCAAGCGAGGCGAGACATTGCCGTGCAGGTCAAGCGTCAGCACGACCGGAAGCGAAGAACCCACCAACTGCCGAATGTTTTCTGCGGTGTTCCCATCGGCATCCCGGATGTGGCTGCTAACCATGGCTCCATGAAGAGATAGCAAAAGTCCATCCAGAGACTCGCCGGAGACCCGCGTCAGAATCTCCTCCAGAATCTCCTCATATGCCCCTTCAAGCAGTGGCCCCGCCGGCATAACCCAGGCGGCCACAAGTGGCACCAACTCCACTCCAACACGAGCTACCTCCTCGATCATCCCGCCCACCTCATGGTGAGCCTCACCCCATCGATGGATGATCTCGTCACCAAACACAACGTTATCGTCGAACATCTCCCGCGTAGTAAAAACCGGGTTGAATGTATTCGATTCGTGGATGAAAGAAACGAGGCCGACTCTCATTTTTTAGAAGGAGACATTGAGAGTGGATATTAAAGGTCGCACGTCGGAACGTCGTACGTCCTTTGACCGGCAGCAGCTAGCTTCGCAACGTATATCTGCGGAAACCTCAAACTTTGAAGATTCACCACCGGTGACCGCTGACCTAAGACGTGCAGACGTTCCGACGTGCGACCTCTTCAACTGACGTGCGACCCTTGAGTTCGAGGCACAGACCAACGCAAACCTCACATTCGCGAAGCCCAGGCGATTTCAGATGCTACGTAAGGAATTACCAGTCCCGCGACTTGAAGCCGCCGCCGCCGGAGCCTGAATCTCGCTCGTGGGCTCGGTCGACGCGTAGCGCGCGGCCGTCGAGGTCCTTACCGTTCAGGGTCGATATGGCTTCATCCACGTCTTGAGTCTCTTCCAGTTCCACGAAGCCGAATCCTCGAGATCTCCCGGAATATGCGTCTCTGATTATGTTGACGTTCTGGACCTCTACGCCTGCCTCTTTGATAAAAGTTTCTAGAACACTTTCTTCAAGGTTGAAGTTGAGGTTTCCGACAAAAATCTTGCTCATTGAAAACTCCTCGTGTCTCGTCAGCTTCGAACTACTTCACCAAGGACCAAGCCCAGCCGGGCGATTTGCAAAGGATAATGCCAAGATTCTATTTTGTAAACCTTTATGCGGATTGTGTCAGGCGGAGAAGGAAGGCTTCCCGGTTCAACGAAGGCTATCCGGTTAGTAGAAGCTTGAGAGCCAGAATGATGATGGCGGCCGTTACAAACTGCTTGATCCAGCCATGACCCTTCAAGACGGTCAGGCGGACCCCAATCAGACCTCCGGTAAATGTGCCTGCAGCTAGCACCAGGCCGGTGATCCATTCAACTTTTCCCTGGGAGGCGAATAGAGCCAGAGAGACAACGGTGAAGGCGAGGATGCTCAGTACTTTGACGGCGTTTCCGCGAACCAGATCCAGACCTGCCATGCTGGTAGCTGCCAAGACCAGAAAGCCGACGCCGGCTTGCACAAAGCCGCCATAGACGCCGACGAGAAAGAAACCGAAGGCGAGGCCACCGATATGGACCGTTTGTGAATCTCCGGTGCCTTTGTCTCGTCGACTCAGGGGATCCCATAGAGTCCAAAGGCTGACGCCGATCATCAGAAAGGACAGGATCTTCTTGAAGGTGAGATCCCCCACCTCCAAGGCCGCCCATGTCCCGAGGATCGACCCCAGGGTGGCAGGCAGTGCTGCCCACAAGATACAGCGCCAGTCCAGGACTCGATGACGGTGAAATCCCCAGACAGCCCCCATGTTTTGGAGTAAGATTCCGACGCGGTTGGTTCCGTTGGCTACCGTCGCGGGGAGTCCCATGAAGATGAGGATGGGAAGTGTCAGGAACGATCCACCGCCCGCAATGACGTTGAGGACACCGGCGATAATGCCGACGACGACGAGGAGGGGATATTGAATCCAGTCACTCACGATTTCGAGGTATTACCATCCTTCCTATGACCTTCGACCTGCGCAGCTTATTTCACGCCCCTTGGAGATTTCAACCCCCTAGCTCGGGGGACCATGATTGGTTTAAGATCGTTTTCCTGTAATCGACGCCCGCGTGTTGTTTGATTGGCACGAAGATGAATTGCAAGGCCTATACCTTCGGTTTGGCTCTCGTCCTTTGTTCGCAGTGGAATCCTTCTGCCCTCAGTCAAGCAACTCCATCCAATCCTAGCCCTCTCGAATTGTTGGAATCGGCTCGGGAGTGTGAGGTACAGCATCGAGATTCAGAAGCGCTGGCGCTCTACCACAAAGTGCTTCAGGCTGAACCTGATCAATTCGATGCTTTGTGCGCCGCCAGTTATCTACATGGCCAAGTGGGCAAGAGGCTGAGAAAGTCAGCCCGCGAGCAGCACTATCAGCAGGCACTGGAGCTGGCCGAGAGGGCCCTCAAGCAGCGACCCGATGACCCTGAGTCCAATTTTGTCATGGCCTGGGCCTGTGGTGGAATCGCAATGATCTCGGGCGCACGAGAGAAGGCGCAATTGGCGAGAAAGATCAGGGACAGGATTGGAATCACGCTGGAGAAGGATCCCAGCCACCATCGGGCATGGTATGTCTTGGCCAACTGGTATTATAAGATAGCGGATGCCAATTTTCTGGAACGCGCAGCGGCGAGGCTGCTGTTCGGAGGGCGGCCTCAAGGCGTTAGCTTTGAGAAGGCGGCCTCCGCCTACCAGAAGGCTATTCAACTCCGGCCCAACCTCATTCTCTATCGCTACGAACTGGCCCTGGCCCTCTGCAAGGTGGGCAAAAAGGGAGAGGCTCTCAAGCAGCTTGAGTACGCCTCAGGGCTGGATCCACTGACGCCGGATGATCCCGCTACAATTGTGGCGTGCAACAAACTGATGCGAGAGCTCAGGTAGCTGACGTGGCTTCGTTCTCCAGGCTGAAGTTCTTATTCTACCAGCCTTTGGCTCGTACGGCGGCTTGGAAGCCATGGCCACGACGAAGGTTGGTTCGACTCCAGAGTATCCATGAAGGTCTATCTATTTGCTGAGCCTGGGGCGCTCAGAACACTGGAGTCAAGCGAGCAGGAAGTCCCGGAGGTATTGAGCGCAGTCGCTCGGAGAACTCCAACCGAGGAACTGGTTATTTGCGTCTATTTGCTCCGGCGAAATAAGAGCTGGCGAGGCGTCTACTATCGCTTGTGGCAGAACCCCGACAGTTTTCGTGCCCGAAGGGGCCACTGGATTATCAGCACTCGATTCGAGACACCTACAGATCTCCCCGAACGCTATCGCCTGATTCGTGTCCTGATCGGTGCTCGGCTGACCTACCCGATGCGGGCGCGTGACAGGAGTGGATTCGAGCATACCTACCAGTCCTTTCGCGATCACCTGGCCGACCTCTTTGCGCATGAGCTGCACCACTATCGGCGCTACCATCTGGGGCTTCATCCGCGAGAGGGCGAAGCAGGAGCGAACCGGTGGGCCTTGAAGCGAGTCCAGTCTCTTAATTTCGCAGTTGAAGGCAGGCGGATCCCGCGTCCCAAGCATCGGACGTTCAGTCCGGCCCTCTGGATTCGGAAGCTTCATCACGAGCGGCTTCGTTTGGCTCCCACCGGAAGCCAGCTGCGTGTAACCTACCGATTCGACGATAGGTTGAAACGAGGAGAGATCGTAACGCTGGTTCGGCCACTCAGGCGACCCTCACCCCGAATCGCAGTCAGGACCGCTCAGGGCAAGGAATGGTGGGCACCGATGGACTGGCTCGAACTCGAAACACCAATTACGTCGGAACGTCAGTTAAAGAGGTCGCACGTCTAAACGTCTGACGTCCTTTGACCGGCAGCAGCTAGCTTCGCAACGTATATCTGCGGAAACCTCAAACTTTGAAGATTCATCACCGGTGACCCCTGACCTGGGACTTGCGACCTCTTCACCTGACGTGCGGCGGTTAAGAGAAGTTACATCACGTAGGATCCTTTTTCTTCTGGATCTTCCTCCCACTCAACTACCTCCGCCGTACGAATCAACTTCTTCTTCCTCTGGAAGTAGAGCAGCGCCATGATCGCGCCAAGTCCAAAGCCAATGGCATGTGTGCGATAGCTGACATTCTGTTGCAGGGTTGTGGGTATGAGGAGGATCAGGCCAAAGCCGAAGCTGCGCAGCAATCGCTGTCGGAGAGACCGGCTTCGCTCGATGAGGATGTATATCGTCAACCAGAAGCCCGCCATGAGATAGGTGACGCCGGAGGCACCTAATAGCCTGACTTCGGGTGGGTAAGTCAGTAAGGCCAGGTAGTTGGTGAGCGCTCCCAGGACGACCACGCCGAAAGGGTAGACCCAGAATCCAAAATACCCATAGAGCAGGTAGCTGAACAGAGCCAGGAAGGCTGCATTCGAAACCAGATGCCTCCAGTCCCAGTGGACCCCCATGGCGGTCACCAGCCGCCAATACTCTTGATGCTCGTTCACCCGTTCTGGAATAGCCGCCAGTTTAGAAAAGAGCTCTGGGTATTCCCTCCAGCAGAGCAAAGCCACCGCCGTAACGATCATGGCACTTAGAAGAGCGATCGCGCCGCTATTGTCCCGAGCCTTCTCAGAAAGAAGCGTCCGTTTGACGACGATGTGGTCATTCCCCGCCATTAACGAAACGAGTCTGGAACGCTACCCTCGCCATGTCAATAGGAACGTCGAAACGTCTGAACGTCGGAAAGGTCGCACGTCGGAACGTCGCACGTCCTTTAGCCGGCAGCAGACAGCTTTGGAACTAAGAGCTGCGGAAACCTTAAAGTTCAAAAACCCACCACCGGTGAGCCATGACATGGGACGTGCGACTTCTTGCCGTTCGTTACCGAATCGAAAACCGAACACCGACCCTGGCATTAAACTTCGACGATGGGTAGAAAGCTCTTTCGGCCGGAAAACCCCCTAGGACTCCGTACTCGGAGTATTCTTGATTCAGGATGTTGTTCAGGTCCAGGAACAGAATAGCTCGACGTAGGGGGTAGCTGAGTCGCGCATTGAGCAGGAAGTAGGCATCCTGTTCTCCGAAGACATTTCTCCAGTCACTTTGGAAGTACTTCTTGCCCACGTAGATGCCGCTCAAGCCCACGGTGAACTTGGGTGTGAGCTGGACTTGTGACTCGATCGTCATCTTGTGTCTCGATACGCCAGGAACGCCGCTGCCCTGATACTGGCCGTCCCTTACGTCTGCATCCGTGAAGCTGTAGCTACCGCGAAGCGTGGTTCTGTGGACGTAAGCGCCTAGGGACAGTTCCAGGCCCCTTTTTCGGGTTTTTCCCTCGAAGTTCTCATTGGAGCCGAAACCGAAGGCTCCACCGATCGGATTGAAGAAGATTTCATTATCCATGTCGACGTGGGAAAAATTTAGATTTCCGAAGAAACTCTTCGTGAAATAGTGTCTCAGACCGACTTCAAGATCATCACTCGTCTGCGGACTCAGATTTGTGTCGATCGTATTGCCGAAGAAGTTGAACATTTCGTCTAGAACCGGATAGCGGAAACTTCTGGAATAGCCGCAGTAGAGGAAGGTTTCTCGGTGGAATCGGTAGTTGAGGCCGGCGGTGTAGAGGTGCTCATGATGGCTGATCTGATCCGGAGTGCTGGGAGCGAATCGGAAAGTAGCTCGATCGTAGCGGTAGCCTGCAGACAAGGCCAGGCTTTCCACCGGATAGACTTCATCATACAAATAGAGGCCGTGGTTTCTCTTTTTCAGGGTGAAGAGACTCGGAGATCCGAAGCCGGAAAACACGGTCGTGTTGAAGATGTCCTCGGTAGCATCTACGAAATCGTAGCCGACGCTCAGACTGTTCGTAAGCCCGGCAATCCTCTCCTGGAGAAGGAGCCTAGGGGAGACCGTGTAAAAATCCGTCTCTGTCTTTCCCTCGAAGGTGCCACCGATGAAGCTGCTGAAGAAGGTCGAATCGCGCCTCCTAGCCGAGAAGTCCAACTGGAGAGCGCTCTGGTCCAGAAGCCTGAGCTCCGGCCTTACCAGAACGTAGTAGTCATCGGTGTTGACGAAGTCGTCCAGGTGGAGGGAGTCTTCCCGGGAGGCTCCCGATGCGAACTCACTCTCGAGAATTGCCCCGGGCTGTCCTGTCTTGTCCGTGTGGACACCGCCGCTGAATTCAAGATTTCCAAGGTCGCCCAGGCGCAGGCCCAGACTGCCTCCGAAGTCCCCGCCCTCGGATTGGCTGTTATGTCGGTATCCGTCACCGCGGAAATAGCCTCCCGAAGCGGCATAGCGAACAGTCGGTCCCGACCCTCCAACCTGAGCACTCGAGCGGAAGGTCTTGTAGCTTCCTCCGGAGAGTTCCACGTCTGCACTCGGCGAGTCGCTCTGCGCGGTAATGATGTTGATGACGCCCGCTCCGGCATTGTCGCCATAGAGGACGCTTCCCCGACCCCCTCGCACAATTTCGATGCGTTTGACCCTCTCCAGGGGTATTTGCATCCAGTCAACGCCGTTCAAGCTGGGTTGGTTGACTCGCCGACCGTCCACCAGGACCAGTGTATTGGCAGCAGCCGTCTCCCCGAAGCCTCGAAGATCGACGTTGTAGAAGCGTTTGTTTCCAGCGAGATCCGTCACCTGGATATTGACCTGACTGCGGAGCAAGTCGGGGATATCCGTGGCCGTAGAGTTGGCGATATCCTCTTCGGTGATCACGGTAACATTGGCCGCAACCCCGGAAGTCTTTTCTTCGTAGCGACTTGCAGTGACCGTAATTTCCTCGGTCGTGGGAAGCCGCATCAGCCTCTTGTCAGGGGAGTTAGATTTCTGTGCGATCAGAACTCCGGCGAAGAGGCAGGTCGCCAGAAGCGGGGAAGCGATCGTCCCCAATCGAGTCAGAGCTTTCGTCATCGGGATCGAGCCAGGAACATCTTTCTTGCCAGGTTTGGGATAGGCACGACGGGTATATTTCTTCAATTATGGGTATTCAGTTAACTCAAGTTGCGACTATATGGCGTATTTGCGGGGCCTGGAGCCCCTTTTTGACCTTGTCCTTGTAAGGCGTCGGTTCGATCGCCACCGCTTGTTGGACTAATCTGTAGAATAGCTTGCCACGGTGGCGGCTCGTTCGGCGATTGAATCGGAACGTATATTCGTCGAGGTAGTAATCCAGGTG
>Ga0310345_10003127_pt1 | contig 16025 bp, 18 predicted proteins | sample HC15DNA20500_MG_FD_204667 | JGI IMG/M metagenome (GOLD analysis project Ga0310345, IMG submission 204667) | Marine microbial communities from station ALOHA, North Pacific Subtropical Gyre - HC15-DNA-20-500_MG | ecosystem: Environmental > Aquatic > Marine > Oceanic | place: Pacific Ocean: North... | reverse complement strand
TGGGTATTCAGATGGCATGCATACCGTATGGGTATGTTGGTCATGTGGTGCTTTTGAAGGAAGTGGAATTGATCCAATTTTTCCAGAAATAGTTACAGCTAACCCACAATTAGTATGGGCTATGATAGGTGAGAAAATGCTTAAACCTATTGAGAGTGGAGAATAATAATAGTGCTAGGCGTGGTGGGTTCAATCATAACCTTTGTATAATTAAGCAATTTTCTGTAATCCTTATATAGAACCTCATTCTAAGCTGTATATGGTGGAAGCACTAATACTTGTCGCTATTGCATCAGCAATAGGAGCAGGTCTAAACACGCTAAGAGGCTGGTTACATTCTGATGGGGAATCTTACTCTGTAAGACGACTCGCAGGATCACTGATTGTTGCTACTTTCGCTGCTTTAGCTATTGCTCAAGTCCAAATAGTAGATGGACTTACAGAAGCTGGAATAGTCTTAGTAGGACTTACAGTTGGATTTACGGCTGATTATGTAGTGACAAAGGCAAAGAAAGAGTCTATAGAAGAATAGATCAAAATGACAGGTATAAGGGCATTATTTTACCCCCCTTTAACCGTTATACTTTAAACTTTATAAATAAGGAACATATATAAAATACAATGGATAAGCTATTCTTTAGAACATTGGTAACTAAGGGGTTAACTGCTAATACAAAAGCAGATGATGAGAGGTTCTTTGAGGGATTACTCACAGTTGAAATGAAAGATAAGCAAGGTGAGATTACCATAGTTGATGAATTATACAAAGTATTGCCAACATGGATGGATAGGGGAGCTCCTATCACAGATACACACTCAAATAGGGTGGTAGGCAAGGGTATTAATTTCGCAAAGACTACAATAGATGATGCAGAAGGAAACACATATCCAGCTATAAAGATTACAGGTAAAATACACAAAGATTATGAATTAGATGATGATATTTGGAAGAAGATAACAACAGGTGAGTATAAGGGATTATCATTTGGTGGAGCAACAAAGGCAGATAGAGAACCTGTCAAAATGAAAGATGGTTCTATTGCATATGCTTTAACTGATTTGGAACATTATGAGGTAGCAGTATGTGAAGATCCAGCAGTTCCATTGGCATTAATAACTCACACTAACCCACTATCAAAAGCAACAATAGACCATGAAGATATAGGAAATGGTAAAATGCTTATCAAATGCTCTAAATTTGGGTGTTATGTCACAAAACCAGACTTTTCAAATGCAGATGGAGATAGAACAAATTTGTATAATCAAGATGTGGATGTTGATACAAGTTCAGGAAGAAAGGTAAAAGAAAGACTTGCTGATAATTCAGGTGATGGATCAGGTGGATTTGGTAATGAGCAAGGAAATGAAGGTGTTGGTGAATGGGCAGGTCAAGATCATCCACAACCAAAGGAAGTAGAATTACTCCCACAACAGCGTGATAAGGACACCAAAGAAACCAAAAAAGACAGTATAAATCAAGGAAGATATGGTGGTGTTAGAGGTCTAGGTGGTTATAATACATCACAGCAAGGATCTGAACCAACTACACAGATAACAGAGGTAAATGAAGATGAAAAAGAGGTTGAAAAACAAATATATATAAAGCAGGAAACATTTAAAAGGGATAACAACATGACAGACGAAGACAAAAAACCTGAAGAAGAGAAGAAAGTCAATGCCTCAATTAAGGCAGAAGACGAAGAAGAACAAAAAACTACAAGAAAGGCTGAAGACGACAAAGACGAAGAAGCAAAAACCAACAAGGCTTTTGCAGAATCCGTTAAGACTGGCTTAGATGGTTTATCCGAGCAGTTGAAAAATGTTGCAGAATCAATCAAAGGTATTGACTCTAGAGTGAAAGCTTTAGAAACACCTACCGACCTACCAGCAGCTCCAAAAGGAACTCAAGGTGGAGATGATGTCGGAGCTGATATTACAGTTCCAGCACAACCATACCCACAAGGAGATCAAGCAGGGCTAGATGATGATCGTGTAGATGATAACAAACCAGCGAATGATGCAACTCCTTCAATGCAAGAGAAACCACTGAATAAAACAGTGGAAACCACAAAACTAGTTGAGAAGTCACAGCATACTTTCACGACTGAAACCCCAAGACCAAACGCAGCAGTTGAGAAAATAGGAGAGAGTCAAACCGACTTTAGCCCAATTCTTAAAGATGCACGTTCAGAGGGATATGAGGGATTAAGTCAAGTAGCAAGAAACATTCTGAAAGGAAAATATTACACACCAACACCAGAAGAGGTAGCAGGGTTCTAAAATGGTTCAAATAAAGACTATTGATGAGCTTGAAGCACTTTACTATGGGTACAACAGAAACCTGCTAAGAAAAGCAGATGCACCAGCAACAACTTCAACAGCTGGCGTTTTTAACGCTATCTATGGAGCATATGCATGGGCGCAGCTTAACTTAGAGGCAAACGCATTTGGTATATTACCAAAGTACCCCTGGGATAAATCTGGATGGAGGGTAATTACTGCAAAGCCAACTCTAAACACCAATCAGGGCAACACAGCTCTAGGTGGTACAAGTGAGGGTGGTAATATTGCTGAAACAGTAAAACCAACACTACAAGAAATTGATGTTAGACCAAAGACAGCCCAGCTGCCTTTCAGTGCATCAGAAGTTATGGAGTGGTTGGCAACGCACAGCAAAGATGATATTTGGGGAGGTTTAGGATCACTCCGACTATACATGGCAGTACAGCATAAAGAATTCCTCAACAGACAACTACTTGCAGACGTAGAAGGTACAATCACTGGATCTGGTACAAACGCTGGTACAAGCGACTTTGAATCACTAGACAGAATTGTTTCATCCAATGCAGAAGAAACTGCGTTAGGTGCATCAACAACTGGTTCTTATGATCCCTGGGCAGCAAACGCCACGATTGACAGAGATAGTTCTTCAACATTTGACAGCACAGTTGAATCAGCTTCTGGTACTATAGGTACAAACGGTGTCTTAACTGATGATACCCTAAGAGCTTTCTTACGAAAGATTAGGATAGCAGCAGGTAAAGATCCAAACGTATTTCTAGGATCACACGAAGTTTATTCAGAAATTCAAGGCTTGTATATGCCTTCCGTCAGGATTCCAAATCCATACGGTGAGTCATTGGTACAAGTTGATGTCAACGGTATCCAAACATTCAAAGGCACAGGAGTAGGTATTCATGTAGATTCTATCTATGGAATTCCATTCATCCCATCAAAGGATGCTCCAAGCGACAGTGGTGATGCAACTGAAGTCGGAAGACTATTTGCATTTGACACAAGCGATGCTGAAGGATATGGTTACCCAAGAATCGGAATACAAATCGCAATCCCAACAGAATACTATGAGGCAACTCGTAGATCACCGGGCTACCCATTTGTCAACAACGCATTTGTTGAGAAAGGTGTTTTCCGTACGATGGGAGAAACTGTTTGTAGGCACTTCAAATCACAAGGTAAAATCAGAGATATAAAACTCTAATAAAATTGACTGCCTTCGGGCAAAATTTTCTTTTTTTAAGTAACACTTAATCTTAGATTAGGAAAAATTTATATATCCTGTTATATAAATTATATAATGATCACATATATCATACTCGGATTGATTTTTGGGGGTTTGTTATTATGCCTTTTAAAGAGATCTAATAATAGTGATTACTTTAACTTCTCACTAAAATGTGATGATTGTGGTTTTCATAAAGGAATACTTAAATGTCCACAGTGTAATAGTAGAGATAATTGGCGGTAATCTTTAAATGGATGTAAGAAAGAACACAGATATGGTAATGGTACATCATGCTGACAAACTAGCAAAGGCAAGAGATTTAATCATAATATTCCTATTTGGGAGTATCCTAATAGAAACAATAGCAAATGTAGAACTATTAGGCAGTTGGTGGAAGTAATCTTTATAAGTCTTTAGATATTTATAATGTCAATGGCATTAACAATCAGTACATCCGATTGGACAGGTGCAAACGTGAGAAAAACACTCTCATGGCAAGCTGCTTTGGTTTCAAAGTTGCGAGTATATGCTATCAAAGTTACCTTTGGTGCTTCTGATAACTATGCGACAGGAGGAGTGTCTGCTGACCTCAAAGAGGGCAGAGTATCTACACTCGTTGCTGTAATACCAACTTATACGAACTCATTAAGAGAAGTAGTATATGACAAGGCAAATGAGAAGATTAAACTCTACGATGTAGGTGGTTCGGCAACAACACCTTTCACAGAAACTCCAAATACAAGTTCAGCTTGTGCATCTAAGATATTCGAATTTCTAGTCATAGGCTACTAGAGTCCAAAAAGCCACTTTTTTTTCTTTTAAAGGTTTAAATAATCCCATATCTATAATATATTATGGAAAACGTATTTGTTTATGGTACTTTAGTTAATTCAATGCAAAGATATGTTATTTTACAACATAATGTGGAGGCAGAAGATGATGTATTAAAAGACTACAGTGTAGCCATGCACTCATATCTTATGGCATACCCCACTATTAAAAAGGATAAAGGTAAGTTTGTAAATGGAAAAGTATTCAAAGCTGAACCTTTGGATATAGAAAGAATGGATAGGTATGAAACTTTCAATTATGAGAAGATAAAAGTTAAACTAGCCAGTGGAAAAGAAGCCCTAGCTTATATAGAAGTTTCATATGAAAATGCCTAGAACATTAACAAAGTTTATATAGGTTTAGGTAGTTTATTAAGCATGGTAGAGCTAAATCATAATATAGTATCTTTTAATTCAGATACTCTTATAAAAGGAGATCATGGTGTTTTAGTGGCTGTTTTTGTCACAAAGAAAGGAACTGGTTCAAATAAGGTAGAATTTAGAAATGGAACAACTGCGAGTGCAACACCTGTAGAATGTACCATATTTACGGCAATAGAGGGAAACTATCAGAATATCCACAGAAGATTTGAGAATGGAATATTCGCAGATTGTGATGGTGCTGCTGAAGTAACCGTAGTATTTAAGTAAATTTAAATACTGTAAAGGTTTATCTAATTCATGGTAACGACATACTGCACAGTTGGAGATGTAGCCGATTTTCTTAGGATACCTATAACAGCCACAACAAGTCCTAATAAAACACAGGTTGAAAAGCTCATTAATAGGAAGGAAGATGAACTTGATCGAAGAATGGGACATGCGTGGAGATCAAAGACTATAACAAGAGAATTACATGATTTACCACTTCTTTATACTTTTGGCTGGGGTACACCAGTATTCCTGTCACATAGAAACGTATATGATTTTGATGCAGCAGAGGGAGATAAGATAGAAATTTGGCAGGGAGCTTCTGCTACATGGGAAAACATTCTAGGAAACGGAACGTGGTATGACACAAACTATGAAAGGGGTACAGTATATTTAAGAGGATTTATATTTTCAATTTTAAGAAAGAATAGGGTTAGAATTACTTACAGATATGGTGGAGAAGGATACGGTGGTGACACTACAATTCCAGGTGATATTGAAGATTGTATAGTAAAAATGACAGCTATCGAACTAGTTAATACAAGTCTTAGAATGGATAGATTACCAATGGGAGGAACTGGTATTGATCTTCAAGCAGTAAAGGGAAGATGGATACAAGATATTGAAAAATGTATTGACAATCGCAGAGAAGTTTATATCATACCATAATGGTTTTTAAATTTAAGTCTATATTGGGACACACTATTCATATAGGAACTACATCATTTAGAGTCCGTAGTATAAGAGGTGGTATGACGAAAAGAATAAGAAAAATAACTGGAGATAAAACTATAATGTTTGAAGACCTACATGCCACTATTCAGACGATGCTTATGGAAGAAGGATTAGAAGAAACAAAACGGTGGCTATATGCTAATAAATTTACACCATCTGCAATAGAAGAGCTTTTGGTTTTTGAACCAGACACAGGACAAATTCATGCTAGAGGAGAGTTAATGGATTCGTTGGCATATGAGTTCTTTGGAGTACCTCAAAGAGAATTTCCAAATGTTGAAAGATTAAGAGGATGGGTTAAAAACAGAGTCCTTACAAGAGATCCTGGACTGCAAGAGAAATATGATGCTAAAACAGAAAAAGGAAAAGAAAACATGATTGATCAACTAACATTCTTATTTGGTAGAGCTATATGGAAAAATGGATTAAAAAGACAATACACAACAGAAGAATTAGATCCACATAACCCAAATAGAATATATGTTATTTGGGAAGGGAATAAACATGAAGTTCCAAGATATGGTGGTGGAAAAGGTAAAATGACAGACGATGAAAGTAGGCAGAGAAGAAAATGGCAATAGCAACTTATAGCTCAATAGATGATATGATAGACATGATAAAGTCTAAATGGAATACATCTACGGGTGGTGTCACACCAAGAATAGAAAGAATATGGGATGAAAAAACCATAGGTTTTGGCGATATGGAATTAAAGAAAGGTATAATACTAATAGAACCTATGGATGAGGGTGTCACATATTTTGGTTTATATGGTGTTGATCATATGCATAATGTTGACTTAACATTGGATGTTAGATCATATCAAAATATAGATAGACATTCAGAGATAGTGGGAGAATTATCAAGAATTATAAAAGATCAGATTAGAAGGTCAACATTTGTGGATTTGAGAATAACAGGCACAGTACCACTAAGTAGGCTTTACAGAAACATGTTTAGGCATATGATAAGGATAAGATATAGGAAGATGAATCCATGAAAGTAATCTTTATAAGCAATTATCTACAAATCAATAGTGAAATAGAATGGTAAGAACAGGTGCGAGTAGTTATATTCGATATGGTTGGGAAACCACATTTGGAGCAGCTCCAACATTATCAACCTTAGATAAGGCATTTGGATTAAACGCAAGATTGACTAATTGGTCATTAACAAACTCACCGAAAGATTTACCAACATTAGGACAAGTAGAAGTTAAGGATTATGCCTTTGGACAGCAAACAGGTTCAATGGGTGTAGATTTCGTATTATCAAACCCCTGGATTTTTGGAGCAATTTATGGCGAACCAACAAGAACAGGATCATCACCTTATGTATATAAATATGGAACAACAGCAGGAGTTCACGCAGCAGCAAAATCAGTAAGATCATTCACTACAGAAGTAGGTTTTGAGGGTGAAACAAACACAATGGTAAGAAGAGGACTTGGTTGTATTGCAAACTCATTAGGAATAAGTACAACTATTGACGGAACAGTAGATTGTAGTATGGATATAGGTTATGGTAAAGAGGATTCAACAAGTGGATCAGTATATACAACTGGATTTGAAACATCACCACCAGCAGACGATGTAGCATTCCCATATACATTTGCACATGGTCAGTTAAAATGGGCTGGTGAAGGATTGGCAGATACAACATCAGCTACAAGCATAGTAGCAGAATTACAAGATGCAAGTATATCATTTGCACAAAACCCAACATTACTTTATACTATAGGAAGCCATCAATCAGTATCTTCATTCAGAAGAGTATTTGACATTACAGGAAACTTTAGAGCTTCATGGAAGAATGATGATAAATTAAACCAACTATTAGACCAAATTAGAAAACCACCAACATCAACAACAACATTATCATCAGCACCAGAGATAGAATTGGTATTTACCAATGATACTTATGGTGATACAGCAGATGCAGCAACAAAAGACATAGTAATAAAACTACATGGTGTAAGACCAGATTCACATGGAGTTGAAGGAATACAACCAGTAGAACCAGTATTTGAGAATATTGCTTGGAGAACAAAGACTTGTGAGATATTAGCAACTAACTCTGTTGCTAGAACATCACCATTCTAGTAGAAAGACTTATATATCAACCCATTTATACATATTGTATGGCGTTACAAAGTTTCAGCATTAAATTCAAGGGTGTTGATCATCCAGTAGAATTTGAGGATGATATGGAATTTGGAAAGTTTGAACAAATAATTCAAAAATGTTCTAATTTTGCAGAAGGATCAAATCCAGTAGATAATGTTCAAAACTATAGAAAGGAAATAATGCTTAACTCCATTAAGAAAGCACCTTTCGAGATCAGCGAGAGTGGATTAAATGGTCTAGGTTATAAGACAGTAAGCCTTATAGCTGACAAAATTCTCGAAGCCTACCCTTTAGGGAACTACTTGAACCAAATGATGAAACCGTTCGAGGACTCGATGAAAAAAATAAACTAATTTATACAGTATATTTAACATGTGCATCACAATTTGGGTGGGATAAAGCACAAGTTGATAGACAACCATTCAAATATGTTAAGAATGTATTAATAATGCTAAAAGAAACAAGAGAGGCACAAATGGGGTTAAGGAAAGGTACACCTGTAGGAGATCAGAAAGACCTAAGTAAATACCCAAAGTCAACCCTTCCTAAGATTAAGCCTAAAAAGACTAGGCGTGCCAAATAGGAATAATTATAAACTAAGAAGGTAAATCTAATATATAATGGTTGAAGAGGGAGAAGACAGTTTTAAAGTAGAGAGATCATCAAGCTGGCAACGAGCAGATAAGGATAATACAACTGGTATTAAGAACCTTATGAATCAGATAGAAGCACTAAACAGGGGTATGAAAGACTTTCAAGGTATTTTAGGTGGAATTACACAGGCACAAACTGTTATAGGAGGTCAAAAAGGAAATCAACTTTTAGTAGAACAACTTAATGAATTAAGAAAAATATTAATGGCAGTACAAGCACAAAAACTGAAAGAACATTTAGGTGGTATGAAAGGTACTGCTGGAGAAGCGGGATTTAAAAAATATGGCTTAGGTATAGGAGGACAACTCAAACAAACAATGATGCCAATAACAAATGCGTTTAGTAAAATAGCAGATCCTTTAAAACAGATTGGTAGTAGAGTTTCTGCTGGATTAAAGAAATCTGGTATGATGCCACTTTTAGGAATGGCTGGAGCTGGTATATTGGCAGGTGTTATGGGTAAAGTCATAAGTTCGTCACCGTTATTACAATCTATGATGAAGATGATGAATATGGGATTAACATTAATATTTCGACCTATAGGTGACTTTATTGGTTCTATTATGCGACCTATGATGATTAGTTTTATCAAAGATGTTGCTGTTCCATTTTTTCAAGCTTCTAAACCGTTGTTAAAACAGGGAGAACAAATTGGAAAAGGTTTACTTGGATTTGTCACAGATCCAGTAAAGGCTATGTGGTCAGCAATAGTTTTAGGATTGCATCAAGTGTTACCTGGTTGGCTTCTTGGTGATGTTAGTATTGTAGAATCAAAGGCATTTCAAGCTAATCCAGCAGCATTTGCAAGAAGAGGAAAAGGAGTAGGAGAGTTTTCTAAATCCAAAAGTTTTTCAATAGTTCCAACAGATGAAGAATTGGGATTAGCTGGTTATTCACCAGAAGAAATAGCAGAATTTAGTGCAAATAGTCCTTTTAAGGAAGGATTTAGTTGGAGAAAAATACAAAAGGTAAGAGAAGATTTACCAATCCCACCACCATATCAACAAAAAGGAGAGGAGGGTTGGCAAACCGAAAGAATATTTGGTGATGCTACAGGAATGAATTATCTAGCAGGTAAATCAGGAGTACCAAAAAAGTCAGGTGAATGTGAATGGTGGGATATTGGGTGTCATCTTAAAAATGCATTTTTACCTGATGCTGGTGCTGAACCAGAACCTGGTGATGGAGATATTGATACTACACCTATTGACGATGCAATACAAACAGCAGCAGATGATTGGGGACAAGCATGGGATGAATATTGGGCTGGTGTAGGTGAAGCATTTGATAGGGCAGGAGATTCTTTTGATACTTGGAGAGCAGAAATAAATGCAAGTTTCAATGAATGGGTAGCAGGATTACAGAAAGGTTATAAAAAATGGGAAGAGGAAGCAGCCACTTGGACAGAAAAGATATGGGGTGGATTTATGGAGTGGTTAGGTCTTGGTGAAAAGGCAAATAAACAAAGAGAAGAACAGATTGAACAAGAACAGAAAACCAATGAAGAAGCAGAAAAAGCTGAAAAGAGCTGGCTTGACACTTTATGGGATATGGTTACAAATTGGACTTTAGGTGGATTAGAAATTAAACAGGCATTTGCAGAAACAGAACAAGATATAAAACAGGCAGGTGATAAAATAGAGGCAGCAGCAATCGTAGCTACAGGTGGTCTTTTTAAACCTGATAGACCAACAAAATTTGATCCAAAGAAAGATCCAAGCTATCCATCAATGTATGGATCACCGTATGATCCAAACGAAGCATTGGGTGGTGGATATAATGCAGTTACATCACAACCATCAGTGACTACATCTTCACCTATTATGTCAGCAGATACAGCGGCAGGGTTGGCTACAAAACTAACATCACAAGACGGAAGATTTGAATCATCACCAGGTAAGTTTGTGGATATTTATAAAGGACATGGTGATGATAGGATAAAGATAGATCCATCATCAGATGAGGGACAAAGAATACAGGCAATATATAATAGTCAAGCATCAGCAAAAATTCAAAATGCAGCACAGACAGCTCATGTTAGTAAGGTTAGAGGATTTACTACAGCAGCAGAAGGTCAGGCTTATGTGATGGCTGGTGGTGGTGAAGCTGGTATAAAGGCAGCAAACATAGCAAAAAGCAAGAATTTAAACTTACAATCATATGAGGGATTAACAAAATTAGGAGAGTTAACAGGAATAACACACCCAATGATAACTACAGCTAAAACGGCAGTTGCACAAGCAGTAGCAGCTGGATATACTGTAGGTGATGGAACTGGTACAAGTTTATCAGTGGGATTGGCTAATCAAGGAATAAGTCTTAGTGGAGTTGCAGGTGCAGTAGGAGCTGGTGTTGGCACTACTTCAAGTGTAAGTTTCAGTGGTGGAACAGCATCAGCATCTAGAGGTGCAACAACAAGTGGTGGACAAGGTGGAGCAAGAGCTGGAAGAAGTTCTGGTCGCACATCATCTGGTGGTGCTTCATCAAAAGGAACTGGTGGAGGAAAAGGCTCTGGTGGTGGTCGAAGAGGAGGATCTGGTGGATCATCTGGTGGATCAAAAGGTGGAAGCTCTAAAGGCTCTGGTGGTGGCAAAGGATCTGGTGGTGGAAGACGAGGTGGTGGAAGACGAGGAGCTTTCGGTGCTATTATTGACGAACCTATTGTAGGTATTGGTATGAATACAGGATCAGAGTGGGTTTTAGGTGAAGCTGGAAACGAGGTAGTCACACCAATAGACAGTTATGACGACAGTATGGGTAATATTATTATTAATATAGGAAATATAACAAAGGAAGCAGATTACAGAAAACTTAAACCCATCATTCAACGATGGATATTAGAGGCATCAAGCAGAAGAGGTACAGTATAATGGTAATGAAGATATATTTCAATGGATATTTGAATGAAACCGCATCAGAATTTGTAAGTTATGAGGCACGAAACTTGGGAAACTTTGATTTTGCAGTTAATATACCTGTAACAACATTTGGATTACCTGAATTTTATTTGGAGGGTGCTATACTTACAAAAGCAGAGGGAAATACAGGAAAAATTGTTTTCTCATGGGTTATTAAAGATGAAGTAACAACACCGTTTGTAACAAAGAAAAGATGGGATGAAATTTTGGTTGATAAGACAGATGCTGATGATTTTTTCCCAGATAGTAAGCAGTGGAATTATACAGTATCAGGAACTACTGGTGATAATTATACATCAAGAAGATTATTTACTGTTGCAAGTGATACCGTATATGAAAATTTTGATACAAAGACAGCAGATGGTCAGATGATAGCATTATCAGAGTATTTTGAAAAGAAAGGATTTTCAAGTGCAGAGAGGCATAAGTTTATAATTAAAGACGAAACACTGAATAAATACATATTCTTTGCGGAAGGTACAATAACAAGACTATCTTTTCAGAAAGCTGGAACTGATCCTGTAACATGGAACGCAAGTTTAGAATTTCAATTAGGAGATGTGGTTGACTCTACAGATGTGTGATTATGGCGTTTGTAAAATTATTTATAAATTCTGTTGAAAAAACACTTTACGAAGCAGATTTAACAAAAGAGGGGGAACGTGCCATTGACCAAATTAAATTAACAGTTCCAAAGGTAGTTAATCCAACTATAAATCAGGATGTAAAATATCTACAAGATATGGCAGATATGAGTAAATTAATATCTGTTTACAATTTACAAGGTAATGTAGAAGATGAGGGTGGATATGGACATGATGGAACTGCAACAAGTTTAACATATGGAACTGATTCATGGGATGGTAAATCTGCAATATTTAATGGTTCTAGTGGAAATATAAACATATCACATAATTCAAGGTTTGATTTTTCTGGTGCTTTTGATATTTATGTTTGGGCTAAATGGACAGCAACAACAAGTGGAATGTATCTCTTATCCAAGAGGATAGAGGGAGATGTGTTTCAAGACAATGTGTATCAGACAAACGTATTCTCTACTTCAACTGACTTGGGAATAGGAATACAAGTTAACGCTGCAACTGCTGGGGATGTGAGGGTGTCTTTAGCTTCAACAAGTATAACAAGTTCTTCTGCTGGATTTAATGATGGTAATTGGCATTTGATAAGAGTTTCAAGAAACACCAGTAATGTTGTCACATTATATGTTGATACTATATCAAAGGGAATAGCAACTATAGCAGGAACATTATCAACAACACAGGACTTGAAAATAGGAAGTGATTTTTATGGTGGGTATTTTAACGGTGAGATATCTAGGGTTAGATTATATTCTACCATACTAGGTGGTAATCAACCAACTAATATATATAGTAAAAGAAATCCGAGAACTGTTATAAAATTCGGTGGAAGAATAACAAAACTAGATTCTGAATTAACAGCAAGGCAAATAATAGCACAATCATTTGGAAAGATATTGGCAGAAACAGAAATCAACGGACAGGTGTTCAACGATCAAACACCAGAATACATAGTGGAAAACCTAGTAGAATCAAAAACAACATTAACATATCAGTCAAGTAGTGGTGTTAGTGGCATCACATTAAAACAATATGTGGCTGACGGTAAATTAGTTGATGTTTTGAAAGACTTGGCAGCAATTACAAACAGGATATTTTATACCACAGGATCAAAATTATTGGTTTTTGATGATGTGAAATTTAATGATTTAGACTTAGTGTTAGAACATGGAAAATCACTTACCATATCTGACGATGGATTTGATGATACTGAAATAGTCAACGACCTTACAGTGTTAGGACAGAACTTACAATATAGTACAACAGATACATTCAGTGGTAATAACTCATTAACAGTATTTACATTAGATAATAATCCCGTAGTTGTGAAGGTATCAGTCGGTGGAACGGAAAAAATACCAGAAACAGATTATGACTTTGATACAATGAATAGGACAATAACATTTATTACAGCACCAGCGACAGGTAGTAATAACATATCAGTGGAATATACTTTTGAGAAGCCTCTCTATATCAGGGGTACAAAACAAGATAGTATTGACACATATGGGGTACATGCAAAGAAGTTAAACCTTCCCTGGATTAGTACAAGAGAAGACGGTGTTCGTTTTGTTCAGGCTTACTTGAATAGATATAAGGATATATCACAAAAGGTAAAAGTTACAAGTGGAAAGTTATATAATAGTTTGCAGGAAAACGATATTGTACATATTAAAAACACGATAAAAGGAATAGATGGTGACTTTGTGATCAAAAGTATAAATTGGAAATACCCTAAAATGGAAACAGAGGTAGAAGTAGGTGAGTATTACTTTGACTTCTTTGAATATGATAAGGAGATTGTGGCAAAAATACATGACTTGGAATCTACAGTGACAAGGGTGAAAGACGTAAGGGAGTATGAATCACCAGAAGAATCAATCTCAATAACAGATGCAATCACAATGAGGATAGACAAGTTCTTTCTCACAGAAAGTTTAAGTATGACAATAACATCAAATATATATGATAAGATCTATAACACCTATAGTATGGGTAGTGTTAGTACGACATTTCAGCCTAATTTATTCCAATCTAATGTATTCAGAACTGCTGGATTTACCAGTTCGGCAATATCAGCAACCTACGGATCGAGAGTCACAGGATCGGTGTATGTGAGTGCCTAGTAATATAATATCCTTAAACGGTCATTTAAGGATAAGAGCATGGGAAAAACAGGCAGATGGTACTGAAAAACTGATAAAAGACGACCTTATTAAAAACCTCATAGTTGACGTAGGCAAGGATTCCATTATGAGAAGAGTTGGAAATATGGCAGGTGGTGGATATGTGGAAAATATAGGAGTTGGGGATTCAACCACAGCAGCAGCAAGTGGTCAGACAGATTTACAGGCTTCAAGTAATAAAACATATAAAACTATAGCAGGTGCAGATTATGTTTATACCAGACCTACTCTTTTCGTAAGTGTGGATTTTGGATATTCAGAAGCGAATTATACTTGGAATGAAATATGCCTAAGAGATAACAATGATGTTTTATTAGCAAGGCAGGTTGATGCATCTCCATTAGGTAAAACTTCGTCAAAGAGGGCTATCGTGGAGTGGCAACTTAGCATATGAGTCGCATACTTATACCAAGATCAGATTCTTTATCTGCAAAGATTATTGAACCATCTGACTTTGAGAAATATTTCAGTTCTGATATTATAAGAGATTATAGGAAAAGTGGTTTTACAATAACAGCAGGATCAGGATTATCAGTTGATATAGCAGTAGGTACAGCTAGGGTAAAAGGTCTTTATGTGGAATCAGATGCAAGTGAAAATGTGGCAAGTTTGACAGCAAGCTCGCCTAATTATATCTATATCACTTTGGCAAGGGATTCAAATTCTGAAGCAGAGTCATGGAGTTTTACTAAAAATACAAGTGGAAGTTTGCCAGCAGATTCATTCTTCATAGGCAACGCAGTTTGTGGGGGAAGCACAGTAACAACTGTCAACCAAACAGAAGTAGTAGATTCGCCACTACTAATTAATACTGGTGATGATTCTGTCATTGTAACTAAATCAGTACAATCGGCAGATTACACAACCCCAACAGCAGTTACAGCCTCAAGTGCAGCAACTAGTTTTGCTTCAGCAAATGCTAAGGATGGAAATACAAGCACAGTTTGGAAAACCAATGCTGAAACAAATCCGTTCATATATGCTGATATGGGATCGGCATTAAATCTATGTGCTTTGGCATGGTATCATAATTCGGCAACCACAGAAACCTCAATAAAGATTCAATCCTCATCAAATGCCTCAAGTTGGACAGATGAAAGGGTTGTGTTAACCTCTAATTTAGTGGATAATGTATATAATTTTATCAGGTTTAATGTAGTAAATGCGAGATATATAAGAATATATGGAAACAGTGGTTCTTCTTTGGTTTTGGCTTCTGCTGAAATAAAGGTATTAAAGAAAACAGATGGGGAATTAATATTAAATCATGGACATTTATCCATAAGTAATTCAGATACAGGAATAGAGTTAGATGGAACTGCCTAGAGAAATCTTTATAAGTAAAGTCATGGAAGTTATAGTATAATGATTACGCTACACGAAAGTAAAAAGCCAGTTGGTAATCAAATCAGCCCAGATTTGAACGTATGTATCGTAAAAGAGAATACGACCACTGGACAAAAAACTTGGCTATATACTCATAATATTGTAACTAATGATGGCGATTTATACTATGCACAGCAAGCTGTAGAAGGCACACCAACATCTGACTTTGGTGGATCTTCAGGCAGAATGGAATTAAGAACAGGTTCAGCAACCCCAGCAAAAGCCCATGTTTATTCAGATGTAACAACACCCGTAACAGCATCAAGAAAGGCTATTGACAGCACATATCCAAAGACTGCTGATGATGATTCCGACAACACAGGAGCTGGTACAGATATTGCAACTTGGAGAACAAGTTGGACAACTAGTGATTTTAACGCTACTGCTATTATAGGTGGATGTATTCATGTAGGTGGA
>Ga0310345_10003125_pt1 | contig 16040 bp, 18 predicted proteins | sample HC15DNA20500_MG_FD_204667 | JGI IMG/M metagenome (GOLD analysis project Ga0310345, IMG submission 204667) | Marine microbial communities from station ALOHA, North Pacific Subtropical Gyre - HC15-DNA-20-500_MG | ecosystem: Environmental > Aquatic > Marine > Oceanic | place: Pacific Ocean: North... | reverse complement strand
ATTTGAACGAAAATAGAAAATTTAAAAATTATGTATTACCGTTCACATCACAGACCTTTTCATAATGCTATATTACACCAGGCTTATGAAAAAAATAACAACATTGCTATTCCTGTAAATATTTATGAAACAGAAAAGGCTTTCGAAATTGAATTGATGGTACCTGGGAGAAATAAAACAAACTTTACCATTCAAACCGAGAATGGATTATTAACAGTTGAGTATACTAAACCTACAGAACAAAAAGATGCAAATAATAAAATAATTCAACAGCAATTTACCCCTCAAACATTCAAAAAAGTTTTTTCATTACCGGAAAATATTCAAACCGATAATATTGAAGCAGCTTATATTGATGGGGTGTTAAAAATTTCATTGCCATTGAAAGCCGTTAAAACTCCTGTTGCAAAAAATATAGCAGTGGCTTAGTTATGATGCTTATCTAATTTAAAGAGACTGTCTAAAAAAATGAGGCAACCTCTTATTTTTATAAAGTTTTAAGTATGAGTTAGATTAAATGTTAATTGGGTGTTATTTCAATCTATCAGATATACTTAATCCGTTTTTGCGTAAAGTATCTAAAGCAATATCATATCCGGCATCGGCATGCCTGATTACTCCCATACCCGGGTCATTTCGAAGCACTCGGGCCAAACGTTTTGCAGCAGCTTCGGTACCATCTGCAACAATTACCATACCCGCGTGAATACTATATCCCATACCAACGCCCCCACCATGGTGTAAACTTACCCAGCTGGCTCCACCGGCTGTATTCACCAATGCATTCAAAATAGGCCAATCGGCTACGGCATCACTCCCATCTAACATGGCTTCTGTTTCGCGATTAGGGGAAGCCACAGAACCAGTATCTAAATGATCGCGACCAATTACAATAGGTGCTTTTACAATTCCTTGTCTTACTAATTCATTAAAGGCTAGGCCGGCTTTTTCTCTTTCCCCCTGCCCTAACCAACAAATTCTTGCAGGAAGCCCCTGAAAAGCAATGCGCTTTTGAGCCATACTAATCCATTTGTGCAAACTTTTATTTTCGGGGAATAATTCTAAAATACATTTATCCGTAGCAGTTATATCATCGGGATTGCCACTTAAAGCAGCCCAACGAAAAGGGCCCTTCCCTTCACAAAATAAAGGCCTTATGTACGCCGGAACGAAACCTGGAAAATTAAAGGCATTTTGCAAGCCGGCTTCTTTGGCTCTAGCTCTTAAATTATTACCATAATCAAATGTAATGGCACCCTTTTCCTGTAAAAGCAACATATAAGCTACGTGTTGTTTCATACTTTCATAACTCAATGCTTTATAGTTTTCTGGATTTTCCTGCCTGAGCACATTGGCTTGTTCGTTGGTTAATGTATGTGGAATGTAGCCAATTAACGGATCATGCGCAGAGGTTTGGTCAGTCAACACATCTACGGGAATATTTCTTTCCAACAATCGCTGAAGCAAATGAACAGCATTACACAAAACACCTATACTCAATGATTTTTTTTGTTGTTTGGCGGCTATTGCTTTATCAATTGCCTCATCAATTACTGAACATTTTTCATCTAAATACTTAGTATGAATGCGTTTATCAATTCGCCATTCTTCCACTTCTGCAACAAGGCACACACCTTCATTCATGGTAACTGCTAATGGTTGGGCACCACCCATTCCACCTAAACCAGCTGTTACGGTTAATGTGCCGGCTAAAGTTCCATTAAAATGTTTTTTGGCTACAGCTGCAAAGGTTTCAAAAGTTCCTTGGACAATTCCTTGTGAACCAATATAAATCCAACTGCCTGCTGTCATTTGGCCATACATCATTAACCCCTTTTTCTCCAAAGCATCAAAATGCTCCCAAGTAGCCCATTTAGGCACCAATTGCGAATTGGAAATTAATACACGTGGCGCATCTTCATGGGTTGTTAATATGGCAACAGGTTTGCCACTTTGCACCAACAATGTTTCATTATTGTTTAAATCTTTCAGTGCTTTAATAATTAAATCTAATGACTCAATATTGCGTGCAGCTTTACCTCTTCCACCGTACACAATTAATTCTTCAGGCTTTTCAGCAACTTCAGGATTTAAATTATTCAACAACATCCGTAAAGCAGCTTCTTGCACCCAACCTTTACAATTTAATTTGTTGCCGGTTGGCGTTACATATTTTTCAGCACGAAAAGCATTCTCTTGAATAGTATTTAGCATAGCAATCGTTTAAAACATAAAGGTAGAAAAATGCTATGTAATCTTAGTTTAAAATAGCTTAATAAATTAAGTCTTCGTAAGCAGCTTGTAATTCATTATAACTGCGCATATCGTTTGCTTTTTTAGCAGCCGACATTCCTTTTTCATACCACTCGGTAGCTAATCTAATTTGATTTTGCCGTTCTAACAATTTAGCTAAATGGTAATAGCTGCCAATATATTCGGGTGAGTTATTTAATATTTCTTCAAATAAAATACGGGCTTTTAAATCATCACCCAATTTAATATATTCCAGTGCTAAAGAATGTCGTACGAAATTATCATTTGGGTTTTCTTTTAGAAACTGAAGTAATTGTTCTATCCTGTTCATACCTATCAATTTACTTTCAATAAATGCAAAATTGGAGTAAGAAATTTGAAAATTAATAGAAGTTTTTTGCAACAGCTTAAACTTTGAAAGAAAAGCTTACTATATTTGCTAATAGTTGCATAAACAACTATTTTGCATACCAAATTTGTAACAGATTTGGATTAAAATTGTTTCATTTAAAAAACGCACATATGAAAATTCTGGTTTGTATTAGCAAAACGCCTGATACTACTGCAAAAATTGCATTTAAGAATAACAATACGCAATTTGAAGATGCAGGTGTACAATGGATTATTAATCCTTACGATGAATGGTATGCTTTAGTTAGAGCCATTGAACTAAAAGAAAAAGATCCATCTACTGTTTTACATTTAATTACTGTTGGCGGAGCTGATTGCGATGCCATTATACGCAAAGCTTTAGCTTTAGGCGGTGATGAAGCAATGCGAATTGACTTGGAAACTGATGATGCTTATACCATTGCCACACAAATTGCTATAGTAGCAAAAGAAGGAAATTATGATTTAATATTTACAGGAAAAGAAACCATTGATTATAACGGATCAGCCATTGGCGGAATGATTGCGGCAGAATTGAATATGCCCTATATATCATTAGCCACACAATTTGAATTAAATGGATCGGAAGCTAAAGTTACCCGCGAAATTGAAGGTGGAGAGGAAATTGATGCTATTAATTTACCTGCTGTAATTAGTTGCCAAAAAGGTATGGCCGAGCAACGTATTCCGAATATGCGTGGTATTATGGCTGCACGTACTAAACCATTAAAAATTTTGAATGCAGTGGCTACAGAAGCACTTACACATATTGTTGCATTTGAGTTGCCTCCTGCTAAAGCCGGTGTTAAATTGGTACCGGCCGACAATGTTGAAGAGTTGGTGAAATTATTGCATGAAGAAGCAAAAGTGATATAACCCATTATTGGGAAGAAAAATTCAATTTTGAAAAAATAAAAAATTATTTTATGTCTGTTTTAATATTCATTGATCAATCTGATGGCCATATCAAAAAAGCTTCATTTGAAGTCGCTGCTTACGGTAGTGCCTTGGCTAAGCAGTTAAACACAACCGCAAATGCTCTGGTATTAGGAACTGTAAACGATGATTTAGCACAGTTGGGTAATTATGGCGTTAGTAAAGTTTACCAAATTCAAAATGAAAATTTAAATCATGTGGATGCATTGGTTTATGCAAAAGTTATTACCGGTGCAGTTCAACAACTCAATGCATCTGTATTGGTATTTAGCCATAATCAAACAGGAAAAGCAGTAGCGCCAAGTGTTGCTATTCAACTTAAAGCAGGATTGGTTACCGGTGCTTGTGCTTTACCTACAACAGGCAATGATTTTGTGGTAAAGAAAACAGTGTTTAGTGGCAAAGCCTTTGCCTATGTAAAAATCACATCAGCTATTAAGGTAATTACTATTAATCCTAATAGTTTTGGTATACAAACTGTTGAGGGTATGGCAACCATTGAACAATTAACTGTTGATGTACCATCACCTTCTGTAAAAGTTTTAGCAACCAACAAAGTAAGTGGAGAAGTGCCTTTAACTGAAGCAGATATTGTTGTAAGTGGTGGCCGGGGATTAAAAGGGCCGGAAAATTGGGGTATAGTAGAAGATTTAGCGCATACATTGCATGCAGCAACAGCATGTAGCCGACCGGTGGCTGATGCTCATTGGCGCCCGCACCATGAACATGTGGGTCAAACCGGTGTACAAATAGCGCCAAATTTATATATTGCTATTGGTATTTCCGGCGCCATACAACATTTAGCCGGGGTAAACAGAAGTAAAACAATTGTAGTAATTAATAAAGACCCCGAAGCACCTTTTTTCAAAGCAGCCGATTATGGCATTGTTGGTGATGCCTTTGAAGTAGTTCCCAAGCTTACGGCTGCCATTAAAGCCATGCAGAATAAATAAACTTTCTTTATCAAAGCCCTCGTTTAAAACGGGGGCTTTTTATTTTAACTTGTATACAATGGTAAGCAATACCTTTACATTCAAGTATTTTTGAAAAAAATATATTGATATATGAACAATACATTAGTTATTAGCATTGCAGGGGCGATTATTATTTTGTTTTTGGTTATTAACTTTTGGCCATCCAAAAAACAAAATGAGGAAAAGCCCATGAATAATATAAATAATGATGCCAATAACAAGTTAATGCAATTACAAGCTTATGAACGGCTGGTTTTATTAGCCAATAGAATTGCATTACCCAATTTAATCAGTCGCCTCAATACATCCGATATTTCAGCAAAAGAAATGCAAATACTGTTAATACAAACCATTAAGCAGGAATTTGAACACAACATCACACAACAAATTTATGTTAGCATCGATGCTTGGAAAGCCATTAAAAACCTGAAAGATCAAACTATTTATACCATCAATCAATTAGCACAAAACCTTCCTGCTTCTGCTAATGGTTCTGATTTAAATAAATTATTATTAGAATATAGTTTAACAGACAAAAAAGGCAATTTACATGAAGTGGCTTGTGAAGTAATTAGCAATGAAGCCAAAAATGTGTTGAATTAAACTTTATTGTATACATACAAAATAACAGATACAGGTATTAAAAAAAGTAATAATAAAAAAGTAGCATTTGTTTGGGAAAAAATTACGATTGCAAAAAAAGAAAATACCAATCTGATACCTTTAGTTATTGAAACCCCAGAAAATTATTGTACTATAGTTGAAATTGCTGATGTGCTAAGGAACATTTTAGGTGAATATCAATAATTGATATATGCTAAAAAAAAGGCAAAAGACAAAAATAGTAGCCCGACATTTTATATGATTCTAACTTAAACTTTTAACTTAATGCTTTATTTGGTATACCTATATTTATTAAACTGTAAAGCATGATTTCAGAACATCACTTTATTCATCACGTTTATTTTTGGTTAAAAGAACCCAATAACCAACAGGCTCATACAGCATTACATGCAGGTTTGCAAGCTTTAAGCAAAGTTCCACAAATTAAAAGTTTTCATATCGGAGTGCCGGCTTCAACCAATAGAAATGTTATTGAAAGAAGCTACCATTTCTCATGGCTGGCCATTTTTGAAAATTTAACTGACGAAGAAATATACCAAACCCACCCTATTCATTTACAATTTATTGAAACCTGTGGTCATTTATGGGAGAAGGTGGTTGTTTTTGATTCAGTATCGCCATCCAAATAAAATAACTTGTTCCAATACAAAAAGCATAAAAAGATTATAGCTTTCTATTTTAAATTATAACTACCATATTGCCTTATGAAAATATTATCAACAGCTGCTTCAATTTTGTTAGTGGTATTATTACTATCCTTTAATAAAAAACAAGATAAGGTTTTAGTATTTAGCAAAACTGCTGGTTACCACCATGAGTCAATTGCTTCAGGCATTAGAGCAATTCAAAAGCTGGGAAAAGAAAATCATTTCATAGTAGATACTACTACTAACAGCAACGTTTTTACCACATCAAATTTAAAACAATACAAAGTCATAATTTTTTTAAGCACTACCGGTACAGTTTTCGATGATGCACAAAAAGCAGCTTTTGAAGAATATATACATAACGGAGGGGGATTTGTGGGCATACATGCAGCTACCGATACAGAATACGATTGGCCATGGTATAACCGAATGATTGGTGCTTATTTTAAAAGCCATCCGGAACAGCAGAACGCTAACTTACATGTTGTTGATAAACATTTTATTGCTACCAAAAATTTACCCGAAACTTGGACGCGTTGGGATGAATGGTATAATTTTAAAAATACACATTGGGACAGTGTGCATGTATTACTAACTATAGACGAAAAATCATACCATGGTGGTGAAAATGGGGATTACCATCCCATGAGTTGGTATCATTCATTTGAAGGTGGAAGAGTTTTTTATACAGCATTAGGCCATACAGATGCATCGTATAGTGACCCATTATTTTTAGGACACTTATTAGGTGGCATACTTTACGCCATGCATAAAAACTAATAATTTTTTTTAAACTATATTGCAGTTTATAATCCTGTATCGGTCATTGCCATTTCTGCAGGGCTAAATTTGTTCATTTTGCAATAATAGTTTATATATGAGTACGCATAAGAATAATAAAGCACAAAAATGGTTTTATCCTTTGTTGGCATTTATACACGATAGCCGTTCTATTGGCATCATACTATTAGTATGTACAGGATTATCCCTTATTATCAGTAATAGTTCTGCCCTGGGAGAAGCCTACACACGTTTATGGCATTATCATTTCAATGCAAATGAGGCACATAGTTTCAATGTGTTTGGATTACATTTACCTAATTCTCCCCTTGTTATCATTAACGATTTTTTGATGGCATTTTTTTTCTTTTTAGCCGGTATGGAAATTAAACGAGAAGTGGTTCAGGGAGAATTAAACACCATTAAAAAGGCGTTACTTCCATCCTTAGGAGCTGTTGGAGGCATGCTAGTACCTGCAATATTATTTATTCAATTCAATCGTGATTCAGCATTTATGAGCGGATGGGCCATTCCCACTGCTACCGACATTGCATTTTCTTTAGGCATTGCTTCATTACTGGGAAATAAAGTACCGGTTAATCTAAAAATTTTTTTAACAGCATTAGCTATTATTGATGACTTAGGTGCCATTATTGTAATTGCATTATTTTATGGAGAAAAACTGCATTTCATCTATTTGTTAGGATGTGCCATTGTAATTGTATTATTATGGTGGCTACATAAAGTACATAAAAAATTTGGATGGATGCAGATTATTTTAGGTATACTACTTTGGTATTTTATGTTTAATTCCGGCATACATGCCACGGTAGCAGGGGTTGTTTTTGCTTTTTTTATTCCTTTAAAAGATATAGTAAATTTTGAGGTTAAACTTCATTTACCGGTTTACTTTATTATCGTTCCCATTTTTGCTTTGGCCAATACAGCTATTCTTTTACCACAAAATTTTGCTGAGGCTTTAGATACATCTCTTAGCTGGGGCATTATTGCTGGCTTAGTACTTGGTAAGCCATTAGGTATTTGTGGCATAGCCTATTTAATGGTGAAAAGAGGTTGGGCTGTACTACCTGCAAAAGTAAATTGGTATCATATGATTGGCGCCGGTATGTTGGCGGGTATAGGTTTTACCATGAGTATTTTTATTGCCACACTTGCTTTTAAAAGCGAGGTTGAACAAGACATTGCAAAAATTTCTGTATTAATTGCCACAATTATTGCAATGATGTTAGGCTATTTTTGGTTAAAAATTAACAGTAAACCGATTATTACTACGAAAACAAAGTAAACAGCAATTACATTAAATATTTTTTAATTACAAATTTTATAAAACCCCTTTAGTGCTTGGCAAATAATTACTAAATGGATCACGCTTAACAGCCATTTTCATTGCTTTTGCAAATGCTTTGAAAATAGCTTCAATTTTGTGATGCTCATTGCTGCCTTTACATGTAATATTTAAGTTGCATTTAGCCGCATCAGAAAAAGATTTGAAGAAATGAAAGAACATTTCTGTAGGCATATCACCAATTTTTTCTCTTTTAAATTCAGCATCCCAAACCAGCCAACTTCTTCCTCCAAAATCAATTAGCACTTGTGCTTCGGCTTCATCCATTGGCAAGGCAAAACCATAACGTTCCATACCCCTTTTATCTTGCAGTGCTATAGCAAATGCTTCACCCAATGCTATACCTGTATCTTCAATAGTGTGGTGTTCATCAATATGTAAATCACCTTTAGTAGTAATGCTTATATCCATTTTACCATGTCGGGCAATTTGCTCCAACATATGGTCAAAAAAACCTAAACCGGTGTGAATATTGGCAACGCCACTACCATCAACATTCAAATCAATATCAATATTTGTTTCATTGGTTTTACGGTTGTGTTTTACGCTACGGTTGGACAGTTTTAGGAAACTATATATTTCACGCCATTCTAAAGTTTTTAAAGCAATGGTTGGCGTTAAAACATTCATTGCATCCGAAATTTCTGTACTTCCAAGCGATTCATCACTATTAAGCCAAATTGCTTTGCAACCTAAATTTTTTGCTAGTTGTACATCGGTAATTCTATCGCCAATTACAAAAGAATTAGCCAAATCATATCCCGGATTATTCATATACTTTTGAAGCATGGCGGTACCGGGTTTACGCGTTGGCAAATGTTGCTCAGGAAAACTTTTATCAATGCATACTTCTTTAAAATAAATTCCTTCTTGTTGTAAGCAATCCATAATAAAATTTTGTACCGGCCAAAAAGTTTCTTCGGGAAATGAACTTGTGCCTAATCCATCTTGATTGGTAACCATTACTAATTCATAATCTAATTCTGCAGCAATTAACCCCAAGTATCTGAAAACCTGCGGATAGAATTGTAATTTCTCAAAAGTATCTATCTGATAAGTAGTTGGTACTTCGTTGATGATGGTTCCGTCTCTATCGATGAATAAAATTTTTTTCATGCAACTATGTAAGTCTTTAATTTATTGTTTTCTTAACCGGATTTGTTTTACTTCAACAGGAGTAACGGCACTGGCTTTATTTCCAAAACTATTTCTAACATAGGTTAATACATCAGCAATTTGCTGATCGGTTAAATCATTGTGTGGCGCCATATTATTTGAATAATAATCACCGTCAATCGGTACTCTTTCATTCATGCCATGTAAAACAATGCCAATTAATTTTGTTTTATCGCCTAAAACATATGAAGTTTGAATTAAAGGCGGATTCATATTAGGGACTCCTCCTCCATCGGCCATGTGGCAAGGCAAACAAACTTTTGTATAAACTTTTTCTCCTCTTTTAACAGATGCTTTTATATCATTTATTTGTGAGGGAGTGAAAGCAGTGATGGCTACTGCTATAACTGCAATAGCCACAACCAAAGAAAAATACTTTATCATACTATATGAATTCGAGTTTAATGAGTTTTAATCCATCTTCAATTATTTTCCAGTATAAATTATTCTGTAGATAGCACCCTTGTTATCATCGGTAACATACAAAGAGCCATCCGGGCCTTGCGCCAAGCCACAGGGACGATGTGCATTTCTTGCCGATGTAATGGGTGGTTTTCCGGCAAAGCCGTTGGCAAAAACTTCCCATTCCCCGGTAGGTTTTCCATCTTTAAAAGGAACAAATACTACATAGTAACCTTCTTGTGGTAAGGGAGCCCTATTCCAACTACCATGAAATGCAATAAATGCCCCATGCTTATATCTTTCAGGAAACATATTACCAGTGTAAAATAATAAACCATCAGGAGCCAAATGGCCGGGGAAAGCCATAATAGGATTAATGGCATCTTCACCGGCAGTTTTCTTCCCATCACCACCGTATTCAGGTGCTAATATTTTCTTATGTTGAATTTGATCGTAATAAATGTAAGGCCATCCGGCATTATCGCCTTGATGAATTTCATACATACATTCAGCAGGCAATTCAGCACTTTGTTGAACTGTAAACAACTTAGGCCAATTATCATGTAACTGATCGCGACCATGTTGCATTACAAATAATGAATTGGTTTGTGTGTTCCAATCTAAACCTACAACATTTCTTAAACCGGAAGCATAATGAATGCCGTCTCCATAAGTTTGATGCATTTGGTTTGCTTTGAATTGCCAAATACCTCCGGCGGAATCTAAAATTGGACATGGTTTCATACCCGGACTTCCTGGAACCCTATCTTGTACCTGGCATGCATTGGAATAAGCACCTATGTTAACATATATATTACCATTGTTATCTAATGTAATTGATTTTGATTCATGCTCCCGCCTATTCAATAATCCATGAATTATTTCATCAGGATCATTTGGGTTGCTTACTTCATGTTGATTGTTCAACTTATAACGATATACATTTTCATCGGATGATGCATATAAATAACCATCTTTTAATGCAATACCGGTACCACCATAATTACCAAAACCAATGGCATCATCTATTTTACCATCGCCATTTTTATCTTTTAACAAATAAATGCCGTTCCCATTAAAGGGTTGCGCTAACTTAACATATAAATATCCTTCAGGAGTAACTGCAATGTGTCTTGGTTTACCATAAGAACTGGTTACAATTAATGCACCAAAACCTTTAGGTAAAATTAAACCTGCATTATCGGCATCGGGTTGTATTGAACCGGAATGAACGATAACAGAATCATTAGAATGAATTGTATAAGCATTGGCCATTTGATACAAGCACAATACCGACATAAAAACAATCAATTTCTTTTTCATACAAGTATTATTTGAGGTACAGGAATGTTTTTGCAGTAATGCAACAAGTTTAAAAAAAATTTGTTTTACCAGTTAAAGATAATTAAAGATTGTATGTGACACTTCAATAATTGACATTACTCAATTGCAGCTAACGCATCAACCAACATAGTATTTTCCTGCTCCGTACCAATTGTTATACGTAAACATTCATTACAAAGTATAACATTACTCCTATCACGCACCACTATGCCTTTTGTTAATAAATAATTATATACCGATTGTGCATTTTTAACTTTCACTAATAAAAAATTAGCATCAGATGGATACACATTTTCTACAACAGGTATTTGTAAAAAAACTTTTGCTAAAGCCTCACGCATAGCCACAATTTCTTTAATCATATCGTTTACCATACCCACCTCTTGTAATGCATTTGTCACTATTTCTTGTGTCAGCTGATTAATATTATAAGGAGGCTTTACTTTATCCATTATTGAAATAATGGGCTGCTGAGCAAAAGCCATACCCAAACGCAAACCTGCAAGTCCCCATGCTTTACTAAATGTTTGAAGTATTACTAAGTTGGGATATTCAGTTAACTCTTGAATAAACGATTTTTGGCGGGAAAAATTTATGTATGCTTCATCAATTACAACAATGCCATTAAAATTATTTAAAATTGTTTCTATATCCGTTCTGTTGAATGAATTTCCAGAAGGATTATTAGGTGAACAAAGCCAAATTATTTTTGTGTTACCATCCACTAAATTTTCAATTGCTAAAGTATCGAGTTGAAAATTGGGTGTTAAAGGGGCTTTTTTTACAGCAACATCATTAATAGCTGCTGATACTTCATACATGCCATAAGTTGGCGGGCAAACAATAACATTATCAACTCCCGGTTCACAAAAAGTGCGGAATAATATATCAATACATTCATCACTGCCATTTCCTAAAAAAATTTGATCAGCCGGAACACCTTTTACAGCACCAATTGCAGCTTTTAATTGTTTTTGATGAGGATCAGGATAACGGTTATACCATTTTATAGTGGGTGATCCTAAACTATTTTCATTTGCATCTAAAAACACGGAAGCTTCGCCACTAAACTCATCTCTTGCAGATGAATAGGGCTTTAAAGCAGCAATATTTTTTCGTATTAATGACTGAAGAGAAAACGACATATTTAGTTGTTTAAATTATTTGATTTAATCTTATCTGAACTGCATTTTTATGCGCTTCTAATCCTTCGGCAATAGCCATTTGCATAACAGCTGGGCCAACCTGTTGCAAGCCTTTTTGCGAAAGTTGTTGAAAAGTAATTTTTTTCACAAACGAATCAACACTAACGCCACTATATGCTTTAGCAAAACCATTAGTTGGCAAAGTATGATTTGTACCGCTTGCATAATCACCAACGCTTTCAGGTGAATAATTTCCTAAGAATACAGAACCTGCATTGGTAATTTTTTCTGCAATTACTTCTGCATGCGCACATTGAATAATTAAGTGTTCTGCAGCATAAGCATTCGCCAAAGCAATGGCATTTTCCAAATCATCTATAATAATACACTTACTATTTTGTAAGGCTTTTTCTGCAATTTTCTTTCGTGGTAAATTATTTAGTTGTTGTTCAATAGCCTTTATTACTTTTTCAGCTAGTATCATTTGGTTTGTTACTAAAACAACCTGACTATCCGGGCCATGTTCTGCTTGTGAAAGTAAATCTGCTGCAATAAAGTCTGGATTGGCACTTTCATCGGCCAATACACAAACTTCGCTTGGTCCTGCCGGCATATCAATAGCTACCCCTTGTTGTTGAATGAATTGTTTAGCAGCTGTTACATATTGATTACCGGGACCGAAAATTTTATAAACTTGAGGTACGGAAGCTGTGCCATAGGCCATTGCTCCAATAGCCTGTACTCCGCCAATAGCAAATACTTTTTCAATGCCCAAAACAGATGCAGTATATAAAATAACTTCACTAACGGATCCATCTTTACGTGGCGGAGTACAAACAATCAGTTCTTTACATCCCGCAATTTTAGCAGGTATTGCCAACATAATTAAAGTGGAAAATAACGGTGCAGTTCCACCTGGAATATACAAACCAACTTTTTCTATCGGCACCGATTTTCGCCAACACACTACCCCCGGCATTGTTTCGACTTTTTCAATAGCCTGCACTTGTTTTTGGTGAAAATGAAGAATATTTTGAATGGCAATATCAAAGGCATTTTTTAAAGCTGCCTCCACTTTGTCACCGGCCTTTTTAATTACTTCCGGGGCAACTTGTAACTGATTAAGTTCAATGTGGTCAATACTTTTTGTAAATGCCTTTACTGCTTCATCACCCTCTGTTTGTACACTTTTTAATATATGCAAAACCGTATTTTGCAACATATCATTATTAATAGCCGGTCTTTGCAATATTTGCTGCCAATCGTTGATGGATGGATTATTAAAAATTTGCATAATAATAGGTTTAAACAATCATTTTTTCAATAGGCACTACTAAAATACCCTGCGCACCGGCATTTTTTAGTTGTTCAATTATTTCCCAAAATTGATTTTCACTTAGAACGCTATGTACACTACTCCACCCGGGTTGCGCTAAAGGTAGAACTGTTGGGCTTTTCATCCCCGGTAATAATGCTATGATTTCTGAAAGTTTATCGTTTGGTGCATTGAGTAAAACATATTTATTATTCTTCGCCTTTTTTACCGCCTGAATACGAAAAACTAATTTTTCCAGTAACTGTTGTTTTTCTTCTGGCAATTCTTGGTGTTGTATTAAAACAGCTTGCGATTTCAAAATGACTTCTGCCTCAGTTAAACCATTCATAAACAAAGTAGAGCCACTACTCACCAAATCGCATATAGCATCGGCCAAACCAATACCAGGCGCAATTTCAACACTACCGCTAATTTCATGTATTTCCGCTTTTATGTTATTTTGTTGCAGGTATTGTTGCAATATAACCGGATAACTTGTTGCAATTTTTTTACCTTGTAAGTATTCGGGTCCATTATATAATTCCCCTTTTTTTATAGCAATAGAAAGTCGGCACTTGCCAAACCCCAATTGTTCAATTACTTTTAATTTTTTATTTTTTTCATACACCACATTTTCACCCACAAAACCAATATCCGCTACGGCATCTTCAACATATTGCGGGATATCATCATCTCGTAAAAAAAACACTTCCAATGGAAAATTACTAGCCTCTGTTTTTAATTGGTTAATGCCATTGGCAACATCAATACCACACTCTTTTAAAAGTTTAATAGAATCATCATGCAGTCGGCCACTTTTTTGTATTGCCAATTTCAACTTATCAGTTTGCATTGTACATTTTTTGTTATGGTTATAAAATAAAAAAAGCCTACCAAGAGGTAAGCTTTTAATGTTATGTTTATACACATAGCAACATCTATCGCTTACCGCGGTGGCATTGAATGATGATGTATATGTAATTGTGTAAAAGTCATTTTAAAAATTATTGCGCAAATGTAAGGCTATATTCATTATCAATAAAAAATTTTTTACCCTTTCTTTTTCATCACACTAAAGCATGAATATTTGCTAATATTTAAAATTGTAGCAGTTTAATCACAGCCTTATCAAATTAAAAAAATTAAATTTGTGATACATTAAAAATTTAATTTTATGAAAGCAAATATTGGAATGAATGAACAGCATACCCAATTGGCTGGCAAAAGAATGAATCAAATTTTAGCAGACGAATACGTTTTGTACACTAAAATACGCAACTGCCATTGGAACATTGAAGGCAGCAACTTTATGGAAATGCATAAGTTTTATGAAGACATGTACAATGCCATTGATGAAAAAATTGATGAAATTGCAGAACGCGTTAGAATGTTGGGACATTATGCAGAAGGCAGGTTAAAAGATTTTTTGTCGCTAACTAACTTACTAGAAGAAGATTACAGTAACAATCAAAAAAAACAATTAGAAAACTTGTTGAGCGATCATGAAACTTTAATTAGAAATTTACGAAATGATGTAAATACATTTACTGACGAATACAAAGATTTAGGCAACGCTGAATTTTTAACCGGATTAATGGAACTGCATGAAAAATATGCCTGGTTTATTCGTAGTTATTTAAAATAAAAATTGGTTTATTATTAAAAGCATAGAATACAGTATATTTCATGCTTTTATTTTTTATGTAAGTGATGTTTCTTGTTTTTATGAAATGCTTTTTGTTGAACAGGTGCATGATGCGGGTGTTTTAAATTTCTGCGCATAAAATTACCTAAAACAATAAGTGCGAAAGCAAACAAGGTTAATATAACAATTAAAAAATTAATGCTATTGATTAACGTAATTTGGGCAATGATAAAAATTGCTAAAATAATTCCCATAATGATTACAATAGCCGCATAATGTTTTGTATGTTTTGCAGTTAAAATCAATGTAACCATACTTCCTACTCCGATAAAAATTAAATACAACCATCCGGGAGTGGCATATGAACTAAAAGGTGTTCCTTGCAAATCATCATACATTAAACCTAATGTTCGCCCACTTGAATCGTTAATTAATTGTATACCTATAAAAAAAGCAACGATGGCAACTATAACTAAAATAAACATCACGAACTGTCTTATAGCTTTCATGTGGCAAAGTTTTGGCTATTTAAAATTATAAAATGCAGTGCAATAGCAATTAATCTTACTGCTCAACCAGCGTAATTTAGTAAATAAAGTTTATTCGTTATTGTTTTTTTGTTGCAGTAAGTACTGAACTGTTTGATAAAATTCTTCTTGAAATTTTTTATAATGCTCACCTGATCCGGGCCCGTAAAAACCGGCATCAATTTTAGCAACTTTACCATCTTTCCCAACAAAAATTAGCGTAGGAAACACTTTTATTGCTTGTAATTGAGGAAGTGTTTTTTCAGTTTTTAAACTATCATTCACAGCAACACCAGTAATCAGAATGGGATACTGCACATTAAAACGTTGCTTAAACTTTTCCAAACTGGCTTTAGATCGATTAAAATCTGTACTTAGTTCATAAGCCAATGCCATAACTTCTACCCCTTTATTTTTGTATTGCTGATAAAATTTGCTTAAAAACTGTGTTTCATCCATACAGTTAGGACACCATGAACCCATAATTTGCAGAATAACTACTTTATTTTTAAGGCT
>Ga0310345_10003124_pt1 | contig 16044 bp, 30 predicted proteins | sample HC15DNA20500_MG_FD_204667 | JGI IMG/M metagenome (GOLD analysis project Ga0310345, IMG submission 204667) | Marine microbial communities from station ALOHA, North Pacific Subtropical Gyre - HC15-DNA-20-500_MG | ecosystem: Environmental > Aquatic > Marine > Oceanic | place: Pacific Ocean: North... | reverse complement strand
AGCGCTACTCTGCCAGTTTATTTGGAGTGCAACGGGGACCACAGCCAATACAGTTTTGTGGGGCTTGGCTGCCAACAGTCTCGGTGATGATGCGGTTCTAACAGAAGCCTTTCCGACTCCGACCACCCAGATAGATACAAACTCAACCACCGCCGATGATGTTATGATCTCGCCGGAAGTAAGCGTAACGGTAGGCTCTACTCCAACGGCAGAGGATTACGTCGTCTTTGAGGTCTCAAGAGATGTAAGCGGAGACAACTTGGCAGAAGATGCCCGTCTACACGGTATTAAGATTCATTACACAACGGATGCTGGGAGTGACACCTAATGGCTAGATACGCACTGGTAGAAGATGACACTGACGCCATCCTGCAAGAGGTGGATGGAGATAAGAAATTCCGTAGTGGGACTCCACCAGATTTACCACAGAAACCATTCCGGTGGCTACCGCTTGAAGTTACCGATCCTGAAGTGCCGGATAATGCTACACACATCAAAGAGGGGCCGGTGACTAAAATAGAAGCAAAGCGTGTCACACGAGTCTGGACTATACGGCCAAGGACCACTAAGGAATTGGATGACGTAAAAGAAGCACAGCTTCCTTTTGAAGACTCTGTAATATTCTCTACTATGCTGGATGTAGAGAACAGAACCCGTGTGATTGAAAAGAGACCACCAGTGACCGCGCTGGAATATCGCGCCTCACTGAAAGAAGCGCTCTGATGTTAGGCACCAGTCAACTTTCTGGCTTTGGTAGCGGCCCTGCTGGTGGTAGGGTCGATATGAGTGAACTTCACCAAACTAATCTTGCTTTCCATTTTCGGGCTGATACAGGGGTTACTGTAGCTACTGGCGTGAGTGCGTGGCAAGATCAGGTTAGTGGGTCTATAACTCTAGCTCAAGGCACTAGTGGATCACAACCTTCGTATAATGCGGCTGAAACCGTTGGCTCTCTCGCTGGTGCAGGTGCCATAACTTTTGACGGGAGTAATGATTTTCTTACGTCAACATCAGTCAAGATTGCTGGTGGGGTGCCCAATCTTATATTTATGGTGTTCAAGCCGATCGCTTGGGTAAGCGGTAGGAGGGTATTTTCAGGAAGACGTGCCGATACTTCGGATGCGAGTTTATACCAGCAGGGGTCGGACACAAAATACGACATCTCGCTGGGGGTAGCGGATGTTGGCGACGTAACCTTTGCCACCGGATCATGGGCGCTCGTCTCGACTTTATGGAACAACGATTCCGCGACTTATCTTGCTATAAATAATGACAGCCCGGTAACTGGAAACGCAGGGCCAGTTCACATGGATACAGCCTTTACCATAGCTGCCGGAGGTCTTGGCGCAAACAACTGGGGCAATATAGCGGTTGCTGAATTAGCGATATACAGCGTGAACAAGACTAGCGCGACATTAACTTCGATAAAAAATTATTTTAACGATCAGTACGGACTATACTGAGGTAGGAGACAAAGATGGCAACGACTAAAGTATCAGATGGACTATTAAGAACCACTCCCGCGATAGGTCAACATACTATCTGGGTTCCTGCTGGAGCAATGGAGATTGCCGCCAGCACAGCGCCAGCGGCGAGTAACGTCGTCGAGATCGGTACTTCACTATTTGCTGCAAGGACAATCGACTTCGCAACAGGAGCCGATGATTACTGTTATTTCGGGTTGCAAATGCCTAAGTCGTGGGACGCAGGAGCTCTAGTTTGTCAATTTGTCTGGAGTGCTACAGGGACTACGGCCAACACTGTCACTTGGGGTATCTCGGCCATCTCTCTCGCCAATGATGAAGTTCTCACGACTGCCTTCGGTGCGCCAACGACGCAGATCGACACTAACTCGACCACAGCTTCAGACATTATGATCTCACCAGAGGTGAGCGTCACTGTAGGTAGCACACCAGCCGCAGAGGATTACGTCATGTTCGAGGTAATGCGTGATGTATCGGCGGATAACTTGGCAGAAGACGCACGACTTCATGGAATCAAAATCCACTACACCACAGATGCCGGGAGCGACACATGAGATATGTATTGGTAGAAGATGACACGGATGTAATCATGGAAGAGGTGGAGGGTGACAAAGAGTTCAGAACTGGAACTCCTCCTGACTTGCCTCAGAAACCCTTTCGGTGGTTGCCGCTTGAGGTGACCAACCCTGATGTGCCTGACCACGCCACTCACTTAAAGGAAGGTCCGGTAACCACGGTGGAGAATAAGCGTGTTACAAGAGTCTGGACTGTGAGAAAAAAGACAGACAAGGAACTTGATAAGGAAAAAGAAGATAAGCTTCCTCCGAGTGATTCAATCCAGTTCAAAGCTATGCTGGATGTGGAAAACAGGACACGCGCCCTTGAAAAAAACCCTGCTCTTACTGTTGAAAAATACAAAGCTTCTTTAAAAGGAATGCTCTGATGTTCAAAGTTACAGCAGCATCAGGATTTGGTAGCAATGTAGTAACGGCTTATGAAGCGAATGCTGTCGCTTTTGATGGTAGTAATGATTACCTCACCAGAGGTGCAGACCTGACTGGAAACGCTGATGTCCAAGCTCTGATGGGTAGTTTTTGGATAAACTTTAAGGGCGGCGATGGCTCAGAACAATACATCTATAACGCTCAAGGCACTAACTCTGGTGGGCTATGGATCACAAAATCAACTGGGAATAAAATATCCATTCAGGCAAAGCGTTACACCGGTGCTGTTATGTGTAACCTAGTGAGTGGTTCTACCTTCGTAGCTTCTGGCGGATGGAACCATATATTGTGGGACTGGTATGGGGCATCGTCTGGACGAGGGAATATATACGTTAATGATAGCGATGACAGTGCTGCATTTACAAATAGCAACGTAGCTTTGGTTCAAATGATTCAAGCGAACCATTCAGTAGGTTCAGACACCAGTGGTAATGGCAAGCTATACGCAGATATAGCAGATTTTGTAATATACTGGACCACTTCAGATATAGACAGTGAGTCAAATCGCCGTCCATTTATTTCAGCAGCAGGAAAACCTGTCGATCTTGGAGCCGACGGTTCCAATGGACCAGCCACGCCGAAAGTTTTCTTCACGGGTGAAACTTCAAGTTGGCATACTAACGCAGGTACCGGTGGTGGTTTTACAGAAAATGGTGCCCTAACTGACGGCGCATCCAGCCCAAGCGACTAATAAAAATGCCAACCGTTCATGATTCTCAAGCCTACCAGGAGATAGAAACGGGCAGACCGTTTGTCTGCGTGTGGTATTCTGGCTTCGAGAGCTTAACTGAAGCGGAAGTTTTCGCTGACGGAATATATGAAAAAATCTTCTTTACTCCAGACAAAAGCACATTTGATGGATGAACAACAAAACTATCGTAAGATTTTGATTCTTGCTCCGTACGTCGCAATCGTCGTAGGTGCTGTTGGTGCCTGGACGTATTTTCAAGACGGCATTACTGTTATCGCGCAGGACCGTCTTTCTATTCATTACAACACTCAGTCCATCGTGGATATGGAAGGGCGTCTACGAGAGACTGAAATTGCTATTTCTGTTCTTACTAAGGGGCAGCAAGGAATCGTTGATAACCAAGAGCGAATATTGGATAAACTAGATCAATTACAAAGAACGATAAGATGAAATCTTTAGTGCTTTTTTTATGTTCGATAGCCACCTCCCCTCAATGTTACCAGACCCCGGATACTATAGAAGTAAAATACGAAAGCAACCAAGTGTGTGCGAAAGTAGCGCAACAGTCAGCGGCGGCTTTAATTGGAAGCGATCTCACTACCTGGCTGATCGGATACGCATGTGATGGAATTATCACCGCGCCGCCAGACTTCAAACCAAAGATCATTAACCCAGACGACGGGACAACAGGATGAGATATTTAACTATTGAAGCCGTGAAAAGGCAGCAACGTAGGGCGATGGCAGTCATATTTATCGCGGTTATCTCTATATCTGCCCTCGTTGCGGTGTTGATATGAACTTTCCCCTTGGTGCCGCATCTATTGAGAAGCTCAACACCTGTCACGAAGACCTTCAGACAGTAATCCGCGCCGCTATTCTCCGCGCCCCCTATGACTTCTCGGTTATAGAAGGCTACAGGTCACTTGAGCGACAGGGCATATTGTATAAATCAGGAATGAGCAGGATTGACGGCATTAATAAAAAAGGCCAGCACAACTACACGCCGTCCAATGCGGTTGATCTTCTCCCATATCCAGTGGTGTTGAATAGCGTAACCGCATGGGAAGAACCAGCCAGATTTTACGTACTGGCTGGCGTTGTGTTGTCCGCAGGGGTTACTTGTGGTATCAAACTTCGCTGGGGAGGCGACTGGGATGGGGACGGCTCAACCACAAACCAGCATTTCCAAGACCTCGGCCACTTTGAACTGAGGTGAGTGTGTTCCAACTTTTTAGAAGGAGATAGTCATGGAATGGTTAATGAGTGTGTGGAGCGTAATTCCTGAATGGTTTCAGGCAATATGTGGGATGGTAACTGCCGCGACAGCCGTTACGGCACTGACTCCCACAAAATCAGATGACAGGATCGTTGATATGGTTCTTAAAGTTCTTAACGTCATCGCCGGTAATGTGATGAAGAATAAGAACATGGATGATGTCTAGCATCGTCTGGATTTGGGTTGGGCTTTCCTCACTTATTATGCTGCTCATTTGGGTAGCGTTTAGGTGGGGAAAGACCTCCTCCCAAAAGGAGAGCCTCGATGACACTATCAAGATTAAAGACAAGCAGTTGCGTATTCGCAAGCCTACTGGCTCTAGGCTTATTAAGCGGATGCGTAAGGGAGGCTTTTAATACCTGTCCGCCTATTGTTGCATATTCTGACGAGCAACAATTATTAGTAGCCGATGAATTGATGCAACTCGAATCTGATTCACAATTACTGAACATGATGACCGATTACGCAAAGCTCCGGCAACAACTTCGGTACTGTTTAAATGAATAATAATCGAGAACTATATGTCCGTTCCGTTCCATCTTGACGAGGGGCTGCGTCCCTACGCCACAGATAAACAGTGGAAAAAACTCAAAGCTATCGAGAAACACGGCACGGAACGCGCAGCGGCCAAGGCATTAGGGCTGCACCGTGCGTCGTTCTACGCTACAAAACAAGCCGTCCTGAAAAAAGCTGCACAGCACGGCTACGCGCCTGACTACGACCTTGTTCATCCTGTTCCTGATGGGATGAAGCTCAGAGGCGTTTCAACGCTCTACGACACCTCTGGTGATCCTAAAATTCAGTGGGTCAAATCCGAGGCAGATAAAGAACGTCAGGAAGAGATATTCAAGGAGGCCATCACAGCGATGGCTTCGGACCTGCCGAGGATACAGCCCAGTAAAGGGCCGGAACATGGCTCTGAAAAACTCATGGCTTGCTATCTGGTGTCAGACCACCATTTTGGTATGCTGTCTTGGGATGAAGAGACAGGTGGAAACTACGATCTTTCAATAAGCGAACGGCTCTTAACTGGGTCTATGGATCATTTGATTGTCACAGCCCCACCCTGTAACAAAGCCTCTGTTGTGTTTCTTGGCGATCTACTCCATTACGATTCGTTTGAAACAGTCACTCCAACAGGCAGGAATCCACTCGACGCTGATGGCCGCTTCCCAAAGATGGTCCGCGTTGCTATACGCTGCATGCGTTACCTTATTGAATCCGCAGCGCAGCGTCATAAGAAGGTGCATGTGGTTGTGGAGATCGGCAACCATGATCTCAGTTCTTCTATCTTCCTGATGGAATGTCTCTCCAACGTCTACGAGAATGAACCGAGAATCACGGTGGACACATCACCGGCCCACTATCACTACTTCGACTTTGGAAAATGCCTGGTTGGGATTCACCACGGGCATGGAACCAAGATGGCTAACCTGCCATTGATTATGGCGACAGATCGTCCAGAACAGTGGGGTGCAGCGGACTACAGATATTGGTGGACGGGTCATGTCCACATCGACCAGATGAAAGATTTCACTGGCTGCAAGGTGGAGAGCTTCAGGATACTAGCCCCCAAGGACGCATGGGCTGCTGAAAAAGGCTACAGAGCACAGCAGGATATGAAAGCCATCATACTTCATAAGGAGTTTGGGGAGGTGGCGCGGCACATCGTAAACCCAGAGATGCTGAAGTGACCGAAAGAGAAGCCCTCGAAGTAGTGGCCTCGGCAGCGCAACGGCGGGTTAATGCAAGCGATGTCATGCTAGAGAATATCAAAAATAGACAAAGCTACAAAAACCCGCCGCCGGAGACACTCGCTGCTATGCTGGCACTAAGGGCTGCTCTGAAAGCCCTCGAAGAAGTCAGATCAAAGAACTAGCAGACGCCCTGAACTTCAGATACTGACCTGTCGTTAGTCTGGTAAACTCTTTTTTAGACTCAGGTGATCCGGGTCTACCCTCTTAAATTTCAAATCACCGAGCCAATTCCCAAGACCATCTCTGTCGCCACGGATTGTGACGGTTCCGTCTCTGTGCGCAATCATAATGGTGAACGTGTCACCGTCGGTAGACCGCACTGTGTCACCGCGCCGAAAATTATTATGCTTCATATTTTTCTGCGGTGTGAATGATCCTTGTAGAATTTATCAAAGGATTCATCAGGAGTATCTTGTTTCCCACCTACAGATAAAGTTAAAGCACAATCAATTCCATCTGTGAACGCCTCTTTTAGGTCAGCTTTATATTGAGCTATTGTGAGGTCCACATGCGTTACGTTATTTAGACTTTTATAAGTATCCATCTAGCAAACACCCTGAACCTCTGAGACTGACCCATCCTGGTTATGTTGTTTAAACCACACGTATGGAACTGGGAATGGGGTACCGTTCAATGCGAGGGTTTTGAAGTAGCCCAGTATGGGATTGAAGTTCTCCACGCCATCTGTGGGTTCAGAACAGACTTTATTAAACCCTACGAATGAGAACTCGGCCCTGGTGTTTGTGCCGTCTCCTGGTGTCGTGCAAGACGCCAAGAACATTACACCGAGAATAACTACCGGGATAAGGATTAGTGGTAAGGAATTAGAGGTCTTAGGTTTCTTTGGACCCCATTCCCTTTTTGATTTTCTGCTTTTTCGCAGAGCACGTTTGCCACCGTCGCGGGAAGTAGCTGTTTTTACCATTTTTGTATTCCTTTTTGCTGGTTGATTTATTTATCTCAGATAGCATTAGCCCAACACAAAAAGAAGAGCGAGTGCGATTAGGATTCCTTCAATCATTTTTACCTCCTTTCATTTTACTTATTGAAGTTGCCCCATTGCTTTTGCCAAAGCCAAGTATGGAGGCGAGACACAACGTGAGATAGCCACATCAGCGGCTTGCTGTGCCAAAACGCACGTTTTGTTTTTGTGTCCATGTTTAGCCGCCAAACCTGTTAAGATTATTTTTTGGTTTTTCAGTGTTAAAATATAGGTGATTAAACCTATACTGGTCGATACTGGCTGTAAATTTGTTATCTTTGCAGATATTTCCTTCCAGTAAATTGAACATTGCACAATCTGTTTTCATTACATTACTTATTACATGGTCAGATATACTCTTACCTGATCCAATATAAGATGCCACATCAACAGCATTTTTACCGTAGCTTACATATGTAAGCGCCGGGACATTAGCGAACATGGCAGGAATGCCTATTGGCATACACCCCGTCAAGGCTGTAAAGAAAACAATAAATGTTAATGCTGCCAGTAGCATTTGCATGTTTAGACACCCTCGCTGCATTTATATTCGATGATTAAAATTGGATAGCGACCGAATAGCTTCGCGTCCCCTTTGCTAATATTTTTAACTACTTCATCTGCTATAGAGCATGAATCAATGTTGGTATGAATCTCGCTATAGGTGTCTGATGAAAAGCACTTTGGGTCACCCATGATGCAGAAGTAGATCACTAGAAGGGACTTCATCGGTTACCCACGACCAAGCACTCTGTCCTCTCCAATTTATATTTAGGCGGAACATTGTGCCTTTCATTAAGCTCTTCAAGCACACCGTCGATGTAATCCTTGTCACAGGACTCGACGTATGACGACGACGACGTAATCGTATACCGGTCACAAACGGGATCGGTTAGGAGGCAGTAATACACAATTAATAACGCTTCCACGTCGCTCTCCTCTCAAACCTGTTAAAAAATCTACGCCACAAATATGACCTGACCCATGATACGCTGGTGAATACTAACGTGATCGTTAGCGCCTGTGTCCCGGTGTAAGAGTAACCCCATAGTGGGAGCAACCAATAAGCCATCGCCCAAGCTATGAAAACCCCGGAACCCACGTTAAAAGTGGTCTCGACGACACTTAGGAAATTGTTTTGCGCCATCAGTCGTCCACACGTTTGCTGGCCTTCTCCGCCAGTATAAGATCGAGGTATTCACTCCTGGCTTTTTCAATGTCCTTGGGGTCTACGGTGCCGAAGGATTTATTTTCGAGTAGGGCCAGACGGTAACGCGCAGCGTTGATCTTATTATCTAAATGGATGTCATCCCGCCCAGCACGATACTCAGCGTCTGTAAAGCAGCGTTCCATCAATCAGTTCCTCCCGGTTTAAAATTCTCCCAATCCATACTTCTGCCTCTTGATTCTACCGTCAACTGTAGAATTATCTCTTCGAGCTTACACATCCGCTGATCGAGTAAAAACATACGCGCAGTTATATCGTCGAGGAGAGTCCTGTCTTCGGTGCTGTCAATCATCTCTTCTGCCTCCTGTGATGATTAAAAAGACTATAATACCGACAAACGCTATAGCTATAAGCTGCACGTCAGATAAGAGCATTAGCCACCACCCTCCTGCTCTAGTTTCTTATTTGACTGCGTTATATTCTTAATTAGCTGTTCAAGTTTTGCCCCATGCCGGTCATCAACGCCACGCCCGACCATTTGAAATGTGAAGAGGAACATGGCCGTCACCGCAATATGGGCCATGTGGTGTAGCCCACTTTCATCATCAACGTCTTCCCCCGCGTTGAAGGCGACGAGGTGTCTCTTGATGGCGTCCTGGTATCGTGAATAGCCCAAACCATGCAGCCAATCCCACGGTTCGTATTTCTTCGCGCCCATCGTGCGAACCTTAATCATCTCATCGAGGAAAGCATCCACAAGATAGTTGTGTTCAGCCTTTCCGGTATCAAATTTTAGCGCCTTACGCATCTTTAAGAAGAGCCTTTAGGGCGATTTGGGGGTTCATGTCGTACCTACAGAGCCACGCGAAGGCTTTGTGTAACGGCAACTCCCCGGTAGCGATGCGCTCTTTTAGAATTTCTGGGTACAACAATGGCATGGCGTCACTGTGTGGTTTCATTTTTCCTTCTCCTAGTTCCAAGTTGACAATCCAGTATGTAACATCATACACTATTTTTTATTTGTCAAACAATTTTTGCGAGATGTCATGGGTTTTAAAGAAGACGCTTTACGGGAACTTGAAGCGGTGATGAGTGAATTTGACCTCGCGCCGTCAACTGTAGGCCGGGAAATCGCGGGCGACCCTAACTTCATTGGCCGTATGAGAGACACCAACCGGACTATATCAACAAACACCCTTGACAGTGTATGGCGATACATACTAAAAAAGAGAGGACAAATGGAGTTGGAATTGGATAATTAGGAGTAGGAAGATGACACGACACTTAAAGTATGGCGGTTCTACCGCCCACCGCACCCTCGCCTGTCCAGGCTGGGTTAAAAAATCAGAAAACATCCCTAAACGACCCGCTGGCGCTGCTGCGCTTGAAGGCTCAATGCACCATAAAATTCAGGAGTTGTGCCAGGAGAAGGGTTTGCAGCCGGATCAGCTTATTGGTCACGTCTACACAGAAGGCGACAAAAAAGTTGAGTTCACAAAAGATGTTCTTGGCCTTTCAAACATCGCCTTCATTATGATGAACAAACTGTTTGACCAATACGACATTGATGAAATGCTAATAGAGCCTTTCGTTCAACTTCTGCCGGGTCATGTTGGTGGGTCTATTGACGTGCTGGGTTTATCGAGTGACCGAAAAACACTGCTCATCACGGACTACAAATTCGGCTCTGCAAAGGTGCTGGTGGAAAACAGTCCGAATCTTTTTCTCTACGCTGCTGCCTCACGCGCAGACCCCAACACTAAAGATATGTGGGTGGAAGTCGAAAGAGTTGTATTCGCAATAGTGCAGCCGCGTGTAAAAGGTGTCACGTCTTTGTGGCACACGACACCGGACGCTGTGGACGAATTTGAAAAAAAACTTATGGTGGCTCTCGATAGCAACACCATTAACCCAGGTAAACACTGTAAATATTGCCCCGCCGAACCTTATTGTGAGGAAAGGCGTTCAAGCGTCGTGGCCGCAAACCTTTTAGGTGCGCGGGATCAAGAAGAACTTAAAGCTGGTGCCGCATTGGTGACAGAGGTTGAGGACTGGCTTAAATCCATGAAAGAGGAAATGTATCTTCAATTGGTACGAGGCGTCCCAATCCCCGGCTATAAGATCGTGTATAAACGGGCCACGCGGAGGTGGGACGACGAAAAGGGGGTCGCCGCTGCTCTGGCTAAGACCAAGATTCTTCAGAAAGATATGTTTGAGACAAAGATGGTCACTCCAGCCAAGCTGGAGAAGATTATCAAACAGAAAAAGGTCGGTGTAGACCTTTCAGAGTTCATCATAACCGAGAGTTCAGGGACCACGCTTGCCCCTGAAGATGACAGCCGCGAGGCTGTTATAGCTTCCGACATTCAGGGGCACCTGAAGACGATGATGAATTAAGGCAGTTTTGCCACATTTCAAAAATAGGAAAATAGGATAGATAAATGACAAATTTCCCGACGGTTATGAAGACAGACGATCTCGCAGTGGCTCTCGCAAGTTCACAGGTCCGTGAAACACAAGGCTTGGCCGGTTTCAGTTTTTTGAAAATGGATTTTGAGACTGGCGAGTGGTTACTGGGCCAAGACTCCGATATCGTTACGGACGAAGCCGTTCTAATCAACACCACCACCATCCAGCATGGCTGGATTTTATGGTCTGGTGGACGCCCAAATAAGACATTCGTGTCGTTTCAACAACCCCTACCGCAGCAGATGGAGAGTATTGGTGAGGACCACCCATCAGAAGCACGGTCCTTCCAAGGCGCATTGGTCGATGACGGAGAACCTCTGGCATTTGACACGAATAGTTATGGTGGCCGAAAGGGGATCGACGTGTTGCTGGGTAAGATCAAGGCACACGCAGCAGAGGGTTCCACGCACCTTTACCCCAAGGTCAAGCTGACCAGCGAAAGCTACTCGAATAAAAAGCGCGGAGGTAAGACGACTTACAACCCCGTCTTTGAAATCATCGAGTGGTGCGACCAGAATGGCGACCCAGAGGGTGACGCCCCCGCGTCCATTACGGCTCCCGTTGAAGAAGAAGCCCCGAAGACACGAAAACGCCGCAAAAGAGAAACCGTGGCCTAAGTATCCCCATGTTGGGCCACGCAGGGGGTGGAGAGTTATTTCCTTTCGCTCCACCCCCGCTTTTTCGGAGATTTTTGTGCTTTATCTTGATTTAGAGACACGCTCAGATGTTGACCTGATCTTCCACGGGCTGCGGCGCTACGCCGAAGACGACAGCACTGAAGTAATCTGTATGGCCTACGCATTTGACGACGGGCCAATAGAGTTCTGGTGGGCGGATGAACTATTCCCACCTGCTGTGGAAAATCACTTCAGCAGTGGTGGTTTAATTACTGCTCATAACGCATCCTTCGAGACACACATATTTGATTACGTGATTCACAGAACTCATGGTGTTCCAAAACCAAACCTAGAGCAGTGGCGCTGCTCGATGGCACAAGGGTTGACCAACGGCTTTGCTGGCGGTCTCGACGCCTTGGCCTTTGGCCTGGGGTTACCTTACCGCAAACACCGTGAAGGGGCACGGCTGATCCGCGAGTATTGTGCGCCGGGACACATGACAGAGTTTAAACAGGGTGACGACGAACTGATGAAACAATACAACATCTCAGATGTCGAGATCATGCGGGCGGCTGTTAAATGCCTACGCCCACTGACCGACGAGGAGTGGGGAGAGTATCACATCAACTGCATTATCAACGAGCGCGGACTGCCGATCGACACACAGTTTTGCGCCGCCGCGCTAGGTTACACCCGCGAAGTGGCCGACGACGCTAACGAACAAATAAACATCCTGACGGGCGGGGCGATGACCAAAGCAACGCAGCGTAACGCTAGAAACGACTGGTTGTTTCCAAAATTAACGCAAACGCAGATGAAAATACTGGAGGTCTATAAAAAGGACGAGAAAAAGATCAGCCTCGACCAAGGCCACCGCCGCTATCTGTTAGAGTTCGAGGATTTAAACCAAGACGCCCGGAAATTGCTGGAGTATATCGACAACGCCGGGTCTAGCGCCCTCAAAAAATTCGCCGTCGCCTCCCACCAGCACGTCAGAGGACGTGTCCATAACACATTCTTATGGAATGGTGCTGGTCGGACGGGTCGTTTCTCTGGTAAGGGTTTGCAGCCTCACAACATCCGACGCGACGTGTTCAGTAACACCGACGCTGAAAACCTCATCAAAGATATAATCCAAGGCTACACGCTCGACAATCCAGCCGACACGATGGCGCGACTACTACGGGCCATGATCTCTCACCCTGACGGATTATACTGGTGCGATTGGAAATCAATCGAGGGGCGGGCGGCTCCGTGGTTATCGAACACGCCCACCGGAGACATGAAGTTGGACCTGTTTCGCGCAGGACGAGACGTTTACACAGTCACCGCCGCTGATATGTTCAGCGTAGACGAGAGCCAAGTTGACAAGGATTTTCGTCAGTCGGGTAAGATCGCTGAGTTATCGTTACAGTTCGGCGGATCGCACAACGCGCTGATCGGCATGGCGAAAAATTTCGGTATTGTCTTCGACGAAGATCAGGCCCGCGACATTGTGTGTAGATGGCGGAACACGAACCTTTGGGCAGAGGAAATTTGGGCGGGCTACGACACGGCTGTGTCGTGCGCTGTTCGCAACCCTGGCGTAGACTATCCAGTTGGTCGCGTAGTCTACCACAGTGACGGCAACAACTTTCTCTGGTGTAGGCTACCGTCTGAGCGGTTGCTGGCCTACCCACGACCCTTATTTGAATCATATGAGACGCCGTGGGGCGAGGTGCGGGTCGGTCCTACCTTCCAGACCCATTTCAAGCCCGCCGTTGGTGAACCACCGACACGCACCCACGCCAGAGGCGCGGTCATGTTTCAGAACACTGTCCAAGCCGTCGCAGCAGACTGCTTACGCGAGGCTATCTGTCGCGCACACGACGAGAAACTTGAGATCGTAGGCCACGTCCACGATGAAATTATAGGTCTTGGTTCAAGAGAAGATGGAGAGAGTTTAAACAACATCATGCTCGAACAGCCGTGGTGGGCCGAAGGTTTGCCGTTGGACACTGGTGGGGTTTCATATGGAACAAGGTATGGGAAATGACCAGTGAAAAAATCCTTCAGGACTACCTTTTGTCCCGTGCCAAAGAACACGGCATCTACGCCAGAAAAGTGATAGCGACAGGGCAGACTGGTTTCCCAGACATATTAGTGGCGCGGTATGGGCGAATCGCTCTGGTGGAATTGAAATCACCGAAAGGCAATGGTCGTTTGTCGAAAAAACAGATCATCGAAATAGCCGCGCTGAAAGAAGCAGACATAAACGTGTACATCATTGATAGCTTCGAGGGAGTGGATAATGTCATCAGACAGATCGCTGACGCCTGAGCAGGAACAGGCTATAAGTCGCTTATTCGAGCATGACGAGACAATCTTGGTCGCACCAACGGGCGCGGGTAAGACTGTCATATGTCTAACCGCCGTCAAAGAACTGCTAGATAGCAAAAGCGTGAGCCGGGTTATTGTGGCTGCGCCAGCAAAAGTCATCGAGACTATGGTCTGGCCTAACGAAGCCGCGAAGTGGAAGCACCTGCGAAATCTCCGCATCATTCAACTAGACGGCGACAGCCAATCGAGGACTAAGGCTCTACTAAGCTGTGAGTTTGAGATCATGCTTGTCAGTTTAAACAACCTCGAATGGCTGCTGAACCAAGACCATGACGCTGACGGCATCATCATTGACGAATTGTCGAGGGGCAGCGGTAGGTGGACGAAGGGGTTGAGGTCAAAGAAAAAGGCGGGGCGCTTAGTGTGGCGCGTCGGCCTCACCGCAACTCCCGTGAGCCAGGATTTTCAAAAACTTTATGGGATGGCACGGGTCATCGACCACGGTAAAGCACTCGGAACGAGCAAGCAAAAGTATCTCGAAGAGTTCTTTTACCCAGACTACCACGGCTACAATTGGACCCTAAAAGACTCCGCAGACGCCAAAATCACCGCCAAGGTGGCCTCTCTCGTCCACCTCATGGCTGATGACAAGGCTGAGACACTGCCATCTCTACGAGAATCGACCATAAAATTCGATATGCCGCCGAAAACGAGAGAAATTTATAACCAGATGAAAAAAGATATGGTGGTGGGTGACATACCTTTAATGACTATAGACGAGCCTAGTTCTGACCGTCGCGTCGAGGATAACGTCTGTGTCTTCGCCGCGAACCAAGCCGTCAAAAGTGGAAAACTGCGACAGATAGCCGCTGGCTTCTTATACGACCAGCACGGTATTTCCCAGCGCGTCGATGTCGCACGGTTTACCGCTGCGTCGATCTGGTGGGACGACCTGCGCGGCAAACCGGGGCTGATCTTCTATGAATTTGTCGAACAGGGCGAGGTTCTGCGACGTGTCGTGCCAGAGAATGTCGATCTAGCCCAAGTTACGTCGATGTCACACGGTGTGGAAGGACTACAACACACCTACGCCGACGCGCTGTTCCTTCAACCTGTGTGGAGCCGGGACGCAAAGGAACAGGCCATCGGTCGTATCTGGCGGCAAGGACAGACGAAGCCCGTCACTATAACCACGCTGGTCTGCGAGAACACGCTCGATCAACTCGTAATGGATCGGGTCCATGAACGCGGTGAGTGGATGGAACTGTTTAAACAACACCTGAAAGGAACATAATATGGAGGCGTCAAAATTTTTGAATAAAATTTTCGCAGAACTAGACGAGGGAGAACACGTATGTGTGTCGCGGGCCATCCCCAAGAAGGATGATGTCGGTGTGTGGTTCAAAAGCCACCTCCTGACCGACAGGCAGTGGCGCAAGTGGGACGCCTCAAAACAAGATCAGGCGTGGTATTTCTGCGTCTCCTCGATCAACGGTGGGCTAAACGAAAAAGAAACGATGGTTTCTCGAAGCCGGAAAAATCTCGTCCGCTACCATTGTCTCGTGCTGGACGATATTGGGACGAAGGGCAGTCCTCCACCTGTCGAGCCGTCGTGGAAGCTCGAAAGCTCAAAGGGGAACTTCCAATGGGGGTATTTCCTCGACCCCGGCTCCGACTGGGCGCGGTATGAAGCCCTGCTTGAGTTTTGCCACCAGCAGGGTTGGGGTGATGCGGGCGCGGGCGGTTCCTACAGGTTAATGCGCGTTCCCGGCAGCGCCAACCTTAAACCGGGTCGTCAGATGTTCCACGCCGTGGTTATTGCTGAAGACGACGCCGTGTGGAGCCTCGACGAACTGGCAGAAGACATGGGTTGTAATTTTTCTAAAATATCCATCGAGGATAGGCCCGTCACAAAAAAAGAAGGCGGGGCAGCAGCGATGGAAGGCATCGACCCGATGCTCGACTGGCTCACTGACAACGGACACATCGTAAAAGACAGCGGCGGCGAGTGGGTGGACATCATCTGTCCTTGGGCTGACACCCATACCACCGGGGAGAACACAGCCGGATATTCACCGCTAGGACGTGGGTCGGGTGAATACGTCCAAACCCGTGCGTTCAACTGCCTACATGAACACTGCAAGGACAAGAAGCTCTCTAAGTTCCGCGAGTGGGCGACAAAACAAGGCGCACCCGCTGTGTCTGGTTACGACCCCCTTCCGTGGCTACAAGCAAAATACGTCTACGTCGCCACCGGTCAGATCGTCGTGGATAT
>Ga0310345_10003123_pt1 | contig 16046 bp, 16 predicted proteins | sample HC15DNA20500_MG_FD_204667 | JGI IMG/M metagenome (GOLD analysis project Ga0310345, IMG submission 204667) | Marine microbial communities from station ALOHA, North Pacific Subtropical Gyre - HC15-DNA-20-500_MG | ecosystem: Environmental > Aquatic > Marine > Oceanic | place: Pacific Ocean: North... | reverse complement strand
GGAGCAATCGGGACATGGGCACCTCGGCGGGCCGGGAGGGTAGACCGCCTCCCCTCCCCCCCGCAAGCCCCACGTGTCGAGCCGGTTCACTCTCTTCAATGACCCCGTCCACGGGTTCGTGTCCGTCCCCAAGGGCCTCGTGCTGGAGCTCGTCGAGACGCCGGAGGTCCAGCGGCTCCGCCGGATCCGCCAGCTCGGCCTCGGGTTTCTGGTCTTCCCCGGCGCCGTCCACACCCGGTTCGAGCACGGGATCGGGGCGATGGCGCTCATGGGCGAGGCGCTCGACACGATCCGCGAAAAGGGGACGCTGATGGACGTCGACGAGGTCGACGGGGCCCGGGCGGCGGCCCTCCTCCACGACATCGGGCACGGGCCGTTCTCGCACACGCTCGAGCACCAGCTCCTCCGGCCGGGCCTGAGCGGGCGCCCGTTCCACCACGAGCGGATGAGCCGGGCGCTGATGGCCCGCCTCGACCGCCGCCTCGGCGGCCGCCTCGCGACGGCGCTCGCCATCTTCGACGGGACCTACGCGCGGCCGTTTTTCCACAGCCTCGTCGCGAGCCAGCTCGACATGGACCGGCTCGACTACCTCCGCCGCGACTCGTTCTACACGGGCGTCGCCGAGGGCGTCGTCGGCGTCGACCGAATCATCAAGACGATGCGGGTCCACGAGGGGCGAATCGTGATCGAGGCCAAGGGCGCCTACGCCGTCGAGAACGTGCTCCTCAGCCGCCGGCTGATGTACTGGCAGGTCTACCTGCACAAGACGGTCCTCGCCGCCGACCACGTCCTCCGGGCGACGTTCGCGCGGGCCCGCGAGCGCTGGGGCGCCGACCCCGCGCTGGGGCACACCGCTCCGAGCCTCGCCTTTTTCCTCTCCGACGAGGCCACGGCCGACGACCTCGACCCCGACGCCGACCGCCACGACGCGCTCCTCGACGCCTACACGGCCCTCGACGACCCGGACCTCCTCTACAGCCTCAAGCGGTGGACGGAGTCCGACGACCGCGTTCTCGCGGACCTCTCCCGGCGGTTCCTCGACCGCGACCTGTTCCGGACGACCCCGCTCGACGCGCCGCCCACCGACGCTCAGGTCGCGGACTGGCGGGCCCGAACCGCGGCGTGGCTCGTGGCCGAGGGCCTGTCGAGCCGCGACGACGCCCCCCGCGACGCCGACCTCTACGTGGCGACGGGCGTCGCCCGGCTGGCGGCCTACGACGCCACGGGCGAGAGCATCTGCATTCTTCAGCGCGACGGGACGGTCCGCGAATTAAGTCAGGCCGCCGGTGCGCCGACGGCCGGCGCCCTCGAGGCGCGCCGCGAACGGGCCTACGTGTGCCTCCCGAAGCCGGTCGCCCCGTGACGGCGACCACGTTCCTCGATGAGCACGCGCGGCACGCCCAGCCCGGCCACCCCGAGCGGCCGGCCCGGCTGGAGGCCGTCCGCGCCGCGGTCGAGGCGGACCCGCTCCTGGCCGGCCTCCCCCGCCTCGACGCCCCGCCGGCTCGCCGGAGCGCGCTCGAGCGGATTCACTTTCCGGAGTACCTCGACCTTGTCGAGGCCTTCTGCGAGCAGGGCGGCGGCGACCTCGACATCGACACCTACGCGACGCCGGCCTCGTTCGACGTCGCCCGCCAGTCGGTCGGCAACCTCCTCGCGCTCGTCGACGCCGTGATGACGGGCGAGGCGGGCAACGCGTTTGCCATCGCTCGGCCGCCGGGGCACCACGCGCGGCCGGCTCAGGCGATGGGGTTCTGCCTCCTCGCCAACGCCGCGCTCGCCGCGCGCCACGCCCAGATGGCGCACGGCGCCGACCGCGTGTTGATCGTCGACCTCGACGTCCACCACGGGAACGGGACGCAGGAGTGCTTCTACGACGACCCCTCGGTCCTCGTCGTGTCGGCGCACCAGGACACGATCTACCCCGGGACGGGCCGCCTCGGCGAGACGGGCGCCGAGGCGGGCGAGGGGTTCACCGTCAACCTCCCGATCCCGGCCGGCGCGGGCGACGAGGTCGCGGGGCTCTACCGCGGCGTCCTCCCCCCGCTCGCGGCCCGCTTCCGGCCCGACCTCGTGGTCCTCTCGTTCGGTGCCGACCCGCACCGGCTCGACCCGCTCGCGGGCCTGAACCTGAGCGTCGCCGGGCTGGCGGAGGCGGCCGGCGTGGTCCAGGAGATCGCCGAGGCCGAGGCCGGCGGACGGCTCGTCGTTACGCTGGAGGGGGGCTACCTGCCCGACGTCCTCGCCGCCAGCGTCGCCGCCGTGCTGCGCCGGCTGACCGACCCGACGGCCGCGATCGACGACCCGTTCGGCCCCACGTCTCGGCCGCCCGTCGACCTCGCCCCCCTCGCCGCGGCCGTCCGCCAACTGCACCGGTTGGGTGCGTGAGGCCGATCCCTACCTACCGCGGCACGCCGAAGACCTGCGTCCAGTAGCCGTCGACCTCGGCGGCGCCGATCTCGAAAAAGCGCGGGCTGAGAAGCTGGCGGCAGTGGTCCGGGCTCTCGACCCAGTCCTCGATGACCTCGGGGACCGTCCGCTGGTACCGCGCGATGTTCTCTCCGACGACACGCCAGTCGTAGCCGGCCCGGCGGACGCGCTCGCCGGTGCCGAGCCCGTCGCTCCCACGGTGGGAGAACCGCTCGGTGTCCGCCATGTCACGGGAGTGCCCGAGTGCCGCGGCCTCGAGCCGAGCGTCCCAAACGAGCGGCGGGGCCGGCGCCATCCGCTCGCCGCCACAGGTCGTGCCCTGGGCCCGAAGGTCGTTCACGGCGACGAGCATCTCGTCCCACCCTTCGGCGTCCGCCTCGGGGAGCGCCGGGCCGCCGGGGCCGACAGAGTCACAGCCCCCGAGAACGACGAGGAGCGCGGCGAGGGGCAGACGGAGCGGGCGCATGCGGACCGAGGCGTTTGTGGACTCCTCGTCCGCTCCTCCCTATCCTGAAACAGGGTACCGATCGCGGAACGCCCTCGCCCCGTCCCGCCGGCCTGATTCGGGGCGCCGCCCCGCCCCCCTCAGCACTGCCGCGGGCGGCCCCAAGCCGCGGCGGTCAGCGCCCGGCGACGAGCGCCGCGTGCCCCCCGTCGAGCGCCCGGATCGCGCGGAGGATCGTGTCCGCCGCCGTCCCGAACGTCACCGGGTCGATCCGGTCCGCGTCGTCGGTCGGCTCGTGGTAGTCGGCGTGGTCCTCGACGCCGAAGTAGACGAACGGGACGCCCAGGCGGTGGAACACGGCGTGGTCCGAGGCGGCCGTCCAATTGTCGGCGCCCTGCCCGGCGTCGTGGCCGTAGCGGAGGTCGAGCCCGGCGCCGCGGAGGAGCGCACCGAGGTGAGGGTAGTGGGCCGCGCCGGCCGCCCACAGGGGGCCACGCGAGACCATGTCGAGGTTGACGACAGCCAGGACGGCCCCGAGCGGGACCGGCGGGCTCTCGGCGAGCGCCTGCGCCCCGACGAGCCCCATCTCCTCGGCGTCGAGCGCGGCGACCACGACCGTGTGCTCGGGCGGGTCGGCCCGGAGCGCCTCGGCGACGGCGAGCAGGACCGCGACACCCGAGGCGTTGTCGTCGGCCCCGTTGTAGACCTGCCCGGCGCGGACGCCGAGGTGGTCGAAGTGGGCCGTCACGAGGAGCGCCAGCTGCGGATACACCGACCCCGCGACCCGGCCGACGAGGTTGACGCCGTCCCCACCCTGCGGCAGCACGACCGGCTGGCGGTAGCGCCCGTCGAAGGCGCCCTCAAGCCCGACCTCCCGAAAGCGGCCCTCGACGTAGTCGGCCGCGCGGTGGCCGCCCCCGGTGCCGGCTCGGCGCCCCTCGTACCCGTCGTCGGCCAGGGCGGCCACGTCGGCGATCAAGCGAGTTGTGTCGACGAGAAGCGACGCCGGCGCGGGGGGCTCGACGGCCGGCGTCGGCACGGTCGCCTGGCACCCCGCGAGGAGCACCGCGACGACGAGGGTCAGCGGGCGGGCGCTCACTCGACCACGAGGGGGACGCGGAACGCGGTCTGGGCCGGGGCCAGGCAGATCTCGTCGTCGCAAACGGCGTAGCGGACGGTCCCGGCCACCTCGTGCGTCCCCGCCGCGACGCCCCCACCGACGCGGAGCCGCTGGACCACGCGCCCGGTCTCGGCGAAGTAGGGATATGGCGACTCGAACACCGCGTCGTACCCCTCACGCACGCCGGCCTGGACTCGCCGCCCAGCATGGACGCCTGGCGGCAGCGCGTCGAACGAGACCGTGAGCGGGATGCCGATGGGCGAGTCGAGCGCGTAGAGCCGCCAGCCGGGCGCGACCGTGGCGTCGAAGACCAAACGGGCGTCGGCCCCGGGCGCCGTCCGGTCGGCCCGGACCCGCCACTCGACGAGGTCGGCCGTGCGGGGCTGGGCGAGGACCGGCAGAGCGGCGGCCGCGAGAGCGAGAGTCAGGAGTCCTTTCATGGGAGGACGAACGCCGCGGGGTTGGGAAAAGTACCGGCTCAGTCAGGCCCTCCCCTACCGGATCGGACACCCTGCCGCCGAGAGCCTCAAAGACGAGATCAAGATGCATGACGGCCATGCGTCCGAGAGAGACGAAGACGGCGAGACCGAGAGCGTCGCCGGGCGGGGGGACGGGGGACGCACAGCAGACGTGCCGCCTGCCGGCGTGGCCTCGGGCGCACGGGGCGCGGTAGCAATCAGTCGGAACTCGTGGGTATTTCTGCTCTCCTCCCTGAGCGTGGCGCCGTCCGCGCGAACGCGCATCAGGCTGCGCGATGTGCGCTGGCGTCCACGCGGCAGGCTCCGCGAGGCCCCTTTAAACGGACCGCGCCTCGCCGGCCGTGAGGCCAGCGAGGCGCGAGGCGGAGGGGGTGGGATTCGAACCCACGGTACCCGTGAGGGCACAACGGTTTTCGAGACCGCCCCATTCGACCACTCTGGCACCCCTCCGTGGGTGAGATGGCAGGTCCGCGCTCGTTGAGCCGACTCGTGGGACAGATGTAGCACACGGATCGCCTCGGCGGCCCTGACCACGACGCGCGTGGGTCATCAGGGGCGCCCAACCTACGAGCCGTTCCAGGGGCCAACAACCTGGCCCGCTTGGGATACTCACAATCTGCTAGATCCGGCATCCCACCTCGAGAGTCGACTCCCCGTCCACCGGAGCACGCGCCGCCTGATCTCGCGGGCCGTGGCTTCGGCGTACTCACGTAGCGCGTGGCCGGTCCGGCCGACCGTCGGGAGGTGGCGAACGCCTCTTCGATGCTGTAGGGGACGAGGTGTGGCGAGACGGTGAGGAACGTGTCTATGACCCGCCGGCTCATATCCCCGTACAACGTGTAGGTGCAGGAGAGCACGCGGGCGCCGTCGATCTCGCTACTACGAGATTTGCACCGACCCGCCCGCTACACCCCGAGAGGGTCGCCCACGGTCCGCGGTCGTTCCGCGAGTACGACGGGAGGCCCCCGTCGTGGGTCGCTGCAGGGATGTCCTAGGCGTCGGCGAGGATGGCCGCGGCGACCTGGGCGCGGGCCGGCACGTCCAGCTTGGCCATCACGCGCTCTGTGTGTCGGCGGGCCGTGTGTGGGCTGATGTAGAGGGCCCTGGCGACGCTGTTGTTGGGTAGGCCCTGCGCGAGCAACACTGCGACCTCAACCTCGCGACGGGTCAATCCGAATCGGCTCTGGAGGACCTCACTGGCAGGCCACGGTGAGGTTGGGACCGTGACCGCCACGAGCACACCCGGCCGGGGGCCGAGCGAGGCGCCCTCGGGTAAGAGCGTCGCCCGGAGTGTGTACGTCCCACGCGCCGTGGGCAGGACACGCTCTGGGTGCACGGCCAGGTCGTCACCACCAAGGTCGGACGCCAGCCGGAGCGCCTCGGCACGGATGTGGCCTCCCTGCTCGTCGCCTGCCAAGGCGGCGGTTAGGGCCGGGGTCTCGTGGACGACGCGGCCGTCCACGTCGCACACCACGAACGGCACATTGAGCGCGTCGAAGGCAGACCGGCGAGCGCCCAAGTCCAGCGCGGCGTTCAGACCAGCATGAAAGGCGGGAACCAAGAGATCCTGGACACTCAGAGTCTCGTCACCGAACGCGGAATACGCGTCGAAATAGAGGTGCACCGCCCCTTCGACACGCTCGCCGTCCCGCCAGAGGTCCGCAAGGAGGGACGCCATGTCCTGATGGGGATGGGCGGCCTGCATCTCGTTATAGATCGAAGACCGGCTGAGCGCCCCGTCGAGAAAGTGGTCGAGACGTGCGTACGAGAGGGTACGGATGGCACGGGAGAGACGGATCTTCGTGCTTCGGGTGATGGCGGGGTCCGGGAACGGTGCGCCCGCCGTTGCTGGCTCGACGAAGTAGTGCTCGAACACCTCCGCTAGACGCCGGCCCGTCCCGCAGTCAACCAGGCGAGCGCTCTCGAACGGCAGGAGCACGAGTCCGCTCTCGGCGCCGAGAACCTCTGCCAGCGCCTCGACGACGCGGCGCCCCCATACCTCGACGCTCGGCGCAGCGAGCGGTGCTAGGAGGACGTCCTGTGCCGCACGGATCCGAGAGAGGTCGGTCGAGGAGAGCGTGAGGGCCATCGGGTCGCGGGGGCAGGACGCCAAAATAGGTGACCTCACCCATGTGCTCGGTTCGCGCGGCGGGTTGCTTGATCTCGTCCGATCTCATTCCCCGCCGTCGTACATGCTCGCCTCTCCGGCCGCCGTCCGTCGGCGGGTCGCGGCCTGAACGAGCGTCCCGATCGATTGACGCTCCGCTCCGTCCCAGAGACGCTGCCTCAACGGCTCGGGACGCCGCGATACCGCTGAGACGGCGCCCATGAGGCACGTTGGCGGCGGTCACCGGCTCCCCGCCGGGGCCGTCCGTCCCCCCCACCGCCCATGTCCACCACGCTCACAGCCCGCGAACCCCTGCCCCTCGCCCGCGGCGAGGGCGAGCCCCTCGGCAACCGCCAGACGGTCAAGGTCCCGGCGTCGGCGTCCCGATGCACGTCCACCACGAGGAGGACGAGGTGTTCTACGTGATCTCAGGCCGGGGCGACTTCACTCTAGCCGACGGCCCGGTCGTGGCCGAGGCCGGGACCAGCGCCCACCTGCCGAAGGAGACGCCCCGCACGTTCCGCGTCGTCGGAGGCGGGCCGGCGCGGATGCTCACGCTCCTCGCGTCCGGCAGGCTGGAGGTCCTGTTCCACGAACTCGCCACGTTCCCGCCCGCCCCCCCCGACCCCGAGCGACTCGCGGCGACCTGCGCGCCCTATGGGATCGAGTACCTCCGCCCACAGGACTGACCGCCACCGATTCTCTCACTCATGCGCATCCTCATTCTCGCTGCGCTCTGCGCAACGCCGGTCACCGCTCAAAGCCTACCCGATTGGGCCAGACCCGTAACAGCCCCCCCTCACGAGACGGGCGGTCCCGTCCCGAGTACCGCCACCGGTCCCGGGCTCCCCAGTACCCCGACGCCCGTGCCCCTCGACGGGGGGCTGGCATTGCTCGCGATCGCCGGTGCGGGCATGGCCGCCCGCCGCCTCCGCCACTCCGCCTGACTTCGTTCGATGCGACCCCTCCTTTTCCTTACGGCCATGCTCGCGTCAGCGGCTTCCTCGGCCCAAACCTCGTTCATCAACGAGATCCACTACGACAACCAGGACACCGACACGGGCGAGGCCATCGAAGTCGTCGTCCCGGCCGGGACCGACGCGTCGGGCTTCACGGTCGTCCTCTACAGTGGGTTCGACGGGGTCGTCTATGACACCGACCCACTCGGCGCGCTCGTCGCGACGGCCGACGGCAAGGACTTCTACGTCATCAACTACCCCGAAAACGGCCTCCGAAACTCGACCTCGGGAGTCGCCCTGGTCGACGGCACAGACGTCCTCCAGTTCATCAGCTACGAGGGAACGGTCACGGCGACGGACGGCCCGGCGAGCGGGATGACCTCCGCTGACATCGGGGTGTTTGAGAACCAGCTCACGCAGCCCGGCGAGTCGCTCCAACTCGGCGGCATCGGGTATCGCCATCCCGACTTCGAATGGAAAGAGCCAGCGGCGTCCACGTTCGGGGCCATCAACCGAGATGGAAGCTTCGACCAAGTGTTCACCTACGACGACATGCAGCCGGTCTTCGATAAGCCGGGCTGGCGGCTGCTGGCACCGCCGGGCGCCGGCGTCACTGTCGAAGACCTCGCTGGGGTCAACCTCGTCCAGGGCGTCGCCGGCCAGTACCCTGGCGCCGACCCCAACCTGTTCCTGACCTATAAAGGCGGGGGGACGAGCGGCTACGGCGCCGCGACGGACGCCACCGACAAGCTGCCCCCGGGCACGGGGTTCATGTGGTACTGGTTCGACGACGACTTCGGCCCGTTCTCGGGGGGGACCAGCCGGAGCGTAGACCTCGACGGGTTCGCGCTCGACGCGACGCCGGCGTTCGCGACGGGCATCGGCGCAGACGTAACGCTGACCCTGCCGTTCAACGCGGTAGACGACTTCTACATGCTGGGCAATCCCTTCAACCTCAGGTTCGAGTTCAAGAACCAGAACGGAACCAACCTCACGTCACCGAACGCGACGGTCAGTTCGAGCTACCTCGTCTACGACCCGGCCCTCGGCACAGGATCGACCGGCGCCACGTCTGGCGGCTACATCGAGTTGTCGACCGGCGACCACCTCGCCCCCTGGCAGGGGGTCTTCGTCCAGGCGACGGGGACGGGTGGCGCCGACCCGGAGTTCACCTTCTCCAGTGACGGGCGCAACATCCGGGGTGCCGAGCTCTACGCCCGCCAGTCGCGGCCTACGACGGTCGCACTCACACTGGAGGGAGAGCTCAACGTCCAGGGCGTCTCGGTCCCGGTCGTCGACGCCGTCACGAAGGTCCGCTTCCGCGAGGATGCCACGCCTGGGTTCGACCGGCATGACCTGAGCGAGCTCGCGCCGCCGGACGCCCACACCGCGACACTCGCCCTCCTCGGAGTACGGGACGGGGCTCCGCACCGCCAAGGTGTACTGTCTCTGCCAGATCTGAGCGGCTCGGTCACCGTACCGGTCCACCTATCGGCGACGGCAGAGGGCACGTTCGTGGTCACGGGCGAGTTGGTTTCCGTCCCGGCTGGGTGGTCGGTCGCACTGCGCGACCTGGCGACGGGCGCCTCGGCCGACCTCGTGGCTGGCGCCTCGCTTACGTTCACGACGGAAGGGGCGGTCGGCTGGTCGCCCCGCTTCGAGCTACACATTGCCGCGAGCGCGGTCGGTGTGGAGGGGGTCGCCATGACTGCCGAGGTTGGCCAGCCGGCTCCGAACCCAGCTTCGGGTCAATCCTGGGTTCGTGTGCGCGTCGAGGCAAGCCAGCACGTGGAGGCGAAGGTGTACGATGCCCTCGGCCGGGTGGTCAGCGAGACCGTCGCGCAGGGCCTCCAGGCCGGTGCGGTGGCCCAGGTGCCGCTGGACGTGACGGCGTTGGCGCCAGGCGTCTACGTGGTGCGCATCGCAGGCGAGACGTTCTCCGAGACGCGCCAGCTGACCGTCGTGCGGTAGACACGCCGTGCTAGTGGAGGCCGCCGTCAACGCGGCGGCGAGCTGGCTTCGCGAGCAGCCGCTCCGCGGTCCGCCGGTTCCGTGTCTTGAGCGAGAGGCGCTTCCGTTGCGGTCGGCGGGAGGCGTCGTAGAACTGGGCGAAGCACAGCCCCTTCGTGCGTCGGTTCAGCGTGGCCATGGGGTGGGCGCTCGCAGCGCGGGCCGGGGGTGTGCTACGGTCCACCCTCGCGAGGGCCCGGCTCCAAGCCACAAGTTCGACCGCTTGGCCTGAGAATGTCGTTCGGCCAGCCTCGATTCATACTGGGACTGCCCTCACCCCTCGCTCACGTGTCCCGTCTTCCGTGACCTGCGCGTCCGACCACTCTGCCGCCTCCCCTGGGCCGACGGCTGGGCACACGCGAGACAGGGGAGAGCGGCGTCTGGTTCGCCGAGCTCCGCCGGTGGCGCCGGTGGCTCGACGCGTTCGCCCGGAGCCGCCGGGACGTCGGCCACGGCGAGCGGCTCGTCCCGAACCTCGCCGGCGAGACCTACCGGTGGTCTCCGTCCACCCCGCCCCACATTCGGCGAGCGAGGCTCGCCGCGCACCGGCTCCTGGGCCGCGAAGGAGGCCGCCGGCGTCCGGCACGTCGCGCTCGTCACGACACCCTCCTGCTGACCCCTCACGTAGGCGGAGCCCCCTCCCCTGGCCCCCCTCCCGCCCCGGACCGCGACAGCGGTCCGGGGCGCCCCCCTTTCGAACCCACACGAGAACCCATGACCTACGCAGAGTTCCTCGAACGCTTCCGCAACGTGATATCCATCTGATCTGACCCTAACCGACTGTCCGTCTCGGCGGGGTCAGATCAACCTGCCCCCATTGCAAGGCGGCCCTCGTCTGGTAACGCTGCCTCCCGCTGGCGCCGCTCAGGACGGGGGAGCCCCCCCGGTGAGGCCGGCCCCGGGGGCGAGCGCTCGGACGGCCGCCGCCAGCGGCCCGGGCGCCCCGAAGTTGACGGCGTGGGCGGCGCCGGGGACCGTGAGGAGCCGCCCGCGCGGGAGCCGCCGGGCCACCTCCGCCGCCCACGCACCCGGCACGATGGCGTCCCGTCCGCCGCGGACGACGAGGGCCGGCACACCGACGAGCGGGAGCCGGTCCTCCGGCCGGTCGGCCACGAGGTGCTGGATCGTCAGCCACGTCCGCCGCACGCCGGCCCGGAGGTAGCCCCGCACGATGATCGGGAAGAGGGCTCGGTCCTCCCAGAACACGTCGACGGCGGCCCGGGCCACGAGCCGCGGGACGGAGCGGCCGGCCGGGTCCGCCGTCGGCCCGACGAGGACGACGGCGCCGACGAGGTCGGGCCGGCGGGCCGCGAGCGCGACGATCACTTGGCACCCGAGCGAGTTGCCCAGAAGGAGGGCCCGGGCAAGGCCGCGGGCGTCCATCCACCCGGACAGCGCGTCCGCCAACCCCACCACGTCGAGCACGCGGGCCGGCGATGGGCTCCGGCCGAAGCCGGGGAGGTCGGGGGCGTAGACGCGGAAGTCGGCCGCGAGCCGCTCCGCCGTCGGGGCGAGGTACCGGCCCGACATGCTGAGGCCGTGGACGAGGACGGCCGCCGGCCGGTCCGCCCCCGCTCCGTCCCACGCCCGCGCGAACAGTCGGAGCCCGCCGGCCGCCGTCCAGGTGTCTCGGGGCGCGCTCACGGGGCCTCGGCCCGGCCGAGGAAGTCGAGGACGGCCCGGTTGAACGGCCCCGGCCGGTCCCACATCGGGTTGTGCCCGGCCCCCTCGATCACGACGAGCTCCCCGTCAGGGAGGCACGCGGCGAGCCGCCGGCCGAAGGCGGGGGGGACCACGCAGTCGTGCTCGCCCCAGACCACGAGCGTCGGCGCGCGGACCCCCTCGCACCGCGCCTCGAGGTCGCTCTCGACCGCCTCGCGGGCGGCCCGGAAGAGCGTCCAGGGCCCGGCGCGGACGGCGTCGGCGGCGAGGACGGGGAGGAACGACGGGGCCATGTAGCGGACGGCGCGGGCGAGCCCGACGGCGTGGCGGACGGGGTGCCACCCGAGTGGGAACGCCGCCGCGTCCACGAGCACGAGCCGGTCGACGGGCGCGTCGGCCCCCGTCGCCAGCTCCGCCGCGATGTAGCCGCCCATGGAGTGGCCGACGACGTGCGCCCGGTGGACCCCGACCCGCCCCATCCAGTCGCGGAGCACGTCCGCGGCCTCGGCGAGCCGGAACGGCCCGCGGCTGCGCCCAAACCCGACGAGGTCGACGGCGAACACGCGGAATCGGGCGGCGAGGGCGCCCGCGTTCCGGCGCCACCACCGGCCCGAGCCCGAGAGCCCGTGGACGAGGACGACGGGCGGGCCGGCCCCGCCCACCCGGTAGTGGACGCGGGCGCCGCCGACGTCGAGGCGGCGGCGCTCGAACCGGACGGAAGGGGCGGGCTGAGAGGGCACGGGTATTAAACGGAAGGGACCGCGTCGGGTCCCGACGGACGGCTGGCGAACCCGCCCGTCGGGGTGGCTCGGCACCGCCCCCCGGGGCTGGTCGGGCGAACGGCCCTCGCGGCATGAGGGGGCGCCCGGTTTTGCGTGCGCGCCCTCCGCCGGAGGACCGGACGGCACCGCCAGACGTCACCACTCACCCCGACGTTTCCCTCCCATGCGATTCCTCCCCACCCGCGTCCACGGCCTTCTCGACTACGCCATGGGTGCCCTCCTCGTCGTCGCCCCCTGGATCTTCGGGTTCGCCGACGACGCCGGCGGGGCCGCCACCTGGGTCCCCGTCGTCCTCGGCCTCGGCGTCATCGGCTACAGCCTGCTCACGGATTACGAGCTCGGCCTCGCCCGGAAGATCCCGATGCCGACCCACCTCATGCTCGACCTCGGGGGCGGCGTGCTCTTGGCCGCCTCGCCCTGGCTGTTCGGGTTCGCCGACGAGGTGTGGGTGCCCCACCTCGTGTTCGGAGTGCTCGAGGTCGGCGCGGCGCTCGTGACGCGGAAGCACCCGGCCGACGAGCGCGTCGTGGAGCGCCGGGCGGGTCTGGCCTGAGGCCTGCTCTCCTCAAAGGGGGGCGCGACCGGGGCGCGTCACCGCGTGTCGGTTCGCGCCCCAGGCGGGGCGGTCGGGCTCCGGCTTCCCGACCAAGTAGAGCGGGGGCCACACATTGGAGCGAGCCTCCCTCCCGCCGGCACCGCCGTGGCGACGTCGTGGGGCCACAGTCGGGGGCGTCTAGCCCTCGTCCTTGTGGTCCGGGAGGTCCTTCCGGTCCGTGCCCGCCATCTCCTCGAGCTCCTCCTCGTTCATCGAGTCGTACATCTGCTTCGACGGGCCCTCGAGGTCGGCCACCCTCCCCTCCCCGCGCTTGGCGGCAAGGGCGGCGCCGGCCGCCCTCTGCTGGGCCTTCGACTGGGCTTTCGGCATGGGTCTAGGCTGCTGGTGAGGTCTTGAACAACGTAGGGGGCGCGCCGTCCGCCAGGGAACGGGGGGAGGCCGAGTGCCGCGTGGGCCGATCCCTGAGCCGGGCGCGGGCCCGCCGGTGACGGCCCGCGCGGCGGGGCCCGTCTAGAAGGAGCGTCACCCCTTCGGGCTCTTGTTCTTCCACACGAAGAACAGGACGAGGAGGACGATGACGCCGAGGAGGATGAGGAAGCCGAAGCCCATGGTCGCTCGAGGGGGTGTCCACCTCCAACGGCCCGCCCGACGGCCGGGTCCTCCCGACGCGTGGGGGCTCCCCCGTCGTGCGAGCCGGTCGCGCTCCTAGATCCCACAGGCCCGGTGCGTGGGGAGACCGTCCGGCTGCCGAACGCGTCCGACGGCCTCCTCACGCCCCCCGCCACGCCCGCCCCCCCCCGCCAGGACCACGACGACCTCCGCGAGACCATCGGCCGGGACGACGAGGTCGAGGAAGTCCCGTTCGAGTCGTTCCCCGCCAGCGACGCCCCCGGCTCCACCGGCGGCGCGGCCACGCCGGACGGCCCTTGGGCTACAGCGCCTCGACGGCGATGAGCTCGACGGACTCCCCGGACGGCCCCCGAACAAAGCAGTACCGGCACGGCACGGGCGGGTCGCCCGCGAGCACGGCGTCCTCCGGTCCCTCCTCGAGCGAGGCCCCGGCCGCGATGGCCCGAGCCGTGGCCGCGTCGCAGTCGGTCACGCGGAGGGCGAAGTGGAAGAGGGCCGGTCCCCGCCCAGCCGCCCCGCCCGGCGTCGGGCCTCCGGCCCGCTCGGGTCCGGCACGCGTCGGCGAGAACAGCTCGACGTAGGTCCCGTCGCCGGCGTCGAGGAAGGCCACCGTCCGTGTCCCGGCCGGCGTCTCCTCGGGGAACCGGAGGCGCTCGGCGAACCCGAGCCCGTCGACGTAGAACCGGAGGCTGGCCTCGAAGTCGGCTGCCTCGACGGCCACGTGGTGGAGGCCGCCGCCGCCGAGCTTCGGGTTGAGCCCGCGTCTCACGGGGCGCCGTCGCCGGTCCGGCCGCCCTCGGCCGGGAGCACCTCGTAGTCGATGGGCTTCAACCGGCCGTTGTTGGTCCCCTCGGCCGCGCACGCGGTCAGTCCGACGACGAGGTCCATCTCGGCCCGGAACACGACGTGGTCGCCCGGCCGGCTCGTCGGAGCCTCGACCGAGAGCGACCCGTCGGGCCGGACGGGCACGTTCATGAAGATGTTGAACGTGGTCGGCACGCGGTCGCGGCCCATCCCGAGAGGGCCGAGGTGCACGGCGAGGTTCGTCAGACAGCTCGGGTGGTCGTGGTCCGGCGGGAGCCCGTAGAGGAGCGTGTACATCTCGGGCGAGCACGGCGTGAGGAGGAAGTCGTGCACGCCACACGTGTCGTCTACGATGGTGAGCATGGGCTCGCTCCGGTTGCTCCAGAGCCGGTTCCCCGTCGTCAGCCGGATGGTCTCCTCGTAGTCGAACGTCCGTCCGGACGAGAGCCAGTGGTCGGGGTCCGGCCCGTCAGGGCCGTCGGCGAACGCCATGAGGTCCGAGACCTGCTCGCCCTCGGGGTCCGTCACGCGAAGCCGCTGGCCGCGGCGGAGGCGGAGGGCTGTCCCGCTGGCGGGGGCGATCCGGCAGCGGCCCGTCGGCTCGGGTAGGGCGCGGTCCGGCATCGGGAGAGGGGCGGTGGGCATGGGCTCAGGCGTCCGGGGCGTCGTCGGGGAGCGTCTTCCGCTCCAGCGGCCGGACGGCCGGGCCGTGCAGGACCTCGCCGTCGACGCCGAAGCGGGAGCCATGGCAGGGGCAGTCCCACGAGCGCTCGGCCGGGTTCCAGGTGACGTGACAACCGAGATGGGTGCAGGCCAGCGACACGGCGTGGAGCCGCCCGTCCTCGTCGCGGTAGGCCCCGACGCGCTCGTCGCCGGCCTCGACGACGGCACCCTCGCCGGGCGCCAGCGCCCCGGGCGCCGTGCCCGACAGGTGCTTGACCCGGTCGCCGACGAAGCGCGCGGCCACGTCCAGGTTCTCCTTGACGAACTCCTTGGCCGAGGCCGCGACGTCCACCCGGTTGGCGTCGAACGTCTCGGCCCAGGGGCTGGCCCGCCCCTCGATCCCGTCGCGGAGGATGAGGGCGGCGGCGGTCCCGTTGGTCAGCCCCCACTTCTGGTAGCCCGTCGCCAGCCACACGCGCCCGTTCCCGAACGGGAGCCGGCCCACGTAGGGGAGGCCGTCGACGGGCATGTAGTCCTCGGCGCTCCAGCGGTAGGCCGCGCGGCCGACGGCGAAGTGCTCGCGGGCCCACCGCTCGATGGCGGCGTAGCGGGCCGGCGTATCGGCCTCCTGCCCCGTCTTGTGCGCCTGGCCGCCCGTGATGAGGTAGCGCCCGCCCTCGGCGCTGCGGATCGTCCACAAGTCGCCGCCCTTGCTGATGTACATCCCCTCGAGGGGCTCGCCCTCCGCCTCGAAGGCCATGAGGTAGGACCGCGACGGGTGCGTCTTGGCGAAGAAGCCGCCGCGGTCGAGGATGGGGATCTGCGTGGCCAGGACGACGTGCTCGGCCTCGACGGTCCCGCCGCCCTCGACGGTGCAGCGGCCCGCGCCCGTGTCCACGCCGACCACGCGGCTCTGCTCGTAGATCCGGCCGCCGCCAGCGACGAACGCCGCCGCCAGCGCGAGGCCGTACTTGCGCGCGTGGAACTGCGCCTGGTCCTCGAAGCGGACGGCGCCGAGCACCTCGTACGGGAGCTCGGTCTCGGTCGTGAACGAGGCCGGGAGGCCGACCGCCTGCGCCACCTCCACCTCCCGCTCGATCTTTTCGAGCGTCGCCTCGTCGGTCGTGTACGTAAAATTGGGGCGGCGCTCCCAGTCGCAGTCGATGTCCAGTTCGTCGACGAGCGCGGCGACCTGGGTGAACCCGGCCCGGTTGGCCTCGGCGTAGGCCCGGGCCGTCTCCACGCCGAAGGTCTCGCGGAGCGGCCCGTAGATGAGGCCGTGGAGCGTCGAGACCTTGCCCGTCGTGTAGGCCGTGACGCCGGAGCAGACGCGGCCGGCCTCGACGAGCACCACGCGCGCGCCGCCGCGCTGCAGGAGGAGCGCCGTCGTGAGCCCCGT
>Ga0310345_10003119_pt1 | contig 16055 bp, 1 predicted proteins | sample HC15DNA20500_MG_FD_204667 | JGI IMG/M metagenome (GOLD analysis project Ga0310345, IMG submission 204667) | Marine microbial communities from station ALOHA, North Pacific Subtropical Gyre - HC15-DNA-20-500_MG | ecosystem: Environmental > Aquatic > Marine > Oceanic | place: Pacific Ocean: North... | reverse complement strand
ATCTAATTTTTGGCCAGACGAAGGTTTATATGTATCAGCAAAGGGAAATCCAAAATTAGATATCGGTCGACCACGTAATGGTAATTCTATAAAATGACGTTTGTAAGCATCTAATTTTAAGTTATTATCATCTTTTGAAGAATAACCTCCGGAAAAATTAGTAAATGTAACAGTCGCAATATCACAAGAAATATTTTTCTCTCCGACTAAACCCTTTTTAACTTGAGATAATTCAATCGATTGTGGACCAGCAGCTGCAGCAAGAACAGCAGAAATTTCAATTACAGAATTTTCAATACCAGCGTTGTGACCGTTTGCGTGGTTAATAGCAGCTTTAAGCTGCACTAAAAATGCGTTTGAATTAGAGGGAGTACCACCACCAGATACGTTAATCACGACAGCTACCATGCCGCTGACAATGTCGCCGGAAACTTCGCTACCGTCATCATCTACTATCCTGTAATTTTTGGTTATACCCTCGGATGATTTGATTGTAATGATTTGTCCCGCAGCTATCCCATGATTAGTAGCTGTCCCATTCGCTACTGTTACTATTGCTTTTGCTTTTTGGCCAACATCATACCGGTGGAGCGAGAACCCATAAGTACCACCGAACCCAACCGGCGCAGCTTTGGTAAAAGAACTTACTGCTTTTACAATCGACTCTAAGCGAGAAATCGATGGATCGGCTGCAGCAGCGTCTGTTTTATCCGTTTCGATTTGGGGAACAAATGATGAAGATAGCGATTCCCACTTTTTTGATCCGAAGTTGAAATATCCCATGGGGTTAAAGCTACCAGCGGTTGAACCATCATGAAGCACAGAACCAGTTGTAAAACCTAGCGTTGTTGTCTCAACTGGGTTAATATCAATCTCAATCCGGACTTTATCTCTCGTGGCCGCACCGAACTCGTTATAATTTAAGTGGGGAGATCCCTCTAGGAAAAAAGTATCTTCAGCAGCTGTATCTCTTGAATCATCGAAGGGTTGAATGGGTAACTGTTTTGTGTTATATACCTGCTCCCTTGATTGCCGCACCAACGATGGGTTAAACTCTGGATTAAACCCAGCTGTTTTGAACGCGAACTTAGCTGCGGTTGCGGATGTTTTTTCACCGATGGTGGCATAACCGATAAACGTCACGTCTCCCGCATAGTCTCCGCGCCGGGATGATACTAATTTGATCGCGCCGTCGGCAGCTGTCACAGAATCGATTCTTAACCCGTGATGCGTGATAGCGTGGTTGAGAGAGAACGCTAAAGACTGTGCTAGATCGTCATCTGTGACCACGTCTGCTGTACCGATATTATACCTGTTGCTAGCTTTCTTTCTCCTCTTAGAGTCAAACCTAGCAGTATAGACAACTTCGTTTAACTGAAAGCTTATTGCCGGTCGAAGTGGTGGGACCTTGTCTTTAAAAGTTTTTGATTCATTTTGAACGTTGTAGGGTAATTTATAAATCTTTTCGCTAGCCTTAGTTTTGGTAGCATTGTTTGTCGTAATAAACTCTTCAGTAATGTTACCATCGACAATAAGTTTCTTCAACGAGCTAACGTCGCATGTAATCGTCGCTTGGATAACAAAATTCTTGTTACCGACAATGAGGTGATCTTTGTAAGCTGTCCGACCCAGATCGGTAAAATCACGATCAATAGCATCGATATCAATAAGCGCCGGAATTACCCCGTCAGCTGGGGCGACAACGAAAGTATCAGTTGTATCAACGTGACCGAATTTTATGTTACTAGAGGCAGCGCTAGTCAAAGCGTAAACTGATTTTGTTATATCGGAAAAGCTTGACGAAGATTGACCGGGAAGCATGTATTTTATATCAACAACGTTGCTTGATACGGTAGATTTTAATTGAACCCCACGAAAACGACGGGCATTATTGATAGTATTTGATATTGCTGTAGCTATCCCAGAAGTATCTAAACCGCTTGTACCGATCTTTAAAGGTTTGTTTAATGCTTCAGTTCGTCCCTCTATGAAATATCCGGCACCGGGGTTACCATTGTTGTATATCGAATTTACATTACTTTGATCTAACACAGAATTCCAGACCGCAAAATCTGCTAACTGGTAGTTTCCAACTATGCTAACTGACGGATACTCCATATATGATCCAATAACGAAAGGATCGTCGTTATTACCCAAGCCAGAGTGAGATGTGGGTAATGGTTCTTCTAAATCGGTTTGGATAATTTTGTTAATGTAAAATTTAATGTTAGCGTTATTAATATTGTGCTCACCGCCGGTATAACCCGTGTATGTAATCGCAACGTGATACCAAGTACTTGCCGCTAACGCCAGTCCCGATTTATCTATAATTCGATTAAAACCATCTGAATCGTTAAAATAAGCAACTAATCTATCTCTATCACTAGAAATATAAACTCTAAAACTTTTTCTTTTTCCGCAGATTTGATGTGTAACATTCGGAAGAATACCAGAAGAATTAAGCTTAACCCAAAAAGAGATAGAGAAAGGAGAATCTTGAGTTTCACCCGCGTTAGTAAAATCGAAAGCTGTGCTTGGAGCAGTAGAATCGATCACTAGCGGTCGAGTTATTGGATCATATATGAATTTAGCTGATCCCGGGGTAACATCGCTATCTGGCGTATCGCTTATCCTAATTGGATTTGTATAACTGCTACTACCCGCGGCACCATAAGATAAATCGCGATTATTACCAGAAAAATCCGTTAACAATACATCATCACCGCTAAGCCCACCTCCGAGTCGATACCACGCATATATGCTACCTTCTTCGACTCCAGCGGGGGCCGTTGTTGCGTTATCAACATTTGAAATATTCCCGGTCAGTTCATCGACTGTGTAACCGTCACCAGCAACTCCATCGCTATTTGTGACACCAGAATCAAATACGCATTGAAACTGGGTCTGATCTGGTAACATTATCGCAATTGCTTTGTTGTCAAGGGTAGTACCATCAACCCTGATCGCCATCGACCCAGTTGTTCCGGATGGTAGCATATTCGGATACACAACATCGAAAGCTTCAAGTAACTGAACGTTTGATGCATCGTCAGTAAACTTGCTCATCGACGATCTTGTCGATCTAGAACGATCGATTTCAGCATCGTTCAACTGGAGCCTGGGTGGTTTGCTGCGAAATCCCGATTTTGATCTCTCAACAAAGTGCGATTCAGCAAGCTGACCAGCACGACCGATATCCAAAAGGGTATCAAGCACGGTCAGTTCGGCCAGCTCAAACCCATCGTAAAAATTGGCTTCTACGAGAAGGGCATCATCAGTAAAAACATTAGCTGCTACGCCGGTTGAGTCATCTCCGTAACCGAGGAAGATGTGCGGTAAATGCTTTGATTTATTACTGTTAGCATTTTCATCAGCGCCCAAAGTTACCCTCACGTTCGGGCCGGGACCACCTGTTGCGGCAAATGCCACTTTCTTAAGAAGGCCACCGTGGTCGTCTGCATCGAACAGAGCCACATAATTGGTAGTCGCGTTATTTGATGGGTGAGTGGTCTCATCAACAGATACAATCAAAGTGATCCACTTATTTTCTAGCCAAGTTTCCTGTAGCTTGCCAGCAGATCGATCGATAACCGCTTCCCAATACCCATCACCAGAACTTGACATGCACCTAAAATGTAAGTCGCGACCCCGATCCGAAGTATACATATAGCACCTAGCTAACTCACTAGAAGCTATTGAAAAAATAACCCCGTCATCTAAATCTGCTGAAATATACTCTTTCACTTTACCAGTGCCAGCACCGCTGTCACTGGGTCCGACTGTAAACGTTTCACCCGCGGTGGGATCACTATCAGTACCAGCGGCTTGCCATTGTGCGTTAGAAGATCCGGTTGTGTATATAATTTTGTATGTTTTTCCGACCTTTACTTGTGAAAGGCTTAAAAGCTTGCTAGTCCTAAGCCTGAAAACGTACGTTCTCTTTCCGACAGTTCTTAGACCATCATAAGAATCTGTCCTAGCTGCGATCCGATCGGCACCACCGGCAAAATCATCGAATGTGAGACTACCCAGCTTAGTTGAAATAGCTGTTGAAGAATCGTCTTGAAAATAAACTGAAGTATTTCCAGCTGTCCCACCGGCAACTTGCGTTAACTTGAGCTTTATCGTATTCTGCTTTATGATGCTATTCTTTTTCATCTTTTGGCCGGTGGGACCAGTGACCTCAGCAGTGATCTTGCCGAGATGGCCGGTACTACCAGCTATTGCTGTAGCAAGATTTTGAAAAGCGTCTAAATAAGTTTCTGAATACCTGGAAACTATGCTTCCGACTCTAGGGTCCCGCGGTCCGACCAGACCTCGACCATCATAATTTTTACCGTTATTAAACCCAGATAAGACTTCACCTGTTTCTGGAATGTCAAAAGCTGGTTGCAGAAACTCCGGAACGTGATTCGAGCCGGTCAAGAAACCACCAGTCACAAGATTTCCATTCACATCAGCCGCAAATCCAGCGTAACCCCCAGAGGACTCCCTGAGATCTGGTGTTATGAAAGTAGATTTACCCAGTGAATTTCCAGAGATAAGCAGCTTGCTCGTTGTTCCCAACGAACCGTGAGTTAGCTTAACTTTACTAGAGTCAAGACCATCGCTAAAAGGAGTCAACGAAACTCCGACAATAGTATTCGTTACGTCTGTGTTGCCGGCGACGCCTCGTTTGGCCTGCTTTAGCCCCATGCCTACATCATCTACGCTGACATCACCAGCGGTAGCATGTTCAGAACCAACTAATATTTCGCCATTATGACCGTTAACGTGGATGATTGCTGCTTTGAGAGCAACTAATAAGTGATAAGATTTTTCGGTTGCTAAATTAACAGGGACCGCAATGCCGCCATCCTGTGCTGATCCAGCGGCGACTGTAATGCCTGTAACTAACGTATCGCCTGTAGCTAATTCGACTGGCGTAGTTATTGGCGCGCTAGTAGTAAGATCATTGCTAGTTTGGTTATCAACTATAACGTACGTTTTCGTAACCGCGGGAGAAACATTAGAGCCGCTAGATATCAGCGTTGCATACTGGCCTGCAGTTGCTGTCAAGCTTCCGTTAGCGGCGTCCACTTCGAAAGAAGTTGTTGATGATTTTGCTAACCACTCTGCTGCAACATTTACCTGGTTAGCTGCTTTAGCGTGATTAACAGATTCGGAAAACGATCGAGCAATTTCCATTGATGTTGATAGCAATTTATCTGCGGGGCGGGTTGCAGCTGTGGCGACGAAAGCTGCCGTAACTGTCAAGTTTGTATCGTCAACTATCGTTGCAACTATTCTAATTTCGTCATTAACAACTATTTGATCACCGATCACTAGCTCGGTTGTAAAAGATGTACCACTGCCAGTTACTGTTACTGATCCCGTGATTGACACTGTACCTGTTAACGCAGAATCCTTAATGCCATAGAGACGAACGTCGCCGTCGCTGGTATTGGTTTCGCTTGTAGCTACTCCAGCACGAAATAATCTAGATTTTAAGCTATCATCAACAGTCACTTCAGTTCCAGATATCGACCCCGTTACAATCATTGTATTAAACTTTAAAGTTATTTCTGGGGGAATGGCTGTTCTTAAAACTAAACTACTCTTACCCACTTTAGTCGGTGTGGATTCTATATTACCATCTCTAAAAGCGTCCCCAATTGAATCAAAAATCCTATCTCTTAGGGACGAATTAGAATTAACGCCGTCTGTGCCGATCTTGTAATTATCATCCCCGTCGTAGCCGGGGATTATCTCAGATGGATCTACTGTGAACGTTACAGAACTATTAGAGCCCGACACAACTAAAACGTCAGTGTCTGCTAATGTCTTTACGTCCCAGTCTAAAACATTAATAGCAGCATGATTCTGGACTTGCGATGAAAAACCAGCAATACCGATTGAACCTGACATAAAACTATCTGGGTGATATATTTCTATGTGAGCTTGGCTAGGTGTCTGATCAAGGTATATCGATTTAACAGCTTCCGGATCTAGCACTTCGTTCCAGATCTTGACTTCAGCTATCTTACCGGCGAAAGCTCTAGAACCGCCGGATCGATCGCCTATATGTCCGCTACCGGCTTTGATTCCGTCGTAATTAGATGCTCTTGTGCCTGAAAATGTTGCATCTACAGCGGCTCCATTGACATAAAATATCGCATCATTATTTTGATTATTAGCATCATAAGTTACTGCTACATGAGCCCATTCATTTAGTATATCGCCGGTCAAGCTAGCTGTTGTCCAGTAGTACGAATTTAAACCACCGCCCCATTTCACTTTAAATTTTAACGCGTTTTGGTCTGTAGAATAGAACGCAATATCGCTAGTACCAAAATCTAAAATACTTCCTTCGTTGCCACCACCATTTCCGGTCTTATAGATCCAAGCAGAAAATGTCATTTTTTGAGTAGAACCCGAAGCAATATCAGCGCCGATTAAGTCGTCCCATACTCCCGCTGTACCGATGTTAATTACATTATTAACCCCGTCGAAAAGCGCGGCGTTATAAATTTTGTTGTTAACAGATTCTACAACCCCTTCAGCCCCGTTAGCATAAGTTGCTGTCATGGTAGCCGGAGCGCTAGCATGGTCAGGTTTGTTGTAACGAACAACCGGGGTTGAACTCGAGGCCATATCAACGTAAAAAACTGGGGGAGGAGCTTGCAAGACTTCAGTAGTCTGCTGATCAATCCAGCTAGAATCTGTCATCATCCTCTTCGTTGTTTGTTGAAACTTTACAACCGTGGCCTGGGGCGTTGGGGTTGATACTTTAGCGGTGATAGCAAGTGGATCGACAGCATTAACAGCTAACACCATTTTTGCAGCTAACGTATCAGTTGTATCTAGCGTCAGGCCAGACTTACCAAGAGTAGCATAAAAAAGTGCTCGGATCTCAGTATCGGTCACTACTGAATTCCAGATAGCAACTTCAGCTATCTGACCCTTGAAAGCTTGAACGTGGCCAGCTGTGTTACCGATAACGCATTTTTCCGTGGTAATTCCAGCAAAGTTGTCGAAGTTAGCTGGTCTATCACCATCACCAGTATATGTTGCTGTTATTGTGCCGTTACTAACGTGGGCACCTACTTCTTTTCCGTTGATATAAATATCCGGATCGTTCCCAGTACTTGACAAATCTGCTGTTGGGTTACATGACACTGCAACGTGATACCACTTATTTAGATCTAATGTTATGCTTGAGACGTAGTCTGCTACTTTAGGATTATTGCTATCAGAAGCATCTTTCATCTTGAATTGAAATCCAATTTTATAGTCCGAACCGCTTTTTGCCACGTATAGTGTTATATCTTCATCGCCAAAATCAATTATCGGTCGTAAATCTGGCGTAGAATCAGCATGAACTGCAGTCCTCTTAATCCAAGCAGAGAACGTAAACTTCTCTGTTGACCCGCCTCCGGTATTGTCACCGATAAGGGCATCCCAAATAGCAGCAGTACCGATCTCTATTGCTTTGTTTAAATGTCCAGAAAAATCAACAAAAGGTAAATCTCTAGCACCCGTTATCGTTGGTTCTCCGCCCGCTGAGTTGTTATGAGCAACAGAGCCGATTACACCATTAGAAAAAGTAGGTGATTTCCCACTAGGAACAGTTGGCAAAAGATCAGCGTGAATAGATTTTTTCACGCGTCTTGGGGAAGCATCAGCGGCGCTTGTGTCAAAATTTTCTGTCACTGTAAGGTTAGTATTATCTGTTATTGTTGCTACTACCCTTATGTCAGTATTGATTTCAATATGATCGCCCACGCTTAATTCAGTTAAAAAAGCCGTGCTAGAGCCCACGGCGTCTGGAGTACCGATAGCCGGAGTTACCGTACCAGCTAGATTCAAGACCTCAGCCACAGCTATATGAGCGGCACGGTTTTCACCGGGTGTAGCACCGAACCGGTAATGTGCGATCAGGTTTTTATGGCTTTTATACTCATATCGAGCATCGTTAACAGATGTTGTTAAACCAGATGTATTCACATAGGCTGTTTGTCGTCTCTTCAAATCGTACGATGAAGTTAGGTGTGGTATGTAAACTAGATCGCCAGAAGTAAAGCTTTTGTTAATATCTAACTCAGGGTTATCAATGTAAGTTGTTGAACCATCAACCACAAACTCTTGCTGGTTTTGTGCGGCTGAACTATCTGTTAACGTAAAGTGAAAGTGCAGCAAGTTATACGGTTTTACGGGTTCTACAAGCTGAGACTGGCCCTGATACTGAGATAATGATAAATCAGAAAAGCCATCAAGGTATAAGCTTGGGTCAGCAGCTTTTAACGGAATGTACTTTTTAGCTGTGCCGTCGGATGATGTCAAAGACAGTAAGGATCCTGTTAGCACTTCAAAAAGAGCGCCGGCATCAGAGTTGACTTCCATTTTGCAGACTGCTGGAATCGAAGATGATAACTGCATCGAGTGAGATTTGTAGGGTTTTACTAAGAAAGACGAGAATTGTTCTGGCTGAAATACCTGGTAAAACTTTACGCCGTCGGAATTCTTGAAGGGGCTGCTATCGGATAATTTTTGTGATACATCAAAAAACGAATCGTCAAAAAACACAATATCGTTGATCTTATTATCAGAACTACTTACGACTCTGTTAGGAATTATATTGCTAACAGTTCTAGAAAAAACAAAATTAGCAATGACGCTATCACTGATGTTGATCCGACCAGACCTGTGTTGGATGTCTCTTAAAACGTCCGGTAAAATTAATTTTTTCTTAACATCAAACATACGTCAGACCGCCAAACGCTATTGAATCAGTTCCTGGGTGGGGGTTAGTTGAAAAATCAAAGCCAGCTCTTCTTCTAAAATTTTCGCCACCCAGGTTTCTATCATCTGTCAGCAGCAAATTTTGAGAATCACCCAATTCAAATATCTCCGCTACTAAAACATCATTATCGACGTTATCTGGGTTGTTGGCCTCAAGCGGTAAAGCTTGAAATATTCTTTCCTCGGTGTCGATGAAAGGATGAATAGTCCTGTCATTCTTTAAAATAACACCCGGAACTTTAGCGTAAACGACGTCTATAAGCGTCTGGCGCATTCCGGAAACTACTTCAGATATGCCCATCTGCTCCCCTATCGTCGGTGCGTTATCTAAAAATGGGACGATATTTGTCTTTTCAAATGATATATCATTGCTGATTGTTTCGGCGGATCTTTGTAATTCTGAGTGGTTGTATTCACCACCGAGCGCGCCCTTGATGCCGTACAACGGTACCTCAGTGACCATCCTATCGACGGCATTGCTTCTGATCTCTATCGGTTCGATTATGCCATCGTACTCAAAACCAAGTATCAAACCAAAGTTATTTTGCTGTATCGGAAACCTAACATCTCCAGTATCTGTCAAGAACAACATAGGATCAACCGTTAGGGCACCCTGGTATTTCGGATCTGTTTGACCGAACTGCGTGATAGTGGCGTTATCAGAAAGATCTGATGTCATTGTTAGCGTGGCACCGCCAGAACCATCATGCTTTGTCTGCATCGAGATTTTAGTTCCGCTCTGGGGATTATTCGCTGTTATACTCGTATAAGAACCAGAGTACGCTAGGGCGATAGCTTTGTATATTCTTTCAGTAACAAGGGCGTTTGTGTCGGCAGATTGCAAACCAAAAGTAAAATTTGTATCATCTACTTTGACAGCATCAGTTGAAGCGTTGTTAGCTTTGAAAACGATAGTTTTGTTTTCGCCCTGAGACGGAACAGTAAACGTAAACGAACTGCTGTTTGTCCAACCGGTCGCGTCTGTTACTTCAATGCTGCCAGACGCCAACAGTTTTCTAGGACCGCTTAACGAGAGATCTTCGAATTTATCTAGATTATTAACGCTTTTTCCAAAACCAAAGCTTCTGATATTCAAAGCATGATTGGGCTTGAGGTAATAATAAACTTCGCCTTGATCCCGAAAGTGAACGTTGACTTTGCTAATCGAGTTTTCTGAATCATCTACTGAGTTATAAAAATCTTTTTCCGAGAACGCATTCGGAACGTCGTTTATATCGATAGAAAAGCTAGTCATCCTAGATCGTTCTTTTATCACTATCTTTTTTGGATCAGCAGTCTCATCTAAAGTCATGTTAATTGAGAAAAAACGTGAAGCTACATTCTTAAGAGCACCAGCTAACCTCTTATAAACTGTTAACTCTGTCAAGTTATCCGGATTAGAAGATATCCCTCTTGGGACTGTGTTAATGTAGACATTGATGTTGTTTTTATCTTTAACAACTTCATAATTCTTCACCATCGATTTATTTCTTTTCAAGTAGAAATTAACGAAAGTTGCATCTGAGTCGTATATCGGCTCAAAGTCAGATTGCTGCTCAGCGGTTTCGTTGAAAAACTCTGAGCTTAAAAACATTTCATTGAGTATCGTCGTAAACTTGACTGAAAATAGCTTGCGTATTACCTGAGCTGTCCCGCTGCGGTTTACTTGTTTTATTTTACCAGTCACTATCGAACCAGAAATTGCACACTCAAGAGTCCTAGTCGGTGTCTCGCACACTTTTGATATCGTTGGTATATCTTTAAAATAATCTTGGCCTAAGTCTTTTGATAGCAATTTAAAGTTCTTGAGAGAGAACTCATCTTCTTTTAACCCATAGCTTAAACTAGTTTGTTTTATCGTTGGAGGCCTTACTACCTTAGGAGATGTATCGTTAGCAACATCGGTAAACGCCGCTGTTACAGTTAACGCTGTATCGCTTGTAATGGTAGCAACGGTTCTAGTCTCGCCAGAAACTAATATCTTTTCGTCGACTTTTAATTCTGACTGGAATTTAGTGCCAACACCAACAACTGACGTTGAGGCGGTGGGGTTGATCGTACCGGTCAGCGTCACCATCATGCCGGTGTCGCCAGTGGTACCGGTACCGTCAGCGTTTTTCGGATCCTGGATTACCATCAAGGTATCGTCACCAATGATTCGGCACTTCAAACCGTAAGCTAAATTGTTAGCATTTATTATCTGGCAGATGTCAAATGTGACTCGCTTCAGTCGCTGGTTATTCCACTCCGTGAACTGCTCTTTTTTGAATATCGGATCTAAAGAATCGGTTAACCCTAGGGCAAATGCAGTAGAGTCAGTTGGATGCGGCTCAATCCTTAACGATGGATCCACTATGACGATGTTATTCAAAGTAGATGTAATGAAGGTCTGGCCAGCTCTGCCGCCGGATGGTTGGGTAATTGTTAAAATTTCATTTTTACCAGCAACTGTTATCTTATTCGCTAAAACTGGCTCAAAAATAGCGCGACCAGTTTGACCAGCATCGCCAGCGGTTGCATTCTTTATAAATGTTGTACCAACAGTATTGCTAGCAGCTCCCAGTGATGTCCACGGAGTGTTTCCAACAGTAGTTATTTGGTACTTTTCATTAGCAGTTAGCTGGGATGGGTTATACTGTATCGATCCGGTACCGGTCAACGTGGCTTTTAAAGCCTGAGCAGCTAGCTGTGGTGTGGCAGCTAGTTTACCAGCGTTGGCGAATGGTATGTCATGAACAGTACCATCTAAAGAAGTAAATTTTATCGTACCTTCGGTTGGAGCAGCCGAGAATGTCAAAATCGATTTTGTATTTACTCGACCGTTTCTCGTCCTCAAAAAGCTCGCGGTGCCACCAGAAATGTTATCTTTGTTGATGCATGTCGCAACAGAATCAGCGGCAGCAGCGTTTGTTGTAGTAAACTCGATCTCTCGGTTCCCGTTTAATCCGGCTAAAACTTGGGTTAGCTTAACGTCATAGTCTGTAGCTGAAGTGGTCATATTAAGGTGACCGTTTCTAATTGATAAATCAATAGCAGCTTTGATTCTTTGCGTTAAGTTTAGGCGTTTATTATCTTCAGTGCCAACTAACCCGCTAGTACCAACGGTGTAATCGTAAGAAGATATACCTTTAAAAAAATCAACAGTCCCGTTGCCATCGCTTGGTGTCACGACAAAATTACCGCTAGCTGTCACGCCCGTTATTCCGGACGATGCAGTTTTTCCGTTACCACTTCCGGCGTTATGCGTCACTTTCATGGTATTACCGTCTCGAGGTGCTACGGTGACTGCTATTGCATGAAGATTAATCCGATCTCGTAACTTGTCTAATATCGTACCGTAAGTTGCAGCGGCTGTCACTTTAACAATTATAGCGTCGACAGCGCCACCGGGAAGGACGATAAGCGAGTTATCCGCTGCCTGCCCGACTATATTTCCCGCCGCAGCAGCAGCACCATCAGCTAGTGCTGTCGCATCCCCTGCAGCAACTTGATCATGATCATCATCGACTAAAACAAACTTAACAGTTAAATTAGCGGCGTCTTGCAAAGTTATTATCTGGCCAGGATATAAAATTTCAGATGATGCAGTATCAGAATTCAAGACAGAAAACGTCATGAAACCGCTTCCCGTACCGGCCTCACCACCGACTGCGGCTTTAAAAACAGTACCAATTTTATTATCAACAGCACCGAACCTGCTAGTAAAATCCGTAGTTCCGATTGTCTTAATTTTGTATTCGTTTCCGGCAATTATAGTACTTACGAGTTGATTTTCCAGACCATCGCTGGTAGTACCGGTGTGCGCTGGACCGACAGCATTAGCAGTCGAAAATTTTGCAGTAGTTCCATAAAAATCAGTTATTGAAAAAGTTCCCTTTGTTTCCGAAGCTGCGCCGGACCATGCTGAACTAGCCACGTGCAAATTACCGGTAGCTGCCAAAGCATCAACCGCCCTGATTTTTAGTGTTTTACCGTTGTGAGATTCGATCTCGAGGTTGTATTTACCATCACCTGGGTCGGTGGGTATCTGCTCAACTCTCACTGTGACTGATGATTTCTGATCTTTTTTATCGGAAACTGATATTTTATGGCGTGAAACGGGAGAAAAGCGAGCACGAGTCTGGCTTCGAAGCTGCTCAATAGTTTTAATGTTTACTCCCTGCTCAAAACCGATCAGGGCCCGTTCGACACTATCTCTAACACTTGACATTAAAACCTCCTAATGACACCAGACCTTTGTGATACTAGCAGCACCGATCTCAAACCGGCACGATCATCTTCTCCAAGGTATATGCCTTGATGACCGTAAGCTATCTTGTACCTCTCCAAAGCGTGCGATTCAATAATTAGGTTGATGCCCAAGAAATCAGAGTTTCTTGGCACCATCTTCTCAATCATACCGGAAAACGCATCATCTAACCACCGGAAAAGATCGAAAAAGTTTCGATAATTAACTTTATCAGTCAATCTCTCAAAATATAAATTTCTCATGTGACGTAAATCTGGGTACGTTTGAGAAAATATCAGTTCCGGTTTGCCTAAAGCATTATCTAATGCGTCCATCGTGGCGAACAAATTCATGATATCTTCGTTTACAGCTCTTTGCAAGTTGACTTGGATTTCAAATCGGTTATCGATTATCTCCTTCTCGAATGGCAAGATCTCGGTGACTGGAGCAACTTTAGAGTTATATGCCTTGACGTTCTTACCATCACTGAAACCTGCAATCTTTATCTTGTCATCATCGAGGTACTCATCGAAAAACGGAGAAAGGATCGTGTAATCAAAGCGAGTATTCTCAATAATTTTTGTCTCTGTCGCAAACCCGTAACAGAAAGCACCCGACGCGTGAGTAGATATTCCCTTGGCAACTTTATCCTCAGTAAAATTCTGAGAAAAATCGATCAAATTTAAGTTACCAGTATTATTCGTGGTATGCTGTATCTGATCGGTCGAGAGGTTCAACCTCAAACGTCCGAAAGAACCGGTTCTTAAGTTACTAAACGTGTTATTAATTAAGACGTCTTGGACACCGACAGACTTGAAATTTCTAGCGTGCTCAAAAGATTCATCCTCAGTTAAAGCTTTAGACCAGAACTTTAAGTGACCGACCTTACCATCGAAATAGCTAACGTGCGCTGATTTTGATATTACTGGATCTGGTGCCAGTTCAGCAGTCTTGTTTAAAAATTGTCGTTGATCTCCTCGAGCAAAAGATTGGCTACCTATCAGTATGCAAGGTGGGCTCCAAAAACCGCTATTAGTATTCTGGAACAAGTTGGTACTAGCATCATCACCAGTTGCTAGTTCGTTAAAAATGCTTTCTGCGGATAGAAAAACGCTTACTTTATCGTAATTGTAAGAAGCTGCCCGGATAAAATACATAGACTCTGTCTTCGTACCGATTTCGTCATTCCTCTTTCGACCGTAAGCAACATACCACTTTTGGCCATCGAAGATATTAGCTCCCGTCAAATGCAATTCATGGACTGGGGCTGCCACATCGTAACTAGATCGGACATAAAGGGATAACTGATCACCCAAAGCAGACGCAACTAAATTTGTCAAAACTCCGTACTTATTTTCCCAATCATCGCTTCCAGTTGAACCAGAAACCACTAACCTTGATAAGCTTCTCTGCTTACCCTCTGGTAACACGCTTGGAAATTGGTAAATACCATCGATCGTCCAGGACCCAGAGGTGAATAAACCGTCTTGTTTCGTTGCAGAAACACCGGATGACTCGTAACCTTGATTACCTGCATTAACGAAACCGTTACCACCCGAGAAGTTAGCAGCCTGAATGAACGGAGTTAACGTAGCTGCAGCGGTTGAAGCATCCCCGTTAGCTTTAGTGATTGTTATTGCGTGGTTACCCAAGTTCAATCGCTTCGTATCTCGAGTTGTCATAGATAGCGTATCAACGTTAGCGGTTTTCGTTGATCTTGAAGATACGTTAGATAAAGTGCTAACTTTTTCACGATCTAGAACCGCATGCCCTGAAGCTATCGATGCATTTGTGCTGTTAAAATTAAGAATCGCTAAGTTATTTGCTGTTTCTGTAATTACCGTAACTCCCGTAACACCAGAAATAGTTTGTGTTAAAGTAAGCGAACCGGCGTCAGTAGGCGCATCGCTGTTATTGTGAATAACTGTTATTTTTCCAGCGTGATCAGAAGTTTCTATTGCTACTTTAAGATTAGCGTAAGTTGCATCGGCGTTTGCGCCGATAGTGACTGATACATTTCCGGCTGTTACACCGCCGCCACTTTCAAATTCATAAGTTTTGGTAGTTGCATCAGCTGAAATTAACGTCACAACTTGAGTATCGGCCGGCTGTCCATCATATGTTAAAGTCGCAGTAGCAGCTGTGCCGTGAACAAAAACATATTTCTTAGTTTGGCCGGGTTCAGTAGTTAGAGTAATATAGTCTTTTTCAGTTGTCCCATGCGCATTACCGGCTGGTGTAGCTGTTAAATCGATAGAGCTTAAATCTTTTCGGCTAACTAGCACATTTGTACCACCGGTAAAATTAGATACAGCAGAAATTGGAATATCGGCAGCGACTGTTCTAACTGATGTCGTATTACCAAACGTTCCTTTTCTTAGCTGAGTCAATGTGATAGATTGATTTCCATGTGCAGCGGATGGAACACCACTAACTACTATCTCTCCATTGTGTCCGTTGACATGCCCAATAGCAGTTTTTAACTCTGATAAAATTTGATTTTGATTATACGCTGAACGAATGTTAACAGCAACAGCATTCGGGACGTCATCTTGGCTAGTAGCAATTGCACCGGCAGTAGAAGAACCGGTATCAGAATCTGCTGCTAAAATGGTTCCAGTAGCGACTGCTTGATCACCAGCTGCTCCGCCATTGACTATTACATACCTCTTTTTTATCCCATTCGTCGATGTCAGCTCTATGTAGTCTTTTTCGCCAGTTGTATAATCTGTATCATCTCCGTCTGCTACCGTGATTGTTGCGGTGGCAGAGGTAGCAGTTGGTAACGGAGCATTCTCTAAAGTATCAACAAACTGAAATGTTCTAACGTGATCGAAAGCATCTTGAATTGTTACTTTCGTGTCTACTGGCGGGATGCTTGTGTCAACAGATGGATGGAAATTAAGCTTACCAGTCGCTAAAACAGTACCTCCGGATAGCTCTGGAAAACCAGGCTCAATGCGGCTACCCGAAAGCGGAGCGGACAATAGTATCGGTCGATCGGTGTACGTACCGTCACCTTTGGCTGTGTTTGGTTTCCACGATA
>Ga0310345_10003117_pt1 | contig 16058 bp, 14 predicted proteins | sample HC15DNA20500_MG_FD_204667 | JGI IMG/M metagenome (GOLD analysis project Ga0310345, IMG submission 204667) | Marine microbial communities from station ALOHA, North Pacific Subtropical Gyre - HC15-DNA-20-500_MG | ecosystem: Environmental > Aquatic > Marine > Oceanic | place: Pacific Ocean: North... | reverse complement strand
TTGCCGGATTCGCACCGTGATGCCTAATTGTTTCAAGGCCCTGGCATAGGTCAGCAACAACCGCTCCTGGGGACGGCTCGCCGCCAGGATCTCGATGGAGAAGGGCTTGCCCGTTTCTTCGTTCACGAGTCGGCCGCCCTTCAGCGTGTAGCCCGCCTCCTTGAAGAGCTTGAGCGCCTCCCGCCGGCCCGCGCGGTTCTGCCCGCGGCCGTCGCTCTCAGGCAGCGAATAGCTGCCGTCCATGATCTCCGGCAGCACGGCGTCGGGGTAGGGCGCGAGCAGCGTTTTCTCGTAATCGTCCGCCGGCCGCCCATGGGAGCTGAGATCGGACCGGGAGAAATAGCTTTCCGTGCGGTCGTACTGGCCGTGATAGAGGGTGCGGTTGATCCAATCGAAATCGAACAGGGCAATCAGCGCCTGGCGCACTCGGGCGTCGGCGAATTCCGGCCGCCGCGTGTTGAATACGAGGGCCGACATGCCGGCAGGAACCTCGATCGGCAGCGCCTCCTTCACAACGCGTCCCTGCGCGACTGCAGGGAAGTCGTAGCTCTCCGTCCACCAGGTCGGATCGTCCTCCTCCCGGAAATCGATCAGGCCAGACTTGAAGGCTTCGAACATGGCGCCGGAGTCCCGGTAGTACTCGACCCGGATCTCGTCGAAATTGAACCGGCCCTTGTTCACGTTGAGGTCGCGTCCCCAATAGTCGGGATCGCGCCCGTAGGTGATGCGCTTTCCCCGGTCCATGGACTTGACCACGTAAGGGCCGCTGCCGATCGGCGTCTCGAAGCTCGTCTGCTCGAACGTGTCCACATCGACGACATGGCGCGGCAGCACGGGCATCAGCCCCATGATCAGCGGCATCTCACGGTCGGTGGCATCCTCGAAGGTGAACTTCACGCCCCGTTCGCCGATCCGCTCAGCCTTGGTGACCTTGGAATAGTAGGTGCGGTGATTGGGCCGGCCGTGATCGCGCAGGAGCTCGAAGGAGAAGATCACGTCTTCCGGTGTCACGGGTTTGCCGTCGGAGTATTTCGCCTCCGGGTTGAGCTGGAAGGTGACCCAGCTTCGGTCCGGCGGCGTTTCGATGGTCTCCGCGAGTCGCCCGTAGAGGGTGAAGGGCTCGTCGTAGGCGCGGGTCATCAGCGACTCGTACACATAGTCGCGGATCTCGTCGGGGGCGTGCCCCATGACGATGAGGGGGTTCAGGCTGTCGAAGCTGCCCCGTTCGCCGAGCACCAGCCGGCCGCCCTTGGGCGCCTCCGGGTTCACATAAGGAAAATGATCGAAACCCTTTTTGTGCAACGGTTCCCCGTGCATGGCGATGCCGTGCTGGGGGCCGCTGCTCTGCGCTTCTGCGAAGGCTGGTGCACAAGTTGAGGCGGCAAGAACGCCGTACACAATTAGGGCTTTAACAAAGACCCGCCCGTGGCTATAGATGCGGCGAAAGCCACGGCGACCGGTACATTCCGACGCGTAACCTGTGCGCCCGTAGGTCTTCCCAAAGGGCAGCTGTGGCATATGAGACACAGAGTGCGTGCGGAGACGCCGCAAAGTCTCTTGAATAACGGCCCTAGTCACGTCTACGCCTCAATTCGGGTATTGACCGTAAGCAAATCCAACGCAGGCAAAGGATGGCTTTGGGCAGCATTTTGGTTGCCGCAGCTCAGCCCTGCGAGATGAAGGAAAGGTTCGCTATGCTTTGGTCGCAAGATCAATGGAACAGGCTCCAGAAGGGTGGGCGCCGTCTGCCGCTTCTCGTCGCGCTCGCGGGCATGGTTGCACTCGCCGCGCCGTCCGCTCACGCTCAGGATGCCCCGGCCGCTCCTCCTGCTTCCGGCACCCAGCCGCAGCAAGGCGCGACGCCGGCTCAGGATGCCTGGGTCAAGCTCTGCGAGAAGAACCAGCAGACCCAAGACAAGGAAATCTGCCTGACCCATCACGAGCGACTCGACGGCAATACCGGCATGGTGCTGGTGGCGGCCGCGATCCGCAAGGTGGAAGGTGAGGACAAGGAGACGCTTCTGGTCCGTCTTCCCACGGCAATCGCGTTGGCCATTCCTGCCGGCGTGCAGATCCGCGTCGACGAGCAGGAGCCGATGCGGCTTCCCTACACGCTCTGCTACGCCACGAGCTGCCAGGCCGAGACCGAGCTGACGCCGGAGATGCTGACCGCGCTTCGCGGCGGCAAGCAGCTTGTCGTCGCCGCGGTCAACCTGCAGCGCAAGGCCATCGGTTTCCCGGTTCCGCTGGACGGCTTCAGCAAGGCCTATGACGGCGAACCCGTCGACAAGGCCAAGTATCAGGAGGCGCGCCGCCGCCTGATGGAGATGATCCGCAAGCGTCAGACCGAGCTCGCCAACAAGGCCGCCGAGGCCGAGGCGGAGAAGGAAGGCGGAGCCGCCGGTGGTGCCGGTGGTGGCGGAGCAAGCTCCGTGGCGCCGAAAACCGCTGTCCCTGTCGAATAGGATGGCAATGCCGGTCGCTTAGGACCGGACATCCGACCCAATCAAAAGGGCCGCTGGAGCATCCGCTCGGCGGCCCTTTTCGTATCTGGGATCCTGTGTCGGTGAAGCGCGAGAGCTGCTCGCGGTCGCCGCTAATGCTCCTGCAGGAAGCGGAAGCGGAACACGCCGTCCTGCAGGTCCTCGAACAGCTCGGGCACCTGGGAATGGCGGAGCGGTTCGTCGGATTCGTCCGGCACCAGGTTCTGCTCCGAGACATAGGCGATGTACTCGGTCTCGGAATTCTCGGCGAGCAGGTGATAGAAGGGCTGGTCCTTCGTCGGGCGTACATCCTCCGGAATGGACTGGTACCATTCCTCAGTGTTGTTGAAGGACGGGTCGACGTCGAAGATCACCCCCCGGAACGGATAGATCCGGTGGCGCACCACTTGCCCGATTTGGTATTTGGCATTGCCGACGACCGCCATGGCAGGTCCCCTCCATTCGGAGTTTGAAGGCGATGTTGATCGCATCGCGTTCATACTGTCAATTGTGGGAGGTGCCGCGGATGCACCTCAGAACCAACGTCTGTTGGACCACATAAACTGTTCGGGGTGCTCCCGAATCCATCCTTCGAAGCAGCGCTGGATCGCCGCCGTGATGTTGCGGATATCCTCCGCCTGATTACGCGTGCGGGGCACGTGAAGTTCATTCACGTTCACGTCAAACACCGCCCGATTCCCGATTCTGACGCAGCGGCCGATCCAGATGCGGGCACCCACCCGCCGGGCGATCATCGCCGCGATGGGCATGCTCTTCGCCGGATAGCCGAAGAAGGGCACCTCGACGCCTTGCCGGTCGTAGAGATCGGAGATGAAGCCGAGCCGTCCGCCCTGGCGCACATAGTCCATGATGAGGCGCGCCGTCTTCTGGCCTTCCTCGGTGCCTTCGGCGCGGCCGCGGCCGAACAGACCGCCCGGATAGAGCGCCTGGCGCTGTGAACGAAGATAGCGGTCCACGTATGGGTTCTTGACCAGCCGGTAGACGCCGGCCGGCCGTACGCCCGCAAGCGTCACCGGCCACATGCCGATCTCCCAGTTGCCCATATGCATGGTGACGATCAGCACCGGGCCCATCTTTTCCCGATAGCGCTCGATCACATGGCCGTTCGTGACATGCAGCCGGTCCGGCTGCTGGATGATGCGGTCGATATTCATGGTCTCGGCCATGACCCGGCCGAGATTCTCCCACATGTCCCGGGCGATCGCCTCGCGCTCTTCCTTCGACTTCTCGGGGAAGGCGATCTCGAGATTCATCATCGCCCGCTTGTGGCGGCGGTTATAGGGGCCGAGCCAGCGCCACGCCTTGCCCGACAGGGTGCCGGCGAGGTCGATGGGGAACAGGCGCACGAAGCCGATCAGCCCGCGCAGCACGGCATATTCTGCCAGATAGCGGATCTTGCGCGGCAGCGGGATTTGCGACGTCGGATCGGCCACAAGGACTCCTATCGACCTGGTTTCGCGAGAGAACCCGCGCGGCGTGGCGCACGGGCAGGTTTCGGCGCGTTTCCGTGGCAGCTAGGGCGGGGCGCGTCAAGCCTGCCATAGGGCGCAGTTGACGGGATCAGGGCCGCCCACCCGCCAGAGCCAGACGAGAGTTCCCCGGAACAGAGGGGAGGCCCTTCCGTTAGTCCTTGGCCGGCGGTCGAGCATCCGAGTTTCCGCTCCCGTCGCGCTAACGGAGGAGAAGCCATGGGCTTACGGCAAAAGGGCGCGATCTGGGGTGCGATGCTGGCGGTCCTCGTATCGGCACAAGGCGACGCCGCAGCGCAATCCGACAGCATCGAGACCGGACCGCTTCCCGCGCTCCGGGAAGAGGCGCTCTCGCTGGTGAACGAAGCGAGGCGCGAGCACGGGCTGAATGCTCTGGAAGCGTCCGAGACCCTGCAGGCCGCCGCCCAGGCCCATGCCGAAGACATGGCGCGGGACGACTACTACGCCCATGTCTCACCGGACGGAAAGGGGGTCCAGGATCGCTACCTTGCCCATGGCGGAAGCCGATGGCGTCTGGTCGCGGAGAACATCGCCACCTGCAAAGGCTGCCCGGTGCCGCCCGGCGAGCAGCGGATAGAGAGCTTCCAGCAAGGCTGGATGGAAAGCCCCGAGCACCGGAAGAACATCCTGATGCCGGGGCTCGATACCTTCGGCTTCGGCGTCGCCGCAAGCGGAGGGCGCATCTATGCGGTTCAGGATTTCGCAGGCCCCGGCATGTCGCCGGGACTGTCGGAAGGAGAAGCATCGAAGAGGCTCTCGCCGGAACAGCGGGTCGATGAGGCCGTCGCCGCTATCAACCGGTTGCGGAAGGAACAGGGCGTCGATCCGCTTCGGGCGAGCAATGCGCTGAGCAGCGTCGCCCAGCGCGTGGTCTCCGGTGGCTCAGGCGAAGCGCTGGAGGCCCAGACCATCGATCCGTACCAGCTCCTTCCCGGCGGACCGGCCAACTGGCGGCAGTTGACTGTCCAGCTCGCAGCCTGTGGCGGCTGCGGCGCCGAGCCGGTTGCTGCCGATATCGACTACTTCGCAGAGCGATGGCTGAAGAACGAGCGCTATCGGGGCAATCTGCTTTCGGCGGACTTCACCCATCTCGGCTTTGCCATGCAGGCGGACGGGGAGGGGCGGAAGGAAGCGGCCCTTGTCCTGGGCGCCAAGCGATAGGCTCAAACGGAAGCCGACGTGAAACTCGCTCAGGCCGGATTTTGCATCAGCGGCGGCAGGGCGGTCGGCGGAGCGATGCCGGCGCGCATGGCGAAGCGGCGCAGCATCGGCAACGATTTCAGGCCGCGCAGGATCGCACCACGCGCGGCTTGGGCCGGCGGGAAGCGCGTGATCAGGGAGCGGTTGAGCAAGTCCACGCCGATCGTCCGGCTCATGATGTCCACTTGGCGCGCATCGGCATAGGCGAGCATGACAGGACGCGCGCCGGCATCGGCGCCTCTTTCGAAGACGGGCCGCAGCCGCTCCGCCAGCCAGCCCGCATCCCGAAACCCGAGATTCAGCCCCTGGGCGCCGATGGGCGGCAGGATATGCGCCGCTTCTCCGACAAGCGCCGTGCGCGGTCCCGTCAGGCTCTTCGCGCTCATGCCGGCGACGGGAAAGGCGGCCATCTCGCCGAGATCGCTGATCGTCCCGGTGAGGGCGCCGAGATGGGATTCCAACTCGGCCATGAATTCCAGCCGCGAAAGCCCCATGAGCCGGTCCGCCTCGCCCTCGTCGGCGACCCAGATCAGGCTGGACGCGTCCGGATCCGGCAGGGGGACCGTCGTCAGGGGGCCGGACGGGCGGTGAAATTCCGTGGAGATCCACTCATGGGGGATGGCGTGGCGGAACCGGGTGGCGATCGCCTTCTGGGGATAGCGCCACTCCTGGGTGGCGATACCCGCCGCCTTGCGGCAGACCGAGTTCCGCCCGTCGGCGCCGACCACGAGCCGGGTCGTAATCTCCCGCCCGTCGGAGCAGAGAAGCCGCGCGCGGCCCTCCTCGATGGAGATGTCCGCAACGCTGCTGGAGACCACCGGCATCGCCTCGGCCACGCTTGCATAGAGCGCCTGCACCAGGACCGGGTTGGGGATGTTGTAGCCGAAGGCCGGCAGATCCAGCTCCGAGGCACGGAATACGACATCCGGCGCCGCAAAGATGGGGCTCGCCGAATCCACGATCCGTATGCCTTCCAGCGCCGCGGAGACAGAGGACAGCTGCTCCCACACTCCGAGCTGCTTCAGGAGCGCGATCGAGCTGTCCATCAGCGCGGCGGTCCGAGTATCTCGGGAGGCTGCGCCCTCGTCAGGTGCCGGACCGATCAGGCACAGCCGGGCCTTTGTGCCACGCGCCACGGCCGCGAGGGCCAGCGCCGTGACGAGGCCGGAGGGACCCGCGCCGACAACCACCGCGTCGTAGGCGGCGTCGGGACCCCGGCCGGACTCTTCTGTGGCGGACTGTTCTGACGGATCGCTCATGGGGCGAGTGTGGCACCCGCCGCCGGGGTTTCAAAGCGTCGAGGAAGCCGCAGAGACGGAAATTCCGGGGAAAGCGTGCCCGCCTGGGCGGTTGCGGCGGGAATGATCCACAGCTCTCGGCGAGAAATGCTTCCCCCGGCGCGGGAAGCGGCTATAAGGAGAGCGTAATATACGAACGGGAATAACGATGCGCTTACCGGGAACCGTCGCCGCCATCTTAGCCGGGCTGCTTCTTATGGGAGGAGGGACGCTTCGGGCCGATCGGCTCATGCCCCAGGCCTCCGCGCAGGAGACCGGACCCACCGTATTCGCCGCGGCGAGCCTGAAGGACGCCCTCGACGAGGTGAACGAGGCCTGGGGAAGCGAAGCCGGAAAGCGGGCGCGGATCTCCTATGCCGCGACCTCGGCCCTGGCCAAGCAGATCGCCGAAGGGGCGCCCGCCGACATCTTCCTCTCCGCGGATCGTGACTGGATGGATTTCGTGCAGGAGACCGGCCGGATCGAGCCCGGCTCCCGTGCCGATCTTCTCGCCAACCGGATCGTGCTGATCGCGCCGGAGAGTTCCGATACGACGGCCGATATCGAGCAAGGCTTTCCGCTGGCAAAGATGCTGGGAGAAGCCCGCCTCGCCATGGCGAATGTCGCTGCCGTGCCGGCGGGCAAATATGGGAAGGCCGCGCTGCAATCTCTCGGCGTCTGGGAGAGCGTGGAAGGGCGCGTTGCCCAGGCCCAGAACGTGCGGGCGGCGCTGGCCCTCGTCGCCCGTGGAGAGGCGCCGCTCGGGATCGTCTATAGTACCGATGCCCGCGCTGAGTCGCGGGTGAGAATCGTCGGAACGTTCCCAGATGGCTCACATCCGCCGATCATTTACCCGGTCGCGCAACTTGCAGACGCAACAGGCTCATCTGCAACGGAATTCTACGAGTTTCTTCGCGGGAAGCGTGCGGCCTCGATCTTCCGCGACCACGGTTTCGAAGTTCTTCCTCACGAATAGGGCGCTGGAAGAAAAAACCACCGTACATCATGGCGGTAGGCGTTCCGGCTAACACGTGTGTTGCGTTGCGTAGCGTAGTGTCGCGCGAGAAAACGGACCCGCGGGACGCCCCTGCGTTGCCCCCGCGCAACAGTTCCTCGCGGATCATTCGACCGTCGTCTGAGTGTCATGAGCCTGTCATGGCCCGGGAAATAGAAACGACCCATTCGCTGCGTGCGCTTTTTGCCTTGAAAACGGGCATTCAGAGGCACGTCGAGCAGGGAAAGCTTCTAAGTCCTTGAAGGGCAATTCAAAAGAAGCGCGATTGAAGAGGAGTCAATTATGATTGGGGGACTGGGTAAGATGAACCGCATGCTGCTTGCCGGCGTGTGCGCTGTGGCGCTTCTCGCCACCGGCGTCACCGCAGCCAAAGCCGGCGACGATAGCGAGGATCTTGACCTCAAGGTCAAGTGGAAGGGCGCGCCCGAATTTTCGAGCAAGGACGGCGCCTTCAAGTTCAAGGTCCGTGGCCGGATCATGGTGGATTACACCAGCGCCGACCAGGATTTCGCCATCACCGGCGAGCCCGACATCAACGCGACGGAACTGCGCCGCGGCCGTCTGGGCGCCGAGGGTGTCGTCTATCACGACGTCAAGTACAAGTTCGAATACGACTTTGCGGGCGACGGTGAAGTGACCGACGCCTACCTCGAGTATACGGGCCTGCCGGTTAGCATCATTCTCGGTCAGTATAAGACCCCGAACTCGCTGGAAGAGCTGACCAGCTCCCGCTTCATCACGTTCATGGAGCGCGCCGCCATCACCGACGCTTTCGATCTCGAGCGTCAGCTGGGTGCCGGCCTCTCCTACAAGAAGGAGCAGTGGACGGCCGCCGCCGGTATCTTCGGCACCAATATCGATGACGAGGCTCCCGACGAAGGCACCACCTTCGCCGCCCGCGTGACCGCTGCCCCGATCCTGACCGACCGCAAGGTCGTCCACTTGGGCGCCAGCTATCGTGGCCGCGACAACGGTGATCCCGAGGATCTGGGCCTCTACGAGTACCGCCAGCGCGGTGCCGACTTCCACCTGACCGATCGTTTCGTCGATACCGGCGAGATCGGCGAGAGCGATGACCTGTTCGGCCTCGAAGGCGCGGTGGTCCTCGGCTCCTTCTCGGTGCAAGGCGAATACATGCAGCTGACCTCCGAGGTGCCGGCTGACATCGACTTCACCACCCACAGCCCCACCTATGACGGCTGGTATGTGAGCGCGAGCTGGTTCATCACCGGTGAAATGCGCAACTACGACGAGGGTGAGTTCGACCGCGTGAAGGTCAACCGTCCGGTCTTCGAAGGCGGCCCCGGTGCCTGGCAGATCGCCGGTCGTTACGACACGATCGACCTTTCCGAGGGCGGCTGCGAGGAATGCGGTGAGCAGAACACCTGGCTCATCGGCCTGAACTGGCACCTCAACGACTACACCCGCCTGATGCTGAACGTGAACCAGTCGCACATCGAAGGCGGCGTGAATGACGGCGCCGACATCACCGGCGTGGGCATGCGCGCCCAGGTTGACTGGTAGGCTTCGCCGATCAGACGACCGATAACGAACGACCAAGCCTAAAAGACTGACAGTCCCTGATACTCCGCCGTCCCTGAAACGGGACGGCGGCTCTTTTTCGCCAGAGAGGGGCACGGGACAATCGCCGTCAGTCGGCTTCGGTGGTCGAAAAGCTCGAAAGCCGCTCCATCCCGGGGCGGCTTTTGTCTTTTGCGCCGAGGGAAGCGCCGAAATCCGCCGTTTCCCACCCGCCGTTGCGGAATTGCCACGAGCATCCGAGAAATCGCAGCGAATCCCGTCCGTTAAGGCCCCCGCAATGCTCAGAAGCGAGGCTTTTGCCTAAAGCCGTGCTATGATCGGCGCCAGAACGGGGAAAGACATGAGAAGGGGATCTCTGACATTTGCGGCATCGGCGGCGCTTCTGTTCGGAAGCGCGGGCTCTGCCTTTGCCTTCGAGGAGGTCGAACCGGCCCCCTCCCGCACCCCCCATGCCAATGTGAGCGCCGAAGCCGCAAAGACGCCTGGTCTGAGCGTGGCGCCTGCACCGAGCGCATCGGAGCTCGGTACCCCGATAGGCGCCGACGCCAGCCGGACCACCGACGTTCAGATCTTCTCCTTCGGCGTCCTGCCGAGCCTCGATTTCGGTCTCGACGTGCTCTATGGCCACGGCGACGATCCCGCGCTCGACCCGGCGCGCAAGCCGGATGAGGTCGACGATATCGGCGTCGTCGGCACGGTGAAGCGCCGTTTCTAACCCGCCCGTATCGATCCCGACATTCCGCAGGAAGCGCGGGGGCAGGGCGTGTCCGCTCGTCCGTGGACGAACCGGGTCGCCGCGCAATTGGTTAGCCCAGCCATGAAGCGACCTCTCATGAAGCCGCCCCTTCTGCGCGCAGCCGCCGTTCATGTCCTAACGGCCACCGGCGCTTGTATCGCCTTTCTCGCACTGCTGGCCGCCATCAGCGGCGATTGGCAATGGATGTTCGCCTGGCTCGGCCTGGCGCTTGCCGTCGACGGTATCGACGGGCCGCTGGCCCGCCGCTACGGCACCAAGGAGCATCTTTCCCGCTGGAGCGGCGACGACCTCGACAACATCGTCGACTATCTCACCTATGTCTTCGTGCCCGTCGTGGCTCTGGTCACGTCGGGCGTGCTGCCGCAGGGCGCAGCCCTCGCGGCCGGCTTCATCATTCTGCTGAGCAGCCTGTTCCACTTCTCCGACACCGGCAGCAAGACCGCCAGCAACGAGTTCGTCGGCTTTCCCGCAATCTGGAACGTCGTGGCGCTCTACCTCTTCGCGTTCGGGCTGCCCCCTTCTATCAATCTTGCCGCGGTCCTGGTGCTCGCCGCGCTGACCTTCGTGCCGACGCCCTACGTCCATCCGTTCCGCAGCCGTCCGATGCGCCGCATCAGCCTCGCCGTCACTGTGCTTTGGCTGATCGCCGCCGGCGCGAGCCTGCTCCACGCTTTCCCGTCGCCACTTTGGATCCAGGTCCTGCTTGCCGTGACGGGGCTCTACTTCGCCCTGGCGGGCTTCCTCACCGCACGTCACGCAAATCGCCGATGAGGCCCGCAGCGCAAAACCCATGTTGCAGAGAAGCCATTGCCTCCGTTCAAGAGTGTCGCAACGCTCCGCTTCGCCATAGACCGCACCCGGCCGGTGCAGTATTAGCGGACCCCACCAACTGTCCCGGGACCTGATCTCCTGCATCGCACATGATCGACTGGCTGACCGACCCGCATATCTGGGCGAGCTTCATCGCGCTGAGCGCCATGGAGATCGTGCTCGGCATCGACAACGTCGTCTTCATCTCGCTGATGGTCTCGCGGCTGGAGGAGAGCAAGCGCCTCATGGCGCGGCGCGTCGGCCTTCTGCTGGCGTTGTTCTTCCGGATCATCATGCTGGCGGGCATCGCCTGGCTGATCCACTTCACCAAGCCCGCCTTCTCAGCCTTCGGCTACACCTTCTCCTGGCGGGATCTGATCCTCATCGCCGGCGGTTTGTTCCTGCTGGTGAAGGCCACCCGCGAAATCCATCACGATATCGAGGATGGGGCCGAGGAGCCCAATGCGACGCCGGTCAGCGATTCCATGACCTCGGCGATCCTGCAGATCGGTCTGATCGATATCGTCTTCTCGGTCGATTCCATCATCACCGCCGTGGGCATGGCGGAGCATGTCGAAGTGATGATCGCCGCCGTGATGGTGGCCATCGCGGTGATGTATTTCGCTTCCGAACCGGTGGCCAAATTCATCGAGCGTCACCCGACGACGAAGATGCTCGCCCTGTCGTTCCTGATGCTGATCGGCATGGCCCTGATCGCCGACGGCTTCCAGTTCCACATCCCGCGCGGCTACATCTATTCCTCGATGGCGTTCGCGGCGATGGTGGAGGTGATCAACGTCGTCGCGTCGGACCGCCGGCGGAAGCGGCAGAAAGCCAACACCCGGTCTTCGTAACCATTGTTATTTACTGCCCGGTAACCGTGCCGCAAACTGGCCACGCAACCACCATCCCCGAGCCCCAAATCGACCAATTTTCCCGCGTCCTATAGCGCTCAGCAAAAAGCGCCACAAATTTTCGAGTTTCAGGGACGCGATCGTATGAACTTCAAGTCACTCCTCCTCGCCGGCTGCATCGCGCTGGCGCCGGCCGCGGCCGTGGCAGGTGGCTCCAGCCTCTCCGGCGACGAGCTCCGCTCAGCCATCAGCGGCAAGACCGTCTATCTCCGCATCTCCGGCTTCGAGCTGCCGATCCAGTATTCGGCCGGCGGCTCCATGCGCGGCCGCATGAGCTCGGTTGCGGCAAGCTTCGCTGGCGGCGAGAGCCCGACCGACACCGGCAAATGGTGGGTCAAGGGCGATCAGCTCTGCCAGAGCTGGAATAACTGGATGGAAGGTCAGGCCTACTGCTTCCGGCTCTCCAGGTCAGGCAACACCGTAAAGTGGGTCCGCAATGACGGACGTACCGGGACGGCTCGCATCAGCGGCTGACTGCTTCTCGTAAGCGTCGGACGTTGAGCGTCTTGTTAAGAGAGCCGCCCCATAACGGGACGGCTCTTTTTGTTTGGGTGGAGGGGTCCGCCCGCTGCGCAAATATATGATTGGGTTGCTGCCATGCTCTCACTATCTTCGCTTCCGGATTTGTCGCTCTTCGTTCTCGACGCCACGACCATGACAATGGTGACCGCCGGCGGGCTTGCCGTGCTGCTCATGGCCCATGCCAACGGCCGCGGCTGGACCCGGGCCTTCGCCAGGGACAAGGACGGACGGCGGAGCGTCGGCCAGAATAATTTCTGCGGAGATCCCGCGGCCAACGGTCAGAGCACGAAGCGCGAGCTGCCGACCCTGCAGGAAGCCAACTCTATCGGCGACCTGGAGCGGCTGTTCCGCCAGATGGCCAAGCCCTACAATCAGAACGAGACCTACCGGCGCTTCATCGAGCGGGCCGGCGTGGGCCTGCGGCCCCAGGAGCTCTGGCTGCTGAACCGGCTGAGTGTGATCGTGGGCGCCCGGGCGGACGACCTGGCCGAGGCCCTGCGCCACCAGAGCGACCGGATCGCCGTGCCGCTTGCCTCCTTGCAGGCCCAAGGCCTGGTCTCGAGCGGTGAGGACAGCCTGACGGTGACGCCGGAGGGCAGGGCGATGCTCGCGCTGATCGAGAAGGCGCGCAACGAGTCCCTGGCCGAGCTGTACAGCGAATGGGCGCCGGGCGGTCACTACGAGATCGGCAAGATCCTCGACCGGTTCACCAAGACCCTGAGCAAGACCATGCCGCCGGAAGAGGAGCTCTCCCAGAGCGCCTAGGCGGTAAACGTCCCAAGCTAGACGGCAGGGAAGGCGCTAGTCCTAGCGCTTTCCCTTCGCCTTCTTCTTCATCGATTCCAGATCAAGCGTCCGGCGCGGCTTCGGCTTCGCCGGACGTTTTGCTGTGCCGGTCTCCGGTGGAGCGACCACCTTCGCCCGTCCCGCCGTCAGCGCCCGCAGATGTTCGCGCCGTGCCGCAGGCCGCGCCTGGCGCAGCTCCTTGTTGTGCGGGTCCATCTTGTTGAGGAGCGTGCGGATCTCCGCATCGCTCATCCCGTCGATGACGGAGTCGAAAGGCGAGGGGCCGATGGCCTTCTTCACCGCGCGCACGGAGTCGACATCCGGCTTCGCCTTGATCTGCTTCACCACCAGGCTGCGCGCCTGCTTGTCCGCATCCGGTCTCACGTCGGAGAACACCTTGGCGTTGGCCGAGATCTTTCCGAGCACATTCAGCCCATTCAAGCTAACCGCCATGGACAGCCTCCTTGGTTTCCTTCGCCAGCGCTTCGAGCACGGGCAGCACCTCCGGCCCCCACTTATTGGTGAAGGTCGGCTCTGACCCCGTGCGTCCCAGCGCCTCGGCGATGCGGGTCCGCTCCGGTATCTGCGTCTTGAAAAGCTTGAACGAGGGATCCGACTTGTACCGCTCGTTGTACATCTCGTTGGCGTAGCGATGATGCTCGCGGGTCTCCCGCTTCCGGGTGATCAGCACGTGAGGGACCACGCCCTCCTTGGCGACGCCCTTGCCGAAGCGCGAGCCCTTCCAGACGCTGTTGCAGAAGGCCTGCAAGCCCGCCGTCGACAGGAAGTCCGGGATCGTCGGCACGACCACCAGATCGGCGATGCGCAGGCTGGCCTCGGTGATCGCCGAGATGCCCGGCGCGCAATCGATGATCACGTAGTCGAAGCGGCGGCTCACCTTGTCGAGCTGGTTCTCCAGCAGACGGGCGAGGCGGGAGATGACGGCGTTCAGGCCGAGCCCCTTCTCGGTCAGCGCCACCATGATCTCGCGCTCCAGAAGGCGGAGCTCGGGGCTGGAGGCGAGCAGGGAGATGTTCAGCTGATCGGGGCCCTGGCTTACGTCGGACACGCCACGGCGGATGCAATCGGCCAGGGACAGCTTCTTCTCGCCCAGATAGTAGTCGTCCAGGAAGCCGTCGATGGTCTGGCGGTTCTCGATTAGCTCGCTCAGGAGCGTATCGCCCGCCAGCACCAGGGACGCGTTCGCCTGGGCGTCCACGTCCACCACGAGGACGCGGGCATTCTCCGTGGCCGCCAGCGCTTCGGCCAGCATGGTGACGGTGGAGGTCTTGCCGACCCCGCCCTTCATATTCGCTACGGCGATGATTTTTGCTGCCATCGTGTGCTGCCGCCTTCCTCCCCAGCGATCTCGCTCGCGATTGCGCCCCAGTATTGCTGGAAATCCGCGACTCTTCCAGTCTGACAGGGGACAGTCCGCCGCACGGGCCGGGCAATATGTTGACTCTAGATTTCAACAATCCTAACAATCGTTAACGCCCACGCCGTTCGCGGCGGGTGTGTCTGCGCGAAAATCGGGGGATTTTCGAACAGGTTAGCGAAGCGGGCCGGCATCGGCTCGAAAGACGTTGGGGGACGGTCTTGGACAATAGGCTCTGGCAGCGCGGCATGGCTGCGTTCATCGTGGTTGCTGCACTCGTTTGTGGGGGCGCTGCCGCGGCCCAGGACAATGGCGCCGACGAAAACCTCGTCGAGCAGGAGGACACGGCGCCCGACGCCGAGAATCCCGACGCCCAGGAAGACCAGCCCGCAGAACCTGAAGAGCCGGCGCTCCAGGAAGAGGAGCCGGCGGAGCCCGCAGGCACTTCCGGCACCGAAGGCGCCGCCGCCGATCACGAACTCCCGGAAATCACCGTGCAGGCGCCTTACGAGGCGCCGGCAGCACGTCCCAGCCCGACGCCCGCGCGATCGCCCCAGGTCGCGACCCCGGCACCGGCCCAGCGCGAAGCCGAGATCGAGGCGTCCGTTTCAGGCAACGTCGAATCGGCCTATGGCCCGGTCGACGGCATCGTCGCCACCCGCAGCGCCACGGGCACGAAGACCGACACGCCCATTATCGAGATCCCGCAATCGATCTCGGTCATCAGCGCCGACCGCATCGAGCAGCTGGGCGCGACGAACCTGAACGAAGCGGTGAACTACACCGCCGGCGTCCGCTCAAACATCTTCGGCATCGATTCCCGCTATGATTGGCTCGCCATCCGCGGCTTCGATGCCTACTCGCCCGGTTTCTATTTCGACGGTCTGTTCGCCCGCAACAACGGCACCTGGGCGACCTGGAAGGTGGAGCCCTACGGCGCGGAGCGGATCGAAGTGCTCAAAGGCCCGTCCTCGGTCCTCTACGGCCAGATGAACCCCGGCGGCACGATCAATGTCGTCACCAAGCGGCCCGTCGACGAGGAGTTCGGCGAGGTCGAGATCCAGGGCGGAAACTATGACTGGCTGCAGGGCAATTTCGACATGGGCGGCCGGGTCACCGAGGACGGCAAGGTGCTCTATCGCTTGACCGGTCTCGCCCGTAGCCACGGCAGCCAGGTGGATTACGTCGACGGCGAGGATTTCTATATCGCGCCGGCGGTGACGTTCCGTCCCAGCACGGACACCGAGATCACCGTGCTCGGCCACTATCTGAAGACCGACACCGGCATCAGCAATCAGTTCCTGCCGCCCCAGGGGACGTTGCTCCCCAACCCGAACGGCAAGGTTCGGCGTAGCTTCTTCGGCGGCGAGCCGAACTACGACAGCTACGATCGGGATCAGTGGGCGATTAGCTACTTCCTGGAGCACGACCTCAACGAAACCTGGACGCTCCGTCAGAACGCCCGCTACGGCTCCCTCGACGTCGGCATGAACCAGATCTACGGCACGGGACTTGACCTGTCGGACCCCAGCATGCGGCGCATGACCCGGTCGGCGTTCTATTCCTATGAGGATATCACCCAGTTCGTCATCGATAACCAGGCGGAGGCGGACTTCGTCACCGGCGGAATCGAACACACCCTTCTGATGGGCGTCGACTATCAGAACAACGTCTTCGATCAGCGGTCGGGCGCTGCCGGCATCACATCCATCGACATGTACACGCCCGTTTACGGCGGCTTCGATGGGGTCGATCCGGCGCCGTTCAACGTTTCAGAGACGACCATCGAGCAGACCGGCCTCTACATTCAGGACCAGGCCAGGCTGTTCGAGCGGCTCATCGTGGTTGGTGGTCTGCGCTACG
>Ga0310345_10003115_pt1 | contig 16063 bp, 11 predicted proteins | sample HC15DNA20500_MG_FD_204667 | JGI IMG/M metagenome (GOLD analysis project Ga0310345, IMG submission 204667) | Marine microbial communities from station ALOHA, North Pacific Subtropical Gyre - HC15-DNA-20-500_MG | ecosystem: Environmental > Aquatic > Marine > Oceanic | place: Pacific Ocean: North... | reverse complement strand
GGGTCACGCTTCGCGTGGCGGTCCTCACGGCCTGCCTTGCAACCGTGCTGGGCACCATCGCCGCCTATGTACTGGTACGCTCGGGCCGGTTTGTCGGGCGCACGCTGTTTTCCGGCATGATCTATGCGCCGCTGGTCATGCCGGAAGTCATCACCGGCCTGTCGCTGCTGCTGCTGTTCATCGCCATCGATTTCGACCGCGGCCTGTTCACCGTGGTGATCGCACACACAACCTTCGCCATGTGTTATGTCGCCGTGGTGGTTTCCTCGCGGCTGGTGTCGTTCGACAGGAGCCTTGAGGAGGCAGCGCTCGATCTGGGCTGCACGCCGCTTGATGCATTCTTCTCGGTAACCCTGCCGGTCATCGCCCCGTCGGTCATCGCCGGTTGGCTACTTGCCTTCACGCTTTCACTCGATGATCTGGTGATCGCATCGTTCACCACGGGTCCAGGCGCGACAACCCTGCCGATCAAGATCTACTCGGCGGTCCGCCTTGGTGTCTCGCCGGAGATCAACGCGCTTTCAACAATCCTCATCTCAATCGTTGCGGTCGGCGTCATCACCGCCTCGCTGCTGGAGAAGCGGCGCGCCACAAAACGCGCCGCCTGATCGCCGGTCAGATCTGCGCCAGCGCCTGTTCCAGATCGGCAATGATGTCTTCCACATCCTCGATGCCGACCGACAGCCGCACCACGTCGAAGCCCGCGCCCGCTGCGGCGCGCTGTTCGTCGGTTAATTGCCGGTGGGTGGTAGAGGCCGGATGAATGATCAGGCTGCGCGTGTCGCCAATATTGGCCAGATGCGAGAACAGTTCGGTTGAACTCACCAGCTTGACGCCGGCGTCGTAGCCGCCCTTGACCCCGAAAGTGAAGACGGCACCGGCTCCCTTGGGCAAGTACTTCTTCTGCAGGGAATGACAGGCGTCGCCCTCCAGCCCGGCATAGCGCACCCAATCCACTTTGGCATGGTCCTGAAGCCATTTCGCAACCGCAAGCGCGTTGTCGCAATGTTTCTGCATTCTGAGTGGCAGCGTCTCGATGCCGGTCAAGATGAGGAATGAGTTGAACGGCGAGATGGCGGCACCCAGATCGCGCAGGCCGAGGACCCGGCAGGCGATGGCGAAGCCGAAATTGCCGAAGGTCTCCTCGATGGTGAGACCCTGATACTCGGGCCTTGGTTCGCTCAGCATCGGATAGTTGCCGCTGGCCGACCAGTTGAACTTGCCGCCATCGACGATCACGCCGCCCATGGAATTGCCGTGCCCGCCCATGAATTTGGTGAGCGAATGGACGACGATATCCGCGCCATGCTCGATTGGCCGGCACAGATAGGGCGTTGCCAGTGTGTTATCGACGATGAGCGGCACGCCCGCCTCATGAGCGATCTTTGCGATTGCCTCGATATCGGTGATGACCCCACCGGGATTGGCGAGACTCTCGATAAAGATGGCACGGGTCTTTTCGGTTAGTGCTTTCCTGAAGGAAGCAGGATCGTCGGCATCCGCCCAGACGACATTCCAGCCGAAGCTCTTGAACGAGTGGTTGAACTGGTTGATCGAGCCGCCATAAAGCTTGTTGCCGGCGATGAACTCGTCGCCCGGTTTGAGGATTGTGTGGAACACGCCAAGCTGGGCGGCGTGACCAGACGCCACTGCCAGTCCTGCAGTGCCGCCCTCCAGCGAAGCGACCCGCTCTTCCAGCACGGCGGTGGTGGGGTTGGTGATGCGGGTATAGATGTTCCCGAAAGCCTGCAGCCCAAAGAGTGCTGCCGCCTGATCGACATCATCGAAGACAAATGAAGTGGTCTGGTAGATCGGCGTTGCCCGCGCGCCCGTGGCGGGATCGGGCGCTGCACCCGCATGAACGGCGAGAGTGGAAAAGCCGGGTTGCTTCTCGGACATGAACATACTCCTTCCGGCGGTGACCGCCACTGATGAAACCGGTGAGATTGTTGTCTTATTCGAGGCGCCGAGCGAAGGCCAAATCTTGCGCATCGGCGCCTGTGAAGGGAACGCCATCGCGAGAGGCGGGTACATATGGAAAATTCAGCCCTTCGAAACGATCCCGAAGCGTTGATAGCCCTGCTGCAGTTTCGGCTTGCGTGAGGAAATCACCTTGGAAGAAACACCTGCCCAGCCGATCTCGCCGCACAGGCGCGCATATTCGATCTTCGGGCAGCGATTCATGACCACTTTCACGCCCTTGTTCTCTGCGAGTGCCGCCGCCTCGTCATTTCGCACGGATAATTGCATCCAGATCACCTTCGGCAGAGGTTGCATCGCCAACGCTTGCTCGACCACCCCGTAAGCTGCCTGCGAATTGCGGAAGATGTCGACCATGTCGATTCCCTTGGCCTCAGGTCTTGCGCTTCGCGCTTCGCCCTCAACGTGCGGCCGGAGGTTGGCCTGCGCATCCGCCAGCGAGGCATAGGTCATCGCCCCGGCAATCTCCCTGCCGGCATGGCCCGGATTGACCGGGATCACGTCATAGCCCTTGGAGATCAGGTATTTCGCGACGAAATAGGATGGCCGCACCGTATTGGCGCTGGCGCCGACAACGGCGATGGTCTTCACCTCATCAAGGATGCGGCGGATGTAGTCATCGTTATAGCTGTCGTGGTTCATCTGGAGCGCTCAGGCCTGCTTCGCCATTTCGCGCAGTTTGAACTTCTGGATCTTGCCGGTCGAGGTCTTGGGGATTTCTACGAACACCACCTCGCGCGGGCATTTGAACTTTGCCAGCAAGGTTCGGCAATGCTCGACGATCTCTTCGGACGTAGCCTGCGCGCCGGGCTTCAGCTCCACATAGGCAATCGGCGTCTCGCCCCATTTGTCATCCGCTTTGGCAACCACGCCGCAGGCGGCCACGGCCTTGTGCTTGTAGAGCGCGTCCTCGACCTCGATGGAGGAAATGTTCTCGCCGCCGGAGATGATGATGTCCTTGGAGCGGTCCTTGAGCTGGATATAGCCGTCGGGGTGCATGACGCCGAGATCGCCGGAATGGAACCAGCCGCCGGCAAACGCCTCGTCGCTTGCCTTGCGGTTCTTCAGATAGCCTTTCATCACGATATTGCCGCGGAACATCACTTCGCCGATGGTTTCGCCATCATCCGGCACCTTTTCCATCGTTTCAGGATTGATGACCGCCAAATCCTCAAGCGCGGCATAGCGCACGCCCTGCCGCGCCTTCTTGGCAGTGCGCCGCCCGGTGTCCAGCTTGTCCCATTCGCCCTTCCATTCATTAACGACTGCCGGTCCGTAGGTCTCGGTCAGCCCGTAGAGATGGGTGACATTGAACCCGGCCTCCGCCATCCCGGCGAGCACGGCTTCGGGCGGCGGCGCGGCGGCAGTGTTGAATGTGACGGTCTGTGTGAAGTCGCGTTTCTCGTCATCGGGCGCGTTGAGCAGTGTCGACATGACGATGGGCGCGCCGCACAGTGTGGTCACACCATGATCGGCAATCGCGTCATACATGGCTTTTGCACGCACCCAGCGCAGGCAGACATGGGTGGAAGCCGTCACCGCAAGCGTCCAGGGAAAGCACCAGCCATTGCAGTGGAACATCGGCAGCGTCCACAGATAGACCGAATGCTGGCCCATGCCGGCGTGGATGGTGTTGGTGTAGGCCATCAGCGCCGCGCCGCGATGATGGTAGACGACGCCTTTGGGATTGCCCGTCGTGCCGGAGGTGTAGTTGAGCGAGATTGCGTCCCACTCATCATCCGGCATGGACCAGGCGAAATCCTCGTCGCCTTCGGCAATGAGTTCCTCATAGTCGAGCGATCCGATACGCTCGCCCTTGGGATAGGGCGCGTCGTCTCCATATTCGGGATCGTCGAAATCGATCACCAGCGGCTTGACCTCGGTTTGCGTCAGCGCCTCGGCGACTACGCCGGAAAATTCCCGGTCGACGATCAATATCTTCGATTCGGCGTGATCGAGCTGGAAGGCGATGATCGCAGCATCCAGTCGCGTATTGAGCGAATGCAGCACGGCCGTCGTCATGGGCACGCCGAAATGAGCCTCCAGCATTGGCGGCGTGTTGGAAAGCATGACCGAAACCGTATCGCCCTTGCCGATGCCGCGTTTCGCCAGCGCGGAACCAAGTTTCAGCGAACGCCGCCAGAATTCGCCATAGCTCGTCCGCGCATTGCCATGGATGATCGCGGGGTGATCGGGAAAGGTCTTTGCCGCCCGTTCCAGAAAGCTGATCGGCGTCAGCGGCTGGTAGTTTGCCGCATTGCGGTCCAGGTCACGCTCAAAAATACTCGCCAAACACCCCTCCCAGGTAGCCGTGTTGAAGCGGCTTCTACTCGTCACGCCAACGCGGATGACGCTTTTCAATGAAGGCCGCTACGCCCTCCTTTGCATCGTGTTTGAGCATGTTGTCGATCATCACGTCAGCTGTATAGGCATAGGCTTCAGCCAACGGCATGTCCGCCTGCCGGTAAAAGGCCTGCTTGCCGGTCTTGAGCGTCATCAGCGATTTCGACGCGACCCGCCGCGCCAGTTCGCCGACGGCCCTGTCCATATCAGCAGCCGCGCAGACCCTGTTGATCAGCCCGATGCGCAGCGCCTTCTGAGCGGTGATGAACTCGCCGGTCAACAGCATCTCCATGGCGTGGCTCTGACCAACCTTGCGGGACAGGGCCACCATCGGCGTAGAACAAAAAAGGCCGATATTGACGCCGGGCGTGGCGAAGCGCGCGTCCTCCTGCGCGATCGCCAGATCGCAACTGGCGACAAGCTGGCAGCCAGCCGCCGTCGCAATGCCGCGAACATCAGCGATTACCGGCCTCGGATGGTTGACGATTGTCTGCATCAGCGTCGCGCATTTCTGCATCAGCATGGTGAAATAGGCGCGGCCTTCGTCGGGCGCACCGCGGCCGTCGGTGAGTTCCTTGAGATCGTGGCCTGCGCAGAATGCCGGTCCGTTTGCGGCGATGACGATGACCCGGGCTTCAGAATTGTTCGCCGCCTCATCAAGCGCTTCCTGCAAGGTCGCCATCATGGCTTCGGACAATGCATTGCGCCGCTGCGGATTGTTCAACCGCAGGGTCAGCACGCCGTCTGTCAACTCCTGAAGCAGGATATCGCGCGCATCGAGTTGCTCAGCCCGCATCCGTTCGGGTCGGTTCATCGGTCCTCCTCAGGCAGCCTTGCGCGCAACCGCCTGTTTGAAAAACTCCGCGATCGTGGCCGCGATCCGGTCGGAGTCCGTCGGCCTCCCCATCTTGTCCATCGCTTCTGCTGCCTGGCTTTCCGGTATCAGCGTTCCGACGCGGCCCGCAATGAGCTTGCCGGTGAATGAGTCATTGAACTCGGGATGCGGCTGAAAGCTGATCGCCTTGCCGCCATAAGCCAATCCGGCAAACTCGCAAAAATCCGACGAGCAGATCTTCTCTGCTCCCGGCGGGGCGGACACTACCTGATCCTGATGCATGGCGTTGAGCTCAATTTCGCTGCCGTCGCCCATTCGATATCGCATATGCCCGGCACCCCAGCCACCGGAGTATTTCTCGACCTTGCCGCCTAGCGCTTGCGCCATGATTTGGTGTCCGAAGCAGATGCCGGCAACCGGAACCGCCTTTGAATAGGCGGAACGGATAAAGTCCTCCAGCGGCGGTATCCAGTAATGGTCTTCATATGCGCCGTGTCTCGAACCGGTGATCAGCCAGCCGTCGCAACTATCCACCGACGCCGGAAACTCGCCGTCCACAACCGCAAATGTCCGAAATGCAAAACCATGTCCGGCAAGCAGTCTCTCGAACATCGCCGGATATTCGCCAAACTCGTCAACCAGTTCTGCGGGTGCGTGCCCCGTCTGCAGAATTCCTATTTTCAAATCTCAACCCCGGTTTTGCGATGAGAGGCGGCGGCACTATTGCGCGTCCCGAACGGATTTTTCAAGCACAACCAAAGCACTGCTTGCGTGAACACTAGAACCCCGTGGGCACGAAGAAGCACACGATTTCCAGATTGCCGCTGGTATCGCCCCACCATGGCGCTTCGCATCCGTGGAAGTACGGGTCCGGCGAGCGTCGGACTTTAGGACTGTTGAAAGAGATGCGGTGGTTCTTCCATTTGTAGAAGCCGTTTCCGACAGTGACGTCGGCGGTATCGATCTGGCTGCAGTCGCGGTCGTCGCAGCATTCCTTTGGATAGCTCCAGCCCGATGCCGCCTGATGCGCCACTGAAGAACCACTTGATACTGCAATCAACGCGGCGAGTGAGATGGTCGAGAGCGCTGCCCTGCCTACTCTGAATGCCAGATAAGGACTTCTCAAAGGTTCCAATTGATTGAGCAGGCGCTCCACTCGCTCACCATTTTCCCGTGGTCCCATCATACAACATGTTACGGCGTTAGCTTGCGCCGAGTTTCAGCGGCCTTCCTTCAGCGGGACCAGCGCTTCACCTCAGTTGGAAGCCCGGCCCGGCTCGCCCACAAGAACGAACGGCGCCCAGTAGACCGGGTCGGCCCATTCGGGATGCGCGGAATTGTTCATCACCGAGAGCATGGCGTGCTGCAACGCGCCCGCCGCCCGCTCGTCGGGATTGTCGGATGAATAGCTGAATAGCCGCTTCATCAGTTCCGCCGTGGCCGCGTCGTCCACCACCCAGTGACTCACGAGCAGAGATTTGGCCCCCGCATAGAAGAAGGCGCGCGCCATGCCCGAAAGCGCGTCTGCGCCGGGCTTGCCGCCCGCCGCGGTATTGCAGGCCGACATGACGACCCAGTCGGCATTGAGGTCGAGCTGGGCGATCTCGGAAGCGGTCAGCAAGCCGTCGTCCAGATTGGTTGCCTCGTCGGGAATGGTGAAGGCAAGGGCCGGTTCGGCGCCGCTGCCCGCGACGATCTCCACTTCACCGGCGACAAGGCCATGCGTCGCGAAATAGACCACATTGTAATCGGCGAGCCGCGCCAGCTTGACGGCGGCTTCCGATGCCGCAGCGCGCAACACGATATCGTCCGGCGTCGCTCCCAGACTTTCGCCCACCGATATGACTTCGCTGGCTGTTGCCGGCAGGCGTACCAGCCCGGCGCGCAACGTTTCGATATCGGTTTTCGCGCCACGAAAATAGGCCGCGTAGCTGCGTGAGGCCGTTCGCGTTTCACCGTTCTCGGCACCCGGATCAAATACGGGATCGCCGAAGCCGATAAAGGGCTTCTCCGCTTTCGCCTGCCCCTGTGCCTCGCGAAGCAATTGCAGGCTGGAAACGGTTGGCAGGATCGTGACCGCATGGTTGCGGGCGAGCCATTGCACCTTGCCCAATCCGTCGCCGGTTGGCGGCTCGGTCACGAGGATATGCGGCGGCAGGGAAGATGCCGGACCGTCGAGTACGAAGATGAGATGCCGCTTGTCCTCGAACACTTCGCCAAGGGGTGCGAATACGGTGTTGTAGAAATCATGCGCCGCCTGCGGATCAATTGTTTTGCGGTCTGGATTGTTGAGATCGAGCCCCTCGCGCAGTTCGGATATGGCCTGTGCAATCTCGCCTGCCCCGGTTTCCAGCTGCATCCACGCCCCATTGTCGCGGCCTAAAGCCCAGACATAGTCGTGGTTCTCGTCAGGCGTCGCCACATCGAGAACGATCATCGCCTCGTCAGGTCCGAGCAATTGCCGAAGATCATCCAGCACCAGCGGTTTGGGACGGCTAAGTTCAGCGAACTCCGGAAAGTCCCTACTCAACTGCTCGCCCGCATCGCCAATCTGCTGCTTTAGTTCGCTGATTCGCTCGCGCATCGCCGCTTCGCGGCCGCTGTCTCGCTGGTCGTTGGACTTGGCGATCTCGCTCAGAATGGCGTTCTCGATATCGGCGAGTTCCTTGCTCATGTCCTGTTGGCTGCGCACCAGGGCCGCCAGCTCTCCCGACTGCGTGCCGAATCTCGCCGCCAGGCTTTGCAGGGCGTCGCCGGACGCCGAGACAGCGGTCTGCTGGAAAACCCTGAGGCTTTCATCCAGCACATCGGCGCCCGCATCCTGCTTGGCGGCGAGCAGAACCAGAAGGGCGCTGCGGTCGGCATGGTTCGCCGCGGCAGCCTTTCGGGCGGCTTCCAGCCCCTCATCCGTGCGGCCGACCCAGCCAAGCAGGCGCGCATAGTTGTTGAGTGTCCTGCCGTAGCGAACATGTGCCTCGTCCAGCGTGTCGCCGTAGATGGAGAGCGCCCGCGCGAATACTTCCTCGGCCTCGTCGTACCGGCCGGTGTCTCCAAGCAAAGTCCCCAGGTTATTCAGGTTGTTTGCCACCTGCGGATGGTCCGCGCCGTAGGTCTTTTCACGCCTTGCCAATGCCTGCCGGTAAAGCGGCTCGGCCTCGTCATATTTGCGGGACTTCCAGTAGACGTTCGCCAGATTGTCCATGCTGCTGGCGACGAAGGGGTGGTCGCTGCCAAGCATCTTTTCGCGCACGGCAAGCGCCTTGCGATGCAGTTCTCCGGCTTCCTCCAGCCTGCCTGTTTCCTGGTAAAGGTTGGCAAGGTTATTCCAGCTCGTGGCCACCTCTTCGTGATCCTCTCCGAGCTTGGCGAGCCTGATGGCAAGCGCACGCTGATGCAGCGGTTCGGCGGCCTCGTATTTCTTCATCACCATCATCAGATTGCCGAGATTGTTTACCGTGCCGGCAACCAGAAGATCATCGGGCCCGAGCTCTTTTTCCCTAATGGCAAGTGCGCGCCGGTAGAGAGGCTCGGCCTCGGCGAACGCTCCCTTGTCGTAAAGCAATGCGCCGATATTGTTCAGCGTCTGCGCAACATCGGGGTGATCGGGTCCAAGGGCGCTCTCGCGGATCTTTAACGCCTCGCGCAGGTTCTTTTCCGCCTCGTCGATCTGCCCAAGCGCCAGCAAGCCGGCGGCCAGGTTGTTGTGGCTCTGTGCAATCAACGGATCGTTGGCCGGCAGCAGGCGCTGGCGGATTTCCAGTGCCCGGCGATAGAAGGGCAAAGCATCGGCGTAACGGCCCTGTCCGTAGAGTTCGATGGCCCTGTTGTTGTAGTCGCCCGACTCTTCGATCGTGCCGCCATCGGCATCCGAAAGCTGGGGCGTCTGGTTGGCTGGCGCGTCAAAACAATCTGAAGCATCACCAAGTGCAGCGCTCGAACCCCTGAGCGAGAACTGCGCGATGGTTTGCCCGGCCAGCGATATGCTCAGGCTGTTGGAGCGCTCGAGATCACGGCGAAAGCCGCCATTGTTTGGATAGCCGCCCAACAACAGCTTCCTGCCGCCCATATCGAAGCCATTGTATTGCGAGTCCCACGTTCGCCTGCCGTCAAATACCAGCACGACGTCCTGTGTCTGACCTGGCTCGATGCCGGGTATCGCCTCGGCGCCAATGCCGAGCACCAGGCTCTTCTCCTGGTTTGCGAACCCCAGCAACAGGACCATCCCGTTCTGTTTCGACTCGGCCATGCAGCCGTTCAGTTGGCCGGTACGATAGACCTGCCAGCCATTGTCGTTCGACCACAGGTTGTCGCTTGCAAGAAATGTCTGCGCCGCGGCAGGCGGGGTACCCACTACGAGGAGCGGTGCGGCAAGCAAGAATGCGATGCGATACAGAGCTCTGAGTATGGGGGTCAACATGTGCTCTCCCGCTTGCGCCGATGCCTGCAAGCCCCAGCGTCAACGAACCGATCATGCCCCTCGCCGGTGATGGTGCACAATGCGGCGTAGCAGTCAAACCACTTTGGCAACCGCCGGCTTAGAAGGGCTTGGTGCATGCTCTACGCAGACCGGTCAGCCCTTTTTCTGGATTTCTACCGAATGGGGATAGGGGATTGAGATACCCTTCTTGTCGAAGGCTTCCTTAATCGCTTTGGTCAGGGCGAATTTCAGTTCCCAGTAATCGGATGCCGCGCACCAAAGACGCGCCGTGAGATCGACCGAACTGTCACCCAGATTGGTGACCCTGACCCAGGGTGCGGGGTCGTCATGGACGCGTTCGTCGGCGGCTGCGATGTCAGTGATGATCTTCATCGCCTTGTTTGCGTCGTCGTCATAGTCGATGCCGAAGACAAGATCGCAGCGGCGCGTGTCATGCGCAGAGTAGTTGGTGATGATGCTGCCCCATGCCTGGCCGTTGGGCACGATGATCTGCACGTTCTGAGGCGTGTTGAGCTCGGTGAAGAACAGGTTGATCTCCCTGACCGTTCCGGAGGTGCCGCCGATGTCCACATACTGTCCAAGCCGGTAAGGCCTGAAGAGGATCAACATGAAGCCGGCGGCCAGATCGCTCAGCGTGCCCTGCAGCGCGAGGCCGATCGCCAGCGTCGCCGCGCCAAGAATCGCCACAAGGCTGGTGGCGCGGATGCCGAACAGGTTGAGCACAGCCAGAAGCACGATAATCAGGATGAGGTAGTAGACCATGCTGGCGGCAAACTGGCCGATGGTCTCGTCAATGCGCGGGCTGGCAGTGACACGGCGGCGCACGAAACGACTGACTGCGCCCGCAACGATCCAGCCAACAATGAGAACGATCACCGCCTTCACCGCGTTGATCACCAATGGCGCATAGCCACCCAGTTCACTCATCCACTCCTGCATGGTTCAACCCCGCCTCTTCTTGATGACGTTGCCAACATGAAGCACGAGCCGCACAGTTCAAGGGCGCGAGGCCACCGACGCGATCCTCGCCGGAACCGATTGGCCTCAGCCTCATTGTATCAGTACAGAGGCAACAAACGGTTGGGCGATCATGAAACCGAAACCAGACAATCTCCAAACTCCTGAAATTCAAGTCGAAACGAGTATCGCCGATGCAAGATGGTTGCTGGGCACGGTCGCGGCTGCATGGCTTCTGCCCTTGGTGGTCGGCATTCTGCTCCACTAGACACCCTTGCCTCATAGCCGCAGCAAACGGCAATTTGGGTACCAACAACGTCCATTCATGCTGCATTCAGGTCCAACCGGCAAACTGGTGTCAGGAACCATCTACCAGCGGGCGGACTTATCCGGAGGAGTGTCACGATGTCCTTTCCAGCGAAGATTCTGTTTGCAGCAATTTCAATCGCTTTCTGCGTCGCCGCAGGGGCGCCCGCCATGGCATTGATGCCTGGACCTTCCTATTCGCCGAATACCGTGGTGGATGCATTGCCAATCGAGGAAGTTGGCCATCGCCGACACTACAAGCGTCATGGGCGGCGATATGGCCGGGGCTATCGCCGACACCGCCCAGGAATCAGCATCTATATAGCCCCGCCGCCGGTCTATGTTGCGCCCCCGGTCTATGCGGCGCCACCAGTTTACCGCTCACCACGTAACAGTTGCGATTATTGGGCGTCACGATGCGCCGCAAACTGGAGCAGGCGCAGCGATTATCTTGGCTGCATGCGATATGAGGGTTGCTACTAGGACTGACGGAAAGCCTTCGCAAACAACGCCGAACCAACTTGCGGCATTCTCATGCGTGAGCCGTTAGGTTTGACCGGAGTGCGTTTGGTGGAGCTAGGCGGAATCGAACCGCCGACCTCTTGAATGCCATTCAAGCGCTCTCCCAACTGAGCTATAGCCCCATCTGCCGAAACGGCGGTCCGGTTCTGGGAAGTCCGGACAATGGTTCAGGAAAAGGCCCGGCGGCTGGCCGCCGGATTGCCGCAGCTTCTAGCTTCGGGTCCGCCTCAAATCAAGGACAATCGGCGACCCGTCGCTCGCTCAGCTTTCTTCCTCGTCATTGACGCCGCCGATCACGTCGGACAGATCGTCATCTTCTTCTTCGTCCTCGAGGAAGGCGTCATCGTCGGAATCATCATCGTCATCCTCAACCTCGACTTCCACGTCGGGGATATCGGGAATCTCTTCGTCGTCGGAATCGTCATCGTCCGAATCTTCATCGGCATCCTCGAGGCTGACGATTTCGGGACCGTCGCTGTCCTCGGTCTCGTCCTCGGTGTCCTCGGTCTCTTCTTCCTCGGCCTTTTCCTTGACCTTGGTCTCGGTATTTTCCTTCTTGGCCTTCGCCGCAGGCGTTTCCTCGAAGAAGGAGAGCGGATATTCCTTGCCGGTGTAAGGAGAAACGATCGGGTTCTTTCCCAGATCGTAGAACTTCTTGCCGGTTTCCGGGCAGGCCCTTTTCGTGCCCAGTTCTTCCCTAGCCACTTCACACACCTCTTTGTCGAAAAATCGGGGCCTCCCATAAAGGCAAGTGCAAGCCCTGTCAAAACCCAATTTGGTTCAGGACAGATAATTGACGAAATGGCGAAGGTGACGCGGATATCTGGCTGTGATAAGCGAACGCGCGCTTCAGCCGCGACAGCCCGCCCGCCGTGCTGCCTGAACCCCGGGATTTGCCAGTACCATGTCCGCCACCGGCGCCAAACAGCCGCTCACCGCACGAAAATCCGGCCCGCTCAAGGGCGAAGCGGCCGTTCCCGGCGACAAGTCGATCTCGCACCGAGCGCTGATTTTCGGTGGTCTTGCATCGGGCAGGACAACGATTTCCGGCTTGCTGGAAGGCGAGGACGTCTTGCGTTCGGGCGGGGCGATGCGCGCGCTAGGTGCAAATGTCCGCAAGGCGGGCAATGAGTGGATCGTGGAAGGCACCGGCAATGGCTGTCTGCTGGAGCCGGAAGCCCCGCTCGATTTCGGCAATTCGGGCACCGGCTGCCGCCTGTTCATGGGCCTGCTCGGCGCCTATGACTTTGCCTCCACCTTCACCGGCGACGCTTCCCTTTCGAAGCGGCCGATGGGCAGGGTTCTCGATCCGCTGCGAATGATGGGTTGCCAGATACTGGTGCAGGAGGAAGGCGGCAGGCTCCCGGTAACGCTGCGCGGCGCGCCAGTCGCCAATCCGATCCGCTATGAGCTTCCCGTTGCTTCGGCCCAGGTTAAATCCGCGGTGTTGCTGGCAGGGCTCAACACGCCGGGGACAACAAGCGTTGTTGAGCCGGTCGCCACCCGCGACCACACCGAGAAGATGCTTGCCGGTTTCGGCGCCGACCTGTCGGTGGAAGCCGGCGAGAACGGCGTTCGCGTCATCAGCCTGACTGGGCAGGGCAAACTCACCGGGCAGGAGATTGAGGTTCCCGCCGACCCGTCCTCGGCCGCCTTTGCCATCGTGGCCGCCCTCATCGTGCCGGGATCGCAAGTCCGGATACCGGGCATATTGATGAACCCGACCCGCACCGGGCTTATCGGCACGTTGCTGGAAATGGGGGCGGATATCGCGATTGAAAACCGCCGCTACTCGGGCGGAGAAGAAATTGCCGATCTCACCGTGCGCCACAGCGCCTTGAAAGGCGTCAAAGTTCCCGGCGAACGCGCCGCCTCGATGATTGACGAGTATCCGGTGCTGGCCGTAGCGGCTGCGTTTGCCGACGGCGGGACTGTTTTCCGCGATGTCGGCGAGTTGCGGGTAAAGGAATCTGACCGGCTTGCCGCCACGGAAGAGGGACTCAAAGCCAATGGCGTGGATTGCGAAACCGGCCCCGACTGGATGAGGATCGCAGGCGCTCCCGAAGGCAAGGGACTGGGTGGCGGCACGGTAGCCACACATCTGGACCACCGCATCGCCATGAGCTTTGCAGTAATGGGTATGGCAGCAGACAAACCGGTCACGGTGGATGATGCCGCTCCCATTGCTACAAGCTTTCCGCAGTTCACCGATCTGATGCGGGGGCTGGGCGCGTATCTTTCGCAAGCAGAAGAGGCGGCGACATGATCATCGCCATCGACGGGCCTGCCGCTTCCGGCAAGGGCACACTGGCGCGCCGGCTGGCCGAGCATTTCGGCATTCACCATCTCGACACCGGCCTGACCTATCGCGCGGTCGTCCATGCACTACTACAGGCGGGCTTGCCGCTGGACAATGAGGAACTGGCGGTGACCGTCGCCGAGAACATCGATCTCGGCGCGCTCGACCGTGAAGTGCTTTCGGCGCACGAGATCGGCGAAGCGGCATCCAAAGTCGCGGTAATGCCGAGACTGCGTTCAGCGCTTGTCAGCGCACAGGCAGAGTTTGCGGCACGTCCGCCCGGCGCGGTGCTCGATGGCCGGGACATCGGTACGGTCGTATGCCCGGATGCTGATGTGAAGCTCTATGTCACCGCCTCCCCGCGCGAGCGCGCCCGCCGCCGGCACGCCGAGCTTCAGGCCAAGGACTCAACGCTTACCGTTGATGAAATTCTGGCCGACATCGCCAAACGCGACGAACGCGACATGTCGCGCGAGGATTCTCCGCTCAAGCCTGCAGCCGATGCGCACTTGATTGATACGAGCGCAATGGATATAGAAGCCGCGTTCAGTCAGGCCCTCGCAGTTGTCGAGCAGGCGGGAAAGACTGGATAAATCGCATACCGGCAGGCTTTTTCATCCCGAAAGGGTGAAATTGGCAATGCCGCAGAAACGAACCCGGCCGCTGCAGTCCAATCAGCGCCAACCGGCAATTGCCGGAGACGCCCGACACGGGCCAGGACTGCACCCCGGCCACACGAAACACCAACCCGGCGCATGACGATGCCGCAAGAGCGGGCATCTCCCAGGAGCATAAATGTCAGAAGTCCAAACGGGTGCGAACCCGACGCGCGACGATTTCGCCGCGCTTCTTGAAGAATCATTCATTACCCATGACGTCGTTGAAGGCGCCGTCGTAAAAGGCACCATTGTCGCGATCGAAAAGGACCTCGCCGTCATCGATGTCGGGCTGAAGGTCGAGGGCCGCGTGGCGCTCAAGGAATTCGGCGCAAGAGCCAAGGATGGCAGCCTGAAGCCGGGCGACGAGGTCGAGGTCTATGTCGACCGCGTCGAGAACGCGATGGGCGAAGCCGTGCTGTCGCGAGAAAAGGCGCGCCGCGAGGAAAGCTGGTCCAAGCTAGAGGAGCAGTTCGAGGCGGGCGAGAAGGTCGAAGGCATCATCTTCAACCAGGTCAAGGGCGGTTTCACTGTCGATTTGGACGGAGCGGTCGCCTTCCTGCCGCGCAGCCAGGTCGATATCCGGCCGATCCGCGATGTCACCCCGCTGATGAACACGCCGCAGCCCTTCCAGATTCTCAAGATGGATCGCCGCCGCGGCAATATCGTGGTTTCGCGCCGCTCCGTTCTGGAAGAGAGCCGCGCCGAACAGCGTTCGGAAATCGTCCAGAACCTCGAAGAGGGTCAGGTCGTGGAAGGCGTGGTCAAGAACGTCACCGACTACGGCGCGTTCGTCGATCTGGGCGGCATTGATGGCCTGCTGCATGTCACCGACATGGCGTGGCGCCGCGTGAATCACCCGTCGGAAATTCTGTCCATCGGCCAGACGGTCAAGGTCCAGATTATCCGGGTCAACCAGGAAACCCACCGCATCTCGCTCGGCATGAAGCAGCTCGAAGCCGATCCATGGGAAGACATCGAGGTCAAGTATCCGCTTGGTGCCAAGGTGAAGGGCCGGGTGACCAACATCACCGATTACGGTGCGTTCGTCGAACTGGAGCCGGGCATCGAAGGCCTCATCCACGTCTCGGAAATGAGCTGGACCAAGAAGAACGTCCATCCCGGCAAGATCGTCTCGACCTCGGAAGAAGTCGAAGTCGTGGTGCTGGAGGTCGATCCGGCCAAGCGCCGCATTTCGCTGGGCCTCAAGCAAACCCTCGACAATCCGTGGGATGCCTTTGCGGCTTCCCATCCGGTTGGCTCCGAGGTCGAGGGCGAGGTCAAGAACAAGACCGAGTTCGGCCTGTTCGTCGGCCTTGAAGGCGATGTCGACGGCATGGTCCATCTGTCCGACCTTGACTGGAACCGTTCCGGCGAAGAAGCGATCGAGGACTACAACAAGGGCGACATGGTCCGCGCGCAGGTTCTCGATGTCGATGTCGAAAAGGAACGCATCTCGCTTGGCATCAAGCAGGTGGGCGGCGATCCGATGGCTGCGGCCGCCGAGACCGGCGGATTGCGCAAGGGCGCTGTTGTTACCTGCGAGGTAACGGAAGTGAAGGATGGCGGTCTTGAGGTGAAAATCGCCGATACCGACATCACGACCTTCATCAAGCGTTCCGACCTGTCGCGCGACCGAGACGAGCAGCGCCCCGAGCGCTTCTCGGTCGGCCAGAAGGTCGATGCCCGCATCACCCAGTTCGACAAGAAGACCCGCCGCGTTTCAG
>Ga0310345_10003114_pt1 | contig 16066 bp, 9 predicted proteins | sample HC15DNA20500_MG_FD_204667 | JGI IMG/M metagenome (GOLD analysis project Ga0310345, IMG submission 204667) | Marine microbial communities from station ALOHA, North Pacific Subtropical Gyre - HC15-DNA-20-500_MG | ecosystem: Environmental > Aquatic > Marine > Oceanic | place: Pacific Ocean: North... | reverse complement strand
AGTACAGGATAATAATTTCTAGAGTAGACTTTTAAAATCAACTAAAAATAATGATAGGTGATGCATAGAGGAGAGTATTTCTCATGTGGAGATTAGCTGACCTGATAGTAATCGGACTTAACCTTGTTGTAATGGTTTGTATTGGTGTGTATTGCGCTAGGAAAAGTAAATCTTCAGATGCCTACTTTTTAGCTGGTCGAAATATGCCAGGTTGGGTTGTTGGGCTTTCAATGATGGCCACGATTGTGAGTTCAATGACTTTTCTGGCAACTCCAGGTTTTACTTATGCGGAAAACTGGCGTTATGTGCCTCCCTTGTTTACTTATTTGTTAGCATCTATTCCGGGGCTGTTTCTTTTTATGCCCCTTTTTCGAAAAGGAAATTTTCAATCAGCATACGAATATCTAGAAAAACGTTTTGGCACCTGGGCACGTTTGTATGCTGGAGCAGCCTTCGTGTTGTTTCAAATGTTTCGTCTCGGAGTGATTCTTTATGCTGTTTGTCTGCCCATTGAGACAATGACAGGGTTTTCTTTGCCCTGGATTATTGTAATTTTTGGGGTGTTGGTTGCTTCTTATACTATTGCTGGGGGGTTAGAAGCTGTCATTTGGACCGACATGATTCAAGGCTTTGCTCTAATTTTGGGGGGACTGATATGCCTCCCTATTATTTTTAATATGGTGCCAGGGGGCTTCGAACAGATAATTGGAGAGGCCTATGCAGATGGAAAGCTCTCGATTGGAAGTACAGCACTAAATTTTTCAGAAAAAACGGTTTGGATTATGGTTTTAATGCACCTGTTTCACTTTACCCAGTACATGTGTGTGAATCAAATGACGATTCAGAGATATGCTGCAATAAAGACAAGTAAAGAGGCAAAAAAGGGTATTGTTCTCAGTGCTGTGACTACAGTAATGGTATGGGTTTTCTTCAGCTTTATTGGTACTGCTCTTTATGTGCTTTACAAGCATTCCCCCAGGCCAGAGTTGGAGACAATGTTACCCGAACAGGTTTATCCATTTTTTATTTTAAGTCATGTGCCTGCTGGTGTTGCTGGATTTGTTATGTCCGGATTATTAGCTGCCGCTATGTCTACTCTAGATTCTAGTATTAATGCGTCAGCATCAGCAGTAACTACTGATTTTTATAGGAGATTGATTGCTCCTAGCAAGAGAGAACAACACTATGTAAGCTTTGGACGGTGGATATCGGGGGGTTTTGGAGTTGTCATGATTATGTTAGCGCTGGTCATTCACTTTACAAGAACCGAAACGTTACAAGATCTTCAAGCGACTTTGATTTCTGTTATGAGTGGAGGATTACTAGGTCTGTTCCTGTTAGGATTTTTAACTAAGAGGGTTGATAGTAAATCTGCTTCTATAGCAACTATATGGACGGTATTAGGTGTTTTTCTTTGGTTGTTTTTTGATAGTGAAATTGGAAGGGCAATTTCACCAGGTATATCACATATTCTTCCAGACAAATTCTGGATTATTGTTTTAGCTAATAGTTTTTTATTCTTGTTAGGAATAGGTATTAGTTGCCTGTCGGGAAGAAGGAATCTTCGAGATTTAACTGACTTGACAGTTTGGACAAGAAATTCTGCGAATTCATAAAAGTCTAATTCTTCTAAATATTATGTTGTAATTAGGAATGTGTCCATGTAGGAACCAGCAATATTAGATTTAATCACTCTTATTCCACTTTCCCGTTGTCATTTTGTTTAGGATGGCTTCTTCACAAGTTTTACTTAGGTTGAATTCCCCCTTTTCTTTTTTCGGTCTGCCTCCGAGAAGTCCATTTGCACGAGATGTAAGTGTTTTTCGTTCTGAAGATACAGAACCACGACAAGCCGGACAGTAACAAATTAGTTGAATGTTGTGAATTGTACATTTCATTCTTTAATTATAACCTAACACGTTAGGTTAATGTCAATGGGAAAGACACACTATATTTTTTAAAAGGTTCTTACAAGGCGTTACGGGTAGTTCATGCTTAGAGTTATAAAGCGAAGTCTTCGATGGAATAATCATCTGTGTTTTAAAGATCTGTATGGCAAACTTTGGACAATGAATTAGAGTAGGGTTGGTTTATAAAGTCGAGGCTGAGTATTTCACGTCTTTGACAAGGGGGTAAAGGGAGCGTCGGCAGTGTTGAAACTTAAAATTTGCTGGATTAGCTGTTGTAGCACCCGGGGTATCTACGATTATAGTTTGAGAAGCAATGGCTTCGTAGGCAGCTCTGGGAGCAACAACCCCTTTTGCGACTATGAGGTGTATATTTTCAGGAATAATAGCTAAAGCGTAAAGCTGTTCAAGGCTCCGAGGGGCACTGCGGAGAGTCGTTAGTACAACTAAATGTCCTTCAAGGGTTTGTATTACCGCAGTTAGACCTTGATCAAATAATCCATGACCGCCATGTCTGGGTTGGGTGTCAAAGGATCTTCCGTCCGAAATTAACCGTATTTTTCCTTTTATTCTTACAGGCTGACCGTGGTGATTATCTGTTTTTCCACCAACCAGTAGATCAATGGACTGGCGAACGCCCTTTTCTACGCAAGTTAGTACAGCCTCTGGGTCAAAAAGAACTACTAATGCATTTGAGGTTTTCTGGCAAATAATTTCAGACAAAAGAAATGTTGAGTCACCTGGGCCACCCCCTCCTACATTATCACCAACGTCCATAAGAACTATGGGTCCATCAATTTTTGAATGGGCCATGTGAACTGCCTGTTTAGCATTAGGAAGATCCCCGAGAAATTGTTGACGTCTGTCCCAGGCTCTTTGAGCTAGCCATCGTGCAGCTTTTTTTGCCAGAGAAGGATTAGAATCTGAAACTGCCCAGAAAGAGGCACCCATATCCTTAACATCCGAATAATAGAAACCCATGGCAGTACTGGCAGACAAAATGCCTGGCCAATTCAGTACTGTTTCAAGGTCAGAGTAAAGTTGTTTAGAGGGAGCTTCATTTGTATATTGCTTTGTGATGTTTATAAGTAAAGGAGGGCATTCAAGAGCCTGAATAGGCTTAATCTCTTGATTAAGAATTCTCATTATTATGTTGCTACCTTCAATTCCACATTGACGCTGATCTAGATGGGGATTAGAACGGTATGCAATAAGGGCATGGGTTGCATTGATCATTTCAGGAGACACATTAGCATGAAGATCAATTACCGAGACAATTGGGAGGCTCGGACCCGCTAAACACCGAATGCGAGCTAAGAGCTCGCCATCTGCATCTGGAAAAGGTTCTGATACTGCAGCACCATGTAGAGCTAGGAGTAACCCATCTAGGGGAAGGGCCGCTTGAATTAATCCGATCATATCACTGGATAGTTGTTCGAAGGATTCCTTTGACATAGGAGCTGAGGGGATACCGTAAGTAGCAAAAATGGGCACAGGTTCAAATCCAAACTGCTTGGCTCCTTCCAAAAATCCACCGAGTTGGTGGTGGGTACCTTCCCAACGATCCAACAGGCTTTTTCCAGTAGTATAACTAGTCTCTTTAAAATGTTGGTAGGGAGTGGGTATTGGGGAAAAGCTATTGGATTCATGAAGAAACCCAGCTATCCCAATCCGTTTCATTCTCATATCTCCTCTGATTTAGAACTTAAACTAGGTTAGTCGTTGAAAACCTGAATGTCTAATCGGACCACCAATGCGGGATTCGACGTCATCTTTTTCAATGGCGGTAGCTAATTCATAAAAGATGGGCTCTGCTGCTTTAGCGTAGGCCTCAACATGGTAGGGTTCATGAGCAAGAGTTAAAGTTATATGGGGAGTTGCAAGGAAACCAGCCTTAAGCATTCTGACGGTAAATAATGTTTCCAGGGCCCTAACTTTTGGATGGTTGAGAGAAAAACCACAAGATGCATTGTGTCCATCAACTGTTAGAGGAAGTTTATATTGGGTACCTAGTTTAAGCCAAACATCTTTCATTGATTGTCCAATGCGGTCGACGTGCCCAACTACATCAACCCGCATCATTTTCTTAATCGTAGCAACTGCAGCAGCGGGACCTACTCCTTCAGTCCAAAATGAACTGGAGATGAAAGATTCTTGAGCGGCTTGCATAGTTTCTTCATTTCCTATGATGGCACCCATAGGGTGTCCATTAGCCGTTGATTTTGCAAACACAGCTATATCAGGATTAACTCCATATTTGAGGTGTGCACCGCCTACTACTAGTTTCCACCCAATAGATACCTCGTCAAAGATTAGCTTAACACCATGTTCATTGCATAATTTTCGAATGGATGGAAGAAAGTCTGGAGCAGGATCTTTGCTTCTAGTAGGTTCCATAACAATAGCAGCTAAAGGTTCGGGAGCAGAATCAAATATTTGTTCTAGTTCTTGGAGTTCCCCGTAGCGAAAAGGGAAAGTGGTGCCGCCAAGTCTGGAGGGTACCCCAGCTGGGTCAATTCCTTTTAAAAGGTGGTCGTTTAGTTTTTGATTATGTTCTGTTCCTATATTTGTAGCAATGTACCAATCATGCCATCCATGATAACCACAGATTGCGACGTTTTGTCTTTGAGTTGCTGCGCGTGCAATTCGAACAGCTACTGTTAATGATTCTCCTCCAGCCCGTGTGAAACGAGCATTATCAGCCCAAGGATGCAACTGCAAAAGAAGCCGAGCTACCTCCATTTCCTCAGGCACATTGAGTGAGCACATAGAACCGTGTTGGACTCGCCTAATTACAGCTGCAGTTACATCTGGATCTGCATACCCCAACATAGTCGAGCCAATTCCATTAACGCTAAAATCCGTATAATGCTGACCATCCATATCGATGATTGAGCATCCTCGGGCTTCTTTGTAATATACAGGCCATTGATCAGGAGCCCATAACTCAGGTCGTTTACTCAGCAGTTGCGTTCCGCCAGGAATGATTTTCTTTGCTTCGATATACAAATTTTGGCCACGTCCAATTTCTTGTTCTTCAATTTTAAATAACTGATAAGCATTTTGAAAAAAAATCCGTTCAATATCTGTGTCAATCAGATTCATTCGCTGACACCCCTGTTTAAGTGCTAATAAACTCTCTAGTCCTAACACGGTATTATTTCCAAAAGCTGTTGTTGACCAGTCGACGTTACCCTGACCAAGCCAAAGAAATCCATCAGCAGTGCTAACTGCTCGACCTCGGAGCATAGAAACGGGAAAATCCGTACCAAATAAAAGTCTTGATGGCCCAAAAATCTTAAGAATCTCTTCAACAGGTTGAGGTTCACAAATAGCTGAGTTGTCAAAGAAGATATTTTCAAGTCCACGCAGAGAATCAAGTCCTTCCAGGATATGCCCAGAGTTAAAGCTGCGAGCACAGTGGGCAAGAATAAGATTTGCATTAGGATAACGCAGGCAATGTTCACGGATGTATTGTTGATTAAGGGTATCAGCTATTGCTCTGGGTTTAACCATGTGCAGCATGATTACTAGTCTGTTTTTGTCAGCAATTTCCCAAGCCCAGTCCGGCAGAAATTCTTCAATCTCAGCATTGTATGGGTCCTCACGATCGGCATAAGTTAGGTAAACTTTTATTCCAACAAAACCTTGATCAGTAATTTGCTGATTAACTTGGTCCGGGTCATCTTTTGGATGAATCAATAACAAAGCTCTAAGTTTATCGGACTGTGACACTTGTTCTGCTACAAATTCATTAGCTGCCCTCATATTTACTTCTTTTCGAGGCATTGCAAAAAACAATCCTCCTTGTGGAGCGCGGTCACCCATCAACATTTTGAGGTGTTTTTGGTAGGCAGCCCATCCGCCTGGATTTGGACGATATTCTAGGTAATTATCATTAAGTGTGTTTCCTAGATGTGAGTTTTCATAGAAATGGGCATGGGAGTCAAAAGATTCTGTCGGAATAAAATTCCGTAGATGACGATTAAAAAATTCTACATCATCATTAGTCACGGTAAAATCATTCAGGTTGTTAGCTGGGTGGAGTTTTTCTGTGATTCCATCTTTCATAGGGAGGTTCTCCAAGGATCATGCAACGACAAGATTGAAAAAAGTTAAACTTTCTATAATAATTCCAACAGACTTTCCTATTATTGGTTTATAAGATGTTCAACCACTAGGGAATTAAAGTTGAATACCTGTGCATTATAAGTTCTGATTACAGAGATTGTCTAGTTGACAAAATTAAGTTTAATTTTTAAATGTGTTTTCATTATGAAAATAGTAGTTGTCTAAAATTAAGAACCGTTGCACTTTGCAAGGGTCCCAGAATGTAGCTAAGAAAATTATATGAGGAGTTCCATCATGATTAAAAAGAAAGTAACGATTCTAAGAAGCTTTACTTTATTTTGTATTCTCCTGAGTATGGCTTGTCAACAGTCCACTGAAGTTGAAAGTCCTCCACCGTCTTTACCTTTTAGTCAGTCGATAGAAGTTGGTGACTTACTTTATCTTTCAGGTCAAGTAGGTTTGAATTCAGCAACTAAAGAGTTGGCTTCCGGCATTGAAGCAGAAACTAAAGTGACAATGGAGAATCTAGACCGAGAGTTAAAAGCTAAGGGATATGGATTTTCTGATGTAGTAGCTACTCATGTGTGGATGACAGATCTTAGCAAAATAGGTGTAATGAGTCAGGTGTACCGATCATTTTTTAAAACCAAGGATTTACCTACTCGAACAACGGTTGGTATTGCTAAGTTAGCAATTGGGGCAAGTATCGAAATTGCAATGGTAGCAATGCGGGGAGAAAAAAAGGCTATTTATCCTCCTGAAATTAAGCCCGATGAATGGAAATTACCATTTACCCCAGGTATTCTGTGTGGGGACTACTTATTTGTTTCCGGACAGGCTGGCACGTTAGGAGGAAAATTGGTAGAAGGAGATATTAAGGTTCAAGTGAGTCAAACCCTGACAAATATTGAAAACATCTTAAAGGCAGGGAATATGGATTTTTCTAATGTAGTTTCTACAGAAGTTTTCATGTCAAGTGGTGAATTTTTTGGACCAATGAGTGAAGTTTATGTGTCGAAGGTTCCTGATCCTAAGCCAGCTCGAGTTCCAATCCTCGTCTCAAATATTCCTTTAAATTCTCCTGTAGAGATTACAATGATTGCCAGCCGAAAACAAAAAGAGCCGGTCCTTCCAGAAGGCATGCCACCAAGTGGAGCTTATAGTCGAGGACTTAAGGTTGACAATACTATTTATATTGCAGGAGTATTTAGTGGGAAGGAAACAGTTGCAGACCGTGTAAATGATTGTTTGGGTCGAGTCAAACAAATTCTAGAGGCTGGGGACTTTAGTCTTAAAAACGTCGTTGAAGCCCGTGTATACCTAAGCGATATGGCTGATTATGCAGAGATGAACAATGCATATAGAAGTTATTTTCCTGAAAGTCCTCCGACAAGAGCCACACTGGGAGTAGCTGAACTTCCTGGAACCAACAAGATTGGAATGCAATTTGTGGCAGTTAAAAAGGGGGATTAGTCGGAAGGAATAACAGGCAAAATAAAATGTGACGGATACGTATTAGAATGGTAAATAGTCTGATTAGCTGCTTGAGGCTTTTGGTGTAAACCAAAAGCCTCCCCTGTATTCAGGTTACGATTAAATTGGGGGAAGTGGCTGCTAGTTACATCTAACCTGATACGGTGACCTTTGAGAAATAGGTTGCTGGTATCTACCAAATCAATCATAAGTTCATAGATTTTTCCAGGATCGAGCTTTTTAGGTTGATCAAGGCTCTTTCTGTACCGGGTTCGGAGAAGTCCTTCAGCCACATTAATAGCCTTTCCATCAGGGTAGACATCTATTAGTTTTGCCACAAAATCAGTCTCTACTGAACTAGAAGAGGCATAGAGTTTTAGTTTTATAGGTCCTGTTACCTCTAGAGGTTCTTGTAGAAAATCAGAAGTATATACAAGGACGTCGTGGCGCTGTTCAATAGATTGCTGATTCACAGGGCCAGCTCGTGTTGGCACGCCACAACAGTTATTGCCTCCCAGACTTTTCACAGGGTTATTGGGGTCATAGCGGTAATGGTCCGGTTTGGAGTTTGAGTTAGGAGTATTCCAGCTGAGTTTCCCATTGCCTCTTGCACTGTTAGCTCCTCCCTTACTATGAAGATAAAGTTTTCTATACTCAGTATTAGTTAGAGGATATTTTGTTTCGAATCTCCATTTGTTTTCTCCCATCACGAAAATTCTGGCAGCAAGTTCGTTGTCAGGTCCGGGGAGATCTTTAAGCCAGTAATTAAACCACTGAAGTTGAATTGCCATTGTGTCAACCATAGCGGTGTCACCAAAATCTAAATCTCCAAAGGTCCGGGCAGGGCCATGTCCCCAGGGACCAATAGTCATTTGAGAACCTTGGCGTGCCTTTAAAGATCCGCCGGTCTGACTCATTCCTAGATAGCCGTCAACGGTTCCCTGAGTAAAAATATCGAACCACCCACCAAGAGTATGAACGGGGATTGTGATTTTGGAAAAATGTTCAGTTACATCAAGTGCTTTCCAGTAATCATCATAGTCGGGATGTTGAATCCATTCTGTATAAAATTGAGCTTGCCGTCCTAAAAGTCGCTGCATGTCAAGTAAGGGTAGATGCCAGATGACCTGGTCGTAACTAAGGTTTTGTGAGCCTCCGCCTTTTTTGTGTAGGGTCGCATTTTGCCCGATACGCGATTCTTGTCGAACTGCTCCCCATCCAAAGTTGAATGAAAGTCTCCATGCTCCATTGAGGGTAACAAAGCTATGGTAGGGGCTAACGGATGCTACATCCGGGAAAATGGTTATTAGATGCGGTGGTCGAGCCTTAGCCGCTTGCCATTGGACCAGGCCTAGATAGGATTTACCCTGCATACCAACCTTACCATTAGACCATGGTTGTTTAGCTGCCCATTCCACCGTATCATAACCATCATTTGCCTCGTTCCGAAAGGGATCCCATCTACCTTCAGACTCATAACGTCCTCTCACGTCCTGAATCAGAAAAACATAGCCTCGTTTGGAAAAGAATGCAGGTTCAGATCTTCCTTCCACGCCATAGGGTGTTCGGCAGACGAGCACAGGATAACGACCTTCTTTGACAGGACGGAAGATATCTGCATAAAGAATGGTGCCATCTCTCATAGGGACAGGTACGCGGTTTTCGACCTGAATGTCATTGAGAGGAGGAGTCGAGGTGGGGAAACGATCTTCGTTATTTGAATCAGCCCAGGTAGGCTGAGAGAGTCCCAAGAACATTGTAGTTGAGATGAGTACACTACAGGCTTCAGCTAACAATCTAGGTAGTTTTCTAGTATTCAATCGGTTTGTCTTCAAAATGTCGGTGCAAGCGATATTTTATTGAGCAGTCAACATCATATAAGTCCATCTTAAATGTAACGTTAGGATCACGTTTAAGTAGAATAACTGTCACTTGATTGAGTCCCTGTTTAGGAAAGTAATCTGGGCTGAGGTGATAATCAAAAGCATAGCCATAGGGATTTACAGGTCCAATTCGTAGTAATCGATAGGTCATATCAACTTTCTTAAGAATTGATTCTGGAAGCTCTTGGCCGTTCAGCTTGATCTTAATTTTATCGTAATGAGGTTGATAATTTGTAAATCTCACTCGAAGAATCACCGATTCAACACGACCTAAATCTTCCCAGTGAGATAGATCATCAGCTAATTTAAACAATATAGTTTCAGATTTTCCTTCAGTTAGTGTTCTAGGTAACGGGGTGTATCTTCCAGGAAGCCAACTCCAGGAGCCGTCTTTCCGGTTAGTTGAACGGACGTGGTAATGTTTGTCAGCTGTAGATAGCAAATCCGAATGCCCTAATAATCTCAAGGTGTCATATTCCTGGGCTGTCCAGGGCCATCCATTTGGTGTCCAGTGATGGCCTGCAATTCCAAAACCGTCCGCTCCCTGAGCATAGGAATTTGCAGCAGCAGCCCAAATCATAGGAGGAGTGGCATAGCGTGCTAGTTGTCGACCTAACCCATTATAAAAAGCGTATAGGACACGGGAGTCAGTGCCGCGAGTTAATTGAATAATGGTTTTAAGGTCAGGAGATTGATCCATACCTTCATCTTCGGAGTAGCTGCTTTCACAGAAGAATCCATCCACCAGGTTTTCTGAAATCCAGGTAGGTACCTCATATCCAATGAGTTTCCAGGCATCTGGATGAGCTGGAATTCTGGCATAAATACGCTTTTTTCGACCTTGCTTTTCCTGTGCTTTGTCTGCTATTGCTCTTAACTTCCGAAGCCACTGGGTCATAATTGGAGCCAGCCTGTCAGCTTCAGAAAATTTACAGTATGGCATTGCAGAGGTTAGGTTTAATTCAATCCCATCAGTTTCATAAGCAGCTAGCATTTCCTCGAATAACCGTAATCGTTCTTGACGTACTTCTTCATGTAAGAAGCTAAAGCGACTAGTCGATATGCCTTTAGCTCTGGGGTCTGGATCATCACCGACCTGAAACTGTGGATTATCCATGGTAAACGCAGTTGATCGTCCCAGGCCTTCTACCTTTTCTCGGGGTCCTCCATGCAGACTGACCCAACCACTAGCAATCATTAAAATATCCGTCTCGTGGCAGCGATCACATAAAATTTTAAGGGGGTCATGTCCATCGTCAATGAGTTGCCGTAAAATCCGTCCTGCCCGGTACCAGACATAGTGAGTCCATTTCTTAACTTCATCACCCCATACTTGAACAGCCTTACTATCGTATAGGGCACTGCCACCTTCAACACTTGCAAAATAAACTAAAGTATCCACTCCACTACTAGCAAGTTGACTTACATTGTAAGCATGATCTTCAGGGGTGAGTGGCGGCTCCATTTGATAGAGGCCACCAGCATGTCTCCCGTCATCAAACATAGCCACACGGGGTTCCTTCTGTTTGATTGGATCTTTTGAATTATGTTTTCTAGGAGAAGCAGCGTGGACCAGAGGGAGAGCCAGCGCACTGGGGGCAATACTTCCAATGGTTTTAAAGAAGGATCTACGTTTCATAATTTTTTATAGTCTCCTTACCTGTGTAAAAATACTAATATAATATCTTGCCTCTAATAACTGCATTCAATAGCGACTTCCGTCAATATAGGAGAGTTCCCACCATCTGGAGAACCTAAAATTGCACGGTACTGTAACCAACGGTGTGTTATTGAGATAGACGATAATGATTCCCCTGATTCTAGGTGAAAGGAATCAGGTCCAGAAGGGCCGGTCCAGGGTGCATTATTGAGCTCTTCTTTAGATTTTGCCGAGCGCACTTGAAATTTTACACTTGTACCATATTTCGTGATGGCGTCCCAATGAAGTTTAGAAAAGATAGTTCCTTCTGATGCCTGTACTGGTGCTGAAAAATAAGACCAGTCATAACTCCGATCATAGACGTGACCAGCATCAACCATTGCATCTAAATGAACTCCAATGGTAGGAATATGCTGTCTGTCTTGGTTTGAAAATCCTTTGGGTCCTCCCCAGTAAATGTTTGTTCCAGCAGCATGGTCAAAGTGTATCTGATGATTAGATATAATTAAATCTGTCCAGCCATCCCGATTGAGATCGAGAGAGTCGACTGCCGCGGAAGAGTGGGCATCCAACAATTGTCGCCGCTTTTCACTAAAGTCTCGGTTCATTCCTCCCCAGTATATAAATGCGGGAAGTTCTCTATTGGTATCAGAACGGTAGTTAGTAGTAGCAATATCTAAATGCCCGTCTTTATTGAAATCAGCAACGGAAGCGTCCAGAGTAGTGAATCCTTCAAATTCTGTGGCGGAAGATGAAAAACCCTGGGGTCCACCCCAATAGATTTGGGTGTTGGTATGCGTAGTATAATTAGCTTTTGAAAATCCACTTGCAAAAATAAGATCTAACCAGCCATCCTTATCTAGATCTGCCGGCACGGCATGTGGTGTGCCATTAGTTTTTAAACGGAGAACGTTGTCCGGGCTGTAGGACTGGGGGCTTCCCCAAAAGATTTCAGAAATTTCTGCATTACCTCCTGGAAAGATAAGGTCTAAGAATCCATCCTTGTTAAGGTCAGCAATAGCGTTTGATTCGATACCTGGAAAATTTAAAATCCATTTGTTCACCTTAGGATCTTTAAAACGATTAGCATTTCCCCAAACTATGGCAGCTCCAGCATTACCTCCAGGAGACGCTTGGAGGGAAAAAACAATATCAAGGAAGCCATCTTTATTTAAATCTGCCACACTGCTAGCAATAGTCTTCTTTAAAGGCAGCGCAGTTTCCTTACTTTTTTCCTGATAGCCGGCAGAAGAACCCCATTTTACATAGGCGGTATTACCACTGTTAAAAATAATATCTGGAAAATTATCATCGTCTAGATCAGCAATGCTGAATTCCATAAAGGCTCCTAAATCAAGCTCAGTAGATGCAGCATTAGAATAATAGTGATCAGAAGTTCCCCAGTAGATGACTGAGGGAAGTACACCCCTTTTTCCGCTCAAATGAGCGACTAATAAGATGTCAGGATGTTTGTCTTGATTAAGATCAGCGATACCAGAACTAATTGTTCCAAAACCAGTGAGCTCACTACGCCGATGAGAAGCGAAACCGCTATTTCCGCCCCAATAGATATAGCTTGGAACATCATTGCCTATAGAATTGTGCGAGTTGCCTATTAGAATGTCGAGAATGTTGTCTTTGTTAAGGTCAGCTATTGACACAGTAGTAGCTCCTAGACTGGGTAAATCCGTCTTCCGATTTTGGCTAAAACCGTTGTCGGTTCCCCAATAAATTGTCGAGTTAGTTGACGAATTATTGGGGTCGCCTGAATTGGCCACTACAAGATCAATTTGTTTATCGTTATTCAGATCTGCTGCTTTTAAATCTTGGCAATAATTTGTGGGGAGGGTCATGATATTGTCAAGAAGTAAGCCGTTATTTGATCCATAAAAAAGAATTGCTTTATTAGATCCAGCTACTACCAAGTCGGCAATGTTATCTTGGTTGACTTGGATTGTGAGAAGGGTTTTCATTCCCTGTCGTGTCCCTAGCCATCCTTTAGGTCTCTCTCCAGTTTGTAAATCCTGACTATTTAGGACTTGACGTTTTTGTTCGTTAAACTCTCTTTTACCGGTGCCCCAATAGAGAAAGATACTTTCTTCCTGACTATTATGGTTAAGAAATGCAAGATCTAACTGTTTGTCTCCATTGTAGTCACCGATTGCTACATCTGTGGCACTAATAGTCGGGATTGAACTGCGATGTTCAGAGCTATACCCATTTAGGTTGCCCCAATATATGTAAGATTCTAAATGTTGTTTGAATTCGACACTTTCACCACGTTCACTTCCATTATTAGCTAGAACAATGTCGGGAAGGTTGTCATTATCTAGGTCTCCTATTGCTATTCCAAAAGCCAAAAGAGCAGGTAGCTCAGTTTTCTTAGTTAAGTCATAACCGTTAGGACCACCCCAATATATGTAGGCAGGTTGATCTGTTCTGTAGTTGTGTTGGGAATTACAAATCACTATTTCTGGAAATCCATCTAGGTTTAAATCAGCGATCTTACTGCGGCCGCCTCCGGATGTTGGAAATCGAGTAATTTTTTTACTAGCAGATTCAATATGAGTTAAGATTGAAAATGGAGCACGCAACTTCCAGTTTTCTGGCAGCAATGACTGAAAACCATTTGGCCCACCCCAGTATAGAAGGCTATCGGGTGCATAGACGTTGTTATGATCCTGAGTGAATAGAAGATCAAGTTCTCCATCTAAGTTTAAATCCCAGCGGTTGATTGTTTGAATACGTCCCTTTGCCGAAACATAGAGATTAGCGCCAGAATCATCAGCCTTTCCGGATCGAAGGCTTTGAAAATCATTGTGCTGTATCCATAAGCCTTCAGTTGCCATTAGGTAAAACCCTGATAAGATTACCATTATGAGGAAGGCTGCACACTGAAGTAATAAAGGCCGCTTGGATAAATGCCTCGGTCTATTCACTGGTTTCTCCTGTTTACTATAAAAATTACCGTTACGAAATAGAATTGATATGATAACTCGATCAATGTTAGACAAGCTAGGTTATCATAGATTGAAATGATTTTTTTAACGAGATTGTTCCCAATTTGGAATTAGGAGAATTTGAATAATGAACGGTTGTTATGATTTACATGGTATTGTGCCAATAATTAATACGCCTTTTGATGAAAAATTGAACATTGATGTGCCGTCTTTAGAGAGATTAATAGAACAGTCGATTACTGATGGGATTGTAGGATGTATCGTACCAGCTGTAGCAAGTGAGGTGGACAAACTATCATTAAGTGAGAGAAAGTTTTTGGTTAAACAGGTAGCTTCAGTTGCCGATAGGCGCATTAAGGTTATAGCTGGAGTAAGTTCTGAAGAGATAAAAGATGCTATTGGATTGGCTGAAAATGCATTACATTTGGGATGCGATGGAATCTTATGCAGGGTACCTGATAGGTTAGAGGCTGATCATCAGGGCACAGTTCAATTTTTTCAGGAGCTTTCCAGTGTTGGTATGGAAATGTTAATGGTTCAGGATCTATCTTGGAACGGTTATGGAATGTCATTGAAAACAATTCTTGAGATGTTTAAGAAAATTTCTGCTTTTAAGTGTATCAAGATTGAAACAATTCCAGCAGGGTTTAAGTCCAGCCAAGTATTATTAGAAACGAAAGGGGAATTGAATATTTCTAGTGGGTGGTCTCTTCCCGAAATGATTGAGGCATTAGATAGAGGCATTCATGGGTTCAATACTACTGCCATTAATAAACCTTTCGTCCATATATATCGCTTACATACTGAAGGGCATAGATTTGAAGCAATAAAACTATTCGAAGAAATAGTGCCTTTTTTGGCTTGGACTCATCAACATATTGATATCTCAATTCAATTTTTAAAGCGTTATTGTTATACAAAAGGGATTTTCTCAACTTTCAATGTGAGACAACCGATACTACCTTTTGATCTATATCATGACAGATGCAGTGAAGAGTTGATCAGAAACATCATCTTGTGCGAAACAAGACTCACTTGAAACAATCGAGAACAATGGTAACTTTTTTAAGCAATGATTTTTGTAGGTGAAGAATTAACATCTTTGTAGATTAATTTGTCAAAAATTAAAACTTATTAATTAAATTTTCTAGGGTTGCTGGTATCATTGAAGTTTTTCTAATCTTGTAAACTATTATTAGTGTTAAATAGGAATTCGGTAATCCAGAAGGGAGAAAAAATGTCTTACCCCCGAATGATGCGAATACGTCAACATTTTGAGGCACCAACAGTAGCGAATATTGCAGGAACCGTGCATGAACAGGTAGCCAGACTTAATTTGGCTTTAAAGGTTAAGTCAGGAGATAGTGTTGCTATTTCTGTAGGAAGCCGTGGAATTGCTAATATTGCATTAATTGTAAAGTCACTTGTCGCCGAACTTAAAACACTGGGTGCAGCACCGTTCCTGGTGCCTGCCATGGGTAGTCATGGTGGAGGGGTTGCAGAAAATCAACGAAAAATAATTGAAAGTTACGGTGTGACGGAGGAATATACTGAAGCTCCTATAAAGGCCAGTATGGAAACAGTTAAAGTAGGCCAAACTGAAGATGGAGTGCCAGTTTTATTCGATAAGTTTGCTTTTGAAGCTAAACATGTTGCCGTTGTTGGACGGGTTAAACCGCACACGGGCTTTGTTGGTGAAATAGAGAGTGGGCTCCATAAGATGATGTTAATTGGATTAGGAAAACATAAAGGGGCCTCACTGTACCATGGAGCAATTGTTCACTATAACTGGGATCGGATTGTTCGCTCGGTTGGGAGAACAGTTATAGAGAAATGTGGAGTCCTTTTAGGGTTGGGTATTGTTGAAAATCAATATGATCAAACAGCTAGGATAGAAGCTGTAGCACCAGACAGGTTTGTTGAACGAGAGAAAGAACTATTAAAAATGGCAAAAAAGTGGATGCCACGGTTACCTTTTGAAGATATTGATTTACTAATTGTGGACAAAATTGGGAAAAATATTAGTGGTGCTGGAATGGATACAAACGTCATTGGGCGAAAATTTAATGATCATTGTGCTGTTGATGGTGAGTGTCCTCGAATTACCCGGAT
>Ga0310345_10003112_pt1 | contig 16069 bp, 14 predicted proteins | sample HC15DNA20500_MG_FD_204667 | JGI IMG/M metagenome (GOLD analysis project Ga0310345, IMG submission 204667) | Marine microbial communities from station ALOHA, North Pacific Subtropical Gyre - HC15-DNA-20-500_MG | ecosystem: Environmental > Aquatic > Marine > Oceanic | place: Pacific Ocean: North... | reverse complement strand
CGGCCCTTCGCCGCGGCGCGCCGGCGGGTGCTGGGGGCGCGGCGCCCGGCGCTGCCCGCGGGGAGGGCGGGGCTGCGGGGGGGGATCTCGCCGTTTGCGGCGGGGGGCGCATTCTCCGGCGGGCGGCTGAGGGCCTTTGCGGGGGGCGGCGTGGTCGAGGGGCCGACGCTGTTCGGGATGCGCGGCGGCGCGGGGCTGATGGGCGAGGCGGGGCCGGAGGCGATCCTGCCCCTGCAGCGCGGCGCGGACGGCCGGCTGGGCGTCGCGGCGGGCGGAGGCGGCGGCCGTGCGGTGAGCGTGACGGTGAACGTCTCGACCCCCGACGTCGCGGGATTCAGCAAGTCCCGCAGCCAGGTCGCCGCGCAGGTGGCGCGGGCGGTGCAGCTGGGCGTGCGCAACGGGTGACGCCGTCCGCAGGGACAGGGCGCGCAGACAGGAGGCGGAGATGGCCTTTCACGAGGTGAGGTTTCCCGACACGCTCTCGGTCGGCTCGACCGGCGGTCCGATGCGGCGCACGGAGATCGTGACGCTCGCCAACGGCTACGAGAAGCGCAATACCAACTGGGCGGACTCGCGGCGCAGCTACGACGCGGGGATCGGGCTGTCGAGCCTGGACGACCTGCAGGCGGTGGTGGCCTTCTTCGAGGCGCGGCGCGGGCAGCTGCACGCGTTCCGCTGGAAGGACTGGCTGGACTGGAAGTCCTGCGCGCCCTCCGACGAGGTCTCGGCCGACGATCAGAGGATCGGGACCGGCGACGGGTCGACGACCGTGTTCCAGCTGACTAAGACCTACGAGACCGTGGCGAACCCTTACGTACGGGTGATCCACAAGCCGGTGACCGGGACCACGAGGGTCGCCGTGGACGGGGTGGAGCAGGTGCTGGCGGCGGACTTCGTGGTGGCGGACGCCACCGGCGAGGTGAGCTTCGTCGTGCCGCCCGCCGCCGGCCAGTCGGTCACCGCGGGCTTCGAGTTCGACGTGCCGGTGCGCTTCGACACCGACCGGATCGTGTGGAGCCTGACGGCGCTGGAAGCCGGCGAGATCCCCTCGATCCCCGTGGTGGAGGTGCGGGTCTGATGCGCGCGCTGGATCAGGAGCTGGAGCGGCATCTCGACGAGGAGGCGACGACCCTCTGCCGGTGCTGGATGGTGAAGCGGCGTGACGGGGTGGAGCTGGGCTTCACCGATCACGATCTGCCGCTGCGCTTCGCGGGCGTGGATTTCGAGCCGGAGACGGGGTTCGAGGGCACGCAGGTGGAGAGCTCGCTGGGGCTCGCGGTCGACAACCAGGAGACGATGGGCGCCCTGCGCTCGGACGCGATCCGGGAGGAGGACGTCCTGCGCGGCCTTTACGACGGGGCGGAGGTGACGCGCTGGGTGGTGAACTTCGCCGACGTCGACGAGCGCGTGAAGCTCTCGGTGGGGGTGGTCGGCGAGATCCGGCGCGGGGACCTGGCGTTCGAGCTGGAGATCCTGGGGCGGTCCGAGGTGCTGAACCGGCCGCTGGGTCGGGTCTTCCAGCGCTCCTGCGATGCGGAGCTGGGCGACGCGCGCTGCGGGGTGACGCTGGACGGGGCCTTCTCGAAGTCGGGCGAGGTGCTGGGTCTGCAGGATGCGCGCCGGTTCTCGGTGAGCGGGAATGCGGCGGGGAGCCCGGCGGGGTGGTTCGATCACGGCAAGGTCGAGTGGACCTCGGGCGCCAATGCGGGGCAGGTGGTCTCGGTGCGCCGGTTCTATGCGCAGGCGGGGCAGATGGTGGTGGACCTGTGGAACACGCCGGCCGCGCCGATCGCGGCGGGCGACGGGTTCAAGCTGCTGGCGGGCTGCGACAAGACCGCGTCGACCTGCAAGGCGAAGTTCGAGAACTTCCTGAACTTCCGCGGTTTTCCGCTGATGCCGGGCGAGGACTGGACGACGGCCTATCCGCGCTCGGACGAGGTGCATGACGGCGGCTCGCTGTTCAATGGCTGAGGCGCGGCGGGCGGCGATCGTGGCCGCGGCGCGCGGCTGGCTGGGCACGCCCTATCGCCACCAGGCGAGCGCGAAGGGCGCAGGGGCCGACTGCCTGGGCCTGGTGCGCGGCGTCTGGCGCGAGGTGCTGGGCGAGGAGCCCGAGGCGCCGCCGCCCTATTCGCCCGACTGGATGGAGGCGAGCCGGGAGGAGCGGCTGTTCGATGCCTGCCGGCGGCTGATGCGGCCGATCGAGGTCGCCGGGGCCGGGCCGGGCGACGTGCTGCTGTTCCGCATGCGCGTGCACGGGCCGGCCAAGCACCTGGGCATCCTGGTCGAGACCGGGGGGGACGAACCCCGGATGATCCACGCCTATTCGGGGCGTGGGGTCGTGGGCTCGTCCCTCGGGCCTTCCTGGCGTCGGCGCATCGCGGCGGCCTTCAGCTTTCCGGAGTGATCCATGGCGACTTTGGTTCTGGCCGCCGCGGGCGCCGCCGTCGGCGGCGCCATCGGGGGCGGCATCGCCGGCGTCAGCGCGATGGCGCTGGGGCAGGCCGCGGGCGCGGTCGTCGGCGGGCTGATCGACCAGAAGATCCTGGGCGGGGGCGGGCGCGCGGTGGAGCGCGGGCGCGCCTCGACCCTGCGGGTGCAGGCGGCGAACGAGGGCGCGCCGATCGCGCGCGTCTATGGCCGCATGCGCGTGGCGGGCCAGGTGATCTGGTCGACCCGCTTCAAGGAGCACGTGAACCGCGAGGAGCATGGCGGCAAGGGCGGGGGCGGCGGCACGACCGTCACCGAGTATTCCTACACCATCAGCTTCGCCGTCGCCCTGTGCGAGGGGCCGATCACCCGGATCGGACGGATCTGGGCCGACGGCCGCCAGATCAACGTCGACGCCCTGAACTGGCGCCTGCATCGCGGGACCGAGGGGCAGGGCCCCGATCCCGCCATCGAGGCGGTGGAGGGCGAGGGGAACACGCCGGCTTATCGCGGTCTCGCCTACATGGTGTTCGAAGACGTGCCGGTCGCCCAGTTCGGCAACCGCGTCCCGCAGATCAGCGTCGAGGTGTTCCGCCGCCCCAAGTCGCCCGCCGGCCTCGAGTACGGCGAGGAAGGCGAGCTGCGCCTGCACAAGATCGTCAAGGGCGTGACGATGATCCCCGGCTCCGGCGAGTTCGTGCTGGAGACCGAGCCGGTGCGCGAGATCCTGGGCGAGGGGCAGGAGAAGTTCCTCAACCTCAACGCCTGGTCCGACCGGACCGACGCGGTGGTGGCGCTGGACCAGCTGCTGGACGAGCTGCCGGAGCTGGAGAGCGTCTCGCTGGTGGTGAGCTGGTTCGGGGACGACCTGCGCTGCGCGAACTGCCAGGTGCGGCCGGGCGTGGAGTACGAGGACAAGGTCACCGCGCCCCATGTCTGGACCGTGGGCGGGGAGACCCGGAGCGGGGCCTATCTGGTGGGTCGCGACGGGGAAGGGCGGCCGATCTACGGGGGCACGCCCTCCGACGGGTCGGTGGTGCGCTACATCCGCGAGCTGAAGAGCCGCGGGCTGAGGGTGCTGTTCTACCCGTTCATCCTGATGGACGTGGCGCCGGGCAACGGCAAGCCGGATCCCTGGGGCTGGGGCGAGCAGGCGGCCTATCCCTGGCGCGGCCGGATCACCCAGATGCCGGCGGCGGGGCAGGCGGGCTCGCCCGACCAGACCTCGGCGGCGGAGGATCAGGTCGAGGATTTCTTCGGCGACGCGCAGGTCGGCGACTTCACGCCCTCGGGCGAGACGGTGCTGTTCTCGGGGACCGGGGCGCATCGCTATCGCCGGTTCATCCTGCACTATGCGCATCTGTGCGCGCTGGCGGGGGGCGTGGACGCGTTCTGCATCGGCTCGGAGATGCGCAGCCTGACGCAGATCCGCTCGGCCAAGACCGTCTATCCGGCGGTGGATCGGCTGAAGGCGCTGGCGGGGGACGTGCGCTCGGTGCTGGGGGCGGGCGCGAAGATCGGCTACGCGGCGGATTGGTCTGAATACTTCGGGCATAATCCCGGCGACGGGAGCGGCGACCGGCTGTTCCATCTCGATCCGCTGTGGGCGGATCGCGACATCGATTTCGTGGGCATCGACTATTACGCGCCGCTGACCGACTGGCGTGACGGGTTCGATCACCTGGACGCCGAGCTGACGCCGACGATCTACGATTTGGACTACCTCGCCTCGCGCTTCGAGGCGGGGGAGAACTACGACTGGTACTACGCCTCGGACGAGGACCGGCGGAACCAGGTGCGCTCGCCGATCGAGGACTGGTACGGCGAGCCCTGGGTGTGGCGGGCCAAGGACATCCGCAACTGGTGGTCGCGGGCGCACCATGACCGTATCAACGGCGTGCGCCAGGAAACCCGAACGATGTGGGTGCCGCGCTCGAAGCCGATCTGGCTGACCGAGATCGGCTGCGGCGCGGTCGACAAGGCGACCAACCAGCCGAACGTCTTCGTGGACCCGAAGAGCTCGGAGAACGGGCTGCCGCACTTCTCGTCGGGGATGCGGGACGACCTGATCCAGCGCCGGATGATCCAGGCGATGCAGCTCCACTGGGGGCGGTCGTCGAACAATCCCTCGTCGCCAAGATATGTCGGGCCGATGCTTGACCTCTCGAACGTCCACGTCTGGACCTGGGACGCGCGGCCGTGGCCGGCGTTCCCGACGCGTCCGGACCTGTGGTCGGACGGCTCGAACTACGAATACGGGCACTGGCTGAACGGGCGCGTCGCCTCGGCTTCGCTGGATCGGGTGGTGGCCGAGATCTGCGCGGAGGCGGGGCTGCTCGACATCGACGTCAGCGGACTGCATGCGTTGACGGACGGGTTCGTGCAGCAGGCGACGCAGTCGCCGCGGGCGGCCCTGCAGGCGCTGATGATCGCCTATGGGTTCGACGCTTACGAGAGCGGCGGCACGCTGCGCTTCGTGATGCGCGGCCTGCAGCCGGCGACCGAGATCGATCCCGACGCGGTGATCGAGGACGGCGCCGGCCCCGGCCGGGACGTCGAGCGGGTGCGCGCGCCCTGGAACGCCGCGCTGAAGGAGGTGAGGGTGGGCTACCTGCGCACCGAAGCCTCCTACCAGTCCGGCGCGGCGGAGGTGATCAATCCCGACGGGGCGGCGGTGGGGGTCGAGGGCTCGGAACTGCCGATCGCCATGACCCGGGGCCGGGCGCTGGAGATCGCCGAGCGATGGGCGCGCGAAAGCGCGGTCGCCCGCGAGACCGCCAGTTTCGCCCTGCCGGCGGCGCGCCTGTCTCTGGAGCCGGGCGACGTGGTGCGGCTGGGGCCGGAGGGAGAGCCGGAGTATCGCGTCGACCGCATCTCCGAGGGGGTGAGCCGGCTGATCGAGGCGACGCGGATCGAACCCTCGGTCTATCAGCTCGGCGCCCGCCCGGTGGGCGAGAACCCCGAGGCGCCGCTCGACGCGAGCCCGGGCGCGGGCGTGCCGGGTTATCGGCTGATGGACGTGCCCTGGGCGGTGTTCGGGGGCGACGAGGACAACGGCTATGCCGCGGTCTGGTCCACGCCCTGGCCGGGGACCGTGGCGCTCTACACCTCCGATCGCGACGACGCCTACCGGGCCGAGGCCGCGACGACCCGGCCGGCGACGGTCGGAAAGCTGATCACGCCGCTGGGATCGGCCGAGCCCTGGCGCTGGACGCGGGGGATCAAGGCGCAGGTCCAGATGCTCTCCGGCACGCTCTCGAGCGCCGACCGGCTGGCGGTGCTGAACGGGGCGAACCTGGCGGCGCTGAGCTCTCCGCTCGGCGGCTGGGAGGTGCTGCAGTTCCAGGAGGCGACGCTGGTGGCGCCCGGGATCTACGAGCTGTCGGGCTTTCTGCGCGGCGTCGCAGGGACCGAGCCGCTGATCGGCGCGCCGACGCCGGCGGGCGCGGTGCTGGTGATGCTGAACCGGCGCCTGATCGAGATCGACCTGGGACGGGAGGCGCTGGATCTGGAGCGGCACTACCGGATCGGCCCGGCCTCCGACGATCCGGGCTCGAGCAGCTTCGCCCATGCGACCTGGACCTGGACGGGCTCGGCCCTGAGGCCCTTCGCGCCGGTGCACCTCAATGCCGAGCGGCAGCCGGGGGGCGACGTGGCGGTGACCTGGATCCGGCGGGGACGGCTGGACACCGACGTCTGGCCCGCCTCGGAGACGCCGCTCTTCGAGGAGAGCGAGGCCTACCGGGTCCGGGTGCGCGCCACCAGCGGGACGGTGGTGCGCCAGATGCAGGTGAGCTCGCCCGAGTTCATCTACACGACCGCCATGCAGGCGGCCGACGGGGTGCCGGGGGCGGCGACCTTCGAGATCGCGCAGATGTCGGCGGCCGTGGGCGCCGGCCATTATGGGAAGGTGACGTTCGATGGCTGAGACCGCCAACCTCGACCTGCCGCTGCTGGCCGCCGGCCAGGCGGGCAAGCACATCACCGTCAACGAGGCGCTGACCCGCATCGACCAGCTGGTGATGCTGGGGGTGATCAGCCGCACGCTGGCGACGCCCCCCGCCTCGCCGACGGAGGGCGATCGCTACATCGTGCCGACCGGCGCGACCGGGTCCTGGAGCGGACGCACGGCGCAGGTCGCGGTGGTGGTCAACGGCGGCTGGGACTTCATCGCGCCGCGCAACGGCTGGCGCGCCTTCGTCGACGCCGAGGGGGCGGAGGTGGTCTACAGCGCCGGCGTCTGGTCGACGCTGACGCTGCCGGCCGCGGCCTCGGGCTCGGTATCGGTCGTCGAGTTCGAGCATCAGCTGACCGCCGGCGGGGCGCAGGTGACCACGGGCCAGATCCCCGCCGGCTCGCTCGTGCTGGCGGTCACGGCACGGGTGCAGCAGGCGATCACCGGGGTCGCCGGCTGGTCGCTGGGCGTGACCGAGGCGGATACGCGCTACGGCTCGGGCCTGGCGACCGGCGCGGGCGCGGGGATCGTGGGGGTGACGGGGGCGCCCCTGGCCTACCGCGCCAACATCGGCCTGCGGCTGACGCCTTCGGGCGGGACGTTCACGGGAGGGCGGGTGAAGTTCAACATTCACCGCATGACCTTCGCGGCCCCCCCGGCCTGAGGCCGGGGCGTCGCGATCGTGACCAACGTCTTCACAATTGCTCATGCGGCCTTGGCTTGAAACGCGGGATCGGGCAACGATCTTCCTCGAAGGCGCGCAGTCCGCGCGCGGCCCCGAGGGAGGACCGTCATGTCCGTGGCCCCGAAGGAAGACGCCCCCGCGAAGCTGGACCCGGTCTGGTCCCGCATCTGCGACGAGGCGAGGGAGATGGTCGAGGACGAGCCGCTGATCGGCAGCCTCGTCCATGCGACCGTGCTTCACCACGACAGTTTCGAGGATGCGCTGAGCTACCGCATCGCCCAGAAACTGGCTGCGCCGGACCTCTCGGCGCTGATCCTGCAGGACGTGGCCCGCGACGTGATCCGGCAGGACAAGTCCATCGGCGCCGCCGCGCGGGCGGACGTGGTCGCGGTCTATGAGCGCGACCCCGCCTGCCACCGCTATGTCCAGCCGCTGCTGTTCTTCAAGGGCTTCCTCGCGATCGAGAGCTACCGGATCGCGCACTGGCTTTGGATGAACGGGCGTCAGGACCTGGCGCTGTTCATCCAGATGCGGGCCTCCGAGGTCTTCGCCATCGACATCCATCCCAACGCCCGGGTGGGCCGCGGGATCATGATCGACCACGGCCATTCGGTGGTGATCGGCGAGACCGCGGTGCTGGGCGACAACTGCTCGCTGCTGCACGGCGTGACGCTGGGCGGCACGGGCAAGGAGGATGGCGACCGTCATCCCAAGGTCGGTCACGGCGTGCTGATCGGCGCGGGCGCGAAGATCCTGGGCAACATCCAGATCGGGCATTGCAGCCGGATCGCGGCGGGCTCGGTGGTGCTTAAGGACGTGCCGCCGTGCAAGACCGTCGCCGGGGTGCCGGCCAAGGTGGTGGGCGACGCGGGCTGCGACCAGCCCTCGCTGAGCATGGATCACCTGATGTGAGACCGCCGCTTCGGCGGCGGACATGAAGAAGGGCGCGGAGGCTGATGCCTCCGCGCCCTTTTTTCGTTTCAGGCCGCTCGCGTCAGGCCAGCAGGGCCATCGGGTTCTCGAGGTTGGTCTTCACCGCCTCGAGGAACTGGGCGCCCAGCGCGCCGTCGATCACCCGGTGGTCGACCGAGAGGGTCACGGACATCACCGTGGCCACCTTGATCTCCCCATCCGCGCCCACGACCGGCTTCTTCAGCCCCGCGCCGACCGCCAGGATCGAGCCGTGGGGCGGGTTGATCACCGCGTCGAAGTTCTCGATCCCGTACATGCCGAGGTTGGAGATCGCGAAGCTGCCGCCCTGGTATTCCTGCGGCTGCAGCTTGCGGTCCCGGGCCTTGCCGGCGAGCGTCTTCATCTCCCCCGACAGGGCCGAGAGCGACTTGGTGTCGGCCGAGCGCAGCACCGGCGTGATCAGGCCGCCCTCGATGGCGACCGCCACGGCCACGTCCGCGCGGGAGAACTTCAGGATCCGGTCGCCGGCCCAGACCGCGTTGCAGTCGGGAACCTGGATCAGCGCCGCCGCGCAGGCCTTGATGACGAAGTCGTTGACCGAGAGCTTCACGCCGCGCTTCTCCAGCGCCCCGTTCAGCTCCGCCCGGAAGGCCATCAGCGCGTCCAGCTCGATGTCGCGCCGCAGGTAGAAATGCGGGATCGTCGACTTCGCTTCCGACAGACGCGCGGCGATGGTCCGGCGCATGCCGTCGAGCTTCACCTCCTCGAACTCCACGTCGCCGTAGAGCTTCTTCACGGCGTCCGCGGAGACCGGCCCGGCCTTCGCGACGGGAGCGGGCGCGGCCTTCTCCTCGGACTTCGCCGCAGGCGCCGCGGCCTCCGGCCTGGCGCTCTCGACGTCGGCCTTCACGATCCGGCCCTTCGGACCCGAGCCCTTCACCTTCGTCAGGTCGAGCCCCTTCTCCTTCGCGATCCGCCGCGCGAGCGGCGAGGCGAAGATGCGCTCGCCCTCCGCCGTTTCGGGCGCAGGCGGGGCAGGGGTGTCGGCCGTCTTCGGCTCCGGCGCGGCGGGGGCGGCGGAGGCTTTCTCCTCGTCGCTCTCGGCCGGGGCCGGCTTGGCCTCGGGCTTCGCCGAGGCGGCCTCATCGGCCGCGGAGGCGTCCTCGCCTTCCTCGAGCAGGACGGCGATGGGGGTGTTCACCTTCACCCCCTCGGTCCCCTCGGCGACCAGCAGCTTGCCGATCACGCCCTCGTCGACGGCCTCGAACTCCATCGTCGCCTTGTCGGTCTCGATCTCGGCGATGACGTCGCCGGAGGAGACCGTGTCCCCCTCCTTGACCGTCCACTTGGCCAGCGTGCCTTCCTCCATCGTGGGGGAAAGCGCGGGCATCAGGATCTGGATGGACATCTCCCTCCCCCCTCAGCGATAGCAGACGGCCTTGGCGGCCTCGACCACCTCGGCGGTCGTGACCAGCGCATGGCGCTCGAGATTGGCGGCGTAGGGCATCGGCACGTCCTTGCCGGTGCAGTTCAGGACCGGCGCGTCAGCGTCGCCGAGATGTGGTTGCCGATGGAGGCGACCGGCCAGCCTTCCTCGATGGTGACGCAGCGGTTGGTCTTCATCACCGACTTCACCACCGTGTCGGTGTCCATCGGGCGCAGGCAGCGCAGGTCGATGACCTCGGCCTCGATCCCCTCGGCGGCGAGCGCCTCGGCGGCCTCCAGCGCATAGGTCATGCCGATGCCGAAGCTGACCAGGGTCACGTCCGTGCCCTGACGCCAGATCCGGGCCTTGCCCAGCGGGATGGTCAGATCCTCGATGTCGGGCACGTCGAAGGAGCGCCCGTAGAGGATCTCGTTCTCCAGGAACACCACCGGGTTGGGGTCGCGGATCGCGCTCTTCAGCAGGCCCTTGGCGTCGGCGGCCGAGTAGGGCTGCACGACCTTCAGGCCGGGGATCTGCGCATACCAGGCGGCGTAGTCCTGGCTGTGCTGGGCCCCCACGCGCGCCGCGGCGCCGTTGGGCCCGCGGAACACGATCGGGCAGCCCATCTGCCCGCCGGACATGTAGAGCGTCTTGGCGGCCGAGTTGATGATCTGGTCGATCGCCTGCATGGCGAAGTTGAAGGTCATGAACTCGACGATGGGCTTGAGGCCCGCGAAGGCCGCGCCCACGCCCAGGCCCGCGAAGCCATGCTCGGTGATCGGGGTGTCGATCACCCGCTTGCCCCCGAACTCGTCCAGCAACCCTTGGGTGATCTTGTAGGCGCCCTGGTACTCGGCCACCTCCTCGCCCATCACGAAGACGTCGCCGTCGCGGCGCATCTCCTCGGCCATCGCATCCCGCAGCGCCTCGCGCACGGTCTGCTTCTTCATCTTGGCGTCCTCGGGCCAGTCGAGCTCCAGCTCGGCCATCGGCGCGCCCGGCTTGGCCGAGGCGGGGACGGTCCCGTGGGGCATCTCCTTCGCGGCGGCGACGGCGTCGGACTTGCCCTTCGCGGCCTCCTGCGCCGTCTCCTCCTCCTCCGTCTCGTCCCCGGCCGCATCGTCGCCCCTGGGCGCGGCGGCCTCGTCGGCGGCGGAGGCGTCCTCGCCTTCCTCCAGCAGCACGGCGATGGGGGTGTTCACCTTCACCCCTTCCGTGCCTTCCTCGATCAGCAGCTTGCCGATCACGCCTTCATCGACGGCCTCGAACTCCATCGTGGCCTTGTCGGTCTCGATCTCGGCCAGGATGTCGCCGGAGGAGACCTTGTCCCCCTCCTTGACGTTCCATTTCGACAGCGTGCCCTCCTCCATGGTGGGGGAGAGCGCGGGCATCAGGATCTGAACGGCCATTTTCCCCCTCCTCAGGCGTACACGTCGGTCCAGAGCTCCTCGAGCGCGGGCTCGGGGCTCTCCTGGGCGAAGTCGGCGGACTTGTTGACGATGCCGCGGACCTCCTTGTCGATGGCCTTCAGCTCATCGTCGGTCGCGTCGCCGCCCAGCGTCAGCAGCTCGCGCACATGCTCGATCGGGTCGCGGGTCTCGCGCATCTTCTGCACTTCCTCGCGGGTCCGGTACTTGGCGGGATCCGACATCGAATGCCCGCGGTAGCGATAGGTGTTCATCTCGAGGATGTAGGGCCCCTCGCCCTTGCGGCAGAGGTCGGCGGCCTTCAGGCAGGCCTCCTTCACCGCCAGCACGTCCATCCCGTCCACCGCCTCGCCCTCGATCCCGAAGGCGGCGCCGCGGGTGTAGAGCGCGGGGGACGACGAGGCGCGCTTCAGGCTGGTGCCCATCGCGTACTGGTTGTTCTCGATGATGAAGATCACCGGCAGCTTCCACAGCGAGGCCATGTTGAAGGTCTCGTAGACCTGGCCCTGGTTCGCCGCGCCGTCGCCGAAATAGGTGAAGGTGACGTTGTCGTTCTCGCGATACTTGTTCGCGAAGGCGAGGCCCGCGCCCAGCGGCACGTTGGCGCCGACGATCCCGTGCCCCCCGTAGAACTCCTTCTCCTTGGAGAACATGTGCATCGAGCCGCCCTTGCCCTTGGAGTATCCCCCCTCGCGGCCCGTCAGCTCGGCCATCACCCCGTTGGGGTCCATCCCGCAGGCCAGCATGTGGCCGTGGTCGCGGTAGGTGGTGATGCGCTGGTCGCCCTCTTTCGCGGCGGCCTCGGCCCCGACGACGACGGCCTCCTGGCCGATGTAGAGGTGACAGAACCCGCCGATCAGGCCCATGCCGTAGAGCTGGCCCGCCTTCTCCTCGAAGCGGCGGATCAGGAGCATGTCGCGATAATAGGCGAGCAGCTCCTCCTTGGACGCATTGGGCTTCTTTCGCCGCGTGGCGGCCATGGCGTCGTCCTCCCTGGTGTGGGCCCGGATCGTTCACGATGTCCCGGCTTTTCTAGCCTCGCACCATAACGACTGCACGCCAATATCGAGCAACCGAATTGCGGTTTTGGCGAAAGAACGGGAAGTTTCGTGCGTTCCGGCCCGAAGCCTGCCGGAGCGAAAACAGGGGCTTGCCCAACGATCAGGCGCCCGACGCATCCCGCGCGCGGGGCCTGCCGGGCCGGGTCAGCGGATCACGATCTCGTCGGTGCGCGCATAGCCCAGGATCCGCCGCGCCCGCTCGTCCAGCAGGTCGAGGTCGAGGTAGCGGTCCGAGAGGCGGCGGGTCAGGTTCTCCATCCGCCGGCGCTCGGCCTGCAGGTCTGCCAGGTTCGCCTCCAGCGTCGCCTGCTCGCGCGCCAGGCGCACCTGCTCTACCAGGCCGGTGTCGCCCTGCAGCGCCGAATATCCGAAGTAGCTGGTGGCCCCGACCACGAAGAAGCCGAAGGCCGCGGCCACGATCCGTCGCGATGCGCCGCTCTCGCTCATGTCGTTCGCCTGCCTGCTCCGAGGGCCGCGGTCCCGCAGGGGGCGGGCGCAGATCCTGACTCCGTACAATGCCGCAGGCGGGGCGATTTGAAAAGAGTCTTTCCTCCCGCGCGGTTGCGGGCCCGCGTTCAGACGCCGTCGCGGCCGCGCCGCGCGCTCAGAACCCGTGGAGCCTGGCGTAGAGCGCCAGCGCCGCCACCGCCGCGAGGATCGCCGCATGGCGCAGCCGCAGCCCGCCCGCGCCGCCGTGCAGCCGGGCATAGGCCCGCAGCGGCGGCGGACGTCCGCCCGCGCCGCCGCGCGCCGTCTCGCCGCTGCTGAAATAGCGCGGACGATGCTCGGAGCCGGCGGGGGCCGCAGGCGCGGCGTCGACGGGGCGAAGATAAGAGCGATGCGGGGTGGTCATGGCGCAGCCGATACCAACCCCGCCGTGTCCCCCGGCTTAACGCCGCCTTCATGCGCGGTAAATGTCAGGAAGAATTTTCAAGCATAGCACGCTCCGCGCCCCCGTCGTCTGTGCGGAAACTCACAGGCGCCGAATTGGCGACGATCGCGCCCGAAACGGAAACGCCGCCGGCTCCTGCACGGACCCGGCGGCGAAAAAACGAGGAGACGCCGGCGCTTGCCCGGCGCCGCGCCTCAGCCCTTCAGGATCGAGCGGCCGGCGAAGATCGCCGCCTCGCCGAGCTCCTCCTCGATGCGGATCAGCTGGTTGTACTTCGCCAGCCGGTCCGAGCGCGCGAGGCTGCCGGTCTTGATCTGCCCGCAGTTCAGCGCCACGGCGAGGTCGGCGATGGTCGCGTCCTCGGTCTCGCCCGAGCGGTGCGACATCACCGAGGTGTAGCGCGCGCGATGCGCCATCTCGACCGCCTCGATGGTCTCGGTCAGCGAGCCGATCTGGTTGACCTTCACCAGGATCGAGTTCGCCGCCCCCATCTCGATGCCGGTGATCAGCCGGCGGGTGTTGGTCACGAACAGGTCGTCGCCGACCAGCTGGCACTTGTCGCCGATCAGGCCGGTCAGGGCCTTCCACCCCTCCCAGTCGTCCTCGGCCATGCCGTCCTCGATCGAGATGATCGGGTAGTCGGCGACCAGCTTGCCCAGGTAGTCGGCCATCTCCTCGGAGGAGAGCACCGCGTTCTCGCCCTTGAGGTTGTACTTGCCGTCCTCGTAGAACTCGGTCGAGGCCGCATCCAGCGCGATATAGACCTCCTCGCCCGGCTTGAAGCCCGCCTTCTCCACCGACTTCATGATGAAATCGAGCGCGTCGCGGGTGCCCGCGAGGTTCGGGGCGAAGCCGCCCTCGTCGCCCACGTTGGTGTTGTGGCCGGCGGCCTTCAGCTCGGACTTGAGGGTGTGGAACACCTCCGCCCCGATGCGCACCGCCTCGCGCAGCGAGCTCGCGCCCACCGGCATGATCATGAATTCCTGCACGTCGATCGGGTTGTCGGCATGCTCGCCGCCGTTGATGATGTTCATCATCGGCACCGGCAGGACCTTGGCGTTGGTGCCGCCCACGTAGCGGTAGAGGGGCAGGGCCACGCTCTCGGCCGCGGCCTTGGCCACCGCCAGCGACACGCCCAGGATGGCGTTGGCGCCGAGGCGACCCTTGTTCTCGGTCCCGTCCAGCTCGATCATCGCGCGGTCGATGGCGACCTGCTCGGTGGCGTCGACGCCGGCCAGCGCCTCGAAGATCTCGCCGTTGACGGACTCGACCGCCTGGGTGACGCCCTTGCCCTTGTAGCGCGAGCCGCCGTCGCGCAGCTCCACCGCCTCGTGCGCGCCGGTCGAGGCGCCCGAGGGCACCGCGGCGCGGCCGAAGGAGCCGTCCTCCAGCGTCACGTCGACCTCGACGGTCGGGTTGCCGCGGCTGTCCAGGATCTCGCGGCCTGCGATATCGACGATGGCGCTCATTCTCGCGTCTCCGTTGCTCAGGGCCTGGCGGCCCGGAAGCGGGCGCGCCGGCGGAAAGGATGGGGCGTCAGCCGCCCCGCCTGGCCTTGGCCCCCTTCAGGGGCCGGCCGTAAAGCTCCATGCGGTGGCCCATCAGCTCGTAGCCGAGCTTCTCGGCCACCTTGCGCTGCAGGGCCTCGATCTCCTCGTCGACGAACTCGATCACCTCGCCGGTGGACATGTCGATGAGGTGGTCGTGATGCTCGCGCTCGGCGTCCTCGTAGCGCGCGCGGCCGTCGCCGAAATCGACCTTCTCGACGATCCCCGCATCCTCGAACAGCTTCACGGTCCGATAGACGGTCGCGAGGCTGATCCGCGCGTCCTCCGCGGCGGCGCGGCGGTGCAGCTCCTCGACGTCGGGATGGTCGGAACTGGCCTCCAGCACGCGGGCCACGGTGCGCCGCTGTCCGGTCATGCGCAGGCCCGCGGCCTCGCAACGATCCAGGATGGTCTCGGTCATCGGCGGGCGGTCATCTCCGGGCCGTCCTGCGGCCGGGGAAGGGGGGCCGCGCATGGGCTTGGGTGATAACGGATGCGCGAGGCGGGGTCAAAGCGGCGAGCCGTCCCGCAGACGGGGCGCGCGTCCCTCACATCCGGTCGTCGGGCGCGGGCGCGGGGCCCGCGGCGGGGGCGGCCGCGGCCTTCTCCTCGGCCCGGATCTCGTCCCAGATCGCGTCCATCTCCGCCAGGTCCGACTGCTCCGGTCGCCTGCCCCGGGCGGCGAGCCGGCGCTCCACCTCCCGGAACCGGCGCTCGAACTTGGCGTTGGTGCGCCGGATCGCGTGCTCCGGCTCGACCTTGAGATGCCGCGCGAGGTTCGCCAGCACGAAGGCGAGGTCCCCGAACTCCGCCTCCACCTCGTCGGCGGTCAGACTGTCGCGAGCCTCCGCCAGCTCCCCGGCCTCCTCGACCACCTTGGCGATCACGTCGCCCGCGTCCGGCCAGTCGAAGCCCACCCGCGCGGCCCGCGCCTGCAGCTTCACCGCCCGCGTCAGCCCCGGCAGCCCCGTCGCCACCCCGTCGAGCGCCGAGGCCTCGGCCGCGGCCTTGCCCTTCGCCGCCCGTTCCTGCGCCTTCATCCGCTCCCAGTCGCCGGGGCGCAGCTCCCGCACCACGCCGGCCTCGTCGCCGAAGACATGCGGATGCCGGCGCAGCATCTTGTCGGCGACCGCGCGGGCGACGTCGTCGAAGTCGAAGAGCCCGGCCTCCTGCGCCATCTGCGCATGATAGACCACCTGCAGCAGCAGGTCGCCGAGCTCGTCCTTCAGGTCGGCCATGTCGCCCCGCTCGATCGCGTCGGCGACCTCGTAGGCCTCCTCCACGGTGTATTTGGCGATGGACGCGAAATCCTGGTCCCGGTCCCAGGGGCAGCCGTCGGGGGCGCGCAGGCGGCGCATGATCTCGCGCAGGCGGGGCAGGGCGCCGGACGGGTCGCGGACCAGCGCGTCGGATGCCTCGCGGGAAGGGGCGTCGGTCATGGGGCGTCTCCGTGCGGCGTCGAGGTCCGGGGCCGGCCTAGCGCGGAGCGGCAGGGGCGGGCAAGGCGGCGGATCGCGGCGGAGCGGTCTGCAGGCGCCCTGCGGGCGGGCTTGGCTGCGTTGCGAGGGTGGGGGCGTGGTGGAGGATGGGAGAGGGAGGAGCCTCCGGCGGGCTCCTGACTCACCCAAGAACAAGACGCCCCGCGCCTGTTCTCCGGAGCCGTCCATCGCGTCTGATGCCTGAGCGAGTCGGGGGGAGGGGTCAAGGACAAGCCGCGCAAGCGCGGTCGCTTCG
>Ga0310345_10003111_pt1 | contig 16071 bp, 20 predicted proteins | sample HC15DNA20500_MG_FD_204667 | JGI IMG/M metagenome (GOLD analysis project Ga0310345, IMG submission 204667) | Marine microbial communities from station ALOHA, North Pacific Subtropical Gyre - HC15-DNA-20-500_MG | ecosystem: Environmental > Aquatic > Marine > Oceanic | place: Pacific Ocean: North... | reverse complement strand
AGCTCTGCGGCTCACCAGGAGTGCCATGCTCGCGCGTGCGCTCGACGCCATAACGCCGACCCGACCAACCTGGAATGGCCACAGTGCCTCGACTTGGAAGGAGCATCTGCTGAGCATCAACGGATTCGACCTGGACATGGGCTGGGGTGGCCTCGACCGGGCTGCGGGCGAGCGGCTCGAGAACGCCGGGGTTCGCGGCAAGCAGATTCGGCACCGCGCGGTTTGCGTCCACCTTCATCATGGGCGCTCCTACATGGACCCTGCGACGACGCGGGCGAACCGGGCCATCCGCGACCGCATACGTCGACAGCGGGAGACACGCGCGCCGAACGGTCTGCGAGAAACCGAGGCGATCGACGTGTCCGTGCGCATCGACCCCGAGGCTACTGCGTGAGCGGCCGCTGGGTCGTCGGCGTGGACATCGGGGGGACCAACCTGGTCGTGGGCCTCGTCCCCGTCGCGGGAGGCGATCCCTTGGCTTTGCGTTCGCGTGCCACCGAACCCGAACGCGGCGCGGACACGGCCGTGGCTGACATTGAGCGCATGGCCGGAGACGCGATCAAGGAGGTGCTCGACGCGCACGGAGGCTCGCGTGACGACATCGTCGGCGTCGGGATCGGTTGCCCCGGCCCGCTCGATCTCGATGCAGGGGTCGTGATCGCGACGCCAAATCTCGGCTGGACCGACTATCCCATCCGCGACCGCATCGCGTATGCTCTCGACTTGCCTGCCACGCTCGACAACGACGCCAACTGCGCCACGTACGGCGAATGGTGGCAAGGCGCGGGGCGGGGCGTCAGCACGTTGGTGGGTGTCACGCTGGGTACAGGGATCGGCGGTGGCGTGATCCTCGACGGACGCGTCGTGCGTGGCGCCTCGGGCAGCGCGGGGGAGATCGGGCATACCACGATCGATCTCAACGGTCGGCGCTGTGCGTGTGGCAACTACGGGTGCCTGGAGGCCTATGCGTCCGGTCCGAACATCGCCGCGCGTGCGCGCGAAGGCGTAGAGGCCGGTTACGAGTCCGTGCTCTCGGAGTTGGTAGAGGATGACCTCGAGCGCATCACCGCCGTGACCGTGTACGAGGCGCTTGTGCTGGGGGACGAGTACGCCCACGAAGTGATGCTCGAGACCGCCAAGATCCTGGGAGCCAGCGTAGCCAATATCGTGAATACGCTCAACCCGGAGGTCATCGTCATCGTTGGGGGCGTCACGCGCGCAGGTGATCACCTGTTCGGTCCGTTACGCGCCGAGGTACGTCGTCGGGCGTTCAAGTCCGCGGTCGAAGCATGCCAGATCGTACCGGGCGAGCTTCCGGAGACGGCGGGTGTGATCGGTGCAGCCGGAATCTTCGTTTCGGAGGTCCTGGACGGTCGATCGGAAAGGGAAGTGGGTGCGTGAAGCAACCTCGCACCCTGGGCGTAATCGGAACGCTGGTATGGGATCACATATCGGACCGCGATGGCCGTTCTGAGCCGATCGAGGAGTGGGGTGGCATCGGGTACGCTTTGGGCGCGCTCAGCGCCTCCATGCCCCAGGGATGGCGACTGCTGCCAATCCTCAAGTTGGGGCGTGACCTCGCCGAGGACGGCCGGCGCTTCCTGCGAAGCATTCCGGGCGTCGATGACTCGGGTATCATCGTCGTACCAGAGCCGAACAATCGGGTCGAACTGCGCTACCAGGACGATGCGCGGCGCATGGAGCGGCTTACGGGAGGCGTGCCACCTTGGACCTGGCCGGAACTGGCGCCGATCGTCGAGTTGTGTGATGCACTTTATGTGAACTTCATCTCGGGCTTCGAGATGGACCTGGGCACCGCGCAGGCGTTACGCGTGGGGTACCGCGGCCCCGCGTACGCCGACCTCCACTCGCTCTTCCTCCACATGACCCAGCATGGCGTGCGAGTGCCTCGGACCTTGGAGGCGTGGGAAGCGTGGCTGCGGTGTTTCGACGCGGTGCAAATGAACGAGGACGAATTCGAGTTGCTCGGTGCTCAGGGTGACCCCTGGGCGCTCGCTGCTGGGGTGCTTGGCCCCGGTCTGCGGCTCATCGCGGTAACGCTCGGTCCGCGCGGCGCCGCCTTTGTATCCTCCGCCGACTTTGTTGCCGACCCCGCGCGTTGGCGGCAGGATGAACGCGTCGCATTGTCGACCGGCGTGCACAGCGGTAAGGTCGGGCTTCTCGACATGCCCAGAACCGGAGATCCGACAGGTTGCGGGGACGTCTGGGGAGCGACCGCCTTCGCCCGGATGTTGGCGGGTGACGACCTCGAGACTGCGATGACCCACGCGAACCGGTTCGCGGGGCGAAACGTGGATCATCGAGGCGCGCGTGGGCTGTGGCGACACTTGGCGGGTCGACTCTCGCATGTGGAGGAGAGCAGGTGAACGTAGTGGCAGTGCCGGGATCGTTGGACCATCAGACGGTCGACGGGTTGCTCGACGCTGTCGCGGCCATGCAGGAGCAGCGCTCGTTGTTCGATGCTCGTCACGTGCGTTGGGTCGACCCGAACGGCATGGTGGCGCTTCTCGCCGCTGGCTCGGTCGCGAGAGACCGGCAGGGCGCCTTGCCGCGGCTGGAATTGCCCGAGAGCGTCGACGTACTCGGCTACCTCAGCCGCATGGGCTTCTTTCGGGAGGCTCAGGGCATCTTCGACTTTGATGGACACCCGCCGCGACGTGCTTCGGGGACCTCGGACGTCCTGCTCGAGATCACGCAGATCCAGGGCAACGCGGACGTACACAAGGTCATCGACCGAGTGCAAAGCGGGACCGGCGCAGTGCTCGCGTCGAAACTCCACTACCCCGCGACTGCGGTTGTACCGTTCTCTGTCATCCTCTCGGAAGTGTGCCAGAACATCATCGAGCACGCTGATGCGTCCGGGTGGGTCGCCGCGCAGGCGTACAACTGGGCGCGCCGACTCGGCCGGTATGTGGTGGTGATCTCCGTAATGGATCTCGGCCGCGGCTTTCGCGGTTCTCTGACCGACGAGCATTCGGCGCGATATGGAGATCGGTGGGGTGATACGACGGCGCTCGAGGCCGCGTTCCTGCACGGGCTGACTCGCTTTCCGGATGCCGGCCGCGGCCAAGGAATCCAGCAAATGCGTCGCCAAGTACAACGCTGGAACGGCGCGATCACGATCCGGAGTGGCACGGCGCGCATCGGACAGGTCCCGGAGTGGGACGACTCTCCGCCGCTCGTCGATACGCTGGAACCATTTCCAGGTGCTCAGATCAGCATCATCCTGCCGGCACGGGTCGACGAATGAGCGACGTGCTGCCGGATCCCATCGCGATCGACGTGGGTAGCCTGGTCCAGAAGACGGTCACGTCGCTGTACTCGCACTTGGTCACTCGCCCAACAGGTCGTGCGGTCCGCATGGCGATCGAGACCCAACTGAGTGGAGCGGGCCAGCAGTCGCTCTCTCTGATCGATCTATCCGAGGTCACGATTCTCGACTACTCGTGCGCTGACGAGGTCGTCGCCAAGCTACTCCAGCGGTACCTGCACGAACGCGCGCACGAGGCGTTCTTCGTCTTTTGCGGCGTGCACGAGCCGCACCGGGACCAGATTCAGGTCGTGCTGGAGCGTCAGAGTCTGGTTGCTGTCGGTGAAACCGAAGCCGGCAGGTTTGAGTTGCTCGGCGCGCCTGAGCCGATCGAGGCATCCAGCTGGCTGGTGCTCGAACAACACGGACTCGTCACCGCGGAGGACTTGACCGACCTCTACCCCGATGAGGACGCGCGCCATGCCCTCGACCGGTTGGTCGAGCGTCAGGTCGCGTTTCGCAGTCCTGTCTCGGGCCGGTACCATGCGCTCAGCCGACTGGTTCGGCATCTCTTGTAGGCCCCTTCTAGCGAGGCACCATGTCCGACGAACAGAAGCCGGCTCGCTTGCCCGGACCGGCAACGGTCGCGATCCACGGGGCGGTAGAGGCGAAGCGCTCTGGACAGCCCATCGTTCCGCCCATCGTTCGTAGCGCGACGTTCCAATGGGCTACGCCGGAAGACGGGGAGCTACGCTACGGCCGGTACGGCAACCCCAACCAGCTCCTGGTTGGGCGCAAGATCGCAGCCCTGGAGGGCAGCGAGGCCGCGGTGGCTCTCGGCAGCGGCATGGGCGCTACCGCGATGACATTTCTCGCGCTCGCCGAAGCTGGTGACCATATCGTCGCGTCGAAGTACCTGTATGGTGCCACACACACTCTGCTTGAGCGCGAGCTCCCGCGGCGGGGGGTCGAGACGACCTTCGTCGAGCCGGAGTCGCTTGCGGGGTGGCAGGATGCGGTGCAGCCGAACACTCGGGTCTTTCACGTCGAATTGCCGACCAACCCCAGCCTGCGCTTCTTCGATCCGCGGCCCATCGCGGCCCTCGCGCACGAACACGGGATTACAGTCACCTGCGACGCGACCTTCGCTTCACCGATGAACTTTCGCGGTATCGACGCGGGGATCGACGTCATCATTCACAGCGCTACGAAGTATCTCGGGGGTCACTCCGACCTGATCGCTGGGGCGGTAGCTGGCACCAGAGGGCTAGTGGAGGAAGTCTCGCGGCTCTCGCGCTTATACGGCCCGGCGCTGGACCCTGACGCAGCGTGGCTGCTGGACAGAGGCATGCGAACGCTGGAGGTGCGCGTTGCTCGCCACAACACGAATGCCACCGCGATCGCAGAGTGGTTCGAGACGAAAGAAGAGGTGGTGACGACCATCTACCCCGGCTTGCCCAGCCACCCCGATCATGCGATTGCCGCCGAGCTGATGAACGGATTCGGCGGCATGGTGAGCATCGTGCTCGCTGGGGGAGGTGATGCGGCTGATCGCTTCCTGGGTGAGCTGAAGGTGGCCTCGGCCGCGCCCAGCCTGGGAGGCGTGGAGACGTTGCTCTCGCAACCACGCCACACGTCGCACGCCCACCTGAGCCCGGGAGAACGCGAAGCGCTGGGGATCCTAGAGGGCTTCGTCCGCATCAGCGTCGGGATCGAGAACGTCGAAGATCTGATTGCCGACTTCGATCAAGCGCTAGGAAGCTGCTAGGGTCACCTACCGACGTCGATCACCGCTCGTAACGCTACTTGCCGCCCATGAAGGGATAGGTGTAGTCGGTCGGTGGTACGAAGGTCTCCTTGATCGTGCGCGCACTCACCCAGCGTAGTAGGTTCAACATCGAGCCGGCTTTGTCGTTCGTTCCGGATGCTCGAGCGCCGCCGAACGGTTGTTGGCCCACCACTGCGCCGCTCGGCTTGTCGTTGATATAGAAGTTGCCGGCCGAGTGCCGAAGCGCCTCCATGGCCTCCCGGATGGCACTCCGATCTCTTGCGAACACGGCGCCGGTCAGCGCGTAGGGCGAGGTCGTGTCCACGACCTTTAGCGTCTCCGACCAGTCTGCGTCGTCATAGACGTAGATCGTGATTACGGGGCCGAAGATCTCATCGCACATCGACCTGTAGTCGGGGTTCTTGGCGACGATGATGGTTGGGCGGATGAACCAGCCCTCTTTATCGTCGCACTCGCCACCCACGATGACATTCGCATCCTCCGACTCCTGAGCCTGTTCGATGTAGCCCCGGATCTTCTCGAACGCTCTCTGGTCGATGACTGCGTTCAGGAAGTTGGTGAAGTCGCGTGGATCGCCCATGGTGAGCTCAGCAGTTTCCTCTACCAGTGGGCCCTCGAGCTCAGCCCACATGCTCGCGGGGATGTATGCACGTGACGCGGCGCTGCATTTTTGTCCTTGGTACTCGAACGCTCCGCGAACTATGGCAGTCTTCACTGCGGCTGAGTCGCCGCTGGGATGCACGACGATGAAGTCCTTGCCGCCGGTCTCGCCCACAATACGCGGATAACCGTCGTAGGTGCCCATGCTGTCGCCGATCGTCTTCCAAAACGTATTGAAGACGCGGGTCGAGCCGGTGAAGTGAACGCCGGCGAACTCGGGACGAGAGAGCAGGTTGGCCGTGATTTGCGCGGCATCACCAGCAATGAAGTTGATCACCCCGGCCGGCAAACCTGCCTGCTCGAACAGCTTCATGACGTAATAGTTCGCGAGGACCGCTGTGTGACCGGGTTTCCAGACGACGGTGTTGCCCATCATCGCCGGTGTACCGGCTAGGTTGGCTCCGATCGCGGTGAAGTTGAACGGCGTCACCGCGTAGACGAACCCCTCGAGTGACCTATACTCGGAGCGGTTCCACACGCCCTTGTCGGACATCGGCTGCATCGAGTAGATCTGCTGGGCGAAGTGGGCCCCGACGCGAAAGAAGTCGATGATCTCGCAGGCCGAATCGATTTCCGCCTGGAAGGCTGTCTTGCTCTGGCCCAGCATCGTCGCGGCGTTCAGCTTCTGGCGCCACGGGCCTGCGAGCAGCTCGGCGGCGCGCAGGAAGACGGACGCGCGGTCCTCCCAGCGGGTTGTCGACCAGTCGGCGTGGGCGTCGAGGGCGGCCGCGACCGCCAGGTCGATTTCTTCAGGACCGGCTTCGTGTGCGCGCGCGAGGACGTGACCGTGCGAGTGCGGCATCACCACGTCGAAGGTGTTGCCAGTGCGTATCTCTTTACCCCCGATGATGAGGGGAATCTCGATCACCTGGCTCGCCTGCGTCTCAAGCTCGGCCTTGAGTTCAGTGCGCTCGCTGGTACCGGGTGCGTAGGAGAGTGCCGGCTCGTTCGATGGAGGCGGAATGCTTGGGATGCCGTTCATAGTGCCGGGGCGGGGGAACGGGATATGTAGACGAAAAAGGGGGCGGAGGAACCGCATCGTTCTCCCGCCCCCCGGACCTTCCCGTCTTGGTCAGATCACTCAAAGAATTTCACCTTGCTCATTCCGTCACGCAACCGCTCCCAGCCGCTCTGTGTAGCCGTCCCCGTGGGGGTGTAACTGTAGTAGTACTGCAAGTAGCAGCTCTTCGTCCGGATTTGCGGTCGTGACGGGGTTCAGGACAGCGCCGAACACGCGCACTCCAAGGTGTCGCAACTGGTCGACCGAGCGCTCGGCCGCACGTTGTTTGGTTTCCCGTGATCGCAGCACGATGACCACCCCGTCGGTCTGCACCGCGAGGATCGCGGAGTCGGTTACCGCGAGTACCGGCGGTGAGTCGATGATGACCTGGTCATAGCGACCCTCGGATTCCTCGATGAAGCGGAACGACTGATAGTCGGGCACATCAGGCGCCGCCCAGACGTCCCGCATGATCAAGGAGCGAGCATCCTCGACGGGTACGTGCGCCAGCCGCATGCCCCGGGAGTCGACGACCGTTGCCTTAATGGTGGCGGAGCCGAGAACCTGGATCTCCGATTCAATCGGATCGACGAAGAGGTTGAGGCCACCTACGCTTGGGATATTGACGAGTCCTGACGACCGCTCCTGTGGGTCGTTGAACTGCAATGCGACGGTGGCGGTATACGTGGTTCGTGATTGCGAGACCTTGAAGATCGATGAGGCGGTCGTCACGGTGAAAATCACCAGCACGAGCCACAGGCGTCGCGCGATGACCGTCTAATAGTCGGAGATATGGGGCGTAGCCCCTAGATCCTCCGGACTGGGATCGATGTACGGTTGCTGGCCAGGATCGATATTCATGCGCCTCTGGGGGGTGTGATCTAGTCGTACCCACGATACTGCAAGGTCTGTTCCCGCTCCAGTGGCGAGATTTCCCGAGTAAACGTTTGTTCCCTACGTTGTCGCAAATTCTGTCATGCGCGCCGATAAATGAATGATTGCTTGGCCTACGACATGGAGTGTCGGGTGGATTGGCCTTGGGCTGAAGATTTGTTCTATGAGTACCTTTCTTCCGCTTATGGGCTACTTTTTCCGCGTCGGTGTCGCGCCCGCGGCCGATCACGAGAGGCCCCCAGGCGTCCGATAATCCAACGGCAAGCGGCCACCAAAGAACCAGAAGTGGAATAGAATCAATGATGAGTGCAAATGAATTCTGACGAACTGCGTCGCTCGGTCATGGCCGCGCTCTCCCGCATTAGGCACCCGGGGAGTGGGCGCGATCTCATCGCTGGCGGACACGTACAGAATGTGGAGGTGGGGGACGACGGTGTGGTGCATTATCAGTTTCTCCTCCGCCCGGAGGACTCGGGCGAGCTGGTCAAGGAGGCGCGCTCGGCAACGGAGGCGGTGCAAGACGTCACCGACGTCAAGATCAACGTGCAGCTTCCCCAGATGGCTGCTTCCGGTGGGAAGGGCAGGCAGGGTGGGCTGAAGCCTGGATCGGTCCCCGCGCCCACCCCCAAGCCAGGTATCCTGACGAGCGTGAAGCAGGTGATCGCGGTGAGCTCGGGCAAGGGTGGTGTCGGCAAGTCCATGGTTGCGGCCAACCTGGCGGCGGCATTTGTGCGCTCAGGCCGAGCGGTAGGGCTCCTGGATGCGGACATCTACGGTCCAAATATACCTCTGATGTTCGGTGTGAACCGACGTCCCTCCGTGAGCGGCGGGAAGGGTCAGGAACTCATTGAACCGCTCGAAGCTCACGGCGTGAAGCTCATGAGTCTCGGCTTTCTTCTGGACAAGGAGCAGCCGGCGATCATGCGTGGGCCCCTCATCGCCGGAGTCCTCAAACAGTTCTTGGAGCAGGTCGATTGGGGGCCACTCGACCTATTGGTGATCGACATGCCGCCGGGCACAGGGGACGCTCAACTCTCCCTCGTGCAGACGATCGACCTGGACGGCGCGGTGATGGTGACGACGCCGCAAGACGTCTCAACCGGTGACGTGCGCCGAGGCGTGAAGATGTTCGAGCGAGTGAATACCCGTGTGCTCGGCGTGGTCGAGAACATGAGTGGGCTCGCGTGCCCGCACTGCGAAGAGATCATCGATGTCTTCGGATCGGGCGGAGGAGAGGCGCTGGCGCGCGAGATGGAGCTTTCCTTTCTCGGGCGCATACCGCTGGATCCTGAAGTGCGCATGGCCGGGGACGACGGCGCGCCTACGGTAATCTCCGCACCTGAGTCAGCCGCAGCCGCGGCGCTCATGGCGGTGAAGGACGCGATCGAGGATCGGCTGGGGGCTCTGGCGGGAGCCTAAAAGCGATTCTCCATCCATCGTTGGTCGGCCGCCACTGCGGCGCGGTCGAAGAACACGAGCGAGAATGCCGCGCCGATGCCGAGCATGAGTCCGAGCAGGCCTCCGAGCACCACGCTGACGTGGCCGCGGCCGTGGTTGGGTGACCGCTCCCGTCGCGGGGTCGAAGACCCGGACGTAGGGTGCTGCGGCCCCACGGGCGATCTGAGCTTGATACAACTGAGACGAGATGAACTGATGACTCTCCTGGTCGATACGCACCTGGGCTTCGAGACTCGCCATCCTGCTCTCGATCTCCGGGAAGTCGGCCATCTCTATTCGTAGGGCTTCGTCCCGCTGCTCCAGGAGGTCCAGAGCCCTATGCACGGCGCCAAGACTCGCGGTCGCGGCCTGCTGCAACTGTGCGGCGACCTCAGCAATCTCCACTCTCTTGGCGATGACGGTGGGGTGGGCTTCAGCAAGGTCATGTCGCTTCCGGAGAGTCTGATCTACTCCTACCCGCTACCGCTGAGACTCGGCAGGGCGTGCGGATAAATCAAGGATCACATGTCGTGCGTCGCCGGCTACTCCCCGAGCCACTTCCGGTCGGCCGCGGACAACGAGCCTCCGCCGGTCATCTTCTCGAAGATCTTCACCGCGATCCAACCGACCAACAGCACCGGCGCGACCTTGAAGAGCAAGAAGAAGGCGAGGCCGAAGGTCAGAGAGAAAAGCGTGCCGACGATCGAGAGAACGACCCCGGCGACCAGCAGAGTAATGAGGCCTACTGCGAAGAATGTGAGTAGCGTGCCGATCATGGTGCTCTCCTAACGAACCTCGGTGTCACTCAGCGAACCCACACAACCTTGACGCTGCCGAACACGGCGTCCAGGTCGACGGTCACTTTGCGGCCGGCGTCTTCATAGTCGAGCGAGTAATACCAGTCTCCGCGCTTGACCAGGCCTTCGGAATCCAGGGACACGAGGAAGCCCTCCTTTCGGAGTCGCAATCCGAGCCCTTCTGGGACGCGGAGTTCGAGAGCCCCCAGGCCCGTGTCGATAGAGACGCTCGCATCACGCTGCCAGCGACCGTTGAGCGAGAGCGTGACTTGTCCGACGCCGGCATCGACCTCGATGCGTTCGGCGTTGAGATTGCCAAGATGCCGGGCTTCGAACTCGGCCGCGCCGATCTCGAAGCGTGCCGTCGACATGCCCACTGAGTTGGGCTCCGAGATGTCGATGGTCGATTGCGAGGCTCCGGTGCTCAAATCGAGGTCCGTCAAGGCAAGGCTGCCAAAGTCCGCACATCCGCTATCACTCGATCCCGAAAGCCTTCACTCGGGCGCCGCGAAGGGAGGCCACCGAGCTCCGAGAATAGCGAGCGCCAGACTTCGAGTTCCGAGTCGCAACGGGCGCAAGATCCGAGGTGCTGCTCGACCGAGGCTCCCTCCCGGCCGGGAGGGTCGCCCTCAAGGAATGCCTGCAAAACTTCGGCGCTCAAATGCTCGTTGGACATACCGGTCATGCGGTCTCGACTCCGTTGCGAATCCTCAGGTTGCCCCTACGGGCGCGCGATTGACGAAGTTTCATAAAAACGGCGTCTGGGACGTCGTGCCGCTGGGGCCCGAGAACGCGCTTCGCACGGGTCTTTTTGCTGATATGTCATACGTCAAGAAACCAGGTAAGACAAACGTTTCTTGACCTCGGAGCGGGCGCGATACAAATAGGTCTTCACCGTTCCCAGCGGGAGTTCCATGATGTCCGCGATCTCATCGTAGGTGTATCCTTCGACGTGGCGTAGCTGAATCACGGTGCGGTACTCCTCGCGGAGCTCTCCGATGGCCTCTTCGATCTGCCGGCCGAGCTCACGGTTCTCAACAAATTCCTGAGGATTCTCGTCCTTTGGTGCGATCACCAACTGCGATTGTGAGACTTCGTCCGCAGTCGTCGCATGGGGCGATCCGTGGATCGAGATCGTATCGAGCTTCCGCTTGCGCAGGTAATCGATGGTGTGGTTGTTCGCGATCTTGAAGATCCAGTTGCTGAACTTGTAGCTGGTCTTGTACGTGCCGATCGCGTTGAAGGCACGAATGAACGCCTCTTGCGCCAGGTCTTCCGCCAGCGTTCGGTCTCTCACCATTCGGTAGATGAGCGAGAACACCGGACGCTCGTACCGGGAGAGCAACTCGCGGAACGCGGGCTCGCGGCCACCTGCAGCGAGCGTGGCCAGCTCGCGATCATCGATCTGTGCGTAGTCGATGTCGCCCAGAGGATCCGTGTCCTGCCGTGGGTGAATGAGCCGGGCTCCGGCGGCTCCGGACGTTGAGGCTCCCTACCGCTTCCCATAACTTCCGCCCTCCTTCGACTTCGGCTCGTGTCGCAGTCGGGCCCCCGAATCTAAGCCGTCGCGTCCCTCGCTGTCATGCCATCCGTCCCGTCACCCGTCCCCCCGGCCGCGCCCAAGCAAGGGGTCGAACGGCACCGTCAGGTGCAAACGCTCTTCTCCGAGATTGCGCCGCGTTACGACCTGTTGAACCACGTCCTGAGTCTCAATATCGACCGGTCCTGGCGCAGCAAAACTCTGGACCGGCTCGGTTGGGAGGACTCGCCGGAGGGGGTCTACCTTGACGCCTGTTCCGGCACCTGCGATCTCGCGCTCGAGCTCGCTCATCGCGCCGGATTCCGGGGCCGTATAGCTGCGTCGGACTTCGCTCAACCGATGTTGGTCCAGGGCGCCCCGAAGATCGAGCGCGAAGCGATCGACGCCGTATGCGGCGACTCGCTGCGGCTCCCGTTTCCGGACGACACCTTCGAGGGCGCCACAGTCGGATTCGGCGTGCGCAATCTTTCCGATCTTCGCGCGGGGCTTACGGATCTGCGTCGAGTGTTGAAGCCGGGCCGGCGGCTTGTGGTCCTCGAGTTCACCGTACCGCCCAACCCCATCATGCGCGCCGGCTACCTGTTCTACTTCCACCATGTCCTTCCCGTCGTCGGGCGCATCGTCTCGGGTCACCCCTGGGCGTATACGTACCTGCCCGAGTCGGTGAAGGAATTCCCGGGGCCGGCTGAGCTAGGGGTGCTATTCGAGACGGTCGGTTTCACCGATGGGGGCTGGACTCTGCTGACGGGCGGCATTGCGGCACTGCATTGGGGCTCGGCCTAGCCCACCGTAGCCTGGCCGCATCGAGGGCCGTAGCGCGACAAAGCTTAGGCGCAGTCGAACTAGCGTCGGTCGGTGCTAGTTGATGTCGAGCACTGTAACCGGACCGAGCGCCGCGATCGCATCTCGCCCGATTCGGTCTGGATCACCCACGATGAGGATCATCATCTCAGCGGGCCGCAGGTACCTCGCCAAGGCGTCGTGAATGCCCTCGGCGGTCACACGCTGAATACCATTCAGGTAGCGCTCGAGCCAGTCGCTAGGGAGGTCCTGAGCCAGATAAAACATCGTTCGGGACACGATGCGTCCAGGCGTCTCGAAGTTGAAGACGAAGCCGTTCACGATGCGCTCGACGGCGGTTTGAATTTCCCCGGCTTCGGGGGGCGCCGTTCGTAGTCCTTCCATGGTCTCGAGGATCAACTCGATCGCCGGGATCGTGTTCTCAGGACTCGTGCGTGTGATGGCGCCGAGCAGCCCATCGTAGCGCCTCGGCATCGTCCACAGGGAGGAGGCCGAATAGGCGAAACCCGCTTCAGTGCGCACGCGTGAAAGGATGCGGCTGGAAAAGCCGCCTCCACCAAGAATCAAGTTGCCGATCGTCGCGGAGTAGTAGGACGAGTCGTCCGCGAGGCGCACGTCTGTAGTGTGCGCCATGACGATCACACTCTGCTCCAGGTCCTTCTCGATCAGGTAGACGCCTGGTTCTTCCCTAATGTCGGGGATCGGCGACGGCGGGACGGTGCCCTCGCAGACAGGAAGGGTGCGGACAAATGCCTCGAGCAGAGGCCGAAAGTCTTGCCAGCGCATGTCTCCGGTAAGCCCCAAGACAAGGTTTTCCCGGCAGACCACACGTCGATGCAGCTCGGCAAGACTTTGGGAGGAGAGAAGCGCGGGCGACAGATCGGTGTCTTCCATTTCCCAGCCGATCGGGTGATCGCCGTACAGGAGCCGATTGAACTCCGAAAATGCCAATCCGCCGGAGTTGTCAGCGCGCCGGCGTATGCTCTCTCGTTGGCGCGCCCTCCAGATTTCGACCTGAGTGGAGTCGAAGGCCGGCTCGGCGAGCATCGCCCCCCAGAGCTCCATGGCCGCCGGCAGATGTTGGACCAGGGTGTTCATATTGGCGGAGAGCGCCTCGCCGGTTCCACCGAACGATGTCTGAATCGCGTAGTACTCGAGCGCCTTGTCGACCGAGTCGGGCGACAGCTCTTTCGTTCCGCCATAGCGGATCTGCGACGGCAGCGCGGTTCCCGCCGCATAGGATTCCCGCCCGAATAGCCCGTAGCCGCCCTTGAAGCGTGCGTACACCGATACCAGGGGCAGAGCGTGGTCTTCGAGCAGAAGTACCGGGACTCCTGCGACGTTGTACTCATCGGGAATGGGAGGACGAAAGTCGATCGTGGGGTAGTCCAGACCATTGAGGGCTGCTCTGCCAATGGGCAGTTGCGCCTGGAGGGCAAGCAGGGGACAGGCCACGAATGCGATTGCGATCAGGAGGCCCCGTGCGCAGGTGTTCATGAGCCGTCCTTTTTGACCAAGGTCGCCACGGTGCGGTTTTGCTGCGTCAGGTACAGGCGTGCCATCCGTTGCACATCGTCGGCCGTGACGGCTCGGAGTTGTGCGGAGAACCGGAATGTTTCCGTCCAGTCCCCGAAGAGCGATACCGATTCTGCCAGCTGAAACGCTAGGCCGAGGTGCGACTGCATGCGTCGGATCGACCCGGCGGCGATCTGGTTTCTGACTCGCTCGAGCTCGTTCGGTGTGGGTCCGTCGCTCGCGAGTCGCGCGATCTCTTCGTAGATCGCGCGCTCCAGCTCTTCGGTGGTGTGCGGGGCAAGGGGGCTGGTATCGATTTGCAGCAGCTGAGGATACCGGCTGCCGGGTCCGAGCGAGGAAAAAACGCCACCCGCTATCTGGTCTTCAATGACCAAGCGTCGATGGAGCCTCGAAGTGCGTCCGCCCGTGAGCAGCGATGTGAGGATGGCGAGCGTAGGCGCATCGTCGTGGACTCCCGCGGGAACGTGCCAGCCGATGCGAAGCGCGGGTTCCGCATCCCACTCGACCACCACCCGCCGCTCGCCGAGCTGCTTGGGTTCGACGGCTGTGACCGCATCGGGTGTCTCCCCGCCGGGAATGGGGCCGAGGTAGTCCCGAGCCCAACGCTCGACGCGATCCGGATCAATATCGCCGACGATGGCCACGACCGCGTTGTTCGGGCCATAAAACCGCCGGTAGTACGTCTCGACGTCGGAGCGACTCAGAACCTCTAGGTCGGCCATGTACCCGACGACTGGGACGCCATAGGGGTGCATCGTGAATGCCGCCGCCAGGTGCGCTTCGTAGAGCACGCCGCCTGGGCTGGTCTCGACGCGCATGCGTCGTTCTTCCGTGACCACGTCGCGTTCCGAGTAGTACTCACGGAAGACCGGGTTCAACAGACGGTCGGCCTCGAGCGCGAACCACAGTTCTGTCCGATTGGAGGGCAGTTCCACGAAGTAAATGGTGGACCCGTTGGTCGTGGTCGCGTTCAGGCCCTGGGCGCCCGCCCGCGTGAGAATTCGGTCGAACTCATTGGCCTCGACGAAGACGCGGGCGCTGTCTTCCAGTTCACCGATCAGTTGGTCTAGGCGGTGCACGGTCGCGGAATTGCCCGATGAGCGGGCGCGCACCAGTGAATCGTGAGCCGCGTCCATGCCAGGAAAGAGTGCGAGTTCCGCGTCGACGTTTCTGGTTCCGACCGTCGTCGTTCCTTTGAACAACATGTGCTCGAGCAGGTGAGCGATTCCTGTAGTGCCCAATCGCTCGTTCACGCCTCCCACGCCGTACTGCACGACGAAGGACACGGTTGGCGCCCCCGAGCGCGGCAGAATCACGAGGCGCATTCCGTTTCTGAGCGTGAGACTGTGCACCGGGAGTCGCTCGCCGGGGGAGAGTTGGGCGGAAGCCAAGGCCGGCGTCAGTAGCCATAGCAAGGCGGCCACAGATGCTCTGGGCAGCTTCCGGAGGCCCCACGGCCGACGCGAGCGATTGCTCACCGTTCTGAGCGCGACGGCTGGCAGGTCGGGCAATAGAAGGCCGAGCGATTGGCGAATACCATCCGCTGCACCTCGGTGCGGCACTTCAAGCACGGCTCGTCGTCCCTTCCGTACACGTAGAGGTGGCGGGCGTACTGGCCGGGCTGTCCTTCCGCATTTCGATAGTCACGAATCGTGGTCCCTCCCGCCCGGATCGCGTCACGCAGTACCCGCCGGATCGACCGATGAAGCACGACGGCCTCTTGTCGGCGCACATCACGGGCTTCCCGGCGAGGATGCACCCCAGCGAGATAGAGCGCCTCGTTGGCGTAGATGTTCCCGACTCCAGAAATCCGCTTTTGGTCGAGCAGCCAAGAGCGGACGGGGGTGCGGGAGCGCTGCAGTCCATCGAAGAGGGTTCCTGCGGTATAGCCCGAGTCGAGCGGCTCGGGCCCCATACTCGCGGAACGGGTCTGCCACTCGCTGTCGGTCAGCGCCTCGACGGAACCGAACCGGCGGGTGTCGTCGAATACCAATAGTCCCGTGCCCTCGAAGCGGAAGCGTAGCGCCGGATGTCCCGGGCGGCTCTCTCCGCGGGGCACAACCGGGAATGGCAGCAGGCGTCCGGTCATGCCCAGGTTCACCACGATGAGACCGTCCCCGTCGAGGCCGATCAAGACCTTCTTGCCGCGCCGGTCGACACTCTCGATGCGGCGCCCCCGCACCCGCCGCAAGAAATCCGCCTTCGGCTGTCTCAAGATGTCCGGGTGCACCACCTCCACGCGACGAATCGTCTGCCTGAGAACGGACGCTCGCAGGCCCCGCACGATCGTCTCGGCCTCGGGCAGCTCAGGCATGTGTAGCCGCTACTCCTGACGTAGGCGTTCTC
>Ga0310345_10003110_pt1 | contig 16072 bp, 14 predicted proteins | sample HC15DNA20500_MG_FD_204667 | JGI IMG/M metagenome (GOLD analysis project Ga0310345, IMG submission 204667) | Marine microbial communities from station ALOHA, North Pacific Subtropical Gyre - HC15-DNA-20-500_MG | ecosystem: Environmental > Aquatic > Marine > Oceanic | place: Pacific Ocean: North... | reverse complement strand
ACAACTCACCCGCCGCGATCAGGCAAGCCGCCCTACGTATTGCGGATATCGTCGAACGGATTTCCGAGACCGAGGATGTGCAGGAGAGCGTTGCGCTCAACACTTATGCCCGCGCCGAACTCGTGCGTCTCGTGGCCGCCCGCATCCGGCTTCAGGCCGCCCGCACCCGCGTGCTCTCCGCCGAAGAGCTGGCCCAGGCCAGCGCCCGCATGGCCGAAGGCGCGTTCATGGATTTTACGATCAGGGAGATTGAATGATGGGACATCTGCTCTTGAGGACAGCTTTGGCCACGACACTTGGGGTTGGTCTGCATCTTGGCGCCCTATCCCCCGTCCTCGCGCAAGGCGTGCCCGTCGTCGATACCCAGAACATCGCGCAAAACATCCAGCAGCTGCGGCAGATGATCGAGGACGAGATCTTGCAAAACGAGCAGCTGACGCAGCTCCGCGAACAGCTCGGCCTTCTCACGGACCAACTCGCGGAGCTGCAAAGAACCTACGAGGCCCTCACCCGCCTCGCCGAACTGCCGGAGATCATCCGGACGGAAATGGAAGACGAGTTGAATGGTCTGCTCGACCAGGAGTTCGGCGACATCCTCGCCACGATTGAGGCGATCAAGACTGGGGATTTCTCCGGCCTGTCCGGTTCTGGCGCAGGCGAGATCGAAACACAGATGGACCGGGTGCTGGCCGATCTCGGATTTGACGATGACACCCTCTCGGAAATGGCCACCAGCGGCAATCCCGGGGCCAACCGCGTGGCGACGCAGGCCACCACCGGTGCCCTTGTCTCGGCCGCCGCCCAGAACAGCTACGAGGACGCGGGCCAATCGCTGGAACGCGTCGACCGGCTGGTCGGGCTGATCGATGACATGGACGAACTGAAGGAAAGTATCGACCTCAACACGCGGGTGACGGCGGAGCTGGCAATTGCCCTCGTCGCCATGTGGCAGCTCGAAGCGGTGCAGACCGTGGGCGACGGCACAGGCGGCGTGATTGATGCCGCCACCATCGCCGAGGAGCAGCGGTTTATGGACTTCACGCTGCCCGAGTTGCGGGCAGACTGATCAAGGGTTGTGACAGGTGGCGAGTGAACAGGAAATCATCGAAGAAGAGCTGGTCTATGGTGCCCTGCGCCGCGAACGGCTCTGGCAGCGCCTTGGCCTGATGGGCCTTGTCTTCGGTATCATCGGCTGTCTGAGTGCCGCGGCTGTCTCGATCCTCGATGTCGACCCGCCCCCCGTCGTTGTCCCCTACGATCCCGAGACGGGCTTTGCGCTGCCGGAGGCCTCGGTGGGCGCGACCTCGGTAACCGCCAACCAGGCGATTATCGAGGCGGAGGTCTTTCGCTACGTGACCGACCGTGAGGTCTACAACCAACTCGACAATGATCTTCGCATCCGAAGCGTCCTGCGCCGCTCGGACGGAGCTGCCGAGAGCGGGCTGCGCCAGATCTGGAACAGTGCCAATGAGAACTACCCGCCGACCGTCTATGGCCCCAATGCCCGGCTCGACGTGGAAATCCTCAGCATCAACCGGATCGGCACAAACCGCGCCACCGTCCGCCTGCGCAAGCGCCTGACATCTATCAACGGCGTCCAAACCGGGCTTTTCACCGCCACGCTTCTCTTCGAGTTCCGCCCCGAGACCCGCCGCTCCATCGACGAGGTCTGGACGAACCCCTTCGGCTTCACGGTCCTCGAATATTCCATCCGCTCCGACAGATTGGAGAATTGAATTTGTTCCCTGTTCGACTTTTCTCATTGCTGATTGCCCTGTTGCCCGGCCTTGCTTTCGCCGAAGCCATCCCGCGTGGCGGTCCCAACGATAGCCGGGTGCGCTTGGCCACCTACCAGGAGGGTCAGGTCTACCGCCTCAGCGTGTCGCTCACCCATGTGACCACGGTCGAGTTTGGAGAGGGTGAGAGCATCCGCTCGATCATCGCAGGCGACACGGAAGGCTTCGAGATCGACGGCGTACCCGGCGGTCAGGCCTTCGCGATCAAGCCGGTGGCGCGCGGGGTGCATACCAATGTGACCGTCAACACGAACAGGCGCAGTTATTACTTCAACGTCCAGGAGACCCGCAGTCCGACCTTTTACGTGGTCCAGTTCCGTTACCCCGAGGATACCAGCCGCCCCACACGTGCCATCGCAGCCCAAGCGCCGAACTACAATTACGGTGCCAGCGCGCGGACCGAGTTTACCCCTGCCCGCGTCTGGGACGACGGCACGTTTACGTATTTCGAATTTCCGCGGAACGCGCCGGTGCCTGCGATCTTCCGCTACGCCAATGGCCGTGAACGCACGGTCAACACGCAAGCCACCGAGGACGGCGTGATCCGGGTTTCAGGCGTGAACCGGCAATGGGTGCTGCGGATCGGGGAAGAGGTGGTCTGTATCGAGGCCACACCGCCTGCGGGGGTAAGCTCATGAGCGACACCGGAAACGCGGATCTCGAGAAACGCCTCGCTGCTCTAGAACAAGGCAAGGGCGCAAGTTCGCCCCCTGCCCCACGGCGCTCACCGCTGCTCGCTTTGGTTGTTGTCCTCCTAATCGGGGCGGGCGGTGCACTGCTCTATCTCATGTCCCAACCCGAGGAAGAGGAAGCCCTGCCCACGGCCACGCCGGACGTGTTCCAGAACGAGGGCGACGGCTTTGGCGCCATCGAAACCCTGCCCCCGCCTGAACCAGAGGTGGTTCTGGTCGCGCCGGAACCTGTCGAACCAAACGCCGAGCTTCTGGCGCAGCTCGCAGCCCTTCAGGCCCAGATCGAGGAGTTGCGCAACGCGCCCGAACCGGTGGTCGAGGAAGACACCGCTGCCGCCGAAGCCATTGATGCGCTGACCGCGCAAATCGCGGCCCTGCAAGCGGCGTCAGAAGCCGCACAGCAGCAGTTTCGCGATGAGCTCACGGCGCGCGATCGCGAGCTGGAGCAACTCCGCATGGACCTCGAGCTCGCACAGCTCGAAGCCAACCGCCCCCTGCCCGCAACCATCGGGCCCACCGAGGACGAGTTGCGGGCGCGAGAAGAGGAACGCCTGCGCCGCGAGGAGGAAGCAAGACGGCTCGCGGAACTCGAACGCCGCGCGGCCGAGGAGCGTGCGTTTCAGGAGCGCCGCATCACCTCGCCCACCATCGCCTTTGGCGGCACATCCGGCGCAAATGAAACGGCACTGACCGAGCGGACCTTTGGAGAAGTGACGGATTTCGTGCTGAACGGCGCGCTGCCCACCTCGGTGACGCAAGCTGAGGTCATCGCCAACCCGTCCAACACGATTGTGCAGGGAACAATGATTCAGGCCGTCATGGAAACCGCTCTCGACAGCTCCCTGCCCGGCCAGACCCGGGCCGTGGTCTCAGAAGATGTGTTCAGTTTCGATGGTTCCCGCCTCCTGATCCCACGCGGGTCCCGTCTCATCGGGCGCTATCGCTCGGGCGTCGATATCGCGCAGCGCCGGGTCACCATCGCTTGGGACAGGATCATCCTGCCTGACAACCAGACCATCCAGATCAGCTCCTTCGGAGGTGATGAACTTGGCCGTTCGGGCGTCACCGGCTTTGTCGATACCCGCTTCGATGAGCGCTTCGGCTCGGCAGCGCTGATTTCGCTGATCTCCGCCGCACCAAGCGCCGCCGCTGCAAATGTGCAAGATGAGACCACAGCGGATGTGCTCGAAGACGTGGGCGATGATCTGGCCGATGCCACAGACAGCGTGATCGGCGATTATCTCTCGATCGGTCCGGTCATCTATGTTGACCAGGGGGCCCGCGTCACGGTGATGGTCGACCGCGATCTGGAGATATTCTGAGCCCATGTCTCTGAGCTATCTCGAAACCTCCCTCGACCGGATCGAAGCCGCCGCCCGCGACGATGTCATCGAGATCTGCATCAACCCCGATGGCACTTGCTGGGGAGAGTTCCAGGGCGATCACTTCATGCGACCGCTGGATAAGAAGCTGACCGCGACAGAAGTCAAAGACCTCGGCAACCAGATCGCCTCTTCTGCAAACACAACGATGAGCAAGGACCGCCCCATCGTCTCGGTCTCGATCACCTATAAGGGTCGCCCGATCCGCGCACAGGTCATCACCCCGCCTGCCGTGCTCTCGGCGATGTCGATCAGCCTTCGGTTCTTCTCGAGTCTGCCACTCGATGGGATCGCACTCGATTTCCTTTTTGGCAAAGAACGCAAACTCGAGGAACTCCGCCTCGAGAAAACGCGGGAGCTTCGCGAGGTCGTGGCGGCGGGCGTCATCGACGATGCTCTGGCCTTCTGCGTCGACAACAAGCTCAACATGATCGTCTCTGGCGGCACCTCCACTGGCAAGACCGTGGCTGCGCGCAAGATCCTCTCGCACGTGCCATCCGAGGAACGCATCGTCACCATCGAGGAAGCCGCCGAGCTTCTACCGACCCAGCCCAATGCCGTCACCCTCATTGCCAATCGCGACGCGGAGTTCCAGACCGCCGATGTGCTTCTCACCGCCACGCTGCGCATGCGCCCTGACCGGATCATCCTGGGCGAGGTGCGCGGCAAGGAGGCCATGACCTTCCTTGAAGCCATCAACACGGGCCATGGCGGGTCCATGACCACCCTACATGCAGAAACCCCGAAACTTGCCGTGCAGCGTCTGGCCATCGCCGCACTCAAGACCGAGATCCCGATGACCTATGCCGACATGATCCAGTACATCGAGAACTCCATCGATGTGATCATCCAGGCCGGTCGCCACGACGGCAAACGCGGCATCACAGAATTCTACCTCCCCGGCGCACCCGAGATTGGAGCTTCCCAATGAAGACCTTTGAATACGATATCCTGTTCTTTCAGGTGAAGAAGCAAAAGGACTACGACGCGATGCGAAGCGCCTTAAATGAGCGCGGCGCGGAAGGGTGGGAAGTCATCACTGCCGAGGCCGGCGACTATGGCTACACCACTTTCCTGAAGCGCGAGATTGCTGATACGAAGGCAGCATCAGAATGATGCGAGCCGTTGCAATCGGAAGTCTGCTGGTCGTTCTTGGCGCAACCGCTGGCGTGGCCGAGCGGAACCTGGTCCCAACGCTCGACAATCAGCCTGATGTCTGCCCTGACCAGCCTCCAGAACCACGGTGGATGCAAGACATCGATATACGCGAGTCTCACAAACGGCTGCTGATCCAGCAAATCTACAGGGCTCAGAGTATGCAGCTCATTGTCGAGGCGCAAAACTGCGAGTGCGCCACGCGGTATCCATCCTGGGATAACGCCGAAAGCGTCTACGTCGAGCTTTATGCCTCATCAGAATACTGGGACATCGTGGAAGCCACGTCCGCATACCGGCGCCATGCAAATGAGCTTCGACGCGAAGCCATGCCAATCTGCGAAGCTGCCGGGAACTGGTAGGTCTCCATGAGTGTCGTCACCTACTTCGTCGAAACGGCTGAAGGCTATCTCAATACCGCTGCCGAGACGCAATTCGGCGCGGTCGCCGCAACGGTCGGAACGATGCTCGTACTTGGCACCACACTCGTCGTCATCCTGGTCTTCATCAACATGATCTACCAATATCGCGCGATGGATGGGCGGACGGCATTTTGGCTGGCTGTGAAAGTCGGGCTGATAGGTGTCTTTGCGACGAACTGGGTGCAGTTCAACATCCTTGCCGCATCGATCCTGAATGGGATCGACAGCATTGCCGGGTCGCTTGTGGCGTCTGTCGGGGGCGGATCACCAGGCCCATCCGGTACCTTTGCAGAGGAATTCGACGACCTGATCGCGGCGCTTGGGGACTATCTGAATGCTGCGGGGTCTGAACTGAACTGGATGGCCGGTGCCCTGTTGGACACCCTTGGCGTTCTGTTGCTCTCGATCCTCGGTGGTTTGGCGGCATTCATTGTCGTGGCGTCCCGGCTCATGATCGCCCTTCTGATCGGAATTGCGCCGGTCATGATCTTCCTGACCCTGTTTGAAGTGACCAAGGATTATTTCGCACGCTGGCTTTCGGCGCTGATTTCATTCGCGATGTATCCGATCGTCGTTGCCGGCGTGTTCGCGACGATCACGGGGGTCTCGCGAGCGCTTCTTGCTGAGCTGGGCGACCCGGAAGGCGCCTCCAATATCGGCGCGCTCATTCCGTTCTTCATGATGGTGCTGATGGCAAAGGGGTTCATCATCGCAACGCCATTCCTGGTTCGGGCGATTTCTGGAAACATCATGATGCCAGCACTCTCGGCCGGATTCGGGGGAAGCTATGCCTTCGCCCGAGGGCTTGCAGGTAGCCAGCAGGTCTACAACCGATACGCTATCGGGGGCGCGACGGGGGCAGAATACGCAGCCCTGCGCGCGCGCCAATTCTTTGGTGTGCAAGCGTTGCCAAGCCGACCCAATACTGCGGGCGGGCCAACCGCAGCTCCTGCCGGCGACGGGACCGGGACTGGCGCTCGCATGCTTGCGCAGCTTTCCAGGTTGGGACGTCTCGGAAGACGGTGACGGCACGGAGCCGAGTTATTGCTTTGGACCGCGATGCTGCGAATTGGCCCGCCTGAAGGGACTTTCGCTGCCTACGTGAGAACAGGCCCAGTATATATGGGTAGAGGCAACATGGAGTACTTCCACATCATCCAAGTCTGGCAACCTCGGGCAGGGCTTCATCGAATCAATCATTAAAAAGGAAGCGGGAACATGAGGTTAGACCTTCGCAAAGACTAACGTCGGCCCCCTTGCAAGGTGGCGAAAGACCCCACATTTTTCTCTGTAGGGAAAAAACTGCATTTCAGTGGGTTGACTCGCCAACCTGACCTTCCTATTTCTCTGTAACAAGGCTTACAGAGGTTTTCTACATGCGACTCTCGGATCTCGCCGACATTCACTCCGGATACACCGCGCGCGGAAAACTTGATCCTGTGCCGGAGGGTGGCGTGCCGGCGCTGCAACTGCGCGATGTCGGAACGACCGGCGAGATGCCGGGCTCGGACTTCCAAAGGTACCATCTGAACAAGCTGTCCGACCGCTACTTTGTCCGCGGCGGCGAGGTAGTCTTTCGCTCACGTGGCGAGCCGAATGCTGCCGCAGCCATTCCCGATCCGCTGCCCGAGCCAGTCGTTGTCATCGTCCCATTGGTGATCGTTCGCCCCGACAGGGGCCGCATTCTCCCGGAATACCTAGCTTGGGCAATCAACCAGCCTGATGCGCAGCGGCAGCTTGGCGCAGAAGCACAGGGCACAAGCCTAAGAATGATCCCGAAGACAGTTCTCGAAAACCTCGAGATCGCCGTCCCCGACCTGCCCACACAAAAAAGCATCGTCGAACTCAATACCCTTGCCCGGCAAGAGGGACAGTTGCTCCACCAACTCGCTGCTCGCCGGGAGGACCTCTTGAGCGCCATTCTCGGTGAGGCCGCGAAGGCCGCCGACCAGAAGGAAATTGCCTGATGACCGACCAGATTACCCAACAGCAGATCAACCAGACCGCGTGGGCAGCTTGCGACACCTTCCGGGGTGCCGTCGATGCCGGTCAGTACAAGGACTACATCCTCGTGATGTTGTTCCTGAAGTACATTTCCGACCTCTGGAACGACCACCTTGAAACCTACCGCAAGCAGTACGGCGACGACGAGGCTCGTATTCGTCGGCGGTTGGAGCGCGAGCGATTCATCCTGCCCGAGGGCGCCAGCTTCTATGATCTCCACGCCCAGCGGAACGAGCCCAACATCGGCGAGCTGATCAACATCGCGCTCGAGAAGATCGAGGACGCAAACCGCGCCAAGCTCGAGGGCGTCTTCCGCAACATCGACTTCAATTCCGAGGCCAATCTCGGCCGCCCGAAGGATCGCAACCGCCGTCTGAAGAACCTCCTTGAGGATTTCGCCAAGCCCGCACTCGACCTGCGCCCGTCGCGGGTGACGGAGGACATCATCGGTGAGTGCTACATCTACCTGATTTCGCGCTTCGCCTCGGATGCCGGAAAAAAGGCAGGCGAGTTCTTCACACCCGCACCGGTTTCGCGGCTACTGGCCAAGCTTGCGGCTCCCAAACCAGGGAACACAATCTGCGACCCTGCCTGCGGCTCGGGTTCGCTGCTGATCCAGGCCTCGCAGGAGGTCGGCTCCGAGAACTTCGCCCTCTACGGGCAGGAGGTGAACGGAGCGACCTGGGCGCTGGCCCGGATGAACATGTTCCTGCATGCAACGGACGCGGCCCGCATTGAATGGTGCGACACGCTTAACAGCCCGGCACTTGTTGAGGCCGATCATCTCCAGCGCTTCGACGTTGTGCTCGCCAATCCGCCGTTCTCGCTCGACAAGTGGGGCGCAGAAGACGCCGCTGGTGACCAATACAACCGGTTTTGGCGCGGCGTGCCGCCCAAGTCCAAAGGCGACTACGCCTTCATCACCCACATGATTGAGATCGCCAAGCGCCAGTCCGGCCGCGTTGCTGTGATCGTCCCGCATGGCGTTCTGTTCCGGGCCGGGGCCGAGGGGCGCATCCGTCAGCAGCTGATCGAGGAGAACCTGCTCGACGCGGTCGTCGGCCTGCCGGCCAACCTGTTCACCACAACGGGGATCCCGGTCGCGATCCTGATCTTCGATCGTTCGCGCGAGGAAGGCGGCGCGAACGCGGACCGGCGCGACGTGCTGTTCATCGACGCCAGCAAGGAGTTCACGCCGGGCAAGACCCAGAACGTGATGGACGAGGCGCATGTGGCGAAGGTGCTGGAGACATACAGCACCCGCGCCGAGGTCGAGCGTTACTCACATCGGGCAAGCCCCGAGGAGATCGCCGAGAACGGCTACAACCTCAACATCCCCCGCTATGTCGACACCTTCGAGCCGGAGGAAGAAATCGATGTGGCCGCCGTGCAGAAGGACATTGCGCGAATCGAGGCCGAGCTTGCTGATGTCCGGACGAAAATGGCCGGGTATCTGAAGGAGCTTGGCGTTGAAGCCTGAAGGTTGGGAAATCACCACTGTTGGCAAGACCGTCAACATCGCTTCTGGGCAAGTCGACCCCAAGGACGAAGCGATAGCTGACCTGATCAGCGTCGGGCCAGACAACTTGTTGTCAGGCGGTGGCATTGAGAAGAGCAGTTTGAAATCTGCACGTGAGCTTGGGCAGATCTCAGGCAAGTACGCCTTTGATCGAAACGCAATCCTCTATTCGAAGATCCGCCCCAACCTGAACAAGGTGGCTCTGCCCGACTTCGACGGTATCTGCAGTGCCGACATGTATCCGATGTGGGTATCCGACCCTAAGCGCGCAAATAGAGAGTTCATATACCACGTGCTGACATCGCAACGCTTCGTCTCGTCGGCGACGTCGCGCTCTTTCCGAACTGGCCTACCAAAAATCAATCGAGAAGACTTGGAGGCCATTGAGTTTGCCCTGCCGTCAATCTCAGAACAGCGCAGTATTGCCGAAATCTTGCGGACCTGGGACGAGGCGCTTGAAAAGCTCACTGCCCTCCGCACGGCGAAGGACGAGCGCTTGGGTGCTCTTCGTTATGCGATGCTTTTCGGCGAATTGCGGCTCAACGACACGCGCCGCAATTGGGTGCCGACGCGTCTTGCGGCAGTCACCCATGAGCTGACCGGGCGAAACGGGGCGAATGGACTGGGCCGCGACTTCGTTATGGGCGTCACCAAGGCACAAGGCGTTATACCCATGCGCGAGCAGACCATCGCCGGTGACATCAGCCGCTACAAGCGTCTTCCCCCGCGCGCGTTCGCTTACAACCCGATGCGTATCAACGTCGGTTCCATCGCGATGAACGAACGTGATGAGGAAGTGCTGGTAAGCCCCGACTACGTCGTCTTTGCCTGCAACGCCGATGGCCTCGACCCCGATTACCTCGACCACCTGCGCAAGACGTCCTGGTGGGCCCATTACATCAACAGTGGCGGCTCCGGCAGCGTGCGGCAGCGGACCTACTACGACGACCTCGCCGCGCTGAAGCTGCCCCTGCCGGAACTTGACGAACAAAAAGCCATCGCCGCTGTTCTGAATACAGCGCGCGACGACCTCGCAGCAACCGAGCGCGAAATAGAAGCCGTAACCCTACAAAAGCGCGGCCTGATGCAGAAACTGCTGACGGGCGAGTGGCGGGTCGAGGGGAAGGATTCCTGATGGCAAAAAAGATGCAAACTCTGACATTCCGGCTACTCAGAAAAGGACGGGCACCCGCGAAAGCGATCTCTCCGACCTTCGCAGAGGACGGTGAAAAACCCCTAACGTCAGAACCTTGGCCCCCAATCGAGGGCGGTGAGGTCTACTTTGGGCAGATATATCGCAAGCCGCCAGTTTGGGCGGACTTCATTTCCACCGGCCTTGAGAGGGCGCTCGATGGCATGATGACTGGCGGTGCCGGTGCGGTGATTTTCGTCCCGGTCAAAGGTAGGTATGTTGCTGTCTGTTTTGGCCAGATCCATATGGCGCTGAATGACGATGCGTTCGAACGTCAGTTCGGCTTGAAGGTGACGCTGAATTCCGTTCCAGGGAGCAGCATTCGCTCGCTTGACCTTGCAACGCCTGATGCCGTCACTTTTCAAAAGCGGGTGCAGGCCAGCCGAGACAGTGACGTGAACACCTTTGGTGTCGATCAACTGCGCGACATAGCAAGGGTTGCAGGCGGCACGCCTAAGGACCCAGATTTCGCACGCTTCGTTGCAGGCAAAGACTCATTGTCAATCACCTGTGAGATCGGCCCAGGCGATATCGAGGCGAAATGTGCAGAGATATTCCAGGTGTATGAGAAGAAAGACTATCGAACGGATTTCAAATGGGTCGATAATCTGCGGCCCGTCATCGAAAAGGATCTAATTGAACAGCTAGACCAGGAGTTGTTTTCGGACCTGTGTGAGTTGCGAAAGGGTGATCCAGCGGACCTGCACATGTCACCACCGGAAGTCGTCGACTATACGGAAGGAAGCGAACTGCACTACAACGGTTTCCGCAGCCACGGCGTCACATTCCATAGCTTGGCGATAGCCGACTACGTCAGCGAGTTGAACAGATGCAATTTTGCCGGTGACATCAAGGAGATCAAGGAAAAGCACCGAATATCGGCAAAACCTTCTGACAAGGACGAATTCTCAGAAAAGTGGAAGGTGTACGATTGCTTTGTCCACGAAGCATCTTTGAGTTCAGGGGGGACCACACGCCACTATATCCTGTTCGCGGGAAACTGGTTTCAGGTCGAAGCCTCTTTCAAGGACAGCGTCGATAACTTTTTCGATGGCATCGATAGGGTTGCTATCGTTGGCAAGACCGCTGCGCATAATGAGCAGGAACTCATAGAAGACTTGGTCAGAACGCGGGCTGGCGACTTGCTAAAGCTCGACAAGACAAAGATAAATCCGACTGGCGTAAAAAACGCGAACCTCGAACCCGCGGATTTTCTGTCCAACAAGAAGCACTTTATTCATTTGAAGGATGGTCACTCGTCCGGCCCTATAAGTCATTTGTGGTCACAAGGAGTGGTTAGTGCAGAAAGCTTCGTGGGTGACAACGGCTTTCGAAAGAAGCTGCGTTCTGTTGTGAAGTCAGAAATGAGAGGGTTTGAAGTCCACTTGCCGAAATCCACGGAACGTGTGGCCCGCGAGAATTACACAATTGTTTACGGTATCATGCGCCAGCCGTATGCAAACGGAAAGCTGGGCCTTCCGTTCTTCAGCAAAGTCAGCTTGCAAGTATCGGTCGAACGGTTGCGTCGGCTTGGCTTCGAAGTAGCAATTGAGCTGATAGAAAAGCCCGCCTCGTCAGCTAAGAAGAAGCTCTCCAAAAAAACAAAGGCTGCTGAACTGACAATAGTCGAAGAAACTGAAGACGAAGTTCTGGAAGACGTATGATGGAAGAGGGATTCATCGCAGCAGAAAAACACCAGTCCCAAGTTCCTGCTCTTCAGCTTCTTGTAGCGCTAGGGTTTACACCCTTGTCTCAGGAGGAGGCGCTTCGCCTGCGCGGCGGGCGCCTGCGGAACGTGGTGCTGGATGACGTGCTCGCCGACCAGCTGATGCGCATCAACCGCTTCACGCATCGGGGAAGAGAATACAGCTTTGACCTTGAGGACGCGCACGAGGCGATGCGGCGGCTCAAACCCACGCCCGACCGAATGAAGGGGCTCCGGGGGACGAACCAGGACATCTACGACTCGCTCGTCCTCGGGACGACGATCACGAAGTCCATCGACGGCGATTCAAAGAGCTACTCATTCCGCTACGTCGACTGGGACAAGCCTGAGAATAACGTCTTCCACGTGACTGCCGAGTTTTCGGTGGAGAGGACCGCGTCCAGCCAGACCAAGCGTTGCGACATCGTTGCCTTCGTGAATGGTATTCCAATCTTAGTGATCGAAAACAAGCGGCCGACCGAAAGCCTGAAGAAGGCGGACAGCCAGCTGATTGGCTACCAGAACGAAGACAACATCCCGCAGCTTTTCCACTTCGCCCAGCTGCTGGTCTCTATGAACCGCAACAGCGCGCGCTATGCGACGGTCGGGACCAAGTCTAAATTCTGGGCCGAATGGCGCGACGAGGAAGACACCGACGAGGCCATCGCGCCCTTCGCCAACCACGTTCTTGCGGCGGCGGAAAAAGACTCGATCTTTTCTGGCGACTTCGTCGGCGCGCGCGTCTACTTCGACTCAATGGAGGCAGAGGGAGACCGCGCGGTCACGGTTCAAGACCGGACGGTGTACGCGCTGTGCCGACCCGCGCGGCTGCTCGATCTCATCCGCCGCTTCACCGTATTCGATGGCGGCATTCGCAAGGTCGCGCGCCACCAGCAGTTCTTCGGAATCCGCCGCGCGGTCGAGACGGTCAAGCAGCACGATATCAGTGGCGCGCGCAAGGGCGGCGTGATCTGGCACACCCAAGGTTCTGGCAAGTCGCTGACAATGGTCATGCTGGGGAGATCGCTCGCGCTCGAACGCAGCATCGAGAACCCGCGGATCATCATCGTCACGGACCGCGACGATCTCGACAAGCAGATCAAGGACACTTTCAAGTCCTGCGATCTGGAGCCAGTCCGTGCGACGAGCGGGTCTCACCTACTGGAGCTTGTCCAGAACAAGGCTCCGCTGGTCACCACGATCATCAACAAGTTCGACACGGCGCTGAAGAACAGCAGGCTGGCGGACGACGATCCGAACATCTTCGTGCTGGTGGACGAGAGCCACAGGACGCAGACGGGCCGATACGGCGGCCATAGCCAGTTCGCTGCCAAGATGCGCCGCCTCCTTCCCAAGGCCTGCTATCTTGGCTTCACCGGCACGCCGCTGCTGAAGAAGGAAAAGAACACGCTGTCGACCTTCGGGCGGCTGATCCACCGCTACGCCATCGACGAGGCGGTCGCCGACGGCGCCGTCGTGCCGCTGCTCTACGAGGGACGGCTTGTCGAGCAGCAGGTCTCGGGCACCGTGATCGACCGCTGGTTCGAGAAGATCAGCGAGGGGCTCACCGAGGACCAGAAGCGTGATTTGAAGCGGAAGTTCTCCCGGATGGACGCGCTGGCCAAGACCGACCAGGCCATCCGAGCCAAGGCCTTCGACATCTCCGAGCACTATCGCCAGCATTGGCAGGGGACCGGCTTCAAGGCGCAGCTCGTTGCCCCGTCCAAGGCGGCGGCGGTCCGCTTCAAGGAGGTTCTCGACGAGATCGGCCACGTCTCGAGTGCCATTGTTATCTCCCCGCCGGACGAGAACGAGGGCAACGAGGAGGTCGACCAGGAATCGAAGGATCTCGTGCGGAAATTTTGGTCGAAAATGATGGCGCAGTACAAGACCGAGGACGAGTACAACCGCCAGATCATCGATGCCTTCAAGGGCTCCGGCGATCCGGAGGTCCTGATCGTCGTCTCCAAGCTCCTCACCGGCTTCGACGCGCCCCGGAACACGGTGCTCTACGTCTGCAAATCCCTGAAGGAACACAATCTCCTGCAGGCGATTGCGCGGGTGAATCGGCTCTACGAAGACGGCGGAACGGAAAAGCAGTTCGGCTTCATCGTCGATTACGAGGGTCTGCTGGGCGAACTGGACAGCGCCCTGACCACCTACAGCGCCTTTGAGGGCTACGAGGCGGCCGACCTCGCCGGGACGGTGCATGACGTCCGCGAGGAGATACGCAAGTTGCCCCAGCTGCACGACCAGCTCTGGGACCTCTTCAAGCCTGTCCGGAACAAGAAGGACATGGAGCAGTTCGAACAGCACCTCGCCGATGAGGCGCTGCGGCACGAGTTCTACGCGCGCCTCAAAGCCTTCAGCCGGTGCCTGCATATTTCGCTCTCGTCGGACAAGCTGTTCGATGTCTTCGACGAGGCCAGGATCGATGCCCTCAAGCGGGACTGGAAACAGTTCTCTGAACTGAAGCGGTCGGTCCAGCTTCGCTACCAGGAGACAGTGGACGTCCGCGAGTTCGAACCAAAAATTCAGAAGCTGCTCGATGACCATGTCGTTGCGATGCCGGCGGAAACCATCATCGAGGTGGTAAACATCAACGATCCCGACGCGCTGAAGGCAGTCGTCGAAGAGACGGGGGTCTCAGAGGCCTCAAAGGCCGATCGCATCGCCAGCGCGACCCGGCGTGCAATCACCGAGAAGATGGATGAGGACCCGACGTTCTACAAACAATTCTCCGAGCTGCTCGAAGAGACCATCCGGGCCTACCGCGAAAAGCGGCTCTCCGAGCGCGAATACCTGAACAGTGTAGTGGATCTCGCGAGCAAGGTGGCCCGCAAGGATCGGGGGCGGGATGTTCCGGAGAGCATTCGGGGCGATGAGGATGCGCAGGCCTTCTTCGGCGTCCTGGATGGTCAGCTCAAGACCAAGGGCGATGATTCAGTGACCGGCGTCGAGGTCGCAGTGATCGCTCAACAGATCATCGACATCATCAAATCGCACCTGATCGTGGACATTTGGTCGAACGAGGTGGCCCAGAACAATCTGCGCAATGCAATCGATGACTACTTCTTCGATGTCCTGCGCGACGAGAAGGACATCGACCTTCCCGTAGAAGTGCTCGACGATCTCGAACTCAAGATTATGGATCTTGCCCGGGCCCGGTTCGCAGCATGACACGGGAGTTGCACTGCCTGCGGTACGGCGAGCAGGAGATCCAGTACGAGATCGTCCGCCGTCCGAGGAAGACACTGGAGATCGCCGTCGAGCCGGATGCGTCGGTGGTGATCGCTGCCCCGGAGGACGCGACACTAGACGCCATCGAAGCCAAGCTGCGGAAGCGCGCGGCATGGGTGACAAGGCAGCAGCGGTACTTCTCCCAGTTCCTGCCGCGCACGCCGGAGCGCAGGTTTGTCGCCGGGGAGACTCATCTCTACCTCGGGCGCCAATACCGGCTGAAGGTCGTCCCGCATGTCCAGGAAAGCGTGAAGCTGATCCGCGGCTACATCGTCGTGCAGACGCACCGGCCGACCAGACCGGAGGTGACGCGCGAACTGGTCGAGGCATGGTATCGAGACCGGGCCCACATCAAGTTTCCGGAGCGGATTGAACTCTGTCTCGGCCACTTCCCAAACCCAGAGGAATTCCGGCCGAAAGGTCTCATTGTGCGCCAGACCCGGCAAAGATGGGGATCCATGTCACCGGCCGGACGCTTGCTACTCAATCGGCGTCTGGTTCAAGCCCCAGTCGATGCCATAGATTACGTGATCACTCACGAACTCTGCCACGTGGCCGAGCCTCATCACGGGGCGGCGTTCTTTGACCTCCTCGACAAGGTGATGCCCGATTGGGAGCGTCGGAAGCAGCGGCTTGAGCGAGCCATGGCCTGAAAATTGACGAACCCAGCCGCAGCCAGATCGGAAGAACTCAGCTTGTGAAGCCGTTGGCCGTACGGGTGAGCTTCGGACGTCCGGTTTCCTGGGCTGGCTCAAGTCCATTCGATGCTGCATCGAACTTTCGCAATCGGCTCACTAAAAAATTTTCTCTCTTCAACTTATCGAGCAACCAACTTTTCGTAACCAAGCCATTGGCACCGCGGTTTATGCGGCCTGACTGCTTGCTTCAGGGTGTAGCGCCTTCCAGTTCCACGGCAGCAGCTCATCCAGCTGGTTGATCTTGTGGTCGTGGATGCGGTCGAGAAC
>Ga0310345_10003108_pt1 | contig 16081 bp, 15 predicted proteins | sample HC15DNA20500_MG_FD_204667 | JGI IMG/M metagenome (GOLD analysis project Ga0310345, IMG submission 204667) | Marine microbial communities from station ALOHA, North Pacific Subtropical Gyre - HC15-DNA-20-500_MG | ecosystem: Environmental > Aquatic > Marine > Oceanic | place: Pacific Ocean: North... | reverse complement strand
TCGTGCACCTCACCCACCTCGGGTGCCACCACCGTCAGCACGTGCCGGCCCAGCACCTTGAGGTGCTTGGCGTCGAACCCGTCGGCGCAGTCGACCAGGTGCCTCTCAGCCTGCTCGACCACCACCGGCTCCAGCTCCGCCGGCCCGTCGGTCTCCAGGTCACCGAGGGCGCGGGCGATGGCGTGGGCCTGCTCGGTGTTCACCCGCCCCTCCGCGAGCGCTTCGGCCAGCGCGGTGAACCTGCTCAGCGCGACAGCAAGCCTCACGTCCCGGTGCGCGGTCGCCCGCGTCCTGTTGGTCGCGTCGGCCCACCACGTCGCGGTCGTGGTCGCGCCGTTGGTCTCCTCCACCCGCACCTCGACCGCATGTGCCAGCACCGTCGCGGTCAGCGCATCGAGGCGGGAGGCGACCTGCGCCAGCCCTCGCAGCAGGTTCGCGGTCGCGGCCTGGTCGAGCCCGATGAGCGACGCAGCGTGACCCTCGTCGAGGGCAGCGTCGATCGTCTCGACCACCCGGTCGAGAGGGTGCTGCTGCCCGGGAACCGCCATACCTCAGCACACACCAGACCACCGACATTCCGACCCCCAGAACAGGCCAATTCAGACCCCCGCCGGGAGTCGTGACCCAACCGTGACCCACGCCAGTCCGGACTCCCGCCGAGCCGGCGTCTCAACACGCCGGCTCGGCAGGGCCGGGGAGTCAGGGGCGGGAGGCGCAGGCGATGCAGAGGGCGGCGGCGGGGCGGGCGTCGAGACGAGCAGGGTCGATCGGGTAACCGCAGGCGGTGCACACGCCGTACGTGCCGGCGTCGACGCGGGTGAGGGCGACGTCGACCTCGGCGATGCGCTGCAGGAGCTGACGCGACATCGAGCTCAGTTGCGAGCGCTCGAAGGCGATCGTGGCGCCCTCGGGGTCGTGCTCGTCGTCGGCGTTGGAGTCCAGCGACGCCGCGACGGTGTCGTCGAACTCCGACGCCAATCCGGCCAGTCGCCGCTGCAGGACGCGTCGTTCCTCCTGCAGGGCCGCGTCGGGAGGGTCCGGGGAAGGGCGGTCCGAGGAAGGGGAGGGCATCACCTCATGGTGCATCGAGAGCCGGTCCCGCCCCTCACCCGGGCGTGTCTTGTCTTGATCTGTTCCAGAAAAGGTGGCATGGTCCGAGCCATGACCCACCACGACCACGAGACGATGCTCCGGGACGCGCAGCTGCGCGTCACCAAGCCCCGACTCGCGGTCATGGCGGCGGTGGCCCAACGACCCCACCTCGACACCGACGCGGTGATCAAGGCGGTCCGTGACGACCTCGGCATGGTCTCGCACCAGGCGGTGTACGACGTCCTGCGCGCGTTGACCGAGGCAGGCCTGCTCCGACGCATCCAGCCGTCGGGGTCGGTGGCCCGCTACGAGGCACGGGTCGGCGACAACCACCATCACGTGGTGTGCCGCGGTTGCGGCGTGATCGCCGACGTCGACTGTGCCACCGGAGAGGCCCCGTGCCTCACCGCGTCCGACGACCACGGCTTCTCCATCGACGAGGCCGAGGTCGTCTACTGGGGCACCTGCCCCAGCTGTGCAGCGTCCTGAACTCCGACACCTCTCGAAAGGCAGAGAATTGAGCGACAACGAGCTGCGGTGCCCCGTCGACCACGCCGGCAGCGGCGTGACCGGCGAGGGCAGTGAGAGCGAGAACCCGGGGATCCCCACCCCGGAGCCCGCGGTGGACAACCCCCGCACCAACAACGACTGGTGGCCCAACCGCCTCGACCTCTCCCCGCTGCGACTGCACTCCTCGAAGGGTGACCCGCTCGGTGGCGAGTTCGACTACGCCGAGGCCTTCGCCGGTCTCGACGTCGACGCCCTGAAGGCCGACGTCGTCGAGGTCCTGCGCACCTCCCAGGACTGGTGGCCCGCCGACTTCGGTCACTACGGCGGTCTGATGATCCGCCTGAGCTGGCACGCTGCCGGCACCTACCGGCTCTTCGACGGCCGCGGCGGCGCCGGGCAGGGCATGCAGCGCTACGCCCCGCTCAACTCCTGGCCCGACAACGCCAACCTCGACAAGGCCCGCCGCCTGCTGTGGCCGGTCAAGAAGAAGTACGGCCAGAAGATCTCCTGGGCCGACCTGCTCGTCCTCGCCGGCAACGTCGCGCTCGAGGACATGGGCTTCGAGACCTTCGGGTTCGGCTTCGGCCGCGCCGACGTCTGGGAGCCCGAGGAGGTCGTCTGGGGCTTCGAGCAGGAGTGGCTCGGCGAGGGCCGCTACACCGCGGACGGCACCATGGTCGAGGACCTGGGTGCCACCGAGATGGGCCTGATCTACGTCAACCCCGAGGGCCCGGCCGGCCAGCCCGACCCGGTCAAGGCGGCGTACTTCATCCGCGAGACCTTCGGCCGGATGGCGATGAACGACGAGGAGACCGTCGCCCTCATCGCCGGTGGCCACACCTTCGGCAAGACCCACGGTGCGGCCAACGCCGACGACCACGTGGGCCCCGAGCCGGAGGCGGCCGACCTGGCCGAGCAGGGCTTCGGCTGGACCAGCACCTACGGCTCCGGCAAGGGCAAGGACGCCATCACCTCGGGTCTCGAGGTCACCTGGACCCGCACCCCGACGCAGTGGAGCAACGACTTCTTCGAGCTGCTCTACGGCTACGAGTGGGAGCTCGTGAAGAGCCCCGGCGGCGCCTGGCAGTGGGAGGCCAAGGACGCCGAGGCGATCATCCCCGGGCCCACCCCGGACTCGCCGAAGCGCAAGCCGACCATGCTCACCACCGACCTGGCCCTGCGCATGGACCCCGACTACGACAAGGTCTCGCGCAGCTTCAAGGACGACCCGAAGAAGTTCGCCGACGCCTTCGCCCGTGCCTGGTACAAGCTGCTGCACCGCGACATGGGCCCGGTCGACCGCTTCCTCGGTCCCTGGGTCCCCGAGGCGCAGCTGTGGCAGGACCCGGTGCCGGCCGTCGACCACCCGCTGGTCGACGAGTCCGACATCGCCTCGCTCAAGACCACCCTGCTCGACTCGGGCCTCACCGGCGCCCAGCTGGTGAAGACCGCGTGGGCCTCGGCCGCGTCGTTCCGCAAGACCGACCTGCGCGGCGGCGCCAACGGTGCCCGCATCCGCCTGGAGCCGATGAAGGACTGGGAGGTCAACGAGCCGGCCGAGCTCGCGACCGTCCTGGAGAAGCTCGAGGCGATCAAGGCCGACTTCGACGGTTCGGGTGAGAAGAAGATCAGTCTGGCCGACCTCATCGTGCTCGGCGGTGTCGCGGCGATCGAGAAGGCTGCCAAGGACGGCGGCGTCGAGGTCACCGTGCCGTTCCGTCCGGGCCGCACCGACGCGTCGATCGAGCAGACCGACGTGGACTCCTTCCGGTTCCTCGAGCCCCGCGCCGACGCCTTCCGCGGCTACCTGCGCTCGGGCGAGAAGAACCGTCCCGAGGAACTCATGGTCGACCGTGCCTACATGCTCGACCTCACCGCTCCGGAGATGACGGTGCTGCTGGGCGGCATGCGCACCCTCGGTGCCACCGTCGGCGGCTCGAAGCACGGCGTGCTCACCGAGCGGCCGGGCGTGCTCTCGACCGACTTCTTCGTCAACCTGCTCACCCCGGGCAACACGGTCAAGGCGTCGAAGGACGAGGAGAACGTCTACGAGATCGTCGACCCCAGCGGTGCCACCGCCTGGACGGCGACCGCGGCCGAGCTGGTCTTCGGCTCCAACTCCGAGCTGCGGGCGCTGGCCGAGGTCTACGCCAGCGACGACGCCACGGAGAAGTTCGTCCACGACTTCGTCGCCGCGTGGGACAAGGTCATGGAGGCCGACCGGTTCGACCGCTGAGCCTGAGCCCCGCGGCTCACGCCCTGCCCTGACCGGCCCTGACTGGCCCGTCGTCGCCCCTGCTCCGAGAGGATCAGGAGGCGGCGGCGGGCCAGCGCCGTTCCACGGCCTCCCACGGGTCGGCGTGGGCCCGGCCGGTGCCGGCGTACGGCGACCGGCGCACGGCCAGCGCATGCATCGGTGGGCCCACCAGGCGCAGCAGGTAGCGCTTCCAGCCCACCTGCTCGCGGATCTCCTCGAGCAGCTGCGGCCAGCTGACCCGCTGGAAGTCCAGCGCCTCCTGCGCGCGAGCGGTGTCCATCCAGTCGGTGGCGAACCACGCCGCGTCGTCGTCGGGGTCGCCGGGCAGACCCTCGGGCACCGCTCCGTCCATGCCCAGCGCCCCGGTGTAGCCCACGGCGATGTCGCGCTGCACCAGCCGGTGGCTGGCGTCCCCGCCGATCATCAGGATCTCCCCGGCCACGTCGGCGTCGACGGCCGCGGCGAAGGCGCGGGCCACGTCGCGCACGTCGACGGTCTGGATGCGCCCGTCGTCGGGCAGCGAGGCGGAGAAGTAGGACGTGTCGGGGTCGTTGCCGGCGCTGCTCACGTCGGTCGTCATCACGCCGCCCAGCCGGAGCACGGTCCAGGGTGTCTCGATGGCCCGCACGATCTCCTCCGCGGCTGCCTTGTGACGGCCGTAGAGGTCGCTGGGCGCCAGCGGGGTGTCGGCGCCGAGCAGGCCCAGGCCGCGGTGGGGGTTGCGCGAGCCGTGCACGGCCACGCTGGAGGCGTGCACGAACCGAGCCTGCGGGGCGTGGTCGACGACCGCCTCGGTGAGGTTCCTCGTGCCGCCGACGTTGACCGCCTGGGCGAGCCGCGGGTTGGTGTAGCAGGCGGGCGGGATGACGGCGGCGAGGTGGACGACCGCGCGCGGGGCGCTGGCCTTCACCAGGCCGCGCGCCTGCTCCGGCGACGTCAGGTCGGCCCAGCGCCAGGCGAGGTCGCGGTCGGCCGGCAGCGAAGCCGCGTGCTCGCGGTTGGCCTTGGACCCGAGGTCGGTGGCCACGACGGGCAGCCCCCGGGCCCGCAGCGCGGCGACCGTGGCACGGCCCACCAGCCCGCAGGCGCCGGTGACGAGGACAGGTGCTTCGGAGAGCAGGGTCACGGGGTCAGGGTAGGAGACGTCTCAGGACGCGCGGTCGATGCCCGGCTCACGCCGGGAAGATCGGGAGCGACCGGCGCGGCTCGAACTCGAACGCCGAGCCACTGCTGAAACGGGTCACGGCCACCTCGTCGGCCTCCTTGGCCGGGGCCCCCACCACCACGCGCGCGGTCCACTCCTCCGCCGTGCCCTCGACCTCGACGTCGAAGCGGTCGTCGACCGCACGCACCGCGGCCTGCAGCGCGCTCGTGCTGCCGGGCCCGCACAGCGAGATCCAGGCGCCGTCGGCGTGCGCGTCGCTGGGCTGCACGTCCAACCGGCCACCCTCCGGGTCGACCGACGCGACGACGTACGCCGCGGGGTTGAGCAGCGGGTGGAGCGCCAGCACCTGCAGGGCGCCGGCCTCGGTGGAGGGCAGGCCGAGCAGCCGGTGCAGCCGTTCGGCGGCGATCCCGGAGATCCCCACGAGCTGCTTGCGGCAGATCTCCCGCGCCTGCTCCTCGGACTCGCTGCGGGACCGCACGGCCAGCACGAAGGAGAGGTTGAGCAGGTGCATCTGCACGCAGACCTCGTCGGCCATCCGCACCAGCGCGGAGTGACTGAAGTCGCCGAAGTCCAGGTCCGAGAGCAGGGGCCCCGCGTAGTCACCCAGGCCCTCGTCGGTCGGGTCGATCGGGGTCAGCTCCAGGGCGGCCGCGCGCGTCCGCACGATCTCGAAGTACGGCGCCAGCGGCTCCACCGCGGGGTGCGACTCGTCGATCGTGACGGTCCAGGCGCAGTGGGGGTTGCGGTCCGCGGGGACCCGCGGCGGGCGGTGGATCGGTCGCACCTGGGCGCGGGGGTTCGTGGCGACCGCCGTCGCGTCGAAGGTCGGGTCCTCGATGTCGTGGCACATCGCCTTGACGTAGTCCGGCCCCATCGGCTCGACGTCCATCAGCGCACCGCAGTGGTCGAGGCGGAACTCGCCGTGCCAGGGGTCGTGGACGGTGTAGCGGAAGTCCATGAACTGCGGGGGAGCGCCGATGTCGAGCTGCAGCCCCTTGAAGATGGTGACGACGTCGCCTTGACCCTCGACCTCGGGGGCGTAGCCGAGCGCGCGCTGCATGCGCCGGGTGTAGATCGGGGAGGACCCGGCCCACTCCTCGATCGCGATGTCGGTCATCGCCTGGCGGCCGAAGGACTGGATGCACCACGCCATGCCGGAGCGGTCGATCAGCTGGCCTATGAGCAGCAGCTCGGGCACGAGCCGGGCCAGCTGCTCACGGCTCAGCGCGGCGTACCGGCTGGTGCTGCCGGCGGTGCTGCTCGGGTCGGGACGGTCGGTGAGGCTCATCAGCCACCTACTCCTGAGTCGACGAGGGACCCGCACATGAAGTTGCCGGGGGAGGTCTGCGACCACGAGCCGCCCTTGAGCTGGAACATCTTGACGCAGCCGGGCGTGGTCTTCGCGCCGATCGCCATCGGGGCGTGGATGCCGTTGGAGTCCCAGTCCTTGACGCCCTTGAGCGCCTGGACCAGGGCGGGACGGGTGAGGTCACCGCCGAGCTCGGTCGCCTTCTGGACGAAGAGCCGGGCCGCGGACCAGGCGAAGAGCCCGTAGTAGTTGGGGATCGAGCCGGGCGCGACCCGCTCGAGCCACTGCCGGTAGAGCACCATCTCGGGGATGGAGGTGTCCTCGAAGCGCTGGATCACCGAGTAGACGTAGGTGCCGTCGACGGTGCTGCCGCCCTGCTCGACGTAGTTGCGGTCGTAGACGGTCGGGTCGGTGAGGAACACCGCGTCCACGCCCTGCTGCTCCATCGCCTCCTGCAGGCGGATCGTGAACTGGAACGGGCCGTAGTACATGACGAAGCCGATGCCCTCTGACTTCATCTGCTGCGCGTACGGCGCGTAGTTGAACTCGGCGGTGTCGATGCCCTGGACCCGGGTCACCTTGGAGCCGTTCTTCTCGAACGCCGCCGCGATGCTCTTGGCGTTGACCTCGGCGGCCGGGACGTTGACGTAGTAGATCCCGATGTTCTGGGTCGCCTGCGGCTCCTTCTTCTTCCAGTGGTCCAGGTTCGCCTTCGGGATGAGGTTGGGCGCGATGGAGTAGGCGGAGAAGCAGGTCACGCAGCCCGACCGCTGGGGCGTCACGGTGAAGGCGCGCAGGTCGGGGATACCGCAGCTCTCGGCGGTGCCCGCTCCACCCTGGTCCTGGGAGGAGACGGACCCGACGGCCGCGAACGCCTCGTCGCAGGCCCGCGTGTAGGCCTGCTGGTCGCCCGCGGAGTCCGAGCGCGTGTCGAGGGCGGACAGCTTCAACGAGCGTCCGCAGATGCCGTCGGGGTCGGAGGCGTTGTAGTAGGCGACGAACGCCTTGGTCGCGTCCTGGGCGGCCTGGAAGAGGCCCGGGACCGGCCCGGAGATGTCGGCGATGTTGGCGATGTTGATCTCGGAGTCGGTGATGCCGGTGGTGTTCTTGAACCCCTCGCAGGAGCCGGCCTTCACACCACCGTCGGCCGAGGTCTCGTCGTCACCGTCACCTCCGCTGCCGCCGTCGGCACCGCTCCCCGTGTCGCCGCCGCTGGAGCCGCCGGACGAGCCGGTGTCGCCGCCGCCGGAGGACCCGGTGTCGCCGCTGCCGGTGCCGGGATCGAGGGGCTCGGTGCCGCCGCCCGGGGTGTCCGGGGTCACCGGCTGGCCGTCGGCCCCGACCGCCACCCCGGCCTGGCCGTTGAGCCTGGCCATCGTGTCGGGGTCGACCTGGGAGCCGCACGCGCTCAGCGCCAGGACGGCGACGACGGCCGCCACTCGCACGGGCAGGCGCCCGGGAGGACGCCCGAGACGCCCGAGACGCCCGGTGGGACGGGGCCGGAGGGTGCGGGTCATGCGGACTCCGTGGGTGACGGTGGGGGACCGGGTGGTGCCTGTGACAACGAGCACAATGAGGCCGGGTCACGGCTCGTGTCAACAGTGTTGACACCCCCGTGGTCCGGGTCCGTCGCGGTCGCCGAGGTGCGGCTACGCGTGACTCGGAGGGTCCACCAGTTCCTGGATCGCCGCGCCGTAGGTGCGCGCGAGGAGGGCGGGGTCGACCGAGACCAGCACCGGGTCCTCGACCAGGGACATCTGGTCCAGCAGGCCCGCCACCTGGGCGCCGATGAGGCGGGCACGGAGCTCGGCGTCGGGGCCGGGCAGGCGGGGGGTCAGTGGTCCGACGAACATCTCCTCGAGCGCGTCGAGCAGCCGGGCCCGCACCAGCTCGGAGTCCGAGGCGCGCACCATCGCGCGGTACGCCGAGAAGCGCACGTCGCGCCCGGGCCCGATCAGCGTGGCGACCAGCCGCTCACCGAGCTCGTCGAGGGGGCCCAGGGTGGCTCCGCCGAAGTGGCCCTGCAGGTCCATGGTGTCGAGGAAGAGCTTCTCCTTGGACCCGAAGTGCCGGATGACCAGGGCCGGGTCGACGCCGGCCTCCGCGGCCACCGCGCGCACCGAGGTGCCGGTGTAGCCGTGCCGCTCGAAGAGCTGGCCCGCGGCGCGGGCGATCGCCTCGCGCGTGGTGAGGGTGACGGTCACGCGGGGCAGTCCACAGTGTTGACCCCGTCTGGTCAAGGTGCTTGCGCTCGACTGGAACACGTTCTAAGTTGGACACGTGTCCAGTCAGGTGTCCATGGTCGCGCGACAGGCCGTCGACGGTCGTCGCGCGGAGACCCTCGAGAAGCTGCTCGAGGCAGGTGCCGAGGAGCTGCGCGCCGTCGGCCACGAGGCGCTGACGGTCCGCTCGGTGGCCGCGCGCGCCGGGGTGTCGCCGGCGACGGCGTACACCTACGTCGCGAGCAAGAACCACCTCTTCGCCGAGCTGTTCTGGCGCTACCTCGACTCCGGACGTCCCGAGGCCGCGGGCGCCGGGGCCCTGGAGCGGCTGCGGGCGACGACGCGGGGGATGGCCACCCAGCTCGCCGAGGCCCCCGAGCTCTCGGCCGCCGTCACCCCGGCGCTGCTCAGCTCCGACCCCGACGTGGAGCGGCTGCGGCTGCGGATCGGTGCCGAGTTCCTCCAGCGCTTCGCCGACGCGATCGGCGACGACATCCCGGCCGAGCGCCTCGACGGCGTCCTCGACGCTCTCGTCCTCGCCTTCTCCGGCGCCCTGCTGCAGGCCGGCATGGGCCTGATCACCTACACCGACCTCGGCGACCGCCTCGACTCGGTCGTCGCCGCCATCGTGGAGGGCCACCTGTGAACCCCACCGTCAGCCCCACCGCCGGCACCGCGGTCGGCCCCGGTCTCGACCTGGCCGGCTTCGACATCTACGACCACGCGGTCCAGGACGACCCGCTGCCGTGGTACGCCGCGCTGCGGGAGCAGGCGCCGCTGTTCCACAACGTCGAGCACGACTACTGGGTGCTCAGCCGCCACGAGGACGTGCACTGGGCGACCCGTGAGGACGACGGGCTGTCCAACCGGATGGGCGTGACGCTGGACGCCAGCGCCTGGAACGAGCACGCGCACCTGGTGATGAGCTTCCTGGCGATGGACCCGCCGGAGACCACCCGGCTGCGACGACTGGTGAGCCGCGCGTTCACGCCCAAGCGGGTGCGGGAGCTGGCGCCCACGGTCGAGGCGCTGACCGAGCGCTACCTCGACGAGGCCCTCGCCCGGGGTGGGACCTTCGACTGGATCGCCGAGGTCGCCGGACGCATCCCGATGGACGTCATCAGCGACATGATGGGCGTGCCCGAGGCCGACCGAGCCGAGGTCCGCCGCCTCTCGGACCTGCTCGTCCACCGCGAGGACGGGTTGCGCGACGTCCCGCCGGTCGGCATCGAGGCGTCGATGAAGCTCTTCGAGTACTACGCCGGCATGCTCGCCGAGCGTCGCCGTCGCCCCAGCGACGACCTCACCAGCGCGCTGCTCAACGCCGAGGACGAGTCGGGGCGCATGACCGACGCCGAGATCACGGCGTTCCTCTTCCTCATGGTCGTGGCGGGCAACGAGACCACCACCAAGCTCCTCGGCAACTCCCTGTTCCACCTCTCCCGGCACCCCGACCAGCTCGCGGAGGTCCTCGCCGACCCCGAGGGCGGGCTGGTCGACGCCTGGGTGGAGGAGACGCTGCGCTACGACGCGTCCACCCAGTACGTCGCCAGGCTGGTCACCGAGCCGCTGACCCGGCACGGGGTGACCGCGCCCGTCGGCAGCAAGCTGCTGCTGGCGCTGGGGGCGGCCAACCACGACGAGCGGGTCTTCACCGACCCCCACCGGTTCGACGTGCACCGCAGCGCCGACGAGCTCGGCGACCACCTCAGCTTCGGCGGCGGCCGGCACTTCTGCCTGGGCGCCAACCTGGCCCGGCTGGAGGCGCGGCTGGTCCTCAGGGCGCTGGTCCGTCGGGCCCGGCGCCTCGAGGTCGACCACGCGGGCGCCGTGCGCTTCTACTCCGCCAACGTGCGCGGCTTCGCGCACCTCCCGATCACCGTCACCGAGCGCTGAGGAGCACCCCTGCGATGGGACGCGAGAAGTACGCCCGGCCCGACCGTCGCCCGGCGGTCGTCACCGGTGCCTCGTCCGGCATCGGCGAGGCGACCGCGCTCACCCTGGCGGCCGGTGGCTACCCCGTCGCCGTCGGTGCCCGCCGCGAGGACAAGCTCACCGCGCTGGTGCAGCGCATCCGCGAGGCCGGCGGCGAGGCCGCCGGCCACGTCCTCGACGTCTCCTCCACCGAGTCGGTCGAGGAGTTCGCCGCGAAGGTCACCGCCGACCTCGGCGACGTCGAGGTCGTCGTCTCCGCGGCAGCGCAGCTGGCCCCCGGCAGCCTCCACGAGATCGACAGCGAGCGGATCACGCGCGAGCTCGACGTCAACGTCGTGGGTACCCATCGGCTGGTCCACGCCTTCGTGCCCGGCATGGTCGAGCGCCGGCGAGGCGACCTGGTGATCGTCTCCAGCGACGTCGCGGTGCGGGCCCGCCCCTTCATGGGGGCCTACACCGCCGGCAAGTGGGGCTTGGAGGGCCTCGCCCACGCCATGCAGATGGAGCTCGAGGGCACGGGGGTGCGCTGCTCGATCGTGCGGCCCGGCCCGACCTGGAGCGAGATGGGCATGGACTGGGACCCCGCCGACGCGGCGAAGGTGCTCGACGGGTGGGGGAGGTTCGGGCACGCCCGGCACAGCCACTTCCTGCAGCCTCAGCCGCACGCCGATGCCATCAAGGCCATCATCGACGCCCCGCGCGGCGTCCACCTCAACCTCATCGAGGTCTCGCCCGAGGCCCCTGTCACGGATCCTGCGGAGGACTGACCCATGACCGTCACCCACGAGCGCCCCGACGCGATCGCCGACATCCCGGAGGTGTCGATCGCGGTCCCGGACGACAACGACTGGGGCCACCTGGCCGAGCTGCGCACCGACCCGGTCGCCCTGCTCGACCGCGTCCACGCCGAGTGCGGCGAGATCGGTCGTTTCCGGCTCGTCGACAAGGACGTCGTGATGGTCACCGGCGCCGAGGTCAACGAGCAGTTCTTCAAGGCCCCGGACTCCACGCTCGACCAGGCCGCGGCGTACCCCTTCATGACGCCGATCTTCGGTCAGGGTGTCGTCTTCGACGCCTCGCCCGAGGAGCGCCAGCAGGCGCTGAAGAACCAGGCGTTGCGCGGCGACCAGATGCGCGGTCACGCCACCACGATCGAGCACGAGATCAACCGGATGGTCGCGGAGTGGGGTGACGAGGGGGAGGTCGACCTGCTCGACTTCTTCGCCGAGCTCACCATCTACAACACCGCCGCCTGCCTGGTGGGGCTGCCGTTCCGCGAGGAGATCGACGCCCGGTTCGCCGAGGCCTACCACGGGCTGGAGCGCGGCACCGACGCACTGGCCTACGTCGACCCCTACATGGAGGGCGTGGAGTCCTTCGAGATCCGCGACCGGTCCCGCGAGACGCTCGTCGCGCTCGTGCAGGACATCATCGACCGGCGCAGGCAGCGGGGGAAGGTCGCTCGAGAGGAGCGCGACCTCCTCGACGTGCTGATCTCGCTGGACATGAGCGCCGACTACATCACCGGCGTCTTCATCTCCATGCTCTTCGCGGGCCACCACACCTCCTCGGGCACCTCGGCCTGGACGCTCATCGAGCTGATGCGCAACCCCGACTGGATGGCCAGGGTCGTCACCGAGCTCGACGAGCTGTACGCCGACGGCTCCGAGATCTCCTTCCAGGCGCTGCGCTCGATCCCGCAGCTGGAGTCGGTGATCAAGGAGACCCTGCGTCTGCACCCGCCACTGATCATCCTGATGCGCCAGGTCCAGGAGGAGATCGAGCTCGCCGGCCACCTGATCCCGCCGGGCACGATCGTCGCCTCGTCCCCGCGGGTCTCGAACCGGCTCGCCGAGGACTTCCCGGACCCGGACACCTTCGACCCCGGCCGCTACCTCGACGGTCGCCAGGCCGACCTGCAGAACCGCTGGACCTGGATCCCCTTCGGTGCCGGCAAGCACCGCTGCGTGGGCAACGCGTTCGCGATGATGCAGATCAAGGCGATCTTCTCGGTGCTGCTGCGCGACTTCGAGTTCGAGCTCGTCCAGCCGTCCGAGACCTACCGCGACGACTACTCCAAGATGGTCATCCAGCTCCAGCGCCCCTGCCGGGCGCGCTACCGCCGTCGGTCCCGTGCCGCCGATGCCGGAGCGCAGGGCTGATGGGCTTCAAGGTCGTCGCGGACCGCGACATCTGCCAGGGCCACCAGATGTGCCAGGCCGAGGCGCCCGACGTCTTCGGCTTCGACGAGGACGCCGACGTGGTCGAGGTCCTGGACGAGCACCCCGAGGACTCCCTGCGCCCGCAGGTCGAGTCGGCCGTGACGTACTGCCCGGCGTTCGCGCTGAGCATCGAAGAGAACCAGGAAGAGGACTGATGAGTGACCTGACCAGGGCTGAGATGGAGGCCTTCTGGGCCGAGTGGCTCGACGTCAACCGCGAGGCCGAGCGCTCCGGCGACTGGCGCGTGATGGCCGAGATGTACGCCCAGGACGCGACGTACGGCTGGATGTACGCCCCCGACGAGCACTTCATGGCCGTCGGGCGCGACCAGATCCGCGACTGGGCGATCGGCATCGAGATGGACGGCCTGGACGGCTGGCACTACGACTACCAGTGCGCGGTCATGGACGAGCAGAAGGGCATGGTGGTCGGCTTCTGGAAGCAGAAGTCGGGCATCACCGACGACGCGACGGGCCAGGAGTACGAGATCCTCGGCATCGGCGGCTCGTGGTTCGGGATCGAGCGCCAGGGGCCCGGGCCGGACGAGGGCCTGGTCAGGATCGCCTGGCAGCGCGACTGGTTCGACATGCCGTCGACGGCGCACACGTTCATGGAGATCATCAAGGCCGACAAGGCCCCCGACACCCTGCTCAAGCGGATGTCGGTCGCCGGCCACGGTGTCCCCGGGCACTACCACTACAAGGACATGCCCTCGACGGTGTGGCCGCCGCCGGTCGAGGCGGGGGAGTACATCACCCAGGCCGCGACGGAGGCCCAGGCATGAGCCGCCCGACGATCTCGCTGCCGCCGGCCCAGCAGCTGGTGGACGGCAAGCTGACCGGGGCGACCGGGGGAGCGACGTACCCGATCCTCGACCCGGCCACCGGCCAGGAGATCGGCGTGGCCCCCGACAGCACCGCGGCCGACGTGGACGCCGCGATCGCGGCGGCCCGCCGTGCCTTCGACGAGTCCGCGTGGGCCACCGACCGCGCGCTGCGGGTGCGCTGCCTGCGCCAGCTGCACGCGGCTCTGACCGAGGAGGCCGAGGAGTTCAAGGCGCTGACCACCGCCGAGGTCGGCATGCCCGGGTTCATGATGACGGCCGCCGGCTTCGACGTCCCGGTCGAGGGGCTGCGGTGGGTCACCGACCTGCTGGAGTCCTACGAGTTCGAGACCGACCTCGGGGAGGCGCAGCCGATGGGCATCCCCACGCGGCGCACGGTGCGGCGCGAACCGGTCGGCGTGGTCGCGGCGATCTCGCCGTGGAACGTGCCGACCCAGATCAACCTCGCCAAGATCGGCCCCGCGCTCGCGGCCGGCTGCACCGTGGTGCTCAAGCCGGCCCCGGACACCCCCTGGGTCGCGGCCGAGCTCGGGCGTCTCGTCGCCGAGAGGACCGACATGCCGGCCGGCGTGCTCAACGTCGTGACGCCGCGCTCCAACGAGGTGGCCTCCCAGCTGACCTCCGACCCCCGCGTCGACATGGTCTCCTTCACCGGCTCGACGAACACCGGGCGGGCGATCATGGCCGCGGCGGCCCCGACGCTGAAGAAGGTCTTCCTCGAGCTGGGCGGCAAGTCCGCCTCGATCGTGCTGGACGACACCGACGTGGCCGCGGCAGCGGCGGGCACCGCCTTCACTGTGTGCATCCACGCCGGACAGGGGTGCGCGCTCACCACGCGGCTCGTGGTGCCGCGGGAGAAGTACGACGAGGCCGTGCAGTCCGCCGCGGACACGATGGCCGCGATCGGCACCGCCGACCCCGCGGACCCCTCGGCGATCTGCGGCCCGGTCATCTCGAGGGTCCAGCGTGACCGCGTCGAGGCGTACCTCCGGCTGGCCGAGGAGGAGGGCGGGACGTTCGCCACCGGGGGCAGGGTCCAGGTCAAGGAGGGCGACCTGGCCGGCGGGTTCTGGGTCGAGCCGACCGTCATCGCGGGGCTCGACAACTCCTCGCGCCTGGCGCAGGAGGAGATCTTCGGACCCGTCCTCGTCGTCATCCCCCATGACGGCGACGACGACGCGGTCCGGATCGCCAACGACTCCGAGTTCGGTCTCTCCGGCTCGGTCACCGGCGGCGACCTCGAGCGCGCCACGGCGGTCGCGCACCGCATCCGCACCGGCACCATCGCCGTCAACGGCGGCGTGTGGTTCAGCCCCGACGCACCCTTCGGCGGCTACAAGCAGTCCGGCCTGGGCCGGGAGATGGGTGTCGCCGGCTTCGAGGAGTACCTCGAGACGAAGACCCTCGCCTTCCCCGCCTGAGACCGCCTGGGCGTGAGCCTGCGAACGCCCAGGGACGAGGTCGAAGGTTGAGGAGCGTCGGCGCGGACCGAGCTTGCGAGGGACGCGCGACGCGTCTCGAAACCCAGTCAGAACCACAGAGACAGTGAGAGAGCCAGCAATGAGATTCAAGGACAAGGTCGCCGTCGTCACCGGCGCGGCGCAGGGCATCGGCGAGGCCTACGCGAAGGCGCTGGCCGCCGAGGGGGCCGCGGTCGTCGTGGCCGACCTCAACGCCGACGCCGGCGAGCAGGTCGCCAAGCAGATCGAGGCCGACGGCGGCCGCGCGATCTTCGTGTCCACCGACGTGTCCAGCCACGAGTCGGCGGCCGCGATGGTGGAGGCGGCCGTGGCGGCGTACGGCGGGATCGACCTGCTGGTCAACAACGCCGCGATCTACGGCGACATGGCCTTCGACCTGCTCATCAGCGTCGACTGGGACTACTACAAGAAGTTCATGAGCGTGAACATGGACGGTGCGCTGGTGATGACCCGCGCGGTCTACCCCGAGATCGCCAAGCGCGGCGGTGGCGCGATCGTCAACCAGTCCTCGACCGCGGCCTACCTCTACTCGGGGTTCTACGGCCTGGCGAAGGTCGGCGTGAACGGCCTGACCCAGCAGCTCGCCCACGAGCTCGGCGGCCAGAAGATCCGCGTCAACGCGATCGCTCCTGGCCCCACCGACACCCAGGCCACGCGCACCCAGGCTGGCGACGCCGCCAAGGACATCGTGCGCAACAGCCTGGCGCTGAAGCGGATGGGCTCGGTCGACGACATGGTCGGCGCCTGCCTCTACCTGCTCTCCGACGACGCGTCCTGGGTGACCGGGCAGATCCTGGCCGTCGACGGCGGCCAGACGTTCCGGCTGTGAGCGCCGCGGTGGACGATCAGGTGCGGGTGGGGTTCGTCGGCCTCGGCAACATCGGCAGGCCGATGGCGCTGCGGCTGGCGGCTGCCGACGGCCTCGCCCTGGGCGTGTACGACGTCGCACCCGGCCCGCTCGAGGAGCTGGCGGCCGCGGGGGCCGAGGTGGCCTCGTCGGTGGCCGACCTCGCGGCGGGTGTCGACGTGCTGTGCGTGATG